>ENA-OUQG01000572-OUQG01000572.1-human-gut-metagenome-genome-assembly--contig:-NODE-572-length-22173-cov-12.067502_pt1 | contig 22173 bp, 20 predicted proteins | sample MGYA00237943_ERZ548823 | MGnify/ENA primary metagenome ERZ548823 (study PRJEB26490, sample SAMN05194731) | human gut metagenome | biome: terrestrial biome; feature: human-associated habitat; material... | reverse complement strand
GCTGAGGTGCTTGCACTTGTCGATGCGCTAGTACTTGCCGATGTACTTGCACTTGTTGAAGCACTTGTACTTGCCGATGTACTTGCACTCGTTGATGCACTCATACTAGCTGAGGTACTTGCACTTGTTGATGCACTGGTACTTGCACTTGTCGATGCGCTGGTACTTGCCGATGTGCTTGCGCTTGTTGATGCACTTGTACTTGCTGATGTACTTGCACTTGTTGAGGCACTTGTACTTGCCGATGTGCTTGCACTTGTTGAGGCACTCGTTGAGGCGCTGGTGCTTGCTGAGGTACTTGCACTTGTTGATGCACTCGTACTTGCCGATGTACTTGCGCTTGTCGATGCACTTGTACTTGCTGAGGTACTTGCGCTTGTTGATGCACTCGTACTTGCCGATGTGCTTGCGCTGGTTGAGGCGCTGGTGCTTGCTGAGGTACTTGCACTTGTTGAGGCACTTGTACTTGCCGATGTGCTTGCACTTGTTGATGCGCTAGTACTAGCTGAGGTGCTTGCACTTGTCGATGCGCTAGTACTTGCCGATGTACTTGCACTTGTTGATGCACTCGTACTAGCTGAGGTACTTGCGCTGGTTGATGCGCTCGTACTAGCTGATGTACTTGCACTCGTTGAGGCACTTGTACTTGCCGATGTGCTTGCGCTGGTTGATGCACTTGTACTTGCCGATGTGCTTGCGCTTGTCGATGCACTCGTACTTGCCGATGTACTTGCACTTGTCGATGCGCTTATGCTAGCTGAGGTACTTGCACTAGTGCTTGCCGATGTACTTGCGCTAGTCGATGCGCTGGTGCTTGCGCTTGTTGATGTACTTGTGCTTGCCGATGTACTTGCACTTGTTGAGGCACTCGTACTTGCTGAGGTGCTTGCGCTTGTTGATGCGCTAGTACTTGCACTCGTACTATTCCACTCTTCTGAAAGATTTTTACTTACCTCCGTATTATTTACTTCAGTATATTTAATATTTGTAAATTTCCAATCAAATTCTCTAAATTCTCTTTTACTGCCATCTGCATTTCTTCGTGTCGCGAATTCAATTTTATTATTTCCATTCTTCGTCGAAAAGAACTTGGCACCATCTAAATAAAACAATTGATCATTAGCATATCGATTTCCCGCTGGGCTGTACCCAATTCCATTAGTTGCACCCTCAATCTTAACAAGAACATATTTTTGAGTACTGAGAAAACCTACTTGCTGTTTTCCGACATATTGTACAGGTTTCCATTCGTTTCCTACTTTCACTTGAATCTGTACCCATGAACCATTATCATATTTCACCAATTTTCCATCTATAAATAATAACGTTTGTCCAGAGGTATTCACATCTTTTCCAATCGAATCTTGGCTTTGTCTCACACCATTTTGATCAATATAATAGCTATATTTTACTTCTTTTAATGAGCCGTCATCATTCTTAACTATATCTTTTTGAGTTAATTTATTACTATTTACGTTTCCTTTTCCCATGTAATACGCAGTATAAGTATTATCCGTTTTACTGTATACTACAATATCACTATTCTTCATCTCATAAACTATATAATTGGGATTATGTACAAAATCATTCTTAACATCCTCTAAAGAAGTATACTCTGTAGCTTCAGAATTTTCATCGGCAATCGAGTTTATGCCATATCCAACTTCTTCATCAATGTTACTGATATCCGCAGCCATCACATCTTTAACTTCTACTGTCTTATTAAAAGTCGTGTATTGTCTAACCGATTCACTTCCCTGCACAGCATCACTCTGCTTAGCACTTTCGCTGGCGCTTGAACTATCACTGGTACTTTCACTTACACTCACGCTTTCGCTAGTACTCTCTGATGCACTTTCACTCATGCTCTGTGTTGTACTCTCGCTATACTCTGTACGTTCGCTCTCAGACAAAGAGCCTGCGTCAGCTAATGAATTGGAATCTGCTGCCGATTCATTAATTGCAGCCATAACCATATCAGCACCCTGGATAGAGCTGACTCCACCCATGGCAATTCCTGCTGCGGTTATACCTTTTAAAATACTGTCAACCTTCTTCTTATTCATATAGTCTCTCCTTATTCACATGAATCCGGATACTTGGATTATCTGTTTCCTAATCCTCTTTCATCCGGACATAACTATAGTTTTCCTCTTTTACACTATAAATATAAACTCCAAAGTGTATCTAAAATCGTATTAAAACATTTATTTACTGCCAGATTATAGCCTTTCTCTACACAAAATCAAGGTTTCCAGCAATAATTTTCTGGTATATATTCCATTTATGAACAAATTTTGCAGTTTTTTGACATTTGCGTAGTATTGACTCAATTTATCTTCCGATTCTGATACAGCTATCCGGTATACATCTTCAAAATCTGTCGCTGCTGCTCCTATTTCATTATCTGTCACATACTTTTCACAGCTCAGCCCCTTTTTAACTATCACTGGGATTCCGGCAGCCATATAAAGTCCAAGTGCCTGTTCATCCGCATCCCAAATCAATCCAAAGCCTCCGTCTGACAACCTGAGTATAGATTCCGTGACATGATACTCATCATATTGCACCACCTCTATATTCAAATTGTTCAATGGATATTCATTTTGACTCGTTTCCGCCATGATATATAGCTTTTTACTTTTATGCTCATTTGCGCAAATGTCTGTCATATAATCAGATATATTCTGAATCAAATAAGGTTTTTCTTTTAATCCATTCGCGATATAGTAATCCCGCAGCGCAACTGAGGCAAAAATAAACATATCGGCCCGGTTAAGAAGCGTGATTTCATCACTCAAAGAATACTCACTGTCATCTCTATCGGATGCTATTTCCTGTATAAACGCAACAATTTTTGTTCCATGATATCTTCTTAAATGATCAAACAAAAATCCATCGTATCTGGGGCTCTCACCGCTTGGATGCTGAAAAATCACTATATCCTCCGGACAAAGTGATGCGATTATCCCATCCATCCTAACATGCAACTCATCATCACTATCATATGCATCAGGAAATTTAAACAGGCTCATTTCTTTAAAGCCGAGTGTTTCACCAGCGTTTTTCACCGCATTCTGACGAAGTCCAATCAATCCACCTATGTTATAAGTTTTTGTAATATGTACGCTCATAATCTCTTCCCCATTATTCCACTGTAGCAACTATCTGTGATTCATACACCTGATCGTGGTCAAATACTATATCCTGATCATAGTTATGCTCTGCTGTATGCTTATTAGGCAGCTTCACCTTTTCTACTGCCCCAAGCTTGTACCATTCATATTCCGAATCAATGTGTCCGATATCAATGAGCCAATACCCCTTCTTATACAGGTGATATGAGATAACCTTCGCAGTTGGTCCAAGCATTAGAAGTATCAGTTTATCTTTGCCATACTCCTCAATCTTACTCTCTATCCTGTCAATAGCCCTATAGGCATTTTTTGAAGGGCCTATAATACGAAAAAGTGATTTGGCATTGTTAAATAAATCATTTCCCACTCCGGATCTGGTTGTTTTTCCCTCAACAATAAGCACATCTCTATTATCCCAAAGTGATTTTAGCCTATCAAAATATCCTGTCACGGTTGATTTGTCTGCTAAATCCATATATGGTCTTGAAACAAATGACGAACCATACCAGCCAGCAGTACAAACGTCATTATATAATTGTCTGTATACCTGCAAATGCTCCTTCCAGAAGTTCTGGCAAGTTTCATTGTATCTACCTTGATTCTCAAACACGTCAGGCAAACAGGTCATAAAGTGTGTATCACTTTGACGTGCTATAATCTCTTTAAGTTCCGCTGCAAGTGTATCATTATATTCCTGATATGAAATAGAGTTACCGGCAATAATACAAAATTCCCCATCACCAAACCTCGCTATAGAACATCTGTTTTCCAGTATCAGATTAAGTGTCTCAGAATTATTTTTCACACAAATATCAAAATCTGAAGTATATCTGTTTTCAGCCGGTATACAGGTGTTTTCCAAAACCTCAATTATTGCATCCTGAAGTGTTTTTCTGGTATATGCGCCATCTAATATCAGCTTTTGAATATTCTTTACATTACGATAAAGCTCTATATACTCTGCATCCGTAATACTCTGAACCAGTTTATCAGCTTCATCCAACGTATCGACTGCATATCCCAGACCGTTTCTTTCGACAAATTTCTCATGAACACAGCCTCTTTTTACTATAACCGGTATCCCTGCTGCCAGATTTGTACCGAGCTTGTACGGCTGATTCATCGAATAATATCTGTCAAAATATTCGTCATCACTCCAAACAAGCCCAAAGCCACCTTTGGAAAGCTCATGCATTAGCTTTTCCTGCTCAAAATACCCTCTCCAGCAAAAGCTGTCATCATTTTCTCTGTCCGGCTTATTTGCATCATATTGATAAATCGGTGTCTTGCCATGGTACTTTGCCAGAAACGGAAAACGATTATAGTTCCCAGCAAAGTGAAAGCATCTCGTTACAGCATGATCCACAAAACAAATGTCTGATGGCATATCCCAGATAGTCTGATAGATAACAGGCTTCTCATCAAGCCCATTTTCCTTCAGATAGCGATGCATCTTCTTTGATGGCAAAATAAGTAAATCCGCCTTATTGAGAGTTCTGATTTCCATATCAAGAATTGCCTGCTCAGAATCAAACATGAGCTTTTGTATATCCTGAACAAAAATTATCAGCTTTGTATCCCGGTATGACTTTATCTTGTTTACAAAGCTCTCATCATAATTCACCCCAATCCAGCTTGGATACTGAAAAATCACAATATCCCCATAATTAAGGGGTGCAATTATCCCATCAAGACGTTTGTCTATTTCCTTTGCATAGTCTGGTTTTAGAGGATAAAAAGATAAGCCCATTTCATGGCAGCCAATACTCTGCGCCACCTTTAATACTCTTCTATGTGCCAGACTGGCAGTTCCTGCCATGTTGTTTAGTGTGGTAATGTGTGTTTTCATTAATACTCCTTCTACAAGCTCGTAGTTTCATTGAGTTTTTCCAACATTTGCCTCTCATACTCAAGCCAATAATCCTTATACAATGCATGTACCCAATACATTTCATCGTCTCTATGTTTCCATGGCTTTGAATCCGAAATATAATGAATTATACTTGCACGCTCAATTATAATATCCGTTATGTCCTTGTATCTTTTGTCATAGTCATTACATCTGCTATTCATCTCATTATAATTAGCAAATTTGATCTCATTGTCAGAAATCGCATACAAATCCAAATGATATAAGCTAGGATGCAGGTTATATTTTTCCCATGGAATAAATAAAACTGAATCATAGTACTCATTATTCAAAATATCCTGATCCAGATAGAAAAAATCCTGATATTCATTTAAAAATCTCGATAAGATTCTATCAACACAGTTGCTATTTCTCAAATAATCAAGATTCATCAATAATGTACCTGCATTGAAATATTTCTTTTCTCGAGGAATCCTTGAAGAACTATGAACATCTACACATGCAATATTTGCATTCATATCTTCGCATACCCCAAACGGATGATTCTCCAGAGAAATATCAAATATTTTTGATATATCGCCTTTTATCACCATATCAACATCCAAATAAAGTATCTCGTCCATATCCTTTGGTAATAAATCTATAGCCAGAATTCTATAAAATGTCTCCGCCGGCAATATGGTCTCTCCCTTTATTTTTTCTGCAAAAGAAGCATCTATTCTAAGTAAATGTAATTTTTTGTTTGGATACAAATTAATAACCTTCTGCAATTCCCCTATCCCTTGCTCTGTTATATCGCTATATGCAAGCCAAAAGTCGATTTGATTCTCCTTGTGATTTTCACAAATAGAGTATAAGAATACTTTTGAACAGTGTACATAGTTGTTATTTGCTGAAAATAATATATTCATATATCCATACCTTTCTAAATGTATCCACCTTCCAACTGCCCAAGCATATTTGGAATTATAAAATAATCCTTGGGATGTTTTACCTTCATGTTACTGCATTTCTCTATGAAATTAAGTTTGACGGATTGAGCTATGATATATTTTTTATAAGCTGCATCCATTTTGATTCTATTACATGCTCCTTATATTCTTCAGCAATCATATAAGAATTTTCATGAAATTTCTTCAATCTGTTATCATCCTCAAATATTTTAACTATTGCTGCTACAATTCTTTCACAGAGCTTATCTTTATTTTGAAAGTCTATTTCCATATCTGACATCCAGTCCAACCAATTTGTACTATTCCCTTTACAACTCACAAACTATACTGTTCACATGACATTTCTCTGCGGCTCTCGGATTTTTCTTTGCGAACTGGCGGTTGATTCTCTTTTTCACTATCTCGCAGTCCTCACGCTTTAATCCGATGAGCATGATAAGAAACTGCACCTTTCCATACGAGGTATATATGTCACTGTAGCGGATTGATTCACCAACGCACTTCTTGAGCTGCCTTGAATACTTGTTCATCTTTGTCTCGCTCTGCACCTGTCTGCCTTCCTCGTCCTCGAGAGTACAGAGCATGAGATATACAGGTACCCTTGTGCGTTTCATAATACGGATGGACGCCTGGTATATTCCTCTGAATACCGGATAGCTGCAGAAATACCCGCCTCTTTCTGTTTCCTCCTGCTCGTTCATGCCCTCCTGGATGTTTTCCAGTATCTCATGTGCATGATTCATCTGATTACTGTATTTCTCAAGGATTTCCAAGAGTCTTGAAGATGGATAAATACCGCACTCCCTGAGATAATAGTCCACGACATCCGTGTATAGCTCTTCCGCCTCATCATAGCGCCTGGTCTCTACCATCGCCTCCATGATGAGCTCCTCCCACTCATTGAATGGATCGACCTTTGCCGCATATACTCCGAGCTTCTCCAGCCCCTTGAATTGTTTTCTCTTTCGCAGTATGTACGCGGCTTCATTTATGATTTTCTCAAACATAATGTGATAGCGTCTGGCCTCCTGTGCTATCCACGTCTCGCCTGTATATGCCGCCAAAAACTCTCCCTTATACAGATATAGTGCTTTTACGTACAGCTCAAGCATATTGTCTTCTATTTCCTTTATCCGCTCATCACACACTGTCTCTGCACTCTCCGGTTCCTGTGGCATCTGCTTTTCCAGTGCACAGGCCTCGTTATAGAGCTTCTCAAACTCTGCTGCATCCTCTTCTATCTCTATATCCGGTGTCCAGTAATATATGCCTCCCTCCAAATATATGAGGTTCTTTCCCGGCAGTCCGAGCTGTGCGAGCTTTTGCTTTGTCTTGTATACAATAACTCTTAGTGCCGTGTGAGGTGCATCTATGTCACGCTCACCAATTACTATTTCCTCGAGCTTATCCTTTGCTATTCCGCAGTCAGAATAGTGTATCAAAGCCTGCATCATGCGGTTGAACTGGCTTTCCTTATGCATTTTTTCCGCCACAAATGGTGCTCCGTTATAGTCCATTCTGAAATTGCCAAACATCTGTACCTTGATTTTATGCGTCATAGGTGCCCCTCTTCCCGAGTTTTATAAACCTGCTTATTATAGAATTCATATTATCATTGACTCATATATTCAGCAAGTTTTTAACTAAACAAATTAATCTAATTATCATTATACATCAATTCCGCACATGCCAATAACCACGACAATTTACACAGAAAGTGTCAAAACTCGTACTTGACAAATTGCAAGATATATGATAGCTATTTCTGCTATCAATCGTCTTCTTTATGCCTCTGTGATATATTTATCCTCTATGATTCATTTATCCTCTGTTATGCAAAAATCAGCTATTCGAAGCCAGAAATAAAAAAAGATCCTGCAAGAAAATCTCACAGGATCCGGCTTTTCAGATATATTAAATTAGAAAATAGCATTTACAATTGTTGAACCAATGGCTGTTGCAAGGAATGCCAGTCCACACACAAGTGGAAGCTTGTTGTCATCCTCTTCTATTGCCCTTACTCCAAAGAATATGCTTACATATCCTACTACACCCGCAAATGTATGCAGCCAGCTGCTTACATTGCCAAAGAACTGGAATGGGATTATGTCGATGATTGCTGCCACAAGGATAATCGGAAGGTATACTGCATCATACAGACATGCTGCTGAAAGTGTCTGTGCAAATGTCACCTTTTTATCCTTCTGCACTGCGTTTAATACAACCAGAATGACTGCTGCCAGGATGAGTACTCTTACTACCTCTCCTACGATTCCTGAGAAGATTCCCTCAAAGAAGCTCGCCGGGTAAAATGAGAATCCAAAGCCACCTATGCTGCCAATTACGCTTGATAACAGATATACTACAGACAGCACTACCTCTACTATGGCAAATAAGCCAATAAATATAAAGCCTGATGCCATATTTGCATTCTTTACAAAGTCTGCTGCAGCCTGTGCCGGCTTCTTAACAAGACCCTTGTAGAATGTGATGATAGATGCCACATTCTTGTCATTCTGCAGCTGCTGTCCTGCTGCACTCACCTGCTGTGTGAAGTTATCAAACGCCTGCGACTGTGCGCTGCCCTGTGGCTGCCCATTGAACTGTCCCTGTGCACTGCCCTGTGGCTGTCCGTTGAACTGTCCCTGTGCGCTGCCCTGCGGCTGTCCGTTAAACTGTGTCTGCTGTGCTGCATTATCTGCCTGTGCATTGTTGTCCTGTGTCTGATTTGGTGCCTGTGGCTGTGCCTGCTGACGGCATGTGCATACCTCATCATCAGCTAACTGCCTGCCACAATTTGTACAGTATTTCATAACTGAAACCTCCTTAAAATAATTAATTAACTGCTGATAATTATATTAGCATTTCGGATATTTAATAGCAATATTTATTTGATATTTATTTCATATTATATTATGATTATTTATAATCATTCACATTCTACAGAGGAATAAACATGCCACAAACACTTAATATAGCTGTATGCGAGGACGAAGCTGCAGAGACCTTGCTGCTTTGTGATATTCTCAACCACAGCGATATCCAAAATACATACACTGTCTTTACTGATGCAGATTCTTTTCTTGCCTCATATGAGTACGGAAAGTATGACCTGCTGCTCATGGATATATACATGAAAGATTCCATGACCGGCATCAAGGCAGTCTCCATAATCCGTGAGACAGATGCCGATATCCCGGTTGCTTTCATCACAACAAGCACGGAGCATGCCTTGGAAAGCTACAGGCTGTCCGCCATAGGCTATATCGAAAAGCCTGTTTCTGAAGCTGAGCTAAGTAACATCCTTCACCTTGCCATGCTGAAAAAATCCGATGCTCCATCGCTTTATGTGAAGAGAAACAAGAGTATGGAGAGGCTTGCCCTTTCGGATATCATGTACATAGAGCAGAGAGCCAGACAGATTTTCATACATTTAAATGACAACGAGGAAATCATCTGCTATGAGAAGCTTTCCGAGCTTTCAGAGCAGCTGCCTACTGAGCTGTTTTTTCTGCCACACAAAAGCTACGCGGTGAACCTGTCGTATGTCACACGCATCGACACAGCGCTCAAGTGCTTTGTGATGGCTGATGACACAAATATCCCTATCAAGAGAGAGCTCTCAGGCAAGGCCAAAAAGGCAATGGAGAGATACTTTTTCGAGCACACCAGAGGGCTTAAATAAGTCACTTTCCTATTGATTGATGTGAGCTAAAACTGTCAAAAGTAATACACTGCAAGGAGCCTGGATTATGAAAAACAAAAGCGCTATACGAAATATTCCCTATCTGACAATCATGGAGCTTATACTGATTTGTATACTGCTTTTTTCCTCAAAAAACATGATTATGAGCCAGGCGAGCTATCCTGAAGCCACGATCGTAAGCTCTGCATATGCTGTGGTGGATGGCTCTGATTCAGATAAAGAGGAAATCACGCTTCCACATACCTTTAAGCACCTTTCGCCGCGCACACATGTTACCGTCACCACACATATCACCCTGAACAAGGATGATCCGATCTACATAAAGACTGTCTATTCCCCTGCAAAGGTCTATTTAGACGATGAACTCATATATGAGTTTGGCAGGCCCGAAAACTATCCATCCTATATGAAGGATCCTGCAACAGAGGGGTACCTGATAGGCACTAACGGTCATTCGGGTGATGTAGAGCTTCGCATAGAGTATCTGTCTCCTGTTACCAGAAGCTCTCTTACGGTATATTCTCCTATCTACGGAGCATACAAATCCTTATTTTTCACACTGTTAAAGCTGAATAAATGGTCATTCTTTATAGCACTGCTAGAGCTTGCTGCAGGTGTTTTGTTTATATTTATCTCACTGATGCTTTTATACTACGATAAAGAGGTTTGCAAGATGATATTTCATTTTGGATTCTTCTCACTCATGGTAGGCATGTGGTCTATCGGTGAGTGCAACTACACAGGTGTCATAGTCAAAAACCCTACTATGCTGTATCTATGTGCTTTTATAGGGCTTTTCTCGCAGATGATTCCGCTGTTGTATTTCTGCAGGCTTGCAGTCGATTTTAAGAATGACAAGCCTATTATAGTTATCGCGAAGCTCCTCACCGTGCTTGACTTTATCGCATGTGCCTTACAGCTTAGCGGTACGGTTGCACTATCCCAGAGCATGTACGTGTTCCATGTCATTTTGCCACTCATACTTTGCTTCCTGACTGCATACACCATCCTTGAGGCTGTTCGCAACCAAAATAGCAGGGCAAAACGGCTGATGGTTCCGATATTCATACTGGCACTCGCTTCATGTGCCGAGATAATCAATTATCATTTGAAATTTGTGTCATCACTGTCACTACTGTACCAGCTTGGAACTCTGCTTTTCATTATAATCATGGGAAATATCATGGGGCTTAATATAAGCGATATGCTAAGGATAAAGCGTGAAAACGAAAGGCTCGTATTTGATATGAATCTCCTCGAGCAGTCTCTGTCTGAGCAGCGGAAATATAATGCACTCATCACAACAAACGAACAGCTGTTTAAGAAGCAGCGCCACGATCTGCGTCACCAGCTGGTTGCAATAAAAGGCCTCGCAAACACTGAAAATAAACAACTGAATGAATACCTGGATTCCCTGATCCACAGCATACCATCTGCGCCTGCAAGCTATTGCGAAAACAGGGTAGTCAATTCCATTCTGTCATACTATAGTGCCATATGCAGAAATGAAAATATCGCTCTTGAGACAAAGCTTATTGTTCCGGAAACCGATGATGCGGCCTTGGACAATGACCTGTGCCTGGTATTTGGAAATCTGATAGAAAACGCTATAGAAGCCTGCAGACGCATGGATACTCTGGATTCTTCAGACGAAACACCATCACGTTTTATCCGACTGCATGCCCACGTACACTATAAGACACTTATTATTACTATGGACAACAGCTTTGACGGACATGTTACCATCCAAAACGGAAAATACCGTTCTTCTAAGAGGGACGACTATGGTATAGGTCTGTCATCCATCCGCTCTGTTGCCGGCAAATATGATGGTGACGTTGCATTTGAAGCAGCTGATGGTATATTTCAGTCATCAGTATACCTTCAAATATATAAATGACACATTAAAATCATTAATTTATATTAATGCTTCATACCTAAATATCATTTTCAGAGTCCAACTAACTTATTGTATATAATGCATACATATGCTATAATAATAAAAGAATTTTGTGCATTATACACATATGGAGTTTTAATTTATGATAGAAAACACGATATACAAGGAATTTATTGATAAAATTTCAGAATTATCAGACGGGATATATCCTATCATCACCGACCTGGATAATGACTTATCTTACGTACCGGACAAGACAGCTGATTTTTTCGGCTTTGAAGCCGGCGAGCATACCTGCTTCTTTGAACAGCTGAGCTCTTGTGTCAACGACGTTGACCTGCCGGAATATAAGCAGGAAATCCGCTATCGCTTAAATGGTGAAAAACCGGATGATATATTTTATGTCCGCATGGGAAAGCATACCAAAGAATATATGATGGGATTTTATTCTGATATTTTTACCGGTGATGACGGACACCGCTACCATGTCCTCGTGCTCAGAAACGAAAATACCCTTCCGGATATCGACCCATATACATATCTTTATGGTCAGTCAAAGTTTGAAAGAGACATCAACGGATATATCATGGAAAACAGGTCTGTAGCCATAATCGAGGTGGAGATAGGTCATATAGATGAGTTCAATATACTGTATGGTTCCAATTTCAACACTGCAATCCAGCGTGAGCTTGCGCTCAAGTTCATCTACATGATGGATGGCAGCACCGCTACCTACTATATGAATAATTGCAAGTTTGTATTTGTAATAAAGGAAGCAGACCGCACCATGGTCGAAGCCTTCTATCAGAAAATTGCCGATACAATAAAGTCCATGTATTTCTTTAAATGCTTTAAATTTGAGTTTGATATATATGCTGCGTGTCTGATTCTCAAGGATTACGATGGTGATACCTCAACTGTCATCAGCAAGGTAGAGTACACTCTAGACCGCGCGAAGGAGCTTCACAGCTCTGATTTGTTATTTTTCAATGATATGGTCAGGTTCAATGGCAGCTCGCATATAGATATCATGAAAATCATTCATCAGTCGGTTATCAATAGCTGTGATGGCTTTTTTGTAGAGTTTCAGCCCATTGTAAAGGCTTGCAATGGTGAAATAATGGGTGCTGAGGCTCTGGTGCGCTGGAAAAAGGAGCCTTTTGGCACGGTGCCACCCGGACTGTTTATCGACTGGCTTGAGGATACCCCTGCTATGTATGAGCTAGGAAATTATATCATGAGAACTGCAATAAGCGCAGCCAGTGAATTTGCAAAGATAAAACCGGGCTTTTTCATCAATGTAAATGCATCCTCAGAGCAGCTTGAAAAGGAATGTTTTGTGGAAGATACTCTGGCAATTCTTAAAGAGTATGATTTTCCACCTTCACAGCTATGGATAGAGATTACAGAGCGATGCAGAGATCTGCCTATATCTATGATAAAGAAAACCGTCACTGCATTCAGGGAAGCCGGAATCCACATCACTATGGATGACTATGGCACAGGAAGCTCTTCATCTCAGATGATGCTTGAGCTTCCTGTAGAGGGTATCAAGATAGATATGTTCTTTGTTAAAGACATTCTCGAGGAGAAAAAGAAGCAGGCACTTGTAATCGGAATGATTAATTTTGCCAATGCCGCAGACTTAAGGATATGTATTGAAGGCATAGAAAATGATAGCCTTGAGAGCTATCTCAGGCAGTTCGACGTCACCTGTTTTCAGGGCTATCACTACTCTAAGCCTATCTGTCAGGATGAGCTTATGAAGCTTCTTATAAAGCCATAGCCCTGGATATTACTCAAGATTTTCCTTAAATACTGTCAGTGCGCCATTTTTCTTTAAAATCAGCATGACAATTGCTGCCACTATGCTTCCGGCCACTGTAGAGATAAGGAATGGCACTATGTATATAAACATGCCTTCCGGCTGAATAAGCATCACGTATTTTGCAAGAGGATACGCTGCCAGGCCTCCGAGTATGCCTGTGCCAAGCGCCTCTGCAATACATGTCGGTATGATTTTTTTGCTGAATCTGTACATCAGTCCACAGCACAGAGCACCTACCATGCTTCCCGGGAATGCCATGAGGCTTCCAAGTCCTGTCAGGTTTCTGATAATACTCGCACAAAATGCCACACCGACACCCCATGCAGGTCCTAAAAATACTGCTGCGCATATATTTACCATGTGCTGTACAGGTGCACATTTGCTGCCGGCAACAGGGAAGCTTATTAAGCTTCCTGCTACGGCAACTGCCACAAGCACTCCTGCCATGGCAATCTTTCTGATTGAAAGAGTTCTTTTTTTAGTGTTCTTTTTACTTTCCATTATTATCTCACCTTAAAGTATATCGCATATTTCTGTACTAAAAAGTTATAGTATATCAATATACTCTCCTGCAAGTGCCTTGTTCATGCTTCGCACTGCACAGAATTTACCGCACATACTGCATGCCTCGCTGTGGTCATCCTCAGGCAGACGGTCATCTCTGATAGCCTTAGCTGTCTCAGGATCAAGTGCACATGCAAACTGTGCATCCCAGTCGAGCACACGTCTGGCATCTGCCATCTTATCATCTATATCTCTGGCTCCCGGTATTCCCTTTGCAATATCAGCTGCATGAGCCGCAATCTTTGACGCAATAATTCCCTGCTTTGTATCCTCCACATTTGGAAGAGCAAGATGCTCCGCAGGTGTCACGTAGCAAAGGAAAGCTGCGCCGTTCATTGCTGCCACTGCTCCACCGATTGCTGCTGTGATGTGGTCATAGCCCGGTGCGATATCTGTTACGAGAGGTCCAAGTACATAAAATGGTGCTCCCATACAGATTGACTGCTGTACCTTCATGTTTGCTGCTACCTGATCAAGCGGCACATGTCCCGGTCCCTCTACCATGACCTGTACGTTGTGATCCCATGCACGCTTTGTGAGCTCTCCAAGTCTTACAAGCTCCTCTATCTGGCATACATCTGTTGCATCTGCCAGGCATCCCGGTCTGCAGGCATCTCCAAGCGAGATTGTCACATCGTGCTCCTCACAGATTTCAAGTATCTCATCATAGTGCTCATAGAAAGGATTTTCCTCTCCTGTCATGCACATCCATGCAAATACAAGGCTGCCTCCACGGCTTACGATATTCATCTTACGCTTGTGCTTTTTAATCTGGTCTATGGTTTTTCTTGTGATTCCACAGTGAAGTGTGACAAAGTCCACTCCATCCTCTGCATGGAGTCTGACTACATCGACAAAATCCTGTGCTGTAAGTGTTGCAAGATCACGCTGATAGTGGATAACACTGTCATAAACAGGCACTGTTCCTATCATTGCAGGACATTCGCTTGTAAGCTTCTGTCTGAATGGCTGTGTATTGCCATGGCTTGAAAGGTCCATGATAGCCTCTGCTCCAAGCTTTACAGCGCTCATGACCTTCTGCATCTCCACATCATAGTCCTTGCAGTCTCTTGACACACCGAGGTTTACATTGATTTTTGTGCGAAGCATGCTTCCAACTCCCTCTGCATCAAGTGACTTGTGATGCTTGTTAGCAGGAATAGCTACCTTTCCGCTTGCAACAAGCTCCATCAGCTTGTCTACATCCATCTTCTCTTTCTTTGCTACCTTTTCAATTTCAGGTGTTACGATGCCCTTTCTTGCGGCATCCATCTGTGTTGTGTAATTACTCATTGTACTCTCCTGTTCTTTATTTCATTGTATGATTAATGCTCCATGATTCATAGGTCCACTGCCGTGTCCCAGATCAAGCATGGCTTTTAAACATGCCGTGACATATCGCTTGCCGTTATCCACAGCCTGCTCGAGCGGCTGTCCCTTTGCCAGGCCGCTGGCTATCGCTGATGAAAGCGTGCACCCTGTGCCGTGTGAGTTTGGATTATCCACTCTTTTGGTCTCAAATGTAATGATTTGCTTTCCATCCCACAAATAGTCACACACACATGCTGTGTCTGTGAAATGACCTCCCTTGCTTAAAACCGGACAGCCGTATTTATCATAAACAGCCTTTGATGCCTCTATGATGTCATCTGTGCTTTCAATCTGTCTTCCTGATATCACCTCAAGCTCAGGAATATTTGGCGTGATTATGTCAGCCAGTGGAAAAAGCTTCTCCATCAGAGTGTTTGCTGCATTTTCTTCAAGCAGCCTGCTTCCGCTTGTAGCGACCATCACCGGGTCCAAAACTATGTTTTTTGCCTTATATTTTACAAGACCCGCGGCAATCGCCTCAATCGTATCTACCGATGATGTCATACCGATTTTCACCGCATCCGGAAAAATATCCGTAAAAACAGCCTGCATCTGTGCCTCGATAAAATCAGCCGGTACATTCATCACCGCATCAACTCCCATGGTGTTTTGTGCCGTGAGTGCTGTGATGACACTCTCGCCAAACACACCGTTTGCAAGCATGGTCTTTAAATCAGCCTGCACACCTGCGCCACCGCTTGAATCGCTTCCCGCAATTGTAAGTGCTGTATGCATATTTATGCTCCTTTCTACTGAATGTTGTGATTTCTCGTAACTGTTCAGTATTTTCAAAATATTATTTAATTACTGTAGTTATAGCAGTATGTCATACTGTGATTACAGAATCTTGTCGCATATTTCTGCGAGTTCCTTGGCTGCAGCCTTTATATCTGCGCTTGCAAATATCGCTCCTACCACTGCGATTCCTGCAATCCCTGTGCCCTTTAGTGTGACCGCATTATCTGCATTTATGCCTCCGATTGCAACAACCGGTATATCGACAGCCGCCGTGATTTCACGCAGAAGCTCCTTTGTCATAGGCTTTGCATTGAGCTTTGTGGTAGAGCCAAACACGGCTCCGCTTCCTAGATAGTCCGCGCCATCAGCTTCTGCCCTCTTTGCCTGCTCCACGGTCTTTGCCGTGACTCCTATTATCTTGTCAGTTCCAAGAAGCTTCCTGGCCTCCGCCGGATTCATATCATCCTGTCCCAGATGTACTCCATCGGCATCTATATCAATTGCAAACTGCACGTTATCATTGATGATGAGCGGCACCTTGTGCTCATGACAGATTTTCTTTATCTCAAGAGCCTCACTATACTCATCCTTAAGCCCTGCATCAGAATCCGTACTCAGAATATCCTTGTCACGGATCTGAATCATAGTGGCACCGCCCTCTATTGCAAGCTTCACATGCTCAGAAAGCCTCGCTTTGTGCAGCCACTGCCTGTCTGTTATAGCGTAAAGCTTTAAATCAGTTTTGTTCATATATACCTTTCACCTCTTATCATGTTGTTTTCCAAATATAAGACTCATGACCTGCATACCACTTGTCTGTCATACAGCGATATTCACATCAGCTCATAATCACCATCGCATATATGATATACTGCATCAATCAGCCTGTCCCGGTATGCAGCATTTCCGGGCTTAATGAAATAACAGCTGTTTGTCTCTCTGCCGTGCTCTGCCATATCAGAGGCAGCAAGAGCGCCTGCACTCTTCATGCAGCTAAGTGCTGCCGTGACTGCACCGTATTTATCATCGCAATCAGCCGCAACAAACGCACAAATGAGCCCTGAAAGCATACATCCGGTGCCTGTCACCCTCTTCATCATAGGATGGCCGCCTGTGATGCTTCCTACCCTGTAATTATGCGTGTATCCATCAGCATCCAACGCAACAGCATTCACTACACAATTATCCATCACACCGGTACCCATCGCATCAGTACTCATCGCATCAGCACTCATCTGACTGCTTTCATTATTATCATAGCAATCAGCTTCATCACATAATTCTGCAACATAATCGGTCTCACCTGTAATCACACAGATGCAGCCATATCGCAGGGCAGCCCTGCACGCAAGCGCCTTTGCATCAGACTCATCTGCCGTATCGGTCACTTCCACGCCACCATCGCACCTGCCATGCTCCATAACAGCCTTGACCTCAGACAAATTGCCCTTAATCACATCCACATGCACCTCGTCAAGCAGGCTCATCACAAAATCCATCCTGAAGCGGCTCACGCCCACACCAACCAGATCAAGCACAATAGGAATGTTCTTTTTCGCTGCCATCCTCGCAGCAATGCGCATCGCCTCAAAGCGCTCCTCAGAGGGAGTGCCTATATTCAGATTCAGCCCATCGCAGATACCCGTGACCTCATCCATCTCCTGCGGTGCCATAGCCATAATAGGCCTAGCCCCACATGCCAGCTCAATATTGGCCACATCATTGATAGTAACCATATTTGTGATGTTGTGAATCAAAGGACTGCGTGACTTAAGCTTTTCTATATAATTATTCATCTGTATCTCTTTACAACTATTCATAATCACCCACACATTCAAAAAGCGGATATCCCGCCAATGAGTATATCCGCCTAAAAATCGTGCGATATTATCCTACGTTGGCATTATCCAAATCAGGTTATGGGTCAAGACACTACCAGTCTACTCTCAGCCAGCTAAATACCAGCTCCCCTGTTGTGTTTTTATAATATTTAATATAATACGCACTCCCCAATAAATCAAGCAAAATCCGCAAGTGTACTCATATTCGTACATCAAGCGCTACTGGTCACACTGTCAGGTGTGAACAGTAACCATCAAACACAATCCCGGTAACACCGAGCTCCGAGGTGTTACCGTAGCACTCATTATCCCGCCACAACGTAAGGGCGTAAGCCCCGGGCACCGGGGTGCACACGCACTCTCCCGAGGCACGAATAGCGAAGTGGCTTAGATACTGTAGAAATTATGCCCATGAAACGCAAAAACACCCCTGCATGGACGCAGGGGTGAGGAGAACCGCGCCACGGACGGCGCGTTTCGACGGTTTCGTCAAGCATAGAAACCCGTCAAGCATAATTTCGTACAGCATCTTAGCCACGTAACGTAGCGCCCCCGGGAGAGTGCGTATGCCCCCCTGTTGCCCGGAGCTTACGCCCGACCTATCGCCACAATGATAAACAGCCTAAATCTACTTAGCTGCAATAACATCCGCCATATCGTAGTGACCGGCACCCTTTCCCTTAAGGAACTTGGCAGCCTCAACAGCACCCTTCGCAAAAACAGCCTTAGAGTAAGCAGTATGCTTAAACTCAATCACCTCATCCTGTCCACAGAAAAGTACCTCGTGCTCACCGACGATACTTCCTCCTCTGACAGCAGAAATACCAATTTCCTTAGGATCGCGCTTCTCTCTGCGCTGGCTACGGTCGTAAACATAGTGATACTCGTTATCCATAGCCTCGTTGATGGAATCAGCAAGTGCAAGCGCAGTCCCTGAAGGTGCATCAAGCTTTAAATTGTGATGCTTCTCAACTATCTCCATGTCAAAGCCTGCCGGTGCGAAAACCTGTGCAGCCTTTTTGAGAAGAGCCATAAGAGTGTTTATGCCAAGTGACATGTTTGCAGACTTGAGCACTGCCACCTTCTTGTAGCACTCCTCAACCTTTGCAAGCTGCTCATCACTAAGACCGGTAGTGCATAAAACAACCGGAACCTGCTTGTCCACGCAATAGTCCAGTACTCCGTCAACAGCCTTGGCATTGGAAAAATCTATGACCACATCAGCGTCCACATCACATTTGTCGATGCTCGAAAAAACAGGATAGTCATTGTCTATTCCATCATATAAATCAATACCGGCTACAATCTTGATATCAGCATCAGCCTTACAGATTTCTGTGATAGTCTGTCCCATTTTGCCGTTGCAGCCATTCATAATTACCTTTGTCATTTTATCGTATCCTTTCTCGTTGTACTAGGCAAGCTTTAAGCCATAAGCCTTCATGACCTCAGCAAGCTTCCTTGCATTATCCTCACCCATCTCGCACATAGGGCTTCTAAGAGGTCCGACATTCATACCCATCAGGTTCATAGCCTTCTTTACAGGAATTGGATTCACCTCTGAGAAGAGTGCGTCCACAAGTGGAAGAGCCTCTCTCTGAAGCTCTAAGGCTGTCTGTAAATCGCCCTTGAAGAAGCTGTCACACATATTGTGTACCTTTGCAGGGGCTACATTGCTCCATACTGAGATTACACCGATTGCTCCGATAGACATAAGAGGCACTACAAGACCATCCTCGCCTGAGTACATATCAAGCTTTCCGTCTGTCAGATACATTGTCTTTGAAGCCTGTGCCAGATTTCCTGTAGCTTCCTTGAGTCCCACGATATTTTCCTTTGTCTTAAAGAGCTCTGCCATAGTCTCCGGAAGCACGTTGCAGCCTGTACGTCCCGGTACGTTGTATACGATAATAGGACACTTTGTGCTGTCTGCAATCTGCGAATAGTGACTCACAAGACCTGCCTGAGTAGCCTTGTTGTAGTATGGTGTGACAACGAGCAGTCCGTCTGCACCAAACTCCTCAGCCTCCTTTGAAAGCTGCATAGCTGTCTTTGTGCAGTTAGAGCCTGTGCCTGCTACTACAGGTACACGATGCTTTGTAAACTCTACGGCAGCCTTTATAACCTTTGCATGCTCCTCCATTGACAGACATGGGCTCTCGCCTGTGGTGCCTGCAATGATAATAGCATCTGTGCCATTGTCAATCTGCATATTGATAAGCTCCTCGAGCTTGTCGTAATTAACCTCCTCGTTATCGTACATAGGTGTAACAATTGCTACTCCTGCTCCTTTGAAAATTGCCATGATTTTATCTCCTTCTTGCTTTTCTTTATTCGGTATTTGATTCTCTTAACGTATAAGTACGCCGCTGTCTGCCTCTAAGCGCTAAAAAACCGGCTCCTTAGAGCCGGTCCCAATTCTTCATGAATCACGATAGCTCCCCATCAAATCTGATGACAGTCATAAGGCTGTTCGCCATATGCCCAGAGATATATCCGCAGATGATAAATCCCTTCGGCGCTATTCCTTTCATCTCCCATCAACTGCCCCTGCGGCATCCGGAAAGCTACTCATAAGTCGCGCGACCTCTATCTGTTAATCAAATTATTCGTATACAGCAGATAATATAACTGCCTCACACTTGCACTAATAATATCACCACGCCTGTGCATTGTCAACTCACATGACAATATTTCTTATTATTTTTCCGACGCGATATTATAAATCTCATCTGCCATTTCCCTGATTCCATCGTCAAGTACTCTGCCTGTCATAATCACGGTCACATCATCAGGCCTTGAAGCAAGCATATCCGACAGCTCCTCCTTTGAAATCAGATGCAAATCCAAAAGCCCCAGCATCTCATCAAGCACAACAACCATGTCAGCACCTGTTGATATAACCTTCTTTGCATAGTTGAAGCCATTCTTGATATTCATGATTTCTTCCTGCTTACTCTCCTCATCAAGCTGCTCAAAGAGTATTCCGGCTCTTGAAAAATTAAAGAATTTCACCTCCGGCTCAAGCTTTTTCAAAAACTCCGGCTCCTTTTTACCCTTTAGAAACTGAATAACGACAGCCTGTTTACCATCACAGGCAGCACATATTGCACTTCCTATAGCGACATTTGTCTTGCCATGTCCCTCGCCATAATAGATCTGTACTGCACCGTTTTCCATAATAATCATGCCTCCATACACATAGCTTTTCTGCCTGATATATAATCATTACAGTTTACACCTGATGTAAACGTCAACAATCACAAGCATTAACCAATAATATCTAGTAAAATACCACAATCTGACTTTTATTGCAAATTTTCGGGAAAATCACAAATCCGTAGTTACTGTCCATTTAAAATACTATGCCTCAATCTTGCTCACGGAAACCTCATACGCCGTGCGCTGCTCCACCTGTGTCTCACTGAGCTTTTTCACATAGTCTCTGCTCTGGATTCTGCCCCATATCTGCACATGTGTACCCACCTCAAAGGTCGACGCAAATCTGGCATTTCTTCCCCAACAGATACATGGAATATAGTCTGACTTGCCATATGAGCGGTTCACTGCCACAAGCAGGTCTGCAATTTCTCGTCCAAGCGGTGTTTTCCTGTATATAGCCTCCTTGCAGATATAACCGTCAAGGAAAATCTGATTGGCTGCATCCTCATCATAATCACTGTCCAATACCTCAAGCTCTCTTGCAAAAACAGACAGCACCAGCCTGTTCTTCTTCTCCTCATGCCTGTTGAATGAGCGGAACTGACCGCCTATATATACGCTTTTGCCTATGTAGTCACCCTCCACATTGATAAGCCTCTCTGACACCATAACCGGAATATAGTCCATGCAATCTGAAAGCCTTCTGACCGAAACCTCCATCATATAGAAGCCCTCACCATACACCTCGTGACTAAACTGAAAATCTGAAACGATTTCTCCGATTATTGATACCTGGTTGTTTTCAAACATTTTATCTGCCATGAATTTTTGTCTCCCTTCCTTTTGTAAAATGTTTTTCCAGCTATTTTTAACATTTCCACAAAGTATATTTTCTCAAATAATGTCGACAAATCCAATAACATTTCACTTAATTTTATAAAAACTTTCAATGAAAACTTGCACATTGGAAAAATTATGATAGAATAAGTTAGTTGCAAACTTAGCTTTATTTATTAAAGAAAGAAGGAAAATATGAAAACAACAAGAGACGATATTCGTAATATAGCAATTATTGCCCACGTTGATCATGGTAAAACAACACT
>ENA-OUQG01000565-OUQG01000565.1-human-gut-metagenome-genome-assembly--contig:-NODE-565-length-22392-cov-16.092940_pt1 | contig 22392 bp, 18 predicted proteins | sample MGYA00237943_ERZ548823 | MGnify/ENA primary metagenome ERZ548823 (study PRJEB26490, sample SAMN05194731) | human gut metagenome | biome: terrestrial biome; feature: human-associated habitat; material... | reverse complement strand
TTTTTTGTTTCTTTTTTATTTCTTCTTGGTTCATATTTTAACCTCTACTTTCTATCATTAATTATACCAACACTCACTAATATTTTCAAGGTGTTTTTTACGACAATTTTATTTATAAAAAAAAGGCAATTTCTTGCCTCTTTACTTTACCTTATTTTTACTCATATTAATGATTAAAACGTTTTTTTAATACTACAACAGCACCACCAATGATTAATACAGAACCAGCTAATGTAATTACATAAGCCATTATATTATCACCAGTTTTAGGGTTTTCAACAGATGTAGGTGTATAGAAACTTAATTCAAATGTTGAAAAACTATTAGTTTCTAATACGATATATTTATCTTCACCTCTAGTTTTAATTTCATAACTCTTAGTATCAATAACTTTATCACCAGATTTATGAGTAACTTTTACATGAGTTTCAGTAACATTACTTGGTACAGGTAATTCAATCTTTACTGCTTTAATTAAAGCATCATTAGAAATAATTCCTTTTTCAGTACCATTAACACTATAATAAGGTTTAATATCATATACTAGAACGGTCTTCTCTTTATCATAACTAGTTAAAGATGTTTTAATAGTAACTTCGATATTATCATTCTCAGTAACATCTTCTAATTTAGAAAGATCTACAGACTCTGCAAGACCAGTCTTAGAATTATCTACTTTAACCTTAGATAAATCTTCAGCAACAGTTTTATCAACACCACCAGCTACTTCAATAGGTTTAGAAGTTTCAATAATACTTGCTACCTTTTCTAATGTAACCTTCATTTGAACTGATGCTCCAGGCATTGTAAATGTATTATCTTTAACTTCAATTTCTTTATTAGTATCTAAATTAACTAAAGAAATCTTTTTAACGATATAACCAGCCTTAGGAGTATAGTTAAATTTAACTTCTGCTCCAGCCTTTACTGATTTAGCCTCTTTACCACCAGTAGTAAATGTCATTTCAATATTTTCATTTTGTTCAAATAAAATATCATATAACTGAGTAGTTTTAGCATTTACCCTAACAAGTTTATTAGGCATTACAAACTTATTATCTTTAACAGTAATCTTTTGATTATCAGATGTAGTAACTTCTACGCTATCTAATTCATATGAACCCATAGTACTAATAGTTACTTCTTCACCAGGTTTAACATAATCTGTATTAACTTTACCATTAATTAATAAACCAGCGCCACTACCAATAATATTACTTACTGAGTATACTCCATCAGTATTACTTTGAATATAACCATTTTTTAAATATCCAATAATTTCATTTGCAAACTTTCCATACTCAATAGTAACATTATCGTTATCTAATAATTTAAATTTTGCATTAAAGTTTCCACCATTAATAACAAGTGATTTTAAAGCATTTCCTTGTTTATCCGCTGGTGGATAATGATAAATACTTAAACCTTTATTACTGTTAAATGTACCACCATTAATAACAATTTCCATGTTACCAGCATAACTATCATTATTCTCAATTTGAATAGCACTACCAGTTGAAATAATACCATTACCATAAAGTTCTCCAGCCTTAGGAACACCTACAGCAGTAAATACACCATCATTAATTACTAATTTACCACTTTTAATACCTATAACACTATTACCTTCAAACTCTCCACCATCAATATTCCAACTTCCTATACCAGCAGCATACATTGCTGTATCAGCACTAGATTTAATAACAGCAGTTTTACCAATATTAATAATTGGAGCATTCTCTAACTTACCATTATTTTGAATATTACCGTTAATTGTTATAGCACCAGCATTCTTATTAGTACTAATTAATGTACCATTAAAATTAACAACAGTTCCATATGTAGGTACTGCCTTCTTGTTTACTTCACAAGGCCAAACAGTAATACCATAACGCTTAGTTTCAATTTTAACATCTTTTCCAACAGTTAAAGTTGCAAATGCTACAGCCTTACTATCAGTTGAACCATAAACATAAATAGTAGCATTAGTATCTTCACGGTCATCTTTAATTAAACCATTACCCTTAAATTCAAGACTTCCTTCAAACACATCAATGTATGCTTTTAAAGTAATCGTATTTCCATTTAAGTCGATACTAATATTTTGACCTTTAACTCTTATATCATCTGTCAAAATAATATCATTTTGAAGCACTATATCTCCACCATTTTTAGTAGCAGCCTTTGGTTCTTCATTAGTTTTAACCTCTGTTTTAGCATATACAGCTGATGGTAAAAGTACTAATACACCTAACATGATAGTTAAAACAATTTTTTTGAAATTCTTCATTTCTTACCTTCTATAGCAGCAAAATCATATAAATACAATATATTAACATCTTAATTAAAATATTTTTACTAAAAAAATACACATAATTTATTTAAGTTTTAACACACATAAACATTCCATATGTTTTGTCTTAGGAAACATATCTAAGTAATAAACATCATTAACTTCATAAATATCTTTTAAAATACTTAAATCTCTCACAAGTGTAAAAGGATTACATGACATATAAATTAGATTTCTACTTTTATAATTAACTAAAAAATCAAGTGTCTTTTTATTAAGCCCAGCTCTAGGAGGATCAATTATAATAGTATCTATTTTATCATTAATCTTACTTATTACTTCAGCACTACCAAGCATATACTTATTATCTTGTTTATTAATCTTAGCATTATAAATAGCATCTATTACAGCCTCTTTAACAATCTCAATACCATATAGTTTATCTTTCTTAAGCGGTATTCCTAAAGTACCAACACCACAATAAAGATCTGCAACTACCCCATAACTATTTTCTCTTAAAATATCTATAACCTTACCTAATATATCTAAATTAACTTGAAAGAAAGAATTAACATTAACTTTATAAAAATAATTATGAACTCTTTCAATAAAGAAATCTTCTCCATAAATAACTCTATCATTAAGAATAATACCAACTAACTTAACACTCTCTTTTATTTTAAGAATATCTATCTTAGCTTCATCACTAGTATCTATCTTAATAATAACTTCACCATTAAAATTAGAACGAATTAAAATATTACCTTCTCTAAACTTTAAATAATCTTTTAATTTAAATACACTTCTAATCACATCACTAGCAAGTAAACAATCATCTATCTTTACAAACTCATGTGTCTCTTCCCTATAAAAACCAAATTCATAGTTCTTTACTTTTAAACTTAACTTATTTCTATAACAAACATCTTTATCAGACATTACTTTTTTTACATCTACTTCTAATCCTGCTTTTCTCTTTAGAATATCCCCTAAAGCACTAGCCTTCATCTCACTCTCATCACTGTGACTCACATGCATATAAGCACATCCCCCACAAATATTAAAATAAGGACAAGCACTTTCTATTCTTTTATCACTTTTAGTTATTACATCTACTAGTTCACACTCATAATAACTTTTCTTATCACTAATAACTTTTACGCTTACCTCTTCTCCAGGTAACGCACCACAAACAAAGGCTACCTTACCATCAATGTAGCCTATACCTTTACCATCATAACTTAATCTATCTATCTTAATACTTGTAATCATAAAGTTTCTTCACTTCTTTAATAGATAACTCTCTATAATCCCCACTCTTCATCTTAGAAACATCTAAGAATCCATAAGAAACTCTAGATAACTTATCAACTAAATATCCTAACTCTTTAAATACTCTCTTAACAATATGATTGCGTCCTTCAGTTATAGTAATCTCAACAATCGAATAATCTTTATCAGAATCATTTTTCTTAATCTTAACTCTAGTAGGTTTACACATCACACCATCAACCATAATGCCTTTTTCTAAAGTCTTCAAATCATTAATTGCAAAACACTTATTTAACTTAGCAACATACTTCTTAGGCACACCATTACTAGGATGCATTAAAATATTAGCAAGTTCTCCATCATTAGTTAAAATAATTAAACCAGTTGTATCATAATCAAGTCTACCTACTGGATAAATTCTCTTATTAGTACTAATTAAATCAGTTACAGTTACCCTATTATGCTCATCACTAACTGAACAAATAACACTTCTAGGTTTATTAAGCAAAAAGTAAACATACTCCTCTTTTTCTAAATGCACTCCGTTAACAACAATATCATCATTACCACTAACTTTAGTACCAAGTTCTGTAACAATCTTACCATTAACATAAACCTTTCCAGCTTTAATTAACTCTTCAGCCTTTCTTCTTGAAGTATAACCAGAAGCAGCAATAACTTTTTGTAAACGTTCCATATACATCACCTATAGTTATTTTATCATAAACCAAAGAATAAATATACTAAAATAAATGAAACAACCACCCCAATTAAATCTGCAAAAAAGCCAGCCTTCAAAGCATACCTACTCTTAGTAATCCCCACACTTCCAAAATATAAAGCAATTACGTATAACGTCGTATCACTAGACCCTTGAATAATACTTGCTAAATACCCCATTATACTATCTGGTCCATACTTATCAAAAATATTTGCCATTATACCTAAAGTAGATGTCCCACTAATACTTCTTAAAAAACACATTGGAAGTATCTCACTAGTAAGCCCCATTCTAGTTAAAAAAGGACCTAAAAAAGATAAAGCATCACTAATAAAATTACTCTTAATAAAAATATTCACCGCAAATATCATCGCAAAAATATTAGGTGCTATCTTAAACACCATAACAAGACCTTCCTTAGCACCTTCTAAAAACTTATCATAAATATTAACACGCTTTACAAAAGCCACAATCAAAATAGATAAAACTATCAAAGGCAAAATAATAAGACTAACGGTTTCCATTACGTCTCCTAATAATATAATCTAGTGTAAGTCCACCAATCGTCGAACACGTCGTTGCAATAATACAGTAAGGTAAAACTATTGATGGATTCACACTACCATAAAAAAGTCTTAAAGAAATAATTGTTGTTGGCACTATCGTAACCCCACTAGTATTTAACACTAAAAAGGTAATCATGGCTTCACTAGCAACCCTTTTATCCTTATTAAGCCTTTGTAAACACTCCATCGCCTTAAGTCCAAAAGGTGTAGCCGCACTTCCTAACCCAGCCATATTAGCCGCAACATTACTTGCAATAAAACCCAGAGACTCATCTCCATCTGGAATACTAGGAAATATCCTCTTAAGTATTGGCGTCATAACCCTAGATATCCAAGCAATAATCCCCGCTTCTTCCGCAATCTTCATAAGACCCATCCAAATAACCAACAAAGGCGTCATAGATATAATTAAATCCAAAGCACTCTTTCCACTTAACAAAACTTCATTATTAACTTCGTTAAAATTCCCATTAACAAAACTATAAACAATTCCAATTACAATAAATATCCCCCAAATAATATTTACCATAACTCTTTTAACCTCTTAATTAACCTCTGCCAAAAACTAAGTTTAACCTCTTCCTTTTTAACTCTATCCTTAATATAAATATCCTCACTAAAATACTCCTTACCATCTAAACTAACACTTACTCTTCCTACAACCTTACTAGCACTATCCTCATAATAACTTATCTCTTTTCTTACTCTCTTAAACTCATCCTTACTAAGACTCATCTTAAAAGATTTATCAATATAACTATCATCATACTTACTATCAATATATCCTTCACTTACAATCTCATACTCTCTTAAAGAATCAAAATACTTCTCATACAAATCTTTATGATCTCCAAAATCATTACCATCATTAAAGGTAACAACCGTCAAATTAACTCCATCTTTACTTGCATTAGTAACAAGAGTTCTTCTAGCTCTCTCTGTAAACCCAGTCTTACCACCAACACAATACTTATAACTAGACAATAACTTATTCTTATTATGCCAAACATAAGTCTTTAAATCCGTCTTAACTGTAATATCTTTAGTCCCAACTATCTTTTTATATAACGAATTATTAATCGCATAACTAGAAAGTAACGCCATATCATAAACCGTACTCATATTAGCATTATCCCCATCTTCTAACCCAGAACTATTAACAAAACTAGTATTATTCATGCCCAAATCTTTTGCTTTATTATTCATCAAAAAAGCAAAACCATCCATTGAACCAGCAACATGATAAGCAAGAGCAATCGCCGCATCATTACCACTTCTAAGCATCAAACCATATAATAAATCCAAAACACTAATCTTCTCTCCAACACTAACATAAATACCACTACCAAAACTCTTTAAAACTTCTTCTCCTATCGTAATATTCTTATTAACATTAGAACTCTCAATAACCACCATACTAGTCATAATCTTAGTAATAGAGGCTATCAAACTCTTCCTATTAATATTACTACCCTCTAACACCCTATTATTATCACTATCCATAACAATATAAGAACTAGCACTAATCGCCTTAACATTCAAAGGAATAACCATAATTAAAAGTAATATTATCTTTTTCATAATAAAAATATATTCCATAAAAAAAGATGTATGACTAATCACACATCATTTAACAACATAAGGATCTTCTGATGTACCAGAACCGCCTGAAATTGTAGTTGAAGATATAAGAGAAATGGCAGGCCGCAAACCATGGTCGCCGCTAACGTAGCCGTAGTTGACCAAGTGGCCCGAGCGCACGTCCCAAACGTAAGCGTCGCTGCCACTGAAGTAGCTAGGCGACAAAGACAACCACCAAATTTCTCCAGTATTCTCATCTAAATATGTAGAACGATTTCCAACACTATCCCCATAAATAGAACCAGAAAATGCTATCTCATCGGCTGTTAATAATCCTATTTTATAAGTTAAATTACCATTTCCATTTGTCGTATCATCAACAGTAAATTTAGATAATTTTCCACCATTATTATCATTTGGACAAATTAAACTAGGACTTGCATATGATGTGGCATCCCCACCGTAAATTCTATTAAATGCTCCATATCCAGTTTGTTTTGTTCCATACCCTAACCCAGTTCCCCATGTTGAACCACTTGTATAAGTAGTAAATGTACTTTTATCATTACACCATATTGTATCTGCTAGTTTACTTTCATATGATGACAAATTATTTGTATACCAAGTTTCTAAATTTGTGAGTATTGTACTTTTATTAGTGTTTGCATGTGTACTAGCATAATCACTTGCTCCAGTTGCTCCATACATAAATCCCATATAAGCATTATCATTATAATTTGAATTAAATGCACTTATATATGAACTTCCAGAATACCTTGCAAATGCTGCTTCGTCGTTATTATTTTTTGAAGAGCACGGACTAGATGAACCGCTTGTATTATCATTATGTAGTACTAATTTAACTGAACCATCTCCAGTTATTCTTACTATTCTCCAGCATTTATTAGCAAATTGTACGTAATTATTTTTTACTGCTCCTCTAAAATAATAACTGGTTCCATAATCATCTTCTGTACTTGCTAAAAGTGCCTCAGTTGTATTTTTGTTTGAAGTGATTTCTTTATATGTATAACTACTCGATGTAGCACTTACTACATAATATACACCACTTAAATTAGTTGTTGTTTTCATTGTTCCTGCAGTACTTGAACCATTACTATATGCATATTCACTAATGAGATATTTACCAACTAAACTAGAATATGAATTTGCATATGTATCACTTGTCACTGCTGTTCCAGTTAAATTAAATTTCGAACCATTAGCAGTATATCCTGTACCATAAGTAAAATAATATGCTTGATATGTTGATGATACACTTGTAGTTTGGCTTTCGACATCATCTTTTGTATGTGCACTTACTTCTTTTCCTGGCGTTGTAAGTGGAGTCTTAACTTCATTATTTGCTAGAATTGATTGTCTTAGTGTTTGTTTAAAAATAGCATTGCATTTAGTACTTCCCTTAGTTATCCCACTTGTAGTAAGAACCCATTTAGAACCATTCCATTCTACTTTACCTGTTCCTGTAGTACATTCTACTGTTCCAGTATATGCGTTAGTTGTTGGAAATGTTGTACTTATTTCACCATTTATTGTTATTGCTAAGAGAGTATCTTTTGGTTCTGTATATTTTGCTTCATATAGTTTGTCTCTATTAAATATTATTATACATATTGTTATTAGTATTGTTAGTATTAAAAGTGTTTCTTTTTTATTTTTCATTAACACCTGCCTACTTTCTACCTAATAGTATTTTATAATAAAAGAATGTTTAAATCAATAGATAAACACTCTTTTAATATTCTAGTTATTACTATTAAGTATTAATAAAATAAAAAGAAAAAGCTAACTATTCCTTTAAGTATTAGCTTTTTCAAACACCAATTTGGAGAAGCCTAACTTTCAGGGGTTAGTATTCTTCCTTAACTTGATTATACTACAAAAGGCCTGTTTTATACAAGCCTTTTTCTATTTGAATATATTTTTAATTCTTGTCCAAAGATTATCTTTCTCGGTTTCTGTACTAGTTGTTTTTACTTCTTCTTTGGCGTCTATTCCATCCATTACATAAATGAATTTAGTCTCTCCAGTAGTATTACTACCAGCAAATGAAGTATAACTTTCACCTAATTTAACTAGTTCTTTTGCTCTATATGCTGTTGGTACTAACATATTATTAACTTTATCTGTAACTGGTTTAATTCCTTCATTATCTAACTTTTTAATGCCTTCTGATAGTTCAGTCATACCACTTGATATCTCTTCTAAGCCGGATGCAAGTGCTTTACCATTAGATGCCAGTTCTTTTACTCCTGCTGCAAGCATTGCTGTATTAGTTTTTAAGTCTTCGGTACCTTTATTTAAATCTTCTAAGCCTTTATTAAGAGCAGGAAGCATAGCATTAACTTTCTTGTTTAATCCATCAAAAGTTGCTAGGGTTTTCTCAATTGCTGCTACATTTTGTTCTAATAGGCCGATTATTTGTAAGTTAGAATTATAATGATTTTCATACTCGTATTTAACTGTAAATAATTCATTTTGGCTTGCATTAAGTAAGTCTATATATTCTTTATCTTTAAGTTCTGCAGTATCATAGGCTGTTTTAATTTTTTCATTATTTGTTTTTAATGAGTTAATTGTGTTTTTATCTGCTTGTAATAGCATTTGCATTTTAGCAATGTCTTCTGTGTTATCTCCTAAAATATTTGATACTTGGGAAAGCTCTTTAGAAAGTGTTTTAACACCATCATCTAATGATATAGATCCGTTACTTAAAGCAACTGAACTTCTATATAGTTTATCTAAATATGCGCTAAGTTTAATAGATCCTTCAGATGCATTCTTGGTTCCCAATTCTAGTGAGCTTGCACCAGACTCTAATGCATTAATTGCATCGTTTAAAGTGTTTAATTTATCTGTTACTGAAGTAATATTTGATAATGATGATATATCTCTAGAACTAATTAATTTAGGAGTTATCATCATATATACAGTTCCTAGTGAGAACTTATCTGTATTATATGTAATAGTAACTTTATTAAGACTTGATAACTCACTTAATTTTAAACTATCTGATAAACCTGGTGTGCTAAGAGCTGCTACCATGTTAACTTTACCATTATTAATTACTTTACCACTACTAACATTAATATTTTTAGCACTATCATCTAGAGTAAAAGTACTCATTACAACAAATGGTGTATACATAGTTTCTCTAGAACCATTAACATTAACATTTCTTCTAGAGTTATTAGTAAATTTAACTTCTATTGTAACTTTACCACTTTTACCAGCTAGTTCTTTAAGTTCTATTTCTTTACCATCTAATTTATATGTGATGTTAGCACTAACTGGTAGTTCTTTTGAAGTTTTTCCTTGATAGAAAATATTATTTCCTAGTCCTTCCCAAGTTATCTTATCTCCTTTTTGGTTAAATGATTCATTACCACTTAAGTTTATAATGTCTTCTAAGTTAGTAATATCATTTATTGTTCCATTACCTGTATTAAGTAGTTCTTCATTAACAAAACTAGACTTAACACTTCCATCTGGGTTTAATTTTCCATAAACTGTTTCATTTTTAGTTAAAGCATTTGCACTAAGTGGCATCATTAAAGCTCCAGCTAAAAATATACTTGTAATAATTTTTTTATTATTTTTCATAAAATTATCCTTTCCTAACATTGTTTTACCAATTAATTTATCAAAGATTAATAGTATACTTGGCAATACTGTAATAACTATTATCATACTAAGGATTGCTCCTCTACTAATTAAAGTACATAGGGATCCAACCATTTCTAATTTTGAATATGCTCCTACACCAAATGTTGCTGCAAAGAAGCATAACCCACTAATAAATACTGAGTTTCCACAATTATTAAGAGTACTAAGTATTGCTTCTTTTTTATCCATAGTCTTACGATTATTTAAGTATGTTGTTGTCATAAGGATTGCATAATCAATGGTTGCTCCTAACTGGATTGTTCCTAAAACTATTGGAGCAACAAATGGAAGTGTAACTCCACTTAAGTATGAGATGCTCATATTCATACATATTGCAGCTTCAATTGCTATAATAAGTAAGAATGGCAAGCTAAATGATTTTAGTACTATAAATAAGATTATAAAGATACATACTATAGAAGAGCCATTAACATTATTAAAGTCTGTATCACTAGTTGTAATAAGATCTTTCATAAGAGGTCCTTCGCCAGCAACTATGGCATTTTTATCATAACTTTTAACTATTTTATTAAGATCATCTATCTCATCATTTAATTCATCACTAGCAACTTCATATAAAGAGTTTACTAAAATCATTTGATATTTATCACTTTTAAACATACTAGTTTTATCTTCAAGCATGTTTGTTGTGATGCCATAATCACTTAGTTCACTAGCAGATAGTACTAAGTCTACACCTGATAACTTTTTAATTTCACTAACCATATTATTTATAGTGCCAGTTTTCATATTACTATCTACTAAAATGATTTCTGGACTTACTATGTTGTAATCATCTTTTAAAATATTATTTGCTTTAATACTTTCTAAAGTGTCTGGTAATGTCTTATCTATTTTGTAATAAACATTAACTTTATTATTAGCTAAATAAATAGGTACAAGTAATAAAACAAATATTGCAAAGATTACTTTATGTCTTTTAACTATCCAGTTGTTAAATTTATCAAACTTAGGAGTAATTACTTTATGGCTAGTTTTTTCACACCACTTATCAAATACAAGTAATAGTGCTGGAAAAATTGTTAAAACAGTAATAACACCAAGAAGTACACCTTTTGCCATAACAATACCTAAATCTTTACCTAAAGTAAGACTCATTGTACATAATACTAGGAACCCAGCAATGGTGGTTGTTGAGCTACCAATTACTGAAGTAAACGTTTCTTTTATAGCAAGTTTCATGGCTTCTTCTTTTTTCATCTTACCTTTTTTACTTTCATAAGCATGATATAAGAAGATGGAGAAGTCTGTTGTAACACCCAACTGAAGTACTGCAACAAGCGCTTTTGTAATGTAAGATATTTCTCCTAAAAATACGTTAGTACCAAGATTAAAGATAATTGATATACCTATATTTAAAAGTAATAATAATGGTACTAAGTAACTATCTAGAGAAAGCTCTAAGACAAGTAAACAAAGTACGACTGCAATTGCTACATATATTGTTATCTCTTTTTCAGATAACTCCATTGTATCAAGAACCATTGAGCTCATACCACCAAACATATAATTATCACTGGTGATATTTCTAATTTCTCTTACTGCACTAATTGTTTTTTCATTACTAGTACTTTCTAGAAATGTAACAAATAATACATCTGTGTTTTCTTTATGAACTTTATTTCTTACTTCACTAGGAAGCACTTCAAGAGGAATATTAGTTCCAAACACATCATAGATAGAGAAAACTTCACCTACTCCATCAACACCACGCAACTTATCTTCAACTGCAAGTAATTCTTTAGCATTTGCATTTTCAACTACCGCAATTGAGTAAGAGCCCATTTTAAATTCATCAGTTAAAATATTTTGTCCTTTAATTGTTTCATAATTATTTGGTAAATAAACTAAAATATCATAATTAATTTTAGTCATCTTCATACCAATAAATGAAAATACTAATAAAACTATAGTAATAATCAAAATATTTTTACTATGCTTAGTAATAAAATCACTAAACTTATTCATTTCTTTCACCTCGCTAAACATTATATGACTACAGATTTTAAAAAGGCACTATTAATTTGCTATTTTGTATGTAATCCAACAATTTGATTGTTTTGTACGTGTATTTAAGCAACAAAGTGCTAATTATCTTGCAAAAAGTATATAATTAGATATAATGTTGGTGTGGTGAATTATGAAAAATGAAAAACAAGATTTAAGAATAGTTAAAACAAAAAAAGTGCTTTATATGGCACTGGTTGATTTAATGAGAGAAAAAACATTTGAAGAAATAAAAGTATCTGAAATATGTTCAAGAGCTTTAGTAAACAGGTCTACTTTCTATGCACATTATGAAGATAAGTATGAATTCTTAGTTGACTTTTTGGATACTTTTAAAGATAGTTTGACTTCTTATTTAGATACCAATGATAATAATTTGAATACTAAGGAATATTATATGGAAATGCTTAAGTTATTGCTTACTCACATTGAAGATAAGAAAAATATATATTCAGCAATCATGGTAAATAATCGTAATGGTGTTATGATGGATATTATATCTGATGTTGTTAATAAAGATATCAAAAAAAGAGTTCAAGAATCAGGACTTAATAAAGGAACTATCCCTGTTGACATTGTTGCTAAATTTTATATAGGAGCAATTACTAATGTTGGCATCGAATGGATTACCGATAACAAGTATTCTAAAGAAGACATATTAAACTATTTAGAAAAACTATTACCAAACAATATAGACACCTTATAATGGTGTTTTTTATGCAAAAATTACAGATTTTAAAAGTCTGAAAACCCATATAAATAAAGGGCTTGCATGAGTTTAATGTTTGTGATAATATACCTTCTTGAAGAGTACTATGTTAGGCTTCTCCCCTCTTAAAAAAGAAGGGAGTGATGCGTATGAAACAGTTTAAATTAATTTTAGACAAAATAATAATCATACTATTCCTTTTATTTATTTTAAAGATAGCATTTGCTATGTTTAGATAAAAAAAGAAGCTACTAACTAACCTGTTAAGTAGCTTCAAAAGACTTATAATCTGGAGAAGCCTAACTTTCAGGGGTTAGTGCTCTTCCTAAATTAATTATACTACAAAGTGCCTTTTTTATACAAGCACTTTTTTTAATCAATATTTACAAGTTCATACTCTCTAGAACCAATACCATGTTTCTCTGCTTCTTCTATAGTATGTAAGCCATTTCTGCTGTTTACTCTTTCCATAAAATGCTCTTTGCCTGGATCGTTTGAATTTTTTACTAAATTGATAGATGCTTCATCAATAGCTACTGGGTCTAAACTCGCAAGAATACCAATATCTTTTAAGCAAGGATCTTCAGCAACAGCGCAGCAATCACAATCGACACTCATATTACATAAAACATTAATATATACTATATTTCCATTAAAATAATTAACTACACTTGATGCTGCATCTGCCATAGACTCTAGAAATAAATTTTGCTCTGCAGCATTATCCCATAACTCTTCTTGTTTAGCAGTCTTACCCGCAGTGTGAATATATGTTTTGCCAGAGGAAGATGCTACTCCAATCGATAATTGTTTAAGAGCTCCACCATATCCACCCATTGGATGACCTTTAAAATGAGATAGCACTAACATACTATCATAATTTGAAATATTTTTACCTATATAATTCTTTTTAATTACCTTACCATTAGGTATATCTAGTTCTAAATCGCCTTCTGCATCCATAATATCAACGTCAAAATATTTATTCCATCCATGTTTTTCCATTAAAACTTGATGTTTTTCTGTTGTATTTCTTGCTCCATTATATGCTGTATTACACTCAACAACAGTTCCATTAACATGATAGATTAATTCACGTACAAACTCTGGTCTCAAATAATTTTGATTACCTTCTTCTCCAGAGTGCAATTTAACAGCAACCTTGCCATTTAATTTTTCCCCTAACGCTTCATAAATTTTAACTAATCCACTAGTGCTTATTTCTTTTGTAAATAATACTTTTGACTTCATAAAATTACCTTTCTAGCTTCTTAATTAATCTCTTAACTTTTTTAGGGTCTTTATAATTTGTCTTATCTCTTACTAAGTTAGTAATATCTTTTCCATATGCAAGACCGATGCCACGCTCAGCGGTAACTCCGACTGCACCATAATATAGGTAATATGTGTCATTTAGATAAATTATGGATGATCGATATATTCCACTGTTATCCCAATTGAGTGTTCCTCGTTCTGGTTCTAGAATCTTAATTGCATCCTTAAAATTAATTTCATCATTACTTATTGTATAGTATAAGTCCATTTTATTATGATTCTTCCACTTATCATATGCAACTACGATCATTTCATAACCTTTATCTGTTTTAATAACATCTAAATGCCATGTATCTAATTTTTTTGGATACTTAAAACTAATCTTATTTTTATCAGTCCACTTCATACCATCAGGACTTTCTGCATACCTAATTGTATTATAAACATCTACATACCACATCTTATATGTACTATTTTCATAAATAATTGCTGGACTAACATAATCTTTTTTGTGTCTATCTTTAGAATATAAAACTATTTCTTTAGCGGTCCATGTTATTCCATCGCTAGTTTCTCTTTTAAAGATTGTAACACTGCCATCAACGTCATCAACATAACGCCAATAACAAGTAATTGTATCCTTATCTTTATTATATACTATATGAGAATCAGAATTATATCTTTTTTTCTTGTATTTGTTTTTTACTTCGTCAAGGCTTATATTTTTTTCATTAGGGGCATACCAATTTATTAAGTCATTTGATACTGCTATATGAGGATTTTCATATTCAGAATTACCGCCTGGATATGGAGTATAACTCATCCAGTACTTGTACCCATTCCACTTTTTATTAAAGGTAATAACCTTTGGGTGATATGCTTCATTATCCCCATAAGAACTGATAATTTCTAGTTTGTATGTTCTTTTTTCACGATTAAAAATAAGACCATGCCCCAGAAATAAAATTAAAATAATAATTATAATCATGTAATACTTAATAAGCCTTTTCATTTTCTCACCATGTTTTTCTTCGCCTAAGATTATAGCACACAAATTATTAAAACTAAAGCACTTATTAGTTTACTTTAAAAAAAAGCACCTCAAAAGGGCTTCTTAATCACAATAATGGCGTCCCTGGGCAGATTCGAACTGCCGACCTATCGCTTAGGAGGCGATTGCACTATCCTACTGTGCTACAAGGACACAATAGAATTATACCACACTAAGCATAAAAAAAATAGGAATTTCTTCCTATTTATCAGTAGAGCCAAATCCGCCAGTACGCATGCCTGTTGCATTGTCATCATCAGTAACTAAATACTTTTGGAAAATAACTTGACCTATTACATCACCCTTTTTAATAACAACGTCTTCATTAAAGAAATTATAGTATGCAAACATAAAGTGCCCATCGTTATCAGGGTTACCATAATAATCACTATCAATAACACCAATACTATTTGCCATCACAAGTCCTCTTTTAATAGGATTAGAACTTCTATTAGCAAGCATAAACCATTCATCACTCTGGCAGTATGCTTTAAGTCCAGTAGGAATAAGTGTTGGTTTATCTCCTAATTTAAATGGATGAATGATAACTTCTTCTGCTGCTTCTACATCATATCCAGCAGAGTTTGCAGTTTTTCTAATTGGTATGTGAATATCTTTGCTTTCCCATCCTTTAGCAACTTCAAATCCTCTTAACTTCATAAATTATTCTCCTCTACTACTTTACCTTTTTTCATTGTCTTTTTAACATTGATAACTCTTTGATTACTAGAACCTGAATACAAAAGTTTTGGATTTTTGTTATCTTCTTCAAACTGACCATCAACAATAAAATCAGCGTATTTAGTTATTTCTTTATCCATAACGTAGTCTTCAAAGTTAAAACCAGTCCATATCCAAACACTTTTATCTGGATACTTTTCTTTAAATGCCTTCGCTAATTTTGTACTAGCATCTATATTCTTATTATGAAGTGGCTCACCCCCTAAAATAGATAAGCCAGCTATATAACTATTATTGCAAAGATTTAATATTTCATTTATTGTATCGTCAGTAAACTCTTTGCCTCCATTAAAGTCATGGGTTTCTGGATTAAAACAGTTCTTACAATTAAATGTGCATCCTTGCATGAATACTGATACTCTAACTCCAGGACCATTAGAGATATCCATCTTTCTAATTTTATTATATCTTGCCATTATGCATCCTTATTATCTAAATGTAAAACTCTTTCTTTAATTTCTTGAGTTCTACCTTTATTCCAGAACTTAGTACCAATATAACCGCATGTTCTTCTTGCAACATTTAATGTATCATGGTCTTTATTTCCACAATTAGGACAATACCACTCTAAATCATCATTAATTAAGATTTCACCATCATATCCACACTTCTGGCAATAATCACTCTTAGTATTTAACTCAGCATACATAATATTATCATAAATAAACTTAATAACTTCAATTACTGCTGGGATGTTATTTTGCAAATTAGGAGTTTCAATGTAAGAGATTGCTCCACCAGGAGATAACTTTTGGAATTCACTTTCAAGCGATAACTTAGTAAATGCATCTATTTCTTCAAATACTGGTACATGGTATGAGTTAGTAATATAATTACGGTCTGTAATACCTTTGATTATTCCAAAGCGTTCTCTTAAACATTTAGCAAATTTATATGTAGTGCTTTCAATAGGTGTTCCATAAACACTGTAATCCATGTTTTCGGCTTCTTTCCACTCTTTGCATTTATCATTTAATTTCTGCATAACTTCTAAAGCAAACTCTTTACCCTTACCATTATCAGTATGAGAGTGTCCAGTCATAAATTTAACACATTCATATAAACCAGCATAACCTAAACTAATTGTAGAGTATCCACCATGTAATAACTCATGAATACTTTCTCCCTTACCTAATCTAGCAAGGGCACCATGTTGCCATAATATTGGTGCTACATCGCTTGTTGCTTTAGCTAAACGTTTATGTCTAATTTGAAGTGCTCTATGGCAAAGTTCCAATCTTTCATCAAAAATTTTCCAGAATAGTTCTTCATCTTTATCAGCAGATAGTGCTACATCAACAAGGTTTATTGTAACAACGCCTTGATTAAATCTACCATAATATTTAGGTTTACCTTCCTTATCAACATATGGAGTTAAGAAACTTCTGCAGCCCATGCATGGATAACATTGTCCATTACCATTTTTATCAATTTTAAGTTTCTTCATCATCTTTTCTGAGATATAGTCTGGAACCATTCTCTTAGCAGTACATTTAGCAGCAAGTTCAGTTAAGTAGTAATACTTACTATTTTCATGAATGTTATCTTCTTCTAATACGTATAAAAGTTTTGGAAATGCTGGAGTAATATATACACCCTTTTCATTTTTCATTCCTTCAATTCTTTGATTTAAGAATTCTTCAATAATCATGGCAAGTTCTTCTTTATATTCTTCAGTTTCACCTAGATACATGCAAACGCTTAGGAAAGGTGCTTGACCGTTAGTTGTCGTCATTGAGTTAACTTGATATTGGAATGTTTGAACACCAGCAGTAATCTCAGTCTTTAAATCTTCTTTAGCAAACTTTTCACAATCTTCTTTAGATAGTTTTCTATTTTTATATATTTTTAAATAACGGTTGTAACTATCTCTAACAAATGGAGCTAGATGAGTAAGTGTTATAGTGCATCCACCGTACTGGCTTGATGATACTGCTGTAATAATCTGAGTGGCAATTGTTACTGCTGTTAAAAATTTATGTGGTTTTTCAATCATTACACCATTAATGTTAGTTCCATTTTGAAGCATATCCTCTAAATTAATTAAATCGCAATTATGTAGTGCATTTTGAGCAAAATAGTCGGCATCATGGAAATGAATAATTCCTTGGTCATGTGCTTCAACTATTTCTTCTGGTAATAAGAATCTTCTTGTAATATCAGTGCTTGTTATTCCTGCTAGATAATCTCTTTGAGTAGTAACTATCTTGGCATTCTTATTTGAATTTTCTGTATTCCAGTACTCATTTTCTCCATCAATAAGTTCTTTAATAGCTAAATCTGTAGTATTACTTCTTCTTACAAGTTCTCTTGTATAACGATATGTAATATATTTCTTAGCAAGTTGATATTTACCAATACTCATAAGTTTCATCTCAATAATATCTTGAATATCTTCAACTAAAATTCTCTTCTTACCCAAAGACTCAATATACTTAATAATATTCTTAATTTGAGTATTACTAGCTTGCTCACTTTCCTCAACTTCTTTGTTAGCTTTTAAAATAGCCTGTTCAATTTTTTCTGGACAATAATCTACCATATGTCCATCTCTTTTAATTACTTTCATTTTACTTCCTCCCTATATTTAACAACTTCATTATAACGTCTTATTACTAAATAGTATTGTTGCGATTGCAACAAATTTGAAATAATGATAAAATTATTTTAGGTGGTTAAAATGAATGATCTTTTTAAAAATATTCACCCCAGTAAACAAGGCATTTTGTTAAAAATGTTAGAAGCAAATACTTTACACTTTAATGTAAACGAACTTATTTTAAGTAAAATAAAAATCGATGACTTTATTGGAATCATCATAGCAGGAGATGCAAATATAATAAAGACAGATAAGAATGGAAATAAGATTATAATTGAAGAACTTAGTGAAGGTAATATTTTGGGTACTAATATTTCAAATTTAAATAATAAGGAATATGAAATTGAAGCAAAGACTGATGTTACAATAATATTTATGGAAATGCATTTTATACTAAATCCTAAGAATACTTCATCACAAATATATTCTCAGTTTCTAATAAATCTTTTAGAACTTCTAAATAAAAAATATACTGAAGCAAGTCAAAGATTAGATATTCTAACTAATAAAACAATTAGAAATAAACTTTTAGAATATTTTAAAAATTCTTATCAAGAGACTAATGCTAGAGTTCTTTATTTAAAATCAAGTTTTACTGCCCTAGCCGATTATCTTGCGGTAGATAGAAGTGCTATGACAAGGGAACTTAAGAATTTAAAAGATGAAGGTCTTATTGAAATTAAAAATAAGAAAATTAAACTATTGTATTTTCCGCTTGACTAGTGTTATAATTGACATGTACTGCTCGTATGGCGGAATTGGTAGACGCGATAGACTCAAAATCTATTTCCCACAAGGAGTATCGGTTCGACTCCGATTACGAGCACCAGTGCCCAGTAGCCAAGCGGTAAGGCATTAGGCTCTGACCCTAACATTTCATAGGTTCGAATCCTATCTGGGCAGCCATAAAAAAATAACAGACATCTTCGTCTGTTTTTTTATTGTAATACATCCTGATAATAAAACTTTAATACATAGATAGCTTCTTGTGCATAAAGCATATCTTCTTCACTTAAACCCTTACTAGTAATAAGACTATCAAGTTCACTATAATATTCTAACTTACTTCTATAATGCATCTCAACGCCTGGCTTAAACATTCCTGTATAACCTTCACTTTTAACATAAGGCGTAGGTAAATCATTAAAAGTCTTTCGCAAAAAATCATTAGCACTATAAACATAAGTTTTAACTACATCCTTAAACGCATGATATATCTTTTCACACTCTTCCTTATTTAAAGCACTATTTAAACTAGCGTTATATTTATCTAAATCAGCCTTAAACTCCCTTATATCCTTATTAATCATTGTTATCCTCCTTGTACATTGAATAATACAAATCATCACCATTATCAGGATGAAGTGTACTTTCTACCTTAGGCAAGTCACTTAAACTGCCAAGTCCAAAGAAATCTAAAAAATATTTAGAAACTGAATATAAATTAGGTTTTCCTACTAAGTCACTCTTACCACTAACATAAATTAAATCCTTAGCGAGTAACTTCCTCAAAGTGTAAGACGATGATACTCCTCTCATCTGGTCAATTTCAAGTCTAGTAAGTGGCCCATTATATGCAATAATTGCAAGAGTCTCTAAGGCTGCACTACTAAGTTCATCACTTTCTGGTCTTTCAATTAGTCTTTGATAATACTCTTTATGTTCTCTTTTAGTAGTAAGTTTAAAGTTCTCTCCTAAATAACTAATTCTAAGCCCATACTCATCAGATTCATATCTTTTTTGAAGCATACTAAGTAAGTTTTTAGCTTCTGTCTCACTAACATCTAATATGCTCTTAATATTATCTATGGAAAGTCCTTCATCACCTACTGCAAAAAGTAACCCCTCTAAAACACCTAACTTATTCATTATGATAACCTCTCTTCAATATATATATCACCAAAATTATACTCCTGACTAATTACTGCTTCCCTAGACTTAACTAAATTAAGAATCCCTAAGAAAGTAACAATTACATAAGGCTTATCTACTTCATCAAACAAATCTAAAAAGTTAATTTTACCTCTATTATGAAGATAACTCTTGATGCTTAAGCATCTATCTTCAACACTTAACTCTCTTTTAGTAACTGCCTTATTAACTGGTTCATCTAATTTTTTTCTATTTAAATAACCCTCAAATGCCTTAAGCAAATCCTCTAAAGTAATATCACTACTTAATTTAACACTCTTATCAGCATATTCACTTAAATTAGAAGGAAGTTTAGTTAAAACTTCTTTTCTCTTATCTTCAAGTTCAACTAACCTATCAGCAGCAGCCTTTAACTTTTCATACTCAATTAACCTATTTCTTAAATCGTCTTCTGTGTTAATTTCATACTCAGCATCTTCCTCTTCATCATTCTTATTAAGAAGTAACTTACTCTTTAAATGAATAAGTTCAGATGCCATAACTAAATACTCACTAGCTCCATCAATAGTAAGCTCTTTATGCTCATTAATATAACTTAAATACTCTTTAGTAATCTTCTCAATATTTATATCGTATATATCCATCTTATGAGCCTTAATTAAATGCCATAACAAATCTAGTGGTCCATCAAAATCATTTATCTTTATATTCACTTACAATCAAATCCTTTAGTTAACATATCATAACTAACCTCTTTAAGTGGTGCATTCATATAAAAATAATTATAATCATAATCCTCACCTAAAGTTTCCCTTATATTCTCACTTAGTAGAACATCTGCATTAAAAGCAAAACCACTATCAGTTTCCTCTGTAGTACTAACTAACCCATTGCTAACTAATCTATTAGATAATTCCTGATATTTCCCAAGTAAAGCCATATATGCATCAATATCACTAGTATCATTATTCGTAACATTATCATGAACACTCTTTAAAATATCTTCTTCAAAACTATAGGTAATCGTTCTGTTATTTAAAGTACACATCAAAGAACTAATACCACTAACAATTGGATAATCATCTAAAGAAAGATTAACTATCTTACCATAATATAACTCACCACTATTAACAGTAAGTTTATATAAATTATTAGTAACACTTCTAACATCCTTATTAACCTTACCAGTAAGTTTTACCCTAGTAAGTAAATCCTTAGTACCATAAATCTCTAAAAATAGTTTATGTTCATCCAAATTAAAATCAGTATTAGATGACATATCAAAACTTATCTTAGTGCCTTCTAAACTAAAATTAGTAAGCTTAATACCTTGATAAGAAATAGTACTACTCTTACTTAAAACATTCTTATCATCACTAGGAGCAATCGGACTAGGCGCAGGCTCATTATCACTAGTAAAATTATTTAAAAGCCCCCTAACCCATATAGAAAAGGAATTATTATTATTGTTAATATAATCTTTAATATAAGGAAGACCGAAACAAGTCCCCAATAGTAGCATAAAACAAATAAGCACAAAAGCAGGCTTACTAGACTTCTCTTTTTTTAATATACCTAACGTAATAGGTTCATTACTATTATCACTCTTCATAACAAATCCCTTTCATTTATCTTGCAGATAAAACACATACCTAATCTCAAACGTCCAAAACCCGCGTCCACCATAAACTCCCCTAGAAAAGTCAAAGACCTCCCTTTGTTGAAAACTCGCCGCCTTTCGCATGTATAAATACACGCAAAAGGCGCTTAGGGATGTGACAAGTGGGTACTCTCCAATCGGAGAATCAGCATGCGCGCTTGCCACGCACACGTATCAAAACATCACTTATTCTATTTATCTCTCTCGCCTGTCTGTTTGTCCCTCGAAGGGTTTCTCAAAGGCATCTGCGACTGACGATTTCGACCTTTTTTATCTTCGCCCTGTTTACATACTTATTATGTATGGAGTACTACTGGTTCCTTCTCCAGTTATGTTG
>ENA-OUQG01000559-OUQG01000559.1-human-gut-metagenome-genome-assembly--contig:-NODE-559-length-22519-cov-4.827279_pt1 | contig 22519 bp, 8 predicted proteins | sample MGYA00237943_ERZ548823 | MGnify/ENA primary metagenome ERZ548823 (study PRJEB26490, sample SAMN05194731) | human gut metagenome | biome: terrestrial biome; feature: human-associated habitat; material... | reverse complement strand
TACCCCCGCCACCGGCGATACCGGCGTGCTGGTTTGGGTCATCGCCCTGCCCGTGGCAGCCTTGGCCGCTGCCTTCGTCCTGAAGCGTAAGGAGCGGGAGGAGTAAGGCAAAAGCAAAATCTTTCGCGGAATAATAAAACAAAGCCCCGGGGCCTCCTGCAATACAGGAGGCCCCTCAGTCTGTCAAAGAACCCCTGCTTTCGCCGCGTGAAAGCAGGGGTTCTTTGACAGACTGGCAAGGCGGCAGAGGACATCCTCTGCCGCCTTGTGTAGTTTTCGTGGCATATTGTGATACGGTCAATATTATCACCCATGCTTGTTTGTAAGACCTTCTATTGAGCGAATGGCCTCTTTTTTTTTGCAGATAGAGTTTTTATCCCATAGCCGGATTGATGAACTTTTTTGGCAAAGTCCGTGATATATTCCCCCTGCGCTTTTCGTTGACCTGGATATATTTATATCGTAATTGAACGAGCGATACTATCGGGAAATATCCAAAAACTATAGGACATGTGGAGAGTTGGTCTCTATCAGGAGCCGGACGGCACATCGCTGAGGAGCATTTTTCGGAAATGCTTTGCGGCAAGACTCAGGGGCTGATTTTTCCGTTGAAACAGATAAATGCTGCGCGGCGCAATAGGCTTATCCAGCGTGATCAGGTAAATGCCGGTAAGCTCCGGCGAGCCGAAGAGCATTTCGCGGGGAACAAACCCAATGCCAAGATTGCCGCAGACCACGGGGGGAATCTGGTCGATAGTCTCAACCTCCACATCCGGGCTAAAGGGGAGACCACGGCGGAGGAAAAGCCCGGAATAAAAATCGTGAGAGGAGGTTCCTGCTGCAAGGCAGACGATGGGATACTCTGTGAGCCTGGCCAGCGTCACCGGGCCCTGCATCAGCGCGGGAAAGGCAGACCCGCAGATCGGGACCTCTTGAATTTCACCGACCCACTGTTTTTCAAGCGAATCCGGAGCAACAGTCCCCTCGGATACCACCGCAAAATCGGCAAGGCCGTTTTGCACGGCGGAAAGGCCCTGCGGCGTTGAATTATTTGTAAGATAAATGTGGACATGGGGGTATTGCCTGCGATATCGGGAGAGCACGCGCAGAAGGCAGCCCTGCAGAGCAAGACCGCTGGCTGCGATGTGTATGCTGCCGCCGGCCAGGCTCTGGTCGGAAAGCAGCTCTTCCTCGCCGGCCTCAATGCTTTCAAAGGCGACGGCAATATGCGCGTAGAGCTTTTCGCCCTCCGGTGTGAGGCGCACGCCCTGGGACGAGCGGAAAAACAGGACGCAGTGCAGCTCCGCTTCCAGCCGCTTGATGATCCGGGTCACATTCGGCTGGTTGTTATAGAGAGCGGCGGCAGCCTGTGAAAAGCTTTTTATACTTTGCGGCATAGTAAAAGACACGGTAGCTGTCATAGCTGATGTTCATATCGGGACTCCTCTGTGAAATGAGATATATAAAATCCATATAGTATACGAGCTGCAGATAAGGTCTCGCGTAGAAGCGGCACAAAATAAGAATATACCAGAAATCCGGGAAAATCAAATCTTTTTCAGTGAAAAGCACCGGGATGGAGAGCAATATCAAAATCATATACCATACATATCAAAAAAGCATTTTTCTTGTGCTCTGGAAGTCACTATAATACATGCGTCAGACAAATTGGACAAACAAAGGAGCAAGGAAGATCATGGCTGCACAGATCCTGGCAATTTGCATTTTTATTGGTATGTTTCTTATGATCATTCTGGATAAATTCCAGCGGCACCATATTACTCTGGTGAGCGGCGCGCTGGTACTGGTGTTGGTATTCGGCGTCTGTATGCACTCCGCCGATGCTATTTGGAAAACGCTGAATCTAAGCTGTATTTTCACACCGGGATTCTGGTATGGTCCATCGGGCGAGGGAAGCTTCGGTATCAACTGGTCTACGATTTTCTTTATTGCCGGCATGATGATCATGGTGGAGGGGCTTGGCAAGGCCGGATTTTTCCGGTGGCTGTGTCTGTCGCTGGCAAAACTGGTGCACTATCGGATCGTGCCCCTGCTGCTCTGCTTTATGACGCTTTCCGCTGTGCTGTCCATGTTCATCGACAGCATTACCGTGGTGCTGTTTCTGGCAACGGTCACGCTGGAGCTGGCGCAGACGATGCACTTTGACCCTGTGCCGATGATCCTTTCGGAGATATTCTGTGCGAACCTGGGTGGAGCGGCTACCATGTGCGGGGATCCACCCAATATTATCATCGGCACCTCTCTTGACTATACATTTTTCGATTTTATATCCAATACAGGTGCGGCAGCGGCGATCTGCTTTGTGCTGATCCTGGCCTATTTTACGGTCTGCTTCCGCAAAAAACTTCTGCAGGCGGAACGTGAAAACGGCGCCATCACCTGCCCGCAGCCGGGGACCGCTATTACAAACCGGGCAGCATTTCTGGCCAGTGCGGGTGTATTCCTCTTGGCGGTGATCCTGCTGGTCACGCATGCGATGACGGAGCTTTCCGTTGCCTGCATCAGCGTGCTCATGGCGGCATTGACGCTGCTGGTCGCGTGCCTTACGAACGGAAAGCAGACCGTGGCCGAGATCATAAAGGCTGTGGACTATAAAACGCTGCTGTTCTTTGTCGGACTGTTTGTGTCGGTGTCCGGGCTGGAGGAGACCGGCGTGCTGGACATCATTGCACAGTTCATCACGGCGGTCAGTGGTGGGAAGCCGGCCGTCATTGTGGTGATCATCCTCTGGGTCTCTGCGCTTACCAGCGCATTTGTGGACAACATTCCTTTTGCCGCAACGATGATTCCGGTGATCCGTTCTATTGCCGCAGCCAGCGGTATTGATTTGGGCGTGCTGTCGTGGGCGCTGTCCCTTGGCACGGATTTTGGCGGCAATGCGACACCCATCGGCGCATCGGCCAATGTTGTGGGTACCTCTGTGGCGGCAAAGGGAGGCTATCCCATCGGATGGGGCCGCTATTGCAGGTATTGCGCGGGTGCGACAGTGCTGGTCATAGCGGTATCTACGGGATATCTGTTCCTGCGTTATTTATGAGACCTAAAAATATTCCGAAGCCTATTGCAATTAGCACCACATTTCGATATAATACTTGTAAACATGAAAAATATTGCGTAAAGATGCAGCCATCGGCCAAGGCCGACGATGGAACAGGGTGAGAGTCCCTACGAGCGGGTCACTGTGATGCCTGGTAAACCGGATAAGTCAGATACATCGGACTGCATTAAGGTTCCTGCCCATACCGGGAAGCTAAGCTTTTTAAATGAAAGGCGATCCGCACGGCAGGCTGTCGTGCGGATTTTTTCGTTAGGAACCTGATTTCCGCTTTCGGGACCCCTTGTCCCCTGGTGATATAGCAAAAAATATGAGGTGAGAAAGAAATGAAAAAGGGAATTGCGTGGCTGCTGGCGGTTGTGCTGCTGATAGGGCTGCTGCCTTTGTGGGCTTTTGCCGAGGGCGGCGAGCCTGAGGGCGACGGAACAAAGCAGACTCCCTACCAGATCGCTGATGCCGACGATCTGATGGCCTTTGCACAAAGCGTCAGCGAGGGGCAGACGGACGCCTGCGCGGAGCTGATAAACAACATCGACCTCACGGGTCGTGACTGGACGCCCATCAAGGCCCCGTCCAAGCAGTACTATGAAGGCACCTTCGACGGCCGTGGCTACACGGTGACCATTGATGTCACCGTGGACGAAAACTGGGACAGCAGCAATCAGGTCGGCTTGTTTGACGACATGAAAAACGCCACAGTCAAGAATATCCGCATGGCGGGCAAGGTAACGGTGACGCAGGACTATTATGATGTGAACCTCTGCTACGGTACCGTTGCGGCAACCATGAACAGAAAAAATACCATTGAAAACTGCAGCTCCACGGTGGAGTTTTCCATTGGCGCCGGTTCTACCGGTGTGGGCGGCATTGTGGGCTATGTGTATGGGGATGGAAACGAGATCATCGGCTGCGCCAACCACGGCTCCATCACTGGCACGTTTGAAGAAGATACGAACGGCTACGGCGGCATCGTGGGCTGGACGGACAACGAAATTACGCTGAAATACTGCTACAACTCTGCCGCCATTCATGCTTCCGGTGATGGTGTGGGCTATGCCGGCGGACTTATCGGTGTGGGATACGGCACGCCCACCATCATCGGCTGCTACACCTCCGCCTCCACGGAGCATAATAATCCGACTCTGAACCCCAACTGGGCTGCATGTACCGGCAGTATTACCTCGGATTATGCCGCCGGCGATTTCTTCGGCACGGCAGGCGAGATCGGCAGAGATCTGGCGCATAATATGACCTATTGCGAAACCATTGAGGGCGAAAATGGCCTGAATCTCTATGACTTCTATGACGATAACGGCGAATATCAGATCCAGCGGGCATGGGATCTCAGCGACAGTGTAGAGCAGGCGATCGCCTACCTCAACGGCTCTGACGGCACCCACTATGTCTCCTCCGCCGAAATGGGCGACGGCTGGCCCGTGCTGGCATGGGAGTTGGTGAAGCCCGTTTCCCAGGACACCGAGCAGGGCAAGGCTTTGGCTGCCGCCAAAAAGCTCTTTGACGACGAGAAGGCTGCTGCCCTGAAGACGCTGGACGAGGGGAAGACCATCGGCGGCACGAAATACGTGGGCATGACCACCTATCAGTGGCGCAATGCCAGCACCTCCGACTACTATCGCTACAGCGATGAAAACTGGGCGCTGCTGGAGGGATACTATAACACCGCCAAGGCGGAGCTTACCGCCTGCGTCTTCACGGAGCCGGAGGGCTGGGAGACCATGGACCCCGCCACCATCACCGCCGACGGCGAGCGCCAGCGCACCGAGGCCAATATGACTGCCCGGGCCGAGGAGGCGCTGCTGGATATGGACGCGGTGCTGACCATCGCCCGGCAAAAGACCTTTGACGGCACTAAACTGCGCACCCAGCAGGAATTCTATGGCGTATACAGAAAGCAGTTCTATGCCCTGGATACCGACCGGGGCCTTGTGAGCGCCGTGTGGCACGAGCTTACCGCCGACGCCCTGCGTGAGCTGGATATCCAGAGCGAGAAGCTGGATGTGACCCTGCAGCAAGGTCTTGCGGCCATGGGTGAGGCCAAGACCGAGCGCCAGCTGACCGCCGCCTCCGAAAAATGGACCCAGGCACTTTTGGCCGTGCTCCAGGACTATTCCGTTCCGGACATCGACTCCGGCGTGCAGGATAAGTGGGACGGCACCGCCAAGACCCAGCCCTCCGGCAGCGGCACTCAGGACGATCCCTATCAGATCGGCACCGCTGCCCAGCTTGCCTGGTTTGCAGATAAGGTCAACGGTACCAAGAGCAGCTCCCGGGCCTGTGCCGTCCTCACGGCGGACATCGACCTGAACCGTCAGGATTGGACGGCCATCGCCGTCAATAAGTCCTATCCCTATCTGGGCACCTTCGACGGCCAAGGCCACATCATCCACGGCCTGTTGAGCGCCCCCGAGGAGGGCAGCGCCGTCCAGGGCCTGTTCGGCTACATGGGCCGTAATTACAGCGACCCGTCTGTTTATGGCACGGTGAAAAATGTAAAGGTGGCGGGCCGCATCCGCCTTACCCAGGGCAGTGGCTCCGGTCTCATTGCTGCCAGCAGCGCAGGCGAGATCTATAACTGTGAGGTCTCCGCTTTTCTGGGCACCTGGAAGGGCATCGGAAATGTGGGCGGCATCGTAGGCTCTGTTGACGGCGGCTCCGTGGAAAACTGCCGGGCCTACGGTCTGTTCCTGGCCTCCAATGAGAGTGGCTACAGCGGCTCCATGATCGGCAGCATCGGCGGCATCGTTGGCAGCATCGGCAGCACCGAGCCCAAAGAGGGCTGCCTGGTCCGCTACTGTGAAAATAACCTTACCATCCGCGGCTATGAGCCCAGCTACCTGGGCGGCAGGGGCGATGCCGTAGGCGGCATCGCGGGCCTTATCAGCAATACCGCCAAGATCCGTGAGTGCGACAATAACGCCGAGGTCTGGGCCGGCTCCTATGTGGGCGGCATCGTGGGCAAGGTGGCCGAGAGTGCCGACGCGCAGATCGCTTATGTTACCAATAACGGCCCTGTGCGCAGCTCCTCCGGCTTCAACCTGGAGACCCGCGGCGCCGGCGGTATCGTGGGCTTTTCCGGAGACAAGGCAGCCCTGGATCTGAGCTGCGCCTATAACGCTGGAGAGGTCCTGGGCGAGACCAATCGCAATCAGTATAACGCTGCCTATGACTATTCTGCCACCGCTCCCGCTACCGGCGGCATCATCGGTAACTGGCGCAGCGGCAGCGTCTCTCATGCCCAGAGCAGCAGCTCCGATAACACCCTCTGGGGCTATGCTGCGGCTTTGGGCACCAACAGTGAAGATGCTGCCAAGGTGACCCAGCTCACGCCCGCCGTCTGCGTCAGCGGCGGCAGTTGGGATAAGCTCACCACCACCCGTACCCTCCTGTATAAGCTCATCCGCATCGGCTATGACCGGGACGACCGGTATAAGGTCTATGGCGACCAGAGCGCCCTGTATAATGCCGCCGTCATGGACGGCGTGCGCCGGATCGAGCTGGCGGAGGATACCGCCGCCGCCCTGCAGGAGGCGGAAAAGGCCCTGGACGCCGTTCCTACCCAGCTGCAGGCGGCCAAGCTGGCTCTGAAGGCAGATATGCAGGCCTATGCGGACGAGAATATTTACGATAAGGACGAGCAAAAGCAGCTTCATGAGCTGCTGGTCCAGGCCAACGCCCGGGTGGACGAGGCCAAGGACCTAAGCGCCGTCAGCGACCTGCGCATTACCTACCTGGGCAGCGCCAGCACCGACGGCAGGCTCAACGAGATCGTCACCTATCCTGTCAAGGCTGCCAACAGTCTGTATAATGAGTTTATCTACGAAAAGACCTATTCCCAGGCCGACATGGCCACCCTGATCTGTGCCCATGAGAGCTGGAAGCTGAAGCTGAATACCGCCACCTCCTTCGAGATGGTTGAGCAGATCTATGCCGAGGCCCGCAAGGCCCTCAAGGAACTGACCGACGGATTCACCCCCGGCGAGACCGCCCCCGATATGGACCAGGCTGCCAGGGATGCTTTGGCTCTGGCTCGGACCCAAGTGCTGGAGGCGCTGTCTGAGCGGGAGAAGAGTTATACCGATAAGCTGACTGCGCTGGTAGGAGATGTAAACACCTTGCCGGCAAAGTGGCAGCAGACCATTCAGAACCGCTTGACCTCTGCCACGGATGCGCTGCACACCGCCGCTGCCCCAGATCTGAGCGGCGTGACGGCCTATGACGAGCTGCAAGCCCTGCAAAGCCGTCACCTGCGCAAGCTGGACGGCATTTGTACCCAGGCGACCACAGATCTGACGGAGCTTCTGGCCTCCGCCCGCAATACGGGCGCCTGGGACGGCGCTACAAAGACCCAGCCCGAAAAGGGCACCGGCACCAAGGACGATCCCTATCAGATCGGCACCGCCCCGGAGCTTGCCTGGTTTGCAGACAAGGTCAATACCGGCAGCATCTCCGCCTGTGCCGTGCTTACCGCCGACATCGAGCTGGGCTACAGCGAGTGGACACCCATCGGCATCCGCACCAACTATAACAGCGCCTTCCGCGGCGTGTTCGACGGCCAGGGCCACACCGTCTCCGGCCTGTATATTACCCGGCCCCACAACGGCTATGTGGGTCTGTTCGGCAACACCCTCGGAAATACAGAGATCCGTAATGTCACCGTTTCCGGTGAGATCACGCTGAAGGATGTGACGCAAACCGTGTATGTGGGCGGCCTGACGGGCCAGGCCTATTCCGGCGAATACAGCGGCTGCGTCTCCCGCGTGAAGATCACCGGCGACGGACTCAGCAGTCAGAATAGTATGAACTCCGGCTTCGGCGGCGTGATCGGCAGCCTCCAGGGCGACGGTCAGCTGACAGACTGCCGCTTTGAGGGGAGTCTGTCCGTTACCGTGACCTCCACCCAGTATCTGGGCCGCGGCACCGGCGGCAATCGCGGCGGCGTGGGCGGCATTGTGGGCTATATCTATGGCGGCAGCCTGACCCGCTGCGTCAATAGCGCCGCTGTCACCGTGAACAAGGCCTCCGGCGTAGGCGGTATCACCGGCGCTGCCAGCGGCAGCTACAGCAAGGATAAGATCACCCGGCTCTATCAGTGTGTGAACACCGGCCATATCTCCAACGATACGGGCTTTGCCATCGGCGCGGGCGAGTACCCCGCCGGCGGCGTGGCCGGCATCCTGGGTGTGGCGGATACCTACGGCCAGATCGTCGTCGACTCCTGCTATAACACCGGCACCGTCTCCGGCGGCATCATCGCCGGCGGTATTCTGGGCGGCGAGGCCGGCAGCTACAGCACCAAGACCACCTCCAACGGCAGCGGCAATAAGGAGCTCGTTGTCCGCAACTGCTATAACGCCGGCACTTTGGACACCGGCACCGCCGTGGACAGAATGGGTGCCCTGGCGGGCTATCCCATTGCCGGCCAGTACCGCGATGCTCTCTATGTCCTCCAGGGCTCCGGCCGCATGACCATGGGCTGGAAGAGCAGCCAGGGCGACCGGATCACTACGCTGGGCACCTTGGCGGCGGATATGTTCCCCGACCTTACGGAGAGCATTGCGGACCTCAACGGCGGCTATCCCATTTTCTCCTGGCAGCTTTTGCTGTCTGACAGCCGCGAGTCTATTCTTGCCTATCTGAACGAATATTACCATACCCGGGTGGAGGAGATCCTCTCCGCCGACCAGCGTACCCGGATAGAGGCTCTGCTGCAAGCCACAGCGGATACCGTCCGCACAGCCGACCAGGCCCAGACCATCATCGACGCCTACCATGCGGCCCTGGCCGCCATGGACCCGGATAAGCTCCTGGATGCGGCTCGCGGGGCGGCTATGGAGCTGCTGGATAAGGCCTATGAGTCGGCCAAGGCAGCCTACCCCTATATTGAGGCCGGCCTCACCGAGAGCTACCGGTCCTGCCAGGTGCAGATTCGCCAGAGCTCCAGCTATACCCGCGGCCAGGCCGTAGTTGATGGTTTCTATGCCCAGGTGGTAGACCTGCTGGTGGCCGATGCCCGGGGTGCGGCGGTAAAGCTGCTGACCCAGAAGGCCGAGACCATCCGGAGTGCCTACGAAGTCCTTACTCCGGCCCAGCAGGCTCTGGTGGAAAACTATGGAAAGCTCTCCCAGATCCAGGCCCTGTCCGATCTGTATGCCAAGGATCTGGACCTGCTGCGGCAGTGGGGCCGGGAGGATGCTGAGGCCTACGAGGATCTGGCCCAGCAGCTCCAGACGCTGAATGAGACCGCCCAGGAGACCCTGGGTAACTGCACAAATCAAGAGGCCCTGGCCCCGGTGCTGGATGGCTACTGCGCGGATGCGGCCAAGCTGCTGCTGACCGATGTAGACTTCACCAGCGGAACCACCACCCTGCGCCAGCTGGAGGACGCGGCGGACCGCCTGGAGCGCACACGCAAGGCCCTCGACGGGCTCAGCGAGACCCAGCGTAAGCTCTTCGGCGAGGAGAGCATAGCTGTGCTGGAGAGCGCCGAGACCCTCCTGGCCGTGTATAGAAAGGCGGGCCAGACACTGCGGGATTGGTCGGCGGAGGATAAGGCGACTTACCCGAAGCTGGCCGCCGCCCTGGATCGGCAGCTGGCAGAGTCTCTTGCGGCTCTGGACGCCTGCACCGATAAGGACGGCGCGGCCCGGGAGCTGAACCGCTACTGCGCCAAGATCGCCGACCTGCTCATCGACCAGATCGGCGCCCTGTCTCCGGAGCCTACGGAGGAGTCCTTGGCCGCAGTGCGCCAGGCTGTGCGCCAGGCCCAGGACTATTATGACAAGCTCACTCAGGAGCAGAAGCAGTATGTAACGGGTCTGGATAAGCTCACCGCCGCCGCGGAATACTGCGCCACGGCCACGGTGAAGAAACCCGACCAGGCCGGTGGCTCCCAGGGCGGCACCGGTGGCAGCGTCAACACGCCCTCCGCGTCGGACGCCGACGCCGTAAAGACGGTCACAGATCTGATCCGCGCCATCGGTCAGGTGACCCTGGAGCGCAAGGATGCCATCGAAAAGGCCCTGGAGGCCTACGATGCTTTGACGGATGCCCAGAAGACGCTGGTATCCAAGGAGGACAAGACCCTGCTGGATAATGCTGTTGCCGCCTATAAGGCGCTTCTGGATGCCCAGAATACCGCCCAGGGCGATACCGCGACGGATCCCGGGAGGAATGACGATGGGCAAAGCAGCGCGGCCTTTGACTGGACCATCGTTTGGACCGTTTTGGGCATCCTGGCCGCCGCAGCCGTGATCTTCGGCCTGTCCAGATGGTTCCTGGCAGCTAAACGCAATAGAGAGAAAAAGTAATCATGCGACCGAAACAGGAGAAGGGCATTTGCCTTTCTCCTTTCGGTGGTATATCCCTTGGGAGGTGTGACATTGAAGAGAAAACTGGAACCGCTTTTGCGAGGGGGTCTGGCGCTGCTTTTGTGCCTTGTCACCATCTTGTTGGCGGCGAATATACAGGCGGGGCAGCCCCGGCGGCAGCAGCAGGATCCAACCTCCCGGATGCTGCTGTCCGACGCGGACATTTTATATGACGCCGACGGCGTTTCCCGCTTTGACGGCACCGACAACCAGCCCACAGACCAGAATGAGGACACCTCTCAGGATCAGCCCCCCGAAGAGCGGGACGACGACCTTGTTTCCACCCCCGATCAGCCGGACGATGACCCGTCGGAGGCTCCCTCCGACAGCGCCGGCCGCACGAATATCGGCGATCTGCTGGACATCACCGGCCCCGGCGGCGGCTCCGGCGGGCAGACCCCGTCCCGGGAGCCGGGAAAAGAGGACGGTGGCTCCCAGGTAGGGGACCCGGACCGCTATTTTGAAACCAGCATCATAAACGGAGATGTGGTGGATTATGAAAACTATACCTTCACCATTCGCCATCTCAAGCCCCTTTTACAGGTGCGGGGCATTACGGTGCTGGTGAACGGCCAAGAGTATTCTTTCCGGGCCAATGCTTCCAGCCTGCTGGTGCGCTTGGAGGAGGGAAGCAACACCATCGTTGTCCGTGTGTCGTACTACGACGGCACACAGAACATCCTGGCTTCCCGCTCCTATACCGTCCGCTACAGCCCCGTCGGGCAAACGGTGATTGTTGCCTATCGTAAGCAGGATAATACGCCCCTGAGTCAGATCCATACCACGGCGGAGGGCAGCCTCAGCTTCGTGGCCTACGGCCTGCGGGACGGCAGACAACTGCGAGCCTCCGTGCGCCTCAACGGCAAGACCATCCAGTCTGCCACCAGCGCCTTTACTGCCGCACTGCAATTTGGCGAAAATGTGCTGGAGGTCAGCGTAAATGACCGCACCGGCAGCGCTTCGGAGACCTTCTACATCTGCTATCAGGGGGACGGCTTCAAAATTACCACCAGCTTTTGCAGCACCGTCATCGACAATGATACCAAGCAGCCCCAGCACATCAGCGAGGAGCTGCCCCTGTATCTGGATAATGAGGAATTCCGCTTCCGCTTCTATGTGAATCAGGAGACGGGTCGGGAGGAGATCACCCAGGTGCGCTATGCCGACAAGCTGGTGAAGACCGGGGCTGACGGCTGGTATACCGTCCAGGTGGACACCCGCCACCCCCAGTATCTGGTGCTGCGCTATGTGGACGCCGATGGAGTCCGCCAGAGCTATAAGTGGACCGTGCGCTTCCACCGCAATCCCGGCAACACCCCGCCGGATAAATATCCCACCATTTCCGCCACCATCGAAGTGGGCAGTGAGATCCTGGGTCTGGAGGACGGCATTGTGCTCAAAAGCCCGGATGTCATCACCATTGTGGACGCCAGGAGCTGGAACAACGAACAGCTCTATCTTAATGACTATGTGGTCTCCGTCAATGGCCGGGTCATCGCTTCCCCCTGCAGCCAGAGCGGCGCTACCTTCGGCTATAATACCTATCTCACTCAGGAGGGTGCCAACACCATCACCATCACTGCCACGGATAAGGACGGCTACACCGCCACCCGCAGCTGGACGGTGTACTATGAAAAGGGCGATGTCACCGTCACCGTCAGCGTGGAGGCCACCACCGTGGGCCTGGGCTATCTCATCCCGCCCACCCAGGTCACCGTGCCCGGGGGAACGGATGTCATGTCCATCGTCCTGGACCTGCTGGAGAAAAACGGATATACCCACACCGGCGGCAGCGACTATCTGGCCTCCATTGCCAAGCCCGGCATCAATAATGGCTATCACATTGACCCCGAGCTGATGGACCTGATCATCACCGACGGCATGGACGCATTTGGCGCGGGCCGGGATCCCAAGCCCGGATCCATGGATTCTTTGGGCGAGTTTGACTATTACCGCTGGTCGGGCTGGATGTTCTCCTATAATGGCAGATACCCCGGCTACAGCATGAGCGCCTGCAAGCCCCAGGACGGCGCTGTGATCCGCCTGCGCTACACCCTGGCCCTGGGCAAGGACATCGGCGGCTTTTCTGCGGCACTGGGCAGCGGCTACGGACAGACCAGCGGAAACTACTATAAGGAATGGTAAAGGAGAGACCTATGAACAGCAATGTCAGTAAGATACTCACAGAGGTACACAAGGTCATCATCGGCAAGGATGAGGTTTTGGAAAAGATACTCATGACCCTGCTTTCCCGGGGCCATGTGCTGCTGGATGATGTGCCGGGCACCGGTAAGACCACGGCAGCTCTGGCCTTTCACCGGGCGCTGGGTCTGCGCTACGGGCGCATCCAGTTTACGCCGGATGTCCTCCCGTCGGACATCGTGGGCTTCTCCCTGTATCGCAAGGAAACAGGTGACTTTGTATATCAGCCCGGCGCGGTTATGACCAATCTTCTCCTGGCTGACGAGATCAACCGTACCTCCAGCAAGACCCAGGCGGCCCTGCTGGAGGTGATGGAGGAGCGCCAGGTCACAGTGGACGGTGTCACGCACCCTCTGCCTGCGCCCTTTGCCGTTATCGCCACCCAAAACCCCGTGGGCTCGGCAGGTACGCAGCTCCTGCCCCAGGCCCAGCTGGACCGCTTCATGGTCTGCCTGGAAATGGGTTATCCCGACTTTGACAGCCAGGTGAATATCCTGCGCGACCGCCAGCAGGAGGATCCGCTGACCCAAGTGGAGACGGTCTCCTCGGCGGAGGAGCTGCTGCAAATGCAGCAGCAGGCCCAAAGTGTCCATATGGACGATGCGCTTTTGGCCTATGTCACCCGTCTGGCCGAGGCCACACGCACGCACCCATTGGTGCTTCTGGGCGTCAGTCCCCGCGGCGCCCTGGCTGTGTGCCGTATGAGCAAGAGCCGCGCCTTTATGTATGGGCGGGACTATGTGCTGCCGGAGGATGTGCAGGCGGTGTTTGCGGATGTCTGCGCCCACCGTCTCATTCTCGCCCCCAAGGCGCGGATTGCCGAGACCACCGCCGCCGACATCCTTGCTGAGCTTTTGCAGCAGGTGCGCCGCCCCGATCATATTTAAGTCATGGCCAGATATCGAGTTTTGTTTGGCCTGTGGCTGGCGATTTGGCTGGTGCTCTGGGCTTTGGGTAAAAATGCCATGCCGCTGTGTGTTTTGCTGGGGAGCCTTGTGGCCGCCATTGCAGAGCTTGCCTGTACGGCCCTGGCCGCTAAGCACCTTCGACTATCTCTCAGCGCGCCGCTCTCTGTGCAGAAGGGGGAGGAGGTATCCGTTTGCGTGCAGGTGGAAAACACAGGCCTTTTCAGCCTGGCCACCCTGTCGGCACAGGTTTGCTGCCGCAATCTTCTCACGGACGAGCGCAGCTGCCGAGCCTTGCGTATTTCTGCCCCTGGGCGCCAGAGGCAAAGCGAGGTGGTTACCTTTGCCGGACTCCGCTGCGGCAAGCTGGAGTTGACCTTGCCGGAGCTGCGAGTCTATGACCTGTTTGGCCTGTATGGGCGGCGGGTGGCGGAGAATGTACGCACATTCAGTCTTGTGCTGCCGAAGCTTTATCCGGTGCAGCTGCAAACAGGCGAACGCACTATCCCGGATTTTGACAGCGATGAATACTCTATGCGTCACCCCGGGGACGATCCCAGCGAAACCTTTGCCCTGCGGGAATATGTCCCCGGTGACCGGGTTCGCAGCATTCATTGGAAGCTCACGGAAAAGACCGGCGATGTCATCGTGCGTCAGCTGGGCCTGCCCGTAGATCATTCCATTCTCCTGCTCCTGGATAACAGCGCCCCCGAGGCATGTACTCCCGCTGACAAGGAATCCTTGGGTGAGCTGACGGCTTCGGTATCCGCTGCCCTGTGCGCGGCGGGCCTTACCCATCATATCGCTTGGTATGACCGGAATCAGGATGCCGTATCCTCCGTTCCCGTGGAGGGGGAGGACACGCTGACACCGGCCCTGGCAGAGCTGCTGGCGGCCCGTATCGTGCCGGACGAGCAGACGGTTTTGGAGCATTTTGCTCAGTGCGGAGGCTCCTTGGACTATGCCCATGTGGTGCTTTTGACCCTGCGTCCGGAGCAGGAGCCCATCCCCGAAGGGGAGAGCGGACCCTTGTTCACCGTGGTACCCTGCGGCGCGGCGGTAAGCAGAGAGGAGGGGGTTTACCTTGCGCTTTAAGTTTATTGCCCAGCGCCTGCGTGCATATCTGCCTCCGGTTCTGTTGGCGGCGGCGCTGATCTGGCTGGTGGCTGATGCCTTCCTCCCGGAGCAGAGCGCACTGCTTCCCGTGACTGTGGCAGCGGCTGCCGCAGCCAGTACGGCGCTTACCCGGGGCAAGTGGCGCACGGCAGCTTACACCTTTTGGCTGCTTGGCTGCCTTTTGGCTGCCGTCCTTTTTTGGCGCGCAGCTTCGGAAGGCTTTGCCTTGCTCATAAACGGTGTGCTGGATGTTTGGAAGCATATAGCCGCCCGAAACACAGACTATTTTTTCGTTTCCGGCGAAAACGGCCCCGTTTTTTTTCTGTGCCTGCTGGGGGCGGTGCTGGGTGTGGGGAGCGCAGACCTTATGCGCCGCCGCAGCGCTGCGGGCTTTTGGATCCTTACGGCGGTGCTTGGGCTGCTGGGCCTTCTGCTTGCGCCGCAGCTCACCGCCGGTTGGCTTCTGGCGGCGGCCCTTACAGAGCTTTTGACCTACACGGTTTTTTTCGCCGGTACCGGAAGCGCCGGTGTCTGGCTCCGGGTGACGGCTATCCTACTGCTGACCGCCCTTTTGTTAAACGGCTGGCAGACGGCCAAGCCCGACTTTCTCAATGAGGCCGTGGACGGATTGCGCCAGGGCGTGGAGCGCCTGCGCTACGGGAGCAACGAGACCATCGGTCTTCCTGAGGGGGACCTCCGTTCCGTAGGCCCCCGGCAAACCAACCAGGATACTGTCCTGGAGATCACCATGGATGTCCCCGCTTCCTGCTATCTTCGGGGCTTTGTGGGCGAAACCTATGAAAACAGTCGCTGGTATGCGCTGGATGCCGATACGCTTTATTCGGCGGCGGACAGCTTCTTCTGGCTGCACGAGGACGGGTTTTATCCCCAAACACAGCTGGCTGCCGCGGCCTCCGCGGTGCAGCCGGAGCTTGTGCGTGAAAATACCATTTCCGTGACCAATTTGAGGGCCTCCGCCCGCTATCTCTATGCGCCCTATGAGCTGTTGCCGGGCAGCGCCGGGCTGGATGCCGCTTCCATCGGCGACCGCACCCTGCTGGGCTCGGGCCTGCGCGGTCAGCGAACCTATGGCTTTTCTGCCGCTCAGGGCCTCATCACCCAGTATCAGCGCATCAATGCGGCTCTATCGCAGACCACGGAGCAGCAGACACCCTTTTTGCAGGATGAGGCAGCCTACAACGCCTTTGTTTATGACCGCTACACTGCCATTCCCTCCGATATTCGCAGCTACCTGGCCGATAAGCTGGGTGACTATGCGATCTCCGACGGCGAGGCCCACTTTGACTATCAAAGTGCCAAGCAAAATATTTTATTTTATCTTACCACCTATGCCGAGTATGACGAAACAAATGTGACTCCGGTAGGCAGCGGTGTGGATTTTGTGCTGAACTTTTTGGACGGCACACGAAAGGGCTACAGCGTCCACTATGCCACGGCAGCGGCTATGATGTTCCGCTATTATGGTATTCCCGCCCGGTATGTAGAAGGATTTTTGGTGAGTAAGCAGGAGACCCAGACCTTGGAACCGGGACAAACACTGGCCTTGGACGGCTCCCACATCCACACCTGGGTGGAATATTATCAGGATGGTGTGGGCTGGCTGCCCTTTGAGGTGACGCCGCCTTACTTCTCCGCCGTGGAGCAAACGGAAAAATACCAGGACATCTCCGGCCTGATCGGCCAGCAGCCGCAGGATACGGTGGTGGATAACATTCAGGACAATCCCCAGGGCGATGACACAAACGAACCCTCGCTGCTGAATTTCTGGCTCAAGTATCGGCTGCAAATTTTACTGATTCTGGCCGTGACCGCGGCGCTGGCCCTGCTTGCGGCGTTCATCGCATGGCTTATGTGGGAGCGGAAAAAGACTGCCCGGCGTAAGGCGTCGTTCCTATCGGAGGATCTTCCCGCGTCTATCCAAGCTATTTTTGCCTATACCATAGATGTACTCCGGGCTCGGGGCCTCCGGGCGAAAAACTGCGCCCCGGAGGATTACGCAGACCTTCTTGATCCGGATCTCCGCGCCTCTTATCGGCAGGCGGCGGCTATTTGGCAGGAGGCCCGCTTCAGCGGACACCCCATGGAGGAGGCACAGCGGCAGACTGTACTCGCTCTGGAGAGCGAGCTGTGGCGCAGAACCTGGGAGCAGGCCAATATTCTGCGTAGGATCAAGCTAAAATACATTCTCTTTTTATAGGAGGAGCTACCATGAAAAAAAGAATCTCCTGTATGCTGCTTTCGATTTTGCTGCTTTGTCTATGTGCCTGCGGAGAAAAAAGCGTATGGCGCGCGGCGTATGAGCGCACCGGCCAGGCCCTGCAAAGTGAGGTGAACGAGCTGCGCGTGGGCTCTGTGGGCGGCGAGTGGTGCATCATTGGCTTGAGCCGTTCGGGCCGTTTGACAAGCGATGCGGCCCATGCTTATTTAGAGCAGGCGGACGCCTATATTCGAGCCATCGGCACGCCTCGGCTCCACCAGGCCAAGTCTACGGAAAATTCCCGCCTCATTTTGGGCATCACCGCAGCGGGGGGAGATGTAACGAATATCGGCGGCGTAAATCTGCTGGCCGGGCTCACGGATATGAAATATCTGTCCGCACAGGGGCTCAACGGAGCCATTTGGGCACTCATTGCCCTGGACTGCGGCGGCTATGAGATTCCTGCCGCTCAGCCCGGCGAGACACAGACCACTCGGGAGGGCTTGGTGGATCTGCTTCTTAGCAGCCGCAATGCCGATGGCGGCTGGAGCCTTTTCGGCGAATCCTCCGATCCCGATATGACCGCAATGGCGCTCCAGGCCTTGGCGCCCTACCGCCAGCGAGAGGATGTAGCCCGGGCGGCGGAGTCTGCGGTGGACTATCTTTCGGTCATTCAGCTCCCCAGCGGCGGTTTTTCCAGCTGGGGCACGGCGAACTGCGAATCCTGCGCCCAGGTTATCGTCGCCCTCACGGCTCTGGGGCTGGATCCGCAGAAGGAACAGCGCCTCATCAAAAACGACCAAAGCGTGGTGGATGCCCTCTGTACCTTTGCCGTGAACGATGGTTTTTACCACTCTGCCGACCTGGCGGAGGTAAACGGCATGGCTACCGAGCAGGCCTATTATGCCCTCACGGCCTACGCCCGTTTTTTGGACGGACAAACCAGGCTGTACGATATGACAGACTGCATTACCTGAAAGCGTAAAAAATTCCCACTTTTTAGAACAATTCATCGAAAAATGCCATTGCACTTTTTGGCTGGGTGTGATAAAATCTTAAAAACAGGACAATAGAATACAAACAGGATGATTCGCTCGGAGCTCTGCGCTCCGAAGGCGGAATAGGGTGAAAAGCCCTGCGAGAAGGTCACTGTGATGCCTGCTTACAGCAGGATAAGTCAGATACGCCGAGAATGATGCCTGGGCTTTGCCGATCCCGAAGCCGAAGCGATTCAATGCTTATAGCGTATAGCTTGCACGGCTTCCGGAAGGGGGCCGTGTTTTTTGCTGCTGCAGACTATTTGCCCCTGTGTCGGCCGGAGCGCGGCTGCGCTCCGCAGCGGAAATTGCGCGCCTACCCCTGCGGCGCACATCGCACATAGAAATATACAGGAGGAATGCAAATGAAAAAGAGGGTTTTAAGCCTAATGATGGCCCTGCTGCTCTTATGGCAGTTGATTCCATCTGTGTGCCTCGCCGCCGGAGGAACCGCCGACAGCAGCTTTGTCTTGGCTGCCGCCACGGCCGGAAAGGTACTCATCGAGCCCGTTGCCGTGTCCTACACCGGCAGCGAGACTTTGGCCCAAGCACTGAAGAAAAGTGACTACGATTTGGAGGGCCTGGACAGCGGCTTCGTCACCAAGGTCCAGGGTGTGAGCGGCAATTATCGCCGGGTGGATGATGCGGGCGGCCTGAGCCTGGATCAGCCTGCCAAGGGAGTCACCTTCCTGGCCATTGTGGAGATCGACCTGAACGCGGAGCAAGCCGCCGCCTTGGGTAGTCTCCTAAAGGTCATGGCCGCCTACAGGGCCTTCGATACCGGCGTGACCCGCTATCCCCCGGCCCAGGAGGCCTATAAGGCGGCGCTGGAGGCACTTTATAGGGCCGATGCCGATGCCTCCGCTCTGCAAGCCGCTCTGTCCGGGGCGATGGATCGATTTGACAGGGAAGTGGTCAACGGTAAAAAAGTCACCGCTGCGCTGACGGTGCAGACCTTATCCGGTCTGGACCCCGCGTCCTACACTCTGGACACAGAGGACAGCTATGGCCGCACCGCCCGGTTTGAAAAGAGCCAGGCCATCCAGCTGGTGCCGGGTGCATATAGCTTCCAACTCCAAAGCGGCAGCGATGCCCAGGCTGTCGGCACTATGACTCTGACAGATTCCGGTGTTGTGCAGATCGGCGGCGAAACGGTCACTACCCTGTGCCTGCCGGATGGGGAGTGGTTGGGCGAGGCCGTTTTGCACGGCGGCAGCGTAGCTTCCGGGACCTATGACCACGACGGCGATACCTATTATGTGGCAGATACGGATCCCTCCCCTTATATCTACCTGCCCAAGGGCGCGGATGCCGGGGATCTATCTTTGAATGCCGGTGCCGTCTATACCAATACCGATGGCCAGGCGGTGGAGATACCCATTGCCTGGGCAAGCCAGGCCGCCCGCCTTACCGGTGTCCTGCCTGTCGGCACACAGGCCGGCCGGGTGACGCTGAAGGCCAGCCTTGCCTATGAGGGATATGTCCTCTCCCGGCTGCGCACTCTTTGCCTGGAGCGCGCGCCCACCCTTACGGCGCTGTCCGTCGTCGCCAACGGCGCCGAGCAGATGGTGGGTACTTTTCTTCCCAACCAGCTGCGCTACACCTTTAATGTGGCCACGCCCCAGGTCACTATCACCCCTGCCACGCTGGAGGGTGACTACACTGTCACCGTTCAGGGCAAAAAAGTGCAGCCGGGCGAAAGCTGCACCCAGTCTCTGGCTATGGGCAGCAACACCATAGAAATCAAGGTCGCGTTGGAAAACGGCAAGAGCCGGACTTATACATTGAATATTGGCCGCGTAGCGCCAAAAACCGTAACCGTACTGCACGACACCGACCTCACCCTTCAGCTTTTGGACAGCAATGGGCAGACCCTCTTGCCAGAGTCCGACAGCAACGGTCAGGCCGTGTATCAAATCCTGCCTCGCGGCGGCTACAGCTATGTGACTACCAAGGGCTGCTATACCGCGAAGGAGACCTTCAGCGTTTTTGAGGATATGACCGTTAAGGCCAAACGCCCCCGGGAGGAGGACTGGCTGACGGGCCTGCAGATCTGCGCCGGCAGCACAAAGAGCTCCGGCATCTATCTGGACAGCGCCGACTTTCAAACCTCGCGGCATGAGTACACCATCCAGCTTCCCGATACCGAGAGTGTGCTCTATGTCTGGGCTCTGTCTGACAAGACCAATCTTATCAAGGTCCAGGAGACCGGTACCTCCGTCTATACCAAGACGCTCACCGCCAGCGGCAAGGCCGTTCGTGGTTTGGCCGCCGCCGACGGCCAGGAAAAGACCTTGAGCCTGAGTCTGTCCTTGACGGAAAATGGCTGTACTTATGTCCAAAACTACACCGTGCAGGTTCAGCGAAGCCTGTCTCTGCAAAGCCTGTCCCTGCGTATCGATGGCCGGGATACGGCCATCCATCCCTTGGTGGATGGCAAGCTCCAGGAAAATAAGGGCTTCGACAGGAAGCTCCTAAGCTACCAGGCTGATCTGCTCAGCACCGCCAAGACCGCCCAGATCACCGCCACGGCCTACGCGCCCCAGGCTGTTATTAAGGTCAATGGCGAGATCTATGACGGTGGCGACCTGACCCTGAACACGACCCTTTCTGCCGAGACCGTCACCATTACCCTTTGCGACGCTGCCACCGACCGCGTCACCCAGACCTATACCATTGAGCTGGCCAAGCGTCAGCCTCTCCGTGGTCAGTTTATCATAAAGGATCAGTATGGCACACCCCTGCCCAATGCCGTCGCCGTGGTGTATGACACCAAGACCAGCGAGCGTATCCTGCCTGACAGCCAGGGTGTTTATTCCCTGGTCGCCGGCAGCACCTACCGCTATACCGCCACTTGCCGGGGCTATGTGGGCTGCCAGGATCAGGTCACGGTCAGTGAAAACGCCTGCACGGTGCAGATTGCGCTGTCCAAAGCCCCTTCCACCAGTTATGGTATGGGCGTCACCTCCGATTGGCCCAACTTCCGGGGCGATGAGACCAACAACGGGATCATCTCTGCCAAGACGCCGATCCAGGCCGAGAACGCCATGCTCAGCTGGGCTACCAAGCTGGGGGAGAGCTACGGCTCCGGCGCCACCGGCTGCCCTATCCTTATTACCGAGGGCGGCTGGGACTATGTCATCTCCTATGCCGGCAGCAGCATCGTCAAGCTGGATGCTCTCAGCGGCAAGGTAGTGGCCACCGGCAACATGAAGACCAACTCCAGCTTCGCCATCAATTCGCCTACCTATGGCGGCGGTATGATCTTTGTGGGTCTGGCCGGCGGCGGCATCCAGGCCTTTGACGCCAGGACCCTTAAATCCCTCTGGTACTACAAGGATGCCCTGGGCGGCCAGCCCAATAGTCCCATCACCTATCACGACGGCTACCTCTACACCGGCTTTTGGAACAGCGAGGAGCAGACGGCAAACTTCGTCTGTCTCACGGCCACCGACGAGGTTCCCGGCGGGGACGACGAGACCAAGCTGCCCGTGTGGACCTGCCCGGTGAAGGGCGGATTCTACTGGGCGGGCGCCTATGTGCAGGAGAATTTCCTGCTGGTGGGCACCGACGATGGCGGCGGCGGATATACCACCCCATCGGGCGGGCTGCTGTGCCTGGATCCGCGCACCGGCGTGGAGCTGGATTCCATGCACGACCTGGTGGGCGATGTGCGCTCCACCGTGGCCTATGACAAGGTGACCGACCGCTATTACTTCACCAGCAAGGGAGGATATTTCTACTCTGTGCGGGTGGAGGAGAAGGACGGCGGGTATCAACTGGCCGACCTCAAGGGCATCAAGCTGGAAAACGGCTCCGGCGGCACGGCCATGAGCACCTCGACCCCGGTGGTGTATAACGGGCGGGCCTACATCGGCGTGTCCGGCACGGGCCAGTTTACCCAGTATTCCGGCCACAACATCACGGTGATCGACCTGGAGAGCTGGTCCATTGCCTATCGGGTGACCACCCAGGGCTATCCCCAGACCAGCGGCATGCTCACCACCGCCTATGACGACGGCTACGCCTATGTATATTTCTTTGACAACTACACCCCGGGCAAGCTGCGGGTGCTGAAGGATGCGCCCGGCGTCACCGCGCCGCTGCTGACGACCAAGGAGACCCTGAAGGGCAATGCCTATTTTACCGGCAAGGTGCTCTTTACCCCCAACGGCAGCCAGGCGCAGTATGCCATTTGCTCTCCCATCTGCGACCAATACGGCAATATTTATTTCAAAAACGATTCCGCCTACCTGATGTCTCTCAGCAATACCATTGAGCGCATCGAACTGCTGCAGGGACCCAATAAGACGGCCTATCAGCCGGGCGAGCTGTTTGACCCCGCGGGCATGATCGTCCGACTGCACTACAGCAACGGCACCTCCCGCGTAGTTCCGGCCACCCGGAATAAGATCGCCTATCTGGGCGGCACCGGCGAGGCACTGAAGGAGGGGCAGACGGAGACGGAGGTCCATTTCCTCTACACCATGTATCAGAATGAGACGCTGAACAACAGCCAAACCGGTGCGGGCAAAGCCTATGTCTCGCCCACGGTCAGCGTGTCGATCACGGTGGGT
>ENA-OUQG01000556-OUQG01000556.1-human-gut-metagenome-genome-assembly--contig:-NODE-556-length-22571-cov-24.944040_pt1 | contig 22571 bp, 22 predicted proteins | sample MGYA00237943_ERZ548823 | MGnify/ENA primary metagenome ERZ548823 (study PRJEB26490, sample SAMN05194731) | human gut metagenome | biome: terrestrial biome; feature: human-associated habitat; material... | reverse complement strand
CCGGCTGCTCCTCCATCTGGGGCGGTCCCGCGGCTACCTCTCCCTACTGCACCAACAAGGAGGGCCACGGCCCCGCATGGTGCAACTCCCTGTTCGAGGATAACGCCGAGCACGGTCTGGGTATGTTCACCGGCCAGAACAAGATCCGCGAGGATCTGGCTGACAAGACCCGCCAGCTCATCGCTGTGGAGTGGGCCCGTCCTGAACTGAAGGCCGCTGCACAGGCGTGGCTGGACACCATGGACGACGGCACCGCCAACGCCGAGCCCACCAAGGCCTACGTCAAGGCACTGGAGGAGAGCATCTGCACCGTGGAGGAGCTGGCTGCCGTGCCGCAGCTTGCCGAGCACGCCGCTGAGCTGAAGGCCAAGGGCGCTCTGCTGTGCGACTGCGAGGCCTGCACGCTGGCTGCCGACATCCTCAGCAAGAAGGAATACCTGGCCAAGAAGTCCATGTGGATCTTCGGCGGCGACGGCTGGGCCTACGATATCGGCTACGGCGGACTGGATCACGTCATCGCCTCCAAGCAGGACGTGAACATCTTCGTGTTCGATACCGAGGTGTACTCCAACACCGGCGGACAGGCGTCCAAGGCCTCCAACATCGGTCAGGTGGCACAGTTTGCCGCGGCCGGTAAGGAGATCAAGAAGAAGAGCCTGTCTGAGATCGCCATGCAGTACGGTTATGTGTACGTGGCACAGGTGGCCATGGGCGCCAACCCCGCCCAGACCATCAAGGCCATCACCGAGGCCGAGGCCTACCATGGCCCGTCCCTGATCATCGGCTACAGCCCCTGCGAGATGCACAGCATCAAGGGCGGCATGATGAACTGCCAGAAGGAAATGAAGAAGGCCGTGGAGTGCGGCTACTGGAACCTGTTCCGCTACAACCCCGAGGGCGAGAAGAAGTTCACGCTGGACTCCAAGGCGCCCGCCGGCGGCTATCAGGAGTTCCTGATGAACGAGGCTCGTTACTCCCGCCTGACCCGCGAGTTCCCCGAGCGTGCGGACGTGCTGTTCCAGCGCAACGAGGACGAGGCCAAGGCCCGCTACGAGCACCTGCTGAAGCTGGTGGAGATGTACGACAAATAAGCCGTACCCGCCAACGGATAAAGGCACATAAAAAGACCGCCGCGCAGAGCGCGGCGGTCTTTTTCCGTCCGTGGGAGAGGAGAGTTCCTCCGGGAGGGCGAATGTCCCGGCAAGGTGGGGAAATTTTCCGGGGAAGCTTGACGATGCGGCGGCAGGCCGCGTATAATAGTGCCATATTTTGTGTGCGGGGGACGAGTTGATGAAAAAGAGATGGATCGCGCTGGTGCTGGCTGCCGCCGTGGTGGGGCTGCCCTCGTGGGGCGTGCTGGCGCTTACGGGCGCGGGAACGGCTGCGGCAGGGGAGACGGAGTCGATGCAGGACACGACCAGAGCCTGCGTCTGCGCGGCGGAGGAAGCCATACTATCCGCGGTGAAGCCGCTGTCCGCCGCCGTGGAGCAGCTGCGGGCGGACATTGCCGAGACAGCGGAAAAAACTATGCGTCTTACGCCGCCGGCGCAGATCGATCTGAGCTGGTGGCAGTCCCACTACAACGATATCATCGGGTATGTGTACAGCCCGGGTACGCCCATCAGCTACCCCATCGCCTACGATGGCAACAACGACTATTACCTGCACCACGACCTGTATGGCAATTACAGCGTGTACGGCACCATTTTTCTGGACGCCCGCGCCAGCCGGGACTTCACCTCCCAGAGCAATATGCTGTACGGCCACCACATGGCGGACGGTACCATGTTCGCCTCCATCTCCGGGTACAAGCAGCAGTGGTACTACGACGCCCACCCGTATTTCTACCTGTACACCAACGCGGGGACATACCGGGTGGATCTGTTCGCGGGGCTGATCGTCCCTGGCGAGCATGAGGTGTTCAACACCTCGTTCAGCGATGCGGATCTGACGCGCTTTATCAACCAGTCTACCTTCAACGCCGGGCGGGGCATCCCCACCGGGCGCATTGTGGGTATGTGTACCTGCTCCTATGAGGCGGACAACTACCGTTTTGTGGTGCTGGGCGAGATGACACCCTTGACGGAAGGAAATGACCAATGACAGAACAGGAAAAACAGGCATGGTATGAAATGGTGCTGGCACGGGCCAATCAGGCGGGCGCCTATGCCGCCGTCGGCGGGATGCAAGTGGTGGCCGTGGGCGACGGCTGGGCGAGAAGCGAATTGCAGCTGACAACGCAGCACTGGAACCCCATGGGCATCGTACACGGCGGCGTGTACTGCACGATGATGGATCAGGCGGCGGGGACGGCGGCCTGCTCGCGGGGCAGTTTTTGCCGCACGATCAACTGCGAGGTGCGGTTTCTGGCCGCCGCGAAGAGCGGCAGGCTGACCTGCTATGCGGAGGCGGTGCGTATGGGGAAAACCATCCACGTCATCCGGGCGCGGGTGGAGGATGAAAACGGCACGGTGTGCGCCGACGGCGTATACACCTTCCGCATGAAGCAGATGGAGCTGCCGGAGGTACAATAAAAAGAGGGGACACGCATTGTGTGACCCCTCTTTTGTGCTTCAGTTCTGCTGATACAGCCGCATCTCCGTGACCAGCGGATAGCTGACAGGCTCGCACCCGTCCAGATCGGCGTGGTGCATATCCACGGCGGTGATCTGGCTGTTGTCGTAGGTGGTGTAGTAGTATACGCCACGGTCGGCGTTGCAGCAGCCGGTGTACAGCGTCAGCTCGCATTCGCCGCCGGCCAAGCGGCAGCAGCCCCGCTGCTGCTCCACCGAGCCGAGGATGTGGAACAGCTGGCTCAGGCTCTCCGTCTCGCCGTCGCCGGAGACGGAGTTGGCCCGCACAAAGGCCGCCCGCACGAACCGGGACTGGGAGGACAGATCTCCCGGCAGCCCCATGGCGCCCATGCCCCGGCTGTACGTTGTCAGGGGCAGCGCCGGCGCGAAGTGGTTCACCGGCGGCTCCGGCGACAGCTGGGCGTAGTTATTCAGGGCGAACAGCTGCATGGGGAAGGGCGGGTTGTTGGTCAGCACTCCCGCCGGATCGTCGTAGATATGGAGCCCGTCCGCTACCGACTCCACCACGATGCAGCCGGTGCGATCCGCCACCATCCAGTGGAGCTGGGCCGTGGGCAGACCGGCGGAATAGGGCGTGTCGGTGATGTTGGCCTGTGCCAGCAGCGTCCGGGCCTCCGCCAGTGTGGCGCAGCGTCCCAGCAGCCACGGGATCAGCTCAAACTGGGCTACGTTCTCCCGGCCGCCCTCCGGCCGCCCGTATACCGCGTTACCCACGAAGTTCAGTCCCGCGATGCACAAGCCCTTTTCATTGACGGCGTCGTAGTACAGGGGGAAGCTGTTCTGCATATGGGCCATGCCGATCATGGCGTAGTGCGTCTCCATCGCCGCGCCGTGGCGCAGCGCCAGCGGCCAGTTCCGGGGGGTGATGACCACACTCTCCCCGAAGGACTGCTCATAGTCCAGATTGCGCCCGAAATAGAAATGCTTGGTCTGATATGTGGCTGCCGTACACATGGCGCCGCCTCCTTCATTTTTTCACAGTATGCCCCGCGGCGAGGGAAAAACTCGCCGCGGGGCATTTTTTCACATCCGCTTGTCTTTTTCCAGCACGGCCTGCACCGCCGCGTGAACGGCGGACTCAAAGCCGCCCTGCTGGAGCGCCAGCAGACCCTCTACCGTGGTACCGCCGGGGGATGTGACCCGGTCGATCAGCGCCCACGGGTGCTGCCCGGACAGGCGCACCATGCGGCCGCTGCCCTCCGCCATGGCGGCGGCGATCTCCACCGCCATGCCCTTGGGCATACCGGCCTGCACCGCCGCCTCTGCCAAAGCGTTGATGTACAGATAGGTGTAGGCGGGAGCGGCGCCGCCGATGGCGCTGACGATGCCCATGAATTTTTCCGGCACCTCCACCGCCGTGCCGAAGGTGCCAAGCAGCGTGGCTGCCAGCGTCTTCTGCGCTGCGGAGACGGCGTCGTTGGCGCACCAGCCGGTGACGGAGGCGCCTACCACCGCGTTGATATTGGGCATGACCCGGATGATGGCCGCCTGTCCCAGGCGGGCCTCCAGCCACGCCAGTTCCTTGCCCGCCGCCACGGATACGAACAGTCTGCCGGACGGGGGCGTAAGCTCTGCCAGTACCCCCTCCAGAATCTGGGGCTTTACCGCCAGCACCACCACGTCGCTGGCATCCAGCACCGCCTGATTGGACGGCAGCAGCCGCAGACCGCACTGCTCCGCCAGCTCCTTCGCCTTTTCCGGGTGGGGATTGTGGCCGCAGAGGGTCACGCCCTCCAGCTGCGCCGCCGCGATGCCCCGCACCATGGCGGAGGCCATATTGCCCAAGCCGATAAATCCGATGACCATAGCTGTCGCCTCCCTTTACTGCGGCATGATCTGTACGATGCCCCGGGAACAATCCACGGACACCGTCACGCCGTCCTGCAAGCGCCGGGTAGCCTGCACCGCGCCGATGATCACCGGCTTGTGCAGCAGCAGACCCACCGTGGCCGTATGCCCCTCGGCGCTGATCTCCTCGCTGATGACAGCCGCCGCCTCCTTCATGTAGGGCAGCAGCTCATTGTTGGTGTAGGGTACCACCAGCACATCGCCGGGGCGGAACTTCCCCGCCACCTCCTCCGGCGTGCGGCAGACGCACAGCGGGCCGGAGGCCGTCTCGTCGCCGATGCCGGTGCCGTTGACCAGCGCGCCGCCTACCTGCTCGATGCGGATCATGTTGGTGGTGCCGGACACGCCCACGGGTACGCCGGCGGTGACCACCACCAGATCGCCGTGCTTGATAAGCCCCGCCTGCTCCGCTGTGTCAATGGCGGAATGCACCAGCTCGTCGGTGCTGTCCGCCCGCTCCATCATGATGGGGACAAGCCCCCAGTACAGCGCCATCTGGCGGCGGATCTGGGGATCCAGCAGCAGCGCCACCACCGTGGCCTCCGGACGGAACCGGCTGACCATCTGGGCGGTGATGCCCCCCTGACTGACGGTGAGGATGGCGTCGGCGCCGATATCCGCCGCCGTGGTGCAGGCGGCGTGGGCGGTGGCAGCCGTCACAGACAGATGAGTGCGGGAGGGCGGCACCGTCCCGCGGGAGCAGTCGATGTTGCTCTCAGTCTTGCGGGCGATGGCATCCATGGTCTTTACCGCCTCCACCGGGTACTTGCCCGCCGCCGTCTCGCCGGAGAGCATGATGGCGCTGGTGCCGTCGTAGATGGCGTTGGCCACGTCGGTGATCTCGGCACGGGTGGGCCGGGGATTTTCGATCATGGAGTCCAGCATCTGGGTGGCGGTGATGACCGGCTTGCCGCAGGCCACGCACTGGGCGATCATATCTTTCTGAATGGCGGGGATCTCCGTAAAGTCGATCTCCACGCCCATGTCGCCGCGAGCCACCATGACGCCGTCCGCCTCGGCCAGGATCTCCCGCAGGTTGCTGACGCCCTCCTGATTTTCGATCTTGGCGATAATACGGATGCGGGAGTGGGCGGCGTTCAGCACACGGCGGATCTCCCGGACATCGGCGGCGCAGCGGACAAAGCTGGCGGCGATGAAGTCGAAGCCCTGCTCTACGCCGAACAGGATGTCGTCCTTGTCCTGCTGGCTCATGTAGGGCATGGACAGGGACACGCCGGGTACGTTGACACCCTTGTGATTCTTCATGACGCCGCTGTTCTCCACCTGACAGCGGATGGCCGTGGCCGTTGTCTCCAGCACCGTCAGGCGCACCAGCCCGTCATCCAGCAGGATGGTGTCCCCGGCGCTCACATCCTGCGGCAGCTGGGGGTAGGTGATGGCGCAGCGCGTCTCGTCGCCCTCCACGTCCTCCGTGGTCAGGGTGAAGGCCTGCCCGGCGGCCAGCTCCACAGAGCCGTTTTTGAAGTTGCGCAGCCGCACCTCCGGCCCCTTGGTGTCCAGCATGGCCGCCACCGGCAGATCCAGCTCCTCCCGCAGGGCCTTGACGGCGTCCAGCCGCACCTTATGCTCCGAATGGGTGCCGTGGGAGAAATTGAACCGGGCCACGTTCATGCCCGAGAGCATCATCTCCCGCAGCACGCCCTCCTTGTCGGTGGCGGGGCCGAGTGTACAGACGATCTTCGTTTTTCTCATATCATGAACTCCTTTTCAACGCGGAAAAGCGTTTGCTTTGCATAGGATATATCCTTATTTTAGCAGTATTCGCCGGCGGCGGCAAGAAAAAACCTGTGCGCCCGCGTAACTGCATCATAATCCGTTAGCCCGGCGCTGTCAAGGCGGCAAAAGACGCAAAAGAACGGAGCCGAAAGGCTCCGTTCTCCTCGCTTGGTTCAGTCTGCGAACAGCGGTGTGGACAGATAGCGGTCGCCGGTGTCCGGCAGCAGCGCCACAATGGTCTTGCCCGCGTTCTCCGGACGCTTGGCAAGCTCGATGGCCGCCCACAGCGCCGCGCCGGAGGAAATGCCTACCAGCACGCCCTCACTGCGGCCCAGCTCCCGGCCCAGCCGGAAGGCGTCCTCGTCCGCCACGGCGATGATCTCGTCGTACACCGCCGTGTCCAGCACCTCCGGCACGAACCCCGCGCCGATGCCCTGGATCTTGTGAGCGCCCGCCACGCCGGTGGACAGCACGGCGGAGGATTTCGGCTCCACCGCCACCACCTTTACGGCGGCGTTTTGAGACTTCAGATACCGCCCCACACCGGTGACGGTGCCGCCGGTGCCTACGCCCGCCACGAAATAGTCCACCTGCCCGTCGGTGTCCGCCCAGATCTCCGGGCCGGTGGTCTCAAAATGCGCCTTGGGGTTGGCAGGATTGACGAACTGGCCGGGGATAAAGCTGCCGGGGATCTCCTTGGCCAACTCCTCGGCCTTGGCGATGGCGCCCTTCATGCCCTTGGCGCCCTCGGTGAGCACCAGCTCCGCGCCGTAGGCTTTCATGAGCTGGCGGCGCTCCACGCTCATCGTCTCCGGCATGACGATAATGATGCGGTAGCCCCGTGCTGCCGCCACGGAGGCAAGGCCGATGCCGGTATTGCCGGAGGTGGGCTCGATGATGACGCTGTCGGGCTTCAAGGATCCCTTGGCCTCGGCGTCGTCGATCATGGCCAGCGCCACCCGATCCTTCACACTGCCGCCGGGGTTGAAATACTCCAGCTTGGCGAGGATACGGGCGTTCAGGCCGAATTTCTTCTCAATATGGGTCAGCTCCAGCAGCGGCGTCCGGCCGATCAGCTGGTCAGCAGATGTATAGATACGGGACATACAGATCCTCCTTTTCGGTATCACGTTACGTTACTTTTATCGTATGGCGCACCCGTGTGCGGGACAGCTGCTGCCCTCGCAACATCGAAAGTCCGTATGGTCTGCGCGGCGCTGCGTTCCCATGGTAGGCTCTCCTTTTGGCAATTTACTACCCGTTCGGTAGGTTTAATACGTTATAGCACCGGCGGCGGGATTTGTCAACAGAAAATTTCAGTGGCTGCATCTCACGCACCACCGGCGCTGCCCGGCATAGAATGGGAACGGAGAGGGATTCTCCGTATTTTTTGTGACAGGAGGTCACAGGTCTTATGAGTATACATCTCCGTCATGCTGCCGCCTGCTATCAGGCCCCCGACGGGGAGGTGGAGGCGGTACGCGACGTATCCTTTGACGTGGCGCAGGGGGAGTTTGTCAGTCTGGTGGGGCCATCCGGCTGCGGCAAATCCACGCTGCTGGGTGCTATCGCCGGGCTGGAGACACTGTCCGGCGGCACCGTCGAGGTAGCGGGCGTACCCGTAACAGGGCCGTCCCGCCGCGTGGGATTCATGCCGCAGCGGGATCAGCTGTTTGAGTGGAAAAGCATCTGGGACAACGTGACGCTGGGCCTGGCGGTGCAGCGGGAGAGAGGGAGCGCCGCCTATGATCATGTGGCGGAGCTGCTGGCGCGCTACGAGTTGGCGGGCTTCGCCAAAAAGCGTCCCTGCCAGCTGTCCGGCGGAATGCGGCAGCGCTGTGCGCTGATCCGCACGCTGGCCACCGATCCGGAGATCCTGCTGCTGGATGAGCCGTTTTCCGCGCTGGACTACCAGACCCGCCTTGCGGTGTCGGCGGACATCTGGCGCATCATCCGGCAGGAGGGCAAGACCGCCCTGCTGGTGACCCACGACATCGCGGAGGCGGTGAGTATGTCCGACCGGGTGGTGGTGCTGTCCGCCCGTCCCGCCGTGGTGAAAACGGTGCTGGATATGGGGCCGCTGCGGGGACTTCCGCCGCTGGAGCGGCGGAATACGCCGGAATTCCACCGATATTTCGATCTGATATGGAAGGAGCTGGATGTGCATGGCTGATACCCCGCTGTCCCCGCGCCGGCTGGCGTATCTGGCCGCCGTCCGGCGGCAGAAGCGCCGCATCCGCATCTGGCAGGTCGCGCTGCTCGTCGGGTTGTTCGGGTTCTGGGAGCTGAGCTGCCGCGCCGGGCTGTCCGACGGATTTCTGGTCAGCTGTCCCAGCCGCATGGCGGCCACGTTCTGGTCGCTGTGCCGTTCCGGACAGCTATGGCGCCACATCGGCGTGTCCTGTCTGGAGACGGTGGCGGGCTTCACCGTCGGTACGCTGCTGGGTACGGCGGTGGCGGTGCTGATGTGGTGGTCGGATACGACGGCGCGCATCCTCGACCCCTACCTGGTGGTGCTGAATGCCCTGCCGAAAACGGCGCTGGGGCCTATCTTCATCGTCTGGATGGGCGCTGGTACGGGAGCCATCGTCACCATGACGCTGGCCATTTCGCTGATCGTGACGATCCTGAATATGTACACGGGCTTCCGTGCCACCGACCCGGAGAAGGTGCGCCTGATGCGCACGCTGGGAGCCACGCGGCGTCAGATCCTGTGGATGCTGGTGTTTCCCGCCAACTGTCCCACCCTGTTCTCCACCCTGAAGGTGAACGTGGGTCTTTCGTGGGTGGGCGTCATTATGGGCGAGTTTCTTGTCTCGCGTGCCGGTCTGGGCTATCTCATCGTCTACGGCTCCCAGGTGTTCAACATGGATCTGGTGATGACCAGCGTGCTGATCCTGGCGGCAGCGGCGGTGCTGATGTACCTGCTGGTGCTGCGGGGAGAAAAATTTTTGAATCATTATTGGGGGGTACGAGCATGAAGAAACTGCTGACATTTTTCTGCCTTGCCGCCCTGCTGCTGCCGGTGCTGCTCACCGGCTGCGGCAGCGGCGAAGAACAGGCCGCGTCCGTCACCGTCCGGCTCAACGAGGTGACCCACTCCGTATTCTATGCGCCGCAGTATGTGGCCATGAAGCAGGGGTTCTTTGCCGACGAGGGGCTGGATGTGGAACTGACCAACGGCGGCGGCGCGGATAAGGTCATGACCGCCGTGGTATCCGGCAGCGCCGATATCGGCCTGGCGGGGCCGGAGAGCTGTATCTACATTTACAACCAGGGCAAGGACGATCATCCGGTGATCTTCGCCCAGCTCACCAGGCGGGACGGCTCGTTTCTGGTGGGACGCGCCGGCGGCAGCTTCTCGTGGGACGATCTGCGGGGCTGCACAGTCATCGGCGGCCGCAAGGGCGGCGTACCGGAGATGACGCTGGAGTATGTGATGAAGCAGAACGGCGTCGTTCCGCAGGTGGACGCGGTGGTGGATACCTCCGTGCAGTTCAATATGATGGCAGGCGCCTTTACCGGCGGGCAGGGAGACTATGTGACGCTGTTTGAGCCCACCGCCACCGAGGTGGAGCGGGCCGGACACGGCTATGTCCTCTGCTCCATCGGGGAGGAGTCCGGCGAGATCCCCTACACCGCCTATTTTGCCAGTCAGAGCTATGTGGAGGCTCATCCTGATGTGGTGCAGGGCTTCGCCAACGCCATTGCCCGCGCCCAGCGGTGGATCACCGAGCACACCGACCGGGAGGTGGCGGAGGCCATCTGCGAGCAGTTCCCCGACACGTCCCTCGACGTGCTGGAGGCTGTCACCGCCCGCCACCGGCAGATCGACGCGTGGAACACCGTACCCATGATGCAGCAGTCCGCACTGGAGCGGCTGGAGACGGTGATGACCGAGGCCGGCGAGCTGCAAAGATCCGACTGGGTGGACTTTGAACGGCTGGTGGACAACAGCTTTGCGGAGGCGGCTGTGGCCCGGCTGGGATAGCTGGCATCAAATTAAAGGAGGGACGCGCCCGGCGCGTCCCTCCTTTGCGTATTTGCGCAGGCCGAGATCGATGATATAGCAGAGGGAATAACGGAATCGAATGTGCGGGCAGAAAAAAGCGCCGTCTCGGGATCACTCCCAAGACGGCGCTTTTCTGTTGTGGATCAGAGCGAACACTTCACGGCGAAACCGCCGCTGAAGAAATAGGTGTTCGTCCAATACCTGTTTGGTGGAGTATCCCCATCAAAATCCGAACTCAGTGCCGACGCGATCTCGTCAAGTGAAATTGTCTGCGTCCCATGTTGATAGTTGTAGGTCAAGACCAGCTTATCATCGAACACATACACGGCGTTTACAAATGTATCAATCAGGCGTTTCTGAAACTCACGGTTTGCTGGATCGCCATGACGGAACTGCTCAAACCATGCCGTCATCTGTTCGCGGGTCAGCTTTGGCTTTTGCCATTGCGGGAGCATGGCGGTTCTTCTCCATGCGTTCCTGCACACGGTTGAACAGTTTTTCCGGAACGATAGCAGGAACGCCGCCCACAATCACAACGTCCTGATAGCGATACTCGCCAATATATTTGCGGTTTTTCAGCAGAGAGCTGAAACTATTGATATTGCGCTTCTGGCCTTTATCCTGCAGTTTCTGTCCAACAATTACGGCAACGATTGGGGCAATAAGAACTGTGGCTACATAAATTGCTGTTTGAAAGATTTCAAGTTTTGACATTACGTAATCCTCCGTACATGTAAATTCTTATATTGGTGAAAGTCCTTTCCTGTGTCGGCAGGACTAAATTTTTGTCCAACTCCACAAGCATCCGAAGTGCAAGATGTTTGACTGCGGTGTGCTGCAACCGCGCTTTCGAAAGGAGGTCGCAGCAAATAACAAAATAATACTCAACGGGATAGCACCAGTACTGTACCACCCATGAGCGGGACAATACCGGTGCTTGTGGCGCAGCCAAGCGGCAGGCATTTTCTATGAGGAAAAGGACGTGGAGCAGCACCCCTCCGAGGCTGCTGCGCTGAGCCGTGCCGCATGGCGGCCAACGGACTGAACGGCAACAGGGGCAAGGTGGAAAAGAGCGGCGGCAGGCCTTGCTGCTGTTTGCCTGAACCATGGCATAAGTTGGCAAGCCTCCTTGCGAAAGTACCGGCACCTGCACGAAATGCCATCAAATATAGCTCTGAGCATTCAAAAAAACAGCCCGCAAGGAGCAACGGTCTGTGCCGCCTACTCTGCGGTCTGCACTTGCAAATCGCCGTAAATTGTGATAAAATATCCTTATAAGGTCAGGTTGCCGATACCTTTCCTGCAAATCCTGCAAACTCTAACTCGGCATAGGAGCTGCTATGATGAAGAAGTGTCAGGCGGATATCGCCTATGAATATCTGAAGGAAGCCATTATCAACAAGGTCTTCTTCCCGGGAAATCGCCTGATTGAGGAAGACCTCGTTCGGGAAACCGGCGTAAGCCGCACTTCTGTTCGCACGGCGCTGAACCGACTGCGCTATGAGGGGATTGTCGAGGGCACCCCCAACCGAGGCATGATGGTGACACGGTTCCATCCCAACGACATTAAGAGCGTCTTTCAGATCCGTGAGAGTCTGGAGGTCGGCGCCTTTTCTCTTGCCATTGAGCGAATATCGCCGGCTGCTGTTGACCGTATGCGCGAGTATAACGGAGAACTACGCAAGGTTTCTGAAAACTTTTCCATCAGTGATTTTGTGAAATATAACCGGGCCTTCCACTGGGAAATCGCCTTGGCCAGCGGCAATCGATACTACCAGAAATATCTGGATGAGGTGTACAATACGATCGCCGTATGTCTGCTATTCTATAATTCCTCCATGGATGACCAGCGCTCCGTGAAGCTACACGAGGATTTAATCCGCGCCATAGAGGAAAAGGATTTTACGGCAGGCAAGCAGGCCATTATCGCGGATAACTATGTCGCCGTGGAGGATTCCGGTTTCACTGGCTGATTTTTTTCAATACCGCGCAAAAAAGGCATCCCGCAAGGGATGCCTTTTTTAATCTTGATGGGTTTATTCCGCTTTCCAGTCGGGATAGTAGCGATCCCAGCCGCAACGGCTCACCGTGGGGGGCGTGCTGCTGAATGTGCGGTCGACTACCACATCCACCAGCGTGGGGCCATCGTAGGCCAGCGCTGCCTCCAGTGCCGGACGGATCTCCTCAGGACGCTCCACGCGGAAGGACTTGATGCGGAAGCCCTCTGCCATCTTGGCATAATCCGGCACATACACCTCGCCGTCATCATAGCAGAACTCGGTGAGGATCGAGCGGCCCTCGTAATACTGCCGCTGCAGGCCCCATACGGTGCCGTAGGACGAGTTATTCACCACGATCCAGGTGATAGGCAGGTGATACTCTGCGGCAGTGGCCAGCATACTGCTGTGGATCAGGAAACCGCCGTCTCCCTCCACGGACACGACCTTTCGGTCGGGGCAGCCTACGGCAAAGCCAAGAGCCTGCGCCAGAGACGTGCCGATGAGGTCCATACCGTAGCCGTAGTAGGCACTTCTCGGCTCATCGTGACAATAGTAGTTTCTCGCGCAGATCGCCGCGCCCACCTGTACGCCGTTCTTGGGGAATACCTCCTCCAATTCCTTGACGAAGCGGAAGGGGTTGATGGGATAACTGTCACTGTTGCGGTACTCCGCCATCTCGGCGAAATACTCCGCGCGGCCCTTGGCCACGTCGGCTTTGACATTGTGGTCAAAGGTGCGGTTCTCGGCCTTGATGAGCTCGATCAGCTCCTGCAAAACACTCTTGGGATCTCCGTGGATACCCACCTCAATGGGATACACGCGGCCCAGCTCGCGGGGATCCGTGTGGACATGGATGATCTTCGTCTTGTCCATGTTGTAGGTATCGCCCATTTCCCAGGCACCGGTTTCATCCTCGTCAAAGCGGTTGCCCAGCGTGATCACGACATCGGACCGCCAGCAAAGCTCGTTGGCGCACTTGTTGCCCCAGCCGCCTACGCGACCGGCGTAATAAGGATCGTTTCCGCCGATGATGCCCTGTCCCATTGCCGCAGTACCCACAGGCGCATCCAGCAGCACGGCCAGCTCTTTTACCTCTTCGCAGGCATCGGACACCACGGCGCCTACGCCGCAAACGATCATGGGATGCTCGGCATCCACGAGGAGCTTAGCGGCCCGCTCCACAGCAGCGCGGCTGCCGCGGGGACGGTCAACAATGGCGTGCTCCTTCAGACGGTAATCACGATTCATGTCCTCTGCGGAAATCTCCTTGGCCTGTACGTCCACAGGGATGTTGATCATGACCACGCCGGGCCGGCCACTCATGGCGGTCGTATAGGCTCTTGCCACGGTCATGGGGATCTGCTCGGCGTGTACCACCCGATATACCCGCTTGGCAAAGCCGCGGTACAGAGACGCCTGATCCATATCCTCGCAGATATCCAGCTCCTCCTCGGCGCCGTAACCGGCCTGATAGGTGGGGATATCACCGCAGATCACGATAACGGGACTGTTGGACATGGCCTGCTCCACTACGCCGGGGATGGCCTGCATCATGCCGGGGCCGTTGGTCACCAGCAGTACGCCGGGCCGACCGGTGGCCTTAAAATATCCGCCTGCCGCCGAAGCACCGACAGATTCATCGTGAATGATGATCCCCTGGATGCCGTAAGTATCCTTTGCCTTGTAAAGGCCGTCGCAGATGGCGAGGTTGCCGTGGCCGCCCATGCCGAAGATGTGCTTTACACCCAGTTCGGCAAGGCACTTCATTAACAGGTCAGAACCTTTGAACTCAGACATATTACTCTCCTTAAATTTGTACGAAAATTTATTCTGTTCGTGATAAATCACGGTGTCACATGACAAAACCGGTGATGAGATAGAGTACAGCCGCAACGCCGGCGCTGATGAGCGCATAGGGGAGCTGTGTGCGGAAATGCTTAACGTTGTCGCAGCCGCTGAAGGCGGAGGCCATGACGGTGGAGTCGGAAATCATGGAGCAATGGTCGCCCATAATAGCGCCGGACAGCATAGCCGCTACCAGAATATTCAGGGGGATCACACTGGCGGTAGCCATGGGGACAACGATGGGGATTATAATGGCAAAGGTACCCCAAGAGGATCCGGTTGCAAAGGCCATCAGAGCGCCGGTGACAAATACCAGTGTGGGAACGATGGCGTTGGGGATGTGTGCCGCCGTGATGCCGGAAATGAAAGCGCCGATATTCAGCTCGCCGCAGATGCCGCTCAGGCAGAAGGCAAAGACCAGCAGCATAGCCACGGGGATCATTTCCAGGATACCCTGCCCGCAGGCCTTGACGGCCTCGCCGTACTTCATGCCGGCGAAGATCATGCACATGATAATGGTCACCACGTTGCCGATGAGCATCGCGTAAAACACCGAGGTGGACGTGTCACCATCGGCGAAAACGCCCTTTCCGGTGATGAGCTGACCACCGATGACGCAGGCAATGATCACCAAAATGGGGAGAACAACGAGCCAGGGAGTCGCGGTCTTTGTATCATGCGCCTGCTCCGTTTCATCGGCCGTAACGACGACGGCGTTCTCGACCTCCTTCATACTACCGATGTTCCAGTTCTTGAAAATGACGACCAGACAGACCACCAGCGCGATGACGCAGTAGAAGTTAAAGGGAAGTGCTTTGATCATGACGCCCATGGTGTCCGAAATGCCCAGCGTAGCCAGCAGGCCGATAATATAGGCACCCCAGGAGTTCAGAGGCAGCAGCGCGCACATGGGGGAGGCGGTAGAGTCCACCAGATAGGCGACCTTTTCGCGAGAGTAGCCATAGTTGTTGGCCAGCGTCTTACCGATGGTGGCGGTAACGGCCTCAGAGGTGTACTGGTCAAAGAACAGAACCACACCGATGAGCCAGGTCAAAAACTGCGCCTTGGCGGGCGTGGTGATTTTGGCTTTCTTCTGTAGCCACTGAATCAGGCCGTTTACGGCGCCGGAAACCTGCATGAGCTTGATCATGCCGCCGATCAGCGTGGCGAACAGGATGAGCTTCACGTTCCATGCGCTGGACACAACGGCGATCAGCTTGTCAAACGACATCCCGAGACCGGCCAGAGGGTTGCCTCCGGCCAGAATGATGCAGCCGCTGAAAATACCGACGAACATACCGACAAAAATCTTCTTTGTCGCGAGGCAAACGATAATCGTTAGAATCGTGGGAAGTAGAATGATCCAGGATTGACCCATAGTTTTCCTCCTCTAAGCATATCTTGTTTGTTGTTTGTGTAGTATCGCTGCGGTTTTGCAGGCCGTCCCTTTTTCCTGAGGGGGGACATTCTGCTGAGAACGCCGGAAGGGGTCGCGTCAAAGAACAGACCTTTTCAGCTTACCAGACCTTGATAAGCTCCTCCGGATCCGTCCATGCACGCTCCTGCTTCAGCGCGGTTTCAAGGAGCGTCAGCTTGCCGTCATAGCAGGTCATGCCCTTACGGAGATAGGGATTCTCCTCAATGGCTTTCTTGAAGCCCTTATCGGCGATCTGCAGAAGATAGGGCAAGGTCGCGTTTGCCAACGTCACAGACGCGGTTTGAGAGAACGCGGAGGGAATATTGTCTACGCAATAGTGCAGGATACCCTCCTCATAGAATACAGGATCGTCATGGGTGGTGCTGCGGCAGGTCTCCACAGCGCCGTTATCATCGCAGGCCACGTCCACGATCATGGAGCCCTGCTTCATGAGCTTCAGATCCTCCCGATAAATAATGTGGTCTTTTCGATCCTTTGCCCACTGGATCCCGTTGATGATGACATCGGATTCCTTCAGGCACTTTTCCAGATTGGCGCGGTTGGAGATCATGAAGCTTACATCGGGCAAATATTTCTTCGCCTCCAGCATCACATCCATGTTTACATCCAAAATGCGGACCTCGTTGCCCATGCCGCAGGCAAGCTCCGCAACGCCGATGCCGATGTTGCCGCAGCCCAGGCAGGTAATCACGGGGCGCTCCACGCCGGCTACGTTAGCCAGCAGCTTGCCGGGGCCGCCGTTGACGGCCTGCATATAATGCAGCGCTGCCAAGAAGCCGCCCTTGCCTGCCAGCTCGCTCATGGGCCGCAGCAGGGGGAATCGTCCGTTCTTGTCGGGGACATCCTCATAAGCCACTGCGGACACATGGCTGTCCAGCAGACAGTCCGTTTCGGCAGGATGTGCGTTGGAGTGGATGTAAGTAAAAAGGATTTTGTCCTTCTTCATCCACTTGAATTCCTGAGGAAACAGTTCCTTCACCTTATAATAGATATCGGACTCTCTCCACACTGTGTCCGCGTCTGCGATGATCGCTCCGGCGTCCTCATACTCTGCATCGGAAAAACCGCTGCCAGCTCCTGCTCCAGCCTCCACATAGACCGTGTGGCCATGGCGTGTGATCTCCTGTACGGTAGCCGGCACAGCGGATACCCGGTATTCGTTTTCTTTGATCTCCTTCAGAACACCGATTTTCACACAAATACACCTCCTAAAATAATACGTGACATCTCTGTCCACTAAATTGTATGCAATATCGAGCACGAAGTCAACCTCTTTTGTGCGCTTTGCCCATTTTTCGTAGGCATGAACAACGAAGCGCTGTCATTTTCATGATTGTATACAATGTTGGCTTTTGCAGTTGACTTTTCATGCCGCTGTGACTAATATGAATAGTACGCCCAAGCGTACTCTGTGGATCTATGTGATCCAATTTTATTTCCGGAGGCTGAAACTATGAATCAATCACCGAAAATCGCTATTCTTCGTTGGGAAAGCGGGTTCGTTCCTCAGGGGCTCATGCAGTTGGAAACCATGGCAGGCAACAGCACCAACCCCGCGTCGTATCCCTTTCCGGTCCGTTTGGTGGAGGTAAAGGGCGCCTGCGTGGAAACCGTCATCACCCATCCCAGCAAGGAGCTGCTGCAACGTATGACCGCCATTTGCCGGCAGCTCAAGGAGGAAGGCATTCAGGCGGTTACCACCAGCTGCGGCTTCAACGCTATTTTCCAGAAGGAATTGGCCGACAATGCCGGCATACCTGTTTTCACCTCAGCGCTGCTGCAGGTACCGTTCGCGCAGGCAATGGTGGGCAGGAACCATTCCGTTGGTGTCATCACTGCCAACCGCGCCTCCTTGACCCGTGCACACATGGAGGCCTGCAACATCACGGACGATATGAATGTGTTTGTGATGGGACTTGAGGACGCGCCTCAGTGGCGCAAGATCTTTGATCAGCCGGATACGCCCTTTGATATGGACGCCGTCAGCGAAGAAATTCTTGGCGTAGCCCGGCGAGCGGCCAAGGAGCATCCGGATTTGGGCGCCATCGTGCTGGAATGCACCGACCTGCCGCCTTATGCCGCGCGTATCCGGCAGGAGCTGAACGTTCCTGTGTTTGATATCAATTCCTTGGTGGGATATGTCGCGATTTCCCTCTCCGAGCTTCCTCTCTATTGAGAGAGGGTCACTCCTGCTGTCGCAGGCACCCAAAACCCTTCGGCGGATCAGCGCTCCCTTCGCATCAAATGCCCATCGCTCTCTGCTGCCGGTGCCGGTAGCAGCGTAACATACAATACCCTCAACTGCAACCTATACTGGTCAAAGGTTTGGCCGAGGATGAGCACATCGATAATCTTGTCAGCCACGATGTAACTTCTCTGCGTAAGCACCAGCAGATGATTGAAGCCGTTCTTGAAAATGCATTGAATATTGCACTGATTCAGGACACTGAGGAGGTTGTTGCTGTTACTGAGGATATGTTTGCTGAGGCTGAAATTGCCGTTCCGGGTGCAGTAAAGCATCGTGTTGGATTTTGATTTCAAGCCCGGCCTTCATTCTCAGCGTGAAGAAAGCTGAAAGGAGAAAGCCTTACGGCCCTTGTTCCTGTAATTGAAAAAATCAAAACCTCCAGCTAAGCCGGAGGTTTTGACTATGTATAGATTACTTGGTGATAGACAATTTCGGTTGCACGATCTCGGCAGGAATTCATCCGCCCGACCCATTCCATTTGGTCGTTGGCTTTCAGCGCTTCCGTAATGCCCTCTACATCTGCCATTTGCTTTACCAGCCGAAGAAAAAGCTCCTCCGCCTGTCGGTCAATGTCCGCAAGATAGGCGTTCAATTCCCCGCTGGTCAGCAGGTTGGCATATCGCACACGGCGATGCTCCTTGAGATAGCGGAGATGCCGCTGCCCCCATACCCCGATTGGCTGATATTCCTCCGGCTCATCATCCCCGGCAACCAAGTAATAGTCTCCAACCAATTCATATTTCAGCCTCGTGCGTTCATCCATGACAAATCTTTCCATTCGTATAACCTCCTGTTCCTTTCTGCAACCATTGTAGCAGGAGAATTAGCGGAAATCGAATGTGCGGATAGCAAAAAAGCGCCGTCTCGGAATCACTTCCAAGACGGCGCTTTTCTGTTTTGGATCAGAGCAAACACCTCACGGCGAAACCGCCGCTGAAGAAATAGGTGTTCGTCCAATACCTGTTTGGTGGACCTGAAGGGATTCGAACCCTCGACCTCTCGGATGCGAACGAATCAAAAGCTCTGATTTGTATTGATTTTCAAACAGTTCCAGCGCTTTCGGCTGGAATGTAAATGGTCTTGTGGCCTCTTTTTCCCGTTGTAACCATGTGTCCCGGAGGCGTCTGTGGTACGTGTTGTGGTCATAGAAAGACAGGCGGAAAGGCGTCCATCCTCGGTGCGCCTATTATAACCAGAAATAGAAAAGCGTCAACGGTTTTCTTAACCCTTGGCGGCGCAAACCGTGGGATGCTATAATCAAAGAATAAGGGCAGCTGCTTTGTACGCTCTCCGAAGGCAGAGGAAGAGATGAGAGATGGTTAGTTGACACTAACCATCGGCGGTGCTATACTTTGGAGCAGAAATGGGGAGTAATGATTTTCTAAGAAAATCATCCGAAAACGCTAAATTAAGCAAGAATAGCTTTGGGAGGGGTGCCGCAGAAATGCGGCTTTTCCAAGACACGATAGTTAGCTACATCTAACTGAAAGATGTGTGCATATAGGTTAGATACATCTAACGACTGGGGAGTGATAGCGATGCAGGAACACAAGAATTTCTGGGACAGAAATGCCGGTCGGTACGACCGCTTTATGCGAAAGGATGGGGCGGCGTATGACGAGATGTATGAGCTGATCCGGCCAGTCGTGCGGCACAAGACGGTGCTGGAGCTTGCTACCGGCACGGGATTGATCGCAAAACACATCGTAAACGCGGCGGCGCACATCGAGGCGACGGACGCCTCTGCGGAGATGATCACCGAGGCGAAGCGGGATAACCGCTCTGCCAAGCTGCACTTCTCCGTGCAGGATATGTTCCGCCTGCCCTATGCGAACCAGTCCTTTGATGTAGTGATCGTGTCCAACGCACTGCATATCGTGCCGCAGCCGGAGAAAGCCCTGCAAGAAATCAAGCGGGTTTTGAAGGATGACGGCGTGCTCATTGCGCCCACCTTCACCCATGCGGGAAACTCGTTTTCCGGCAAGGTCAGGGCATTTTTCATGAAGCTGGCAGGCTTTCCTCTCCACAGTAGGTGGACGAGCGCGGAATACCTGCGCTTTCTAAGTCAGAACGGCTGGGCGGTGCGGAAAAGCGCTGTTCTGAAGGCATCCTTCCCGCTGACCTATGCCGAGTGTGAGAAAACGGAGGTGTGATATGTCATTCTTTGAAAACACCCGCAAGCCCGTGGGCCTCGGCGGGAAGCTCATGGTCGCCATGATGAACCTGGGGCACAGTCCCGTGGCACGGTGGGGATTTCGCTTTTTGGAGCTTACTCTGGACGCCAAGGTGCTGGACTGCGGCTGCGGCGGAGGGGCGAACATCAAGAGACTTCTGAAAAAATGCCCGGAGGGTATTGTCAAGGGCATTGACTATTCCCCCGTCAGTGTGGAGAAATCCAAAAAGGTCAACGAGGCCGCCATAGCGGAGGGCCGCTGCACCGTCCTGCAAGGCAGCGTGGCGGATATGATGTTTGCTGATAACTGGTTCGATGCGGTAACGGCCTTTGAGACCGTCTATTTCTGGCCTGACCTGCCGCGGTGCTTCCGGGAGGTCTATCGGGTGCTGAAGCCCGGCGGGACATTACTCATCTGCAACGAAAGCAACGGCGATACGGACAAGGACAAGAAGTGGACGGAGATCATCGGCGGCATGACCATCTACAAGGACGCCGAGCTGAAGACGTATCTGGAGCAGGCGGGCTTTCACGATGTGCAGATACACAAAAAGAAAAGCTGGCTCTGCATTACGGCGTGGAAATGAGGGGGCTAAATCATGAGTATCTTTGCATCTATCTTACGCAGCGTATACAAGCTCTCCGGCGCGAAAAAGGCGTTCGCCTTGCCGGAGGATGCACTGCGAAAGGAAATTGAAAAGCAGAACCGGCATCGTGGCGTTTTTACGCCCACCGACCGCAAGGCATATTATGAAACGATCGCGGTAAACGGCTTTCCCTGCCTGATCGTGCGAGAGCATCCGAAGCCGTCCGAGCGCGCGATTCTCTATTTCTTTGGCGGCGGCATGGTGATCGGCCCCGATAAGGGCGACCTGCCTGTGATGCGCAAGCTCTGCCGCGAGACCGGCTGTGATGTGTGGTTTCCGTTTTACCCGCTCTGCATGGAACACTGCATTACTGAAACCTACGCAATGGTGTACGAATGTTATCGAAAAATGATTGCACTGTATGGCGGCGGAAATGTCAGTACCTGCGGCTTTTCCTCCGGCGGTGCGCTGGCTTTGGGGATCGCGGCGCACAACAACGCGCAGCCCGAGCCGCTGCCGCAGCCAAGGCACATCGTCGCCGTATCCCCCGGCGAAGTACCGTGGAACGATGCGGAAATGGCGCGGATGCAGGCACTCAATGAAAGGGACGTTTCCATCGACTATGCCTTCATGGTAACAGTGGAGAAGTTCATGCGGCATGGCTGCGAGAAGGTGCCGGACTATATGCTCTCCGGCTCCCGGGGAGATTTTACCGGCGTGGGCGATATCCACTTCTTTTACAGCAGCGACGAGGTGCTGTACGGTGCGCTGCCGGACTTTGAGGAAGCCTGCAAACACGCCAAAGTTCCATACACCGCCTTTGCGCGACCTAAAATGGTACACTGCTACTGCATGCTGCCGTACTTCAAAGAGGCGAAGGAGGACTTTGCAAAGATAACAGATATTTTGAAGAAATAAGATCGGAGCCGGTAATATGAGGGTTTTGGAATATGGAAAGGAACATGAAAAGACGCTGCTGTTCCTGCCGTGTACGGCAGAGCCGGAGTGGGTGTTCGCCGACTCGGTTGGTCTGCTCTCACAGGATTACCATGTGATGCAGATCGTCTATGACGGTCACGGCGAAACGGGAGAAGACTTTATCTCTGTGGAGACGACAGTAGACGAAGTAACGGATTGGCTGCAGCAGCAAGGCATCACAAATTTGGAGGCGGCTTACGGCTGTTCTCTGGGCGGTGCGTGCCTGACGCACTTTCTTGCTCTGGGGAAAATTCCGGTCAAGTGCGCCGTCATTGATGCAGGCATTACGCCATATCAAATGCCGCTGATTTTACGTAGGCTTGCCTGCCTGCGGGACTTTTGGGGGTTCAGCCTCATTACGAAAAGCCGAAAAATTCTTGAGGCAGCCTATCCTCCGGAGCGCTGGACACTGCCAGGGTGCGACCCTGTGAAGGAATACGATGCACTGGCGGCGTATCTGAAAACCTATTCAAAACATACCATCCGCAATATCTTCTGGTCAGCAAACAACTATGCGCTGCCGCCGGAGCCGGCCGAAACGGGCTGTCGCATGATCTATTGGTACGGCGAAGAGGAAAAGAAGGCACGGCGTAGTAATATTCGCTTTATCAAGCGGTATTTCCCCCAAATGCGGATCCGTGGCATTCCAAAGATGGATCACGCGGAGCTTGTGATGATGTATCCGCAGGAATTTTGCAGATATATGAAAGAGTTTTTGAACTTAGAGGAATGAATATGGATCGGAAAGAAGCTATTCGCAGCGCATACCGCATGACGGGCGGAAACGATTTTTATGACGGCATGATCACCTGCACAACGCTGAGCGGAAAAGCGGTGTGCCGTCTGGTGTGGGATATGAACAAGGCCGAATGTGACAATTATCTCGAAAAGGCGCTGTCTGGCATAGCGGAGCATTTCTCGGGCAAGCTGCTTGAGGTGCCGGTCGGAACGGGTATTTTGACAATGCCCGTTTACCAAACACTGCCGCAGGCGGACATTACCTGTCTGGATTACTCGGCGGATATGATGGGGCAGGCACGGGAAAAGGCTGACCGTCTGCACCTGAAAAATGTAACCTTCCGGCAGGGCGATGTGGGGGCGCTTCCCTATG
>ENA-OUQG01000552-OUQG01000552.1-human-gut-metagenome-genome-assembly--contig:-NODE-552-length-22656-cov-5.627406_pt1 | contig 22656 bp, 19 predicted proteins | sample MGYA00237943_ERZ548823 | MGnify/ENA primary metagenome ERZ548823 (study PRJEB26490, sample SAMN05194731) | human gut metagenome | biome: terrestrial biome; feature: human-associated habitat; material... | reverse complement strand
AGGCCATCCTCATTGAAGCGGAGTGCCCCGAAAAAGCCGAGGACGAGGCCATGGCTGTGCGCCGCCTGGGCTTTTACGCCCGGTGCGGGGCCAAGGACACCGGCTGGACAGAGCATCTCTTTGATGCCTGGTTCCGGGTGCTGGTGCTCCCCTGCTGCGGCGGAAAGGTGCGCAGCCCCGAGGAAGCCGTGCGGCAGCTGGCAGACTGCTACCGCCGCACCATGGGCGAGCCCCAGTGGCGCAGGAACGTCACCTTCTACCGCCCCGATGGTGTGGAGGTCGAGCTTTAACGACGGTGCTTTGTCCATCCGTGCAGACTTTCCCGATATGCCAAGGGCTCCCCTATTAGGGGAGCTGGCGAGCGTAGCGAGACTGAGAGGTTGAATTCTGTCCCTTGACAGTCTGGGTAAATATGGTACTATGGTGATAGGAACAAACCAGATCTGAAATGGGAGGAATTTCTGATGCGCAATGTTTTTTCCCGCCGTGATTTTCTGAAAGCATCTGCCGCCGCTGTGCTGGCCGCTTCTGCCGCTGGTGTCCTCACCGGCTGCGATGGGGGCGGCAGCGAGATCCCGTCCGCGACCATCGGGCTGGGTGAGTTTGAAGTGACGGTAGCCGCGGATATGGTGTTGACCGGCGACGAAGTGGTTGGCGATGAAAACGCCAAAAGTTATCTCTGCAAACCCAATGTGCGCATCAAGTACAATGGCAGCGGCCTTGTAGGAGATGCGTTCATAAAAGTGTTCCACGCCAAGATCGACAAGAACGAGCTGGAGCTCCAGAACAAGGCAGACGTTCTGGTGAAAACCGCCGGTGCGTTCAGCAAAACCGTCGTGCCGCAGTTCAAGGCATCGGTCAGCGACTACGAGACCTTTAAGAAGGGCACGCCGTTCAAGCTGTATGTGACCCTGCAAGGCAAGACAGCTGAGTTTGCTCTGACGAGTGACGGCAAAGTGACAGTCTCCGCTGTCGATAAAGTCTAATATCCCCCAAGAGCCCGAGGTGCACCTGCACCCCGGGCTTTTTTGCGCCCAAATTTTACATTGGGGTAAAAACATGTCCAAACAATTTACCTCGATTTTTCCCGCTTGTGGTCGAAGCGGCTTACCGACTGGGATACAATAGTGCCGTACCCAAGGAAAACACGAAAACAAGAGCCGGGAACGGAAAGCCCGGATGTTTGGAGGACAAATATTATGAAAAAGATCACGCGTCGTTCGTTTCTCACTGTCTGCGGTGCAGTTGCTGCCGCTGCTGCCCTGACCGCCTGCGGCGGTTCTGCTTCCTCTGCTGCAGCTTCTTCTACCTCTGCCGCTGCAGGCTCCACTGCTTCTTCCACCGCTGCTGCTCTGTCCGGCAATGTTGCTACCGGTGGTTCCACCTCCATGAAGAACGTTATCGCTGCCCTGACCGAAGGCTTTGCTGAGGTTGAGCCGGGTGTCACCGTCAGCTACGACCCCACCGGTTCCGGCGCAGGCATCACCGGTGCTACCGATAAGACCCTGGACATCGGCCTGTCCTCTCGTGCCCTGAAAGACGACGAGAAGGCTGACGTGGATGGCACCACCATCGCTCTGGACGGCATCGCCATCATCGTCAACAATGCAAGCAAGGTCGAGGATCTGACCGTTGACCAGCTCAAGCAGATGTTCACCGGCGAGATCACCAACTGGTCTGAGGTCGGCGGCGACGACGGCGAGATCGTTCTGGTGGGCCGCGAGGCTGGTTCCGGCACCCGCGATGGCTTTGAGAGCATCGTGGATGTCAAGGACAGCTGCAAGTACGCGCAGGAGCTGACCGCTACCGGCGCTGTCATCAGCGCTGTGGAGGCCAACCCTCTGGCCATCGGTTACGCTTCCCTGTCCGCTGTGGGCGACACCGTGAAGATGGTCACCGTTGGCGGTGTGGAGTGCAGCGAGGAGACCGTCAAGGACGGCAGCTACGAGGTGCAGCGCCCCTTCGTGTTCGTCACCAACAAGTCTGTCGCTCTGTCTGAGCAGGCACAGGCCTTCTTCGACTTTGCCACCAGTGCCGATGCTGCTGACCTGATCCGCACTGCCGGTGCTGTTCCTGTGAATGAGTAATTGCGGAAAGCAATGATGCTATGAACAACAAAAAGATTTCTCTCCCCAGAACCCCTGCTGAGTGGCTGGAAGCGGTGATGAACTTCATCTTCTTCCTCTGCGGCATCCTGGCGGTGGGCTGTGTGCTCCTGATCTCGGTGTACATGGTCATCTCCGGTGTGCCTGCCATCCAGAAGATCGGGCTGTTCCGGTTCCTGTTCGGCACCCGGTGGGCTTCCACCGCTGCCGACCCGGCCTATGGCATCCTGCCCTTCATCCTGTCCAGCGTTTACGGCACGCTGGGTGCCACCGTGATCGGTGTGCCCATCGGCCTGCTGACGGCGGTGTTCCTCTCCAAGGCCGCAGGCCCGAAGGTGCGCACCGTGGTCGTGACCGCCATTGAGCTGCTGAGCGGCATCCCCAGCGTTGTGTTCGGTCTGCTGGGCATGCAGGTGCTGGTGCCCGCCGTGGCCAAGACCTTTGGCAAGGCCTCCGGTGCCTGCCTGCTGAGCGCCATCGTGGTGCTGGCGGTGATGATCCTGCCCAGCATCGTGTCGGTGTCGGTCACAGCGCTCAACGCTGTGCCGCCGGAGTATGAGCAGGGCAGCCTGGCTCTGGGCGCAACGGATGCCGAGACCTGGTTCAAGGTCAGCGTCCCCGCTGCCAGGAGCGGCATTGCCGCCGGTATCGTGCTGGGCATCGGCCGCGCCATCGGCGAGGCCATGGCCGTGATGATGGTGGCTGGCAACAGCCCCAACATGCCGGACAGCCTGTTCCGCAGCGTCACCTTCCTGACCACCGCCATTGCCAAGGAGATGAGCTACGCCAGCGGCCTGCAGAAACAGGCGCTGTTCAGCATTGCGCTGGTGCTGTTCGTCTTTATCATGGGCATCAATATCCTGCTCAATGTGGTGCTGAAGGGAGGAAAGCGCGATGAATAACAGTGCTTCTGCCTCCCGCCGCACCTGGAACCGCGTGATGAACGCTCTGGTCTGGGCCTCGGCTGTGCTGGTCATCGTACTGGTGGCGGGCATTCTGGGCATGGTGCTGGTGCGCGGCATCCCGCACATCAGCTGGAAATTCCTGACCACCACCGCCAGTGTGCTCAAGGGCACGGACGGCATCCTGCCTGCGATCCTCAACACGCTGTATGTCATCCTGCTGACGCTTTTGATCGTACTGCCGCTGGGTGTGGGCGCGGCCGTTTACCTGACCGAGTACGCCCAGAACCGCAAGGTCATCTCGGTGATCGAGTTCACCAACGAGACGCTGGCGGGCATCCCCAGTATCATTTACGGTCTGGTGGGTATGCTAGTGTTCGCCCAGACACTGGGCTTCCAGACCTGCCTGCTCTCCGGCAGCCTGACGCTGGTGATCATGAACCTGCCCACCATCATCCGCACCACCCAGGAATCCCTGAAAACGGTGCCCCAGGGCTACCGTGAGGGTGCGCTGGGTCTGGGCGCGGGCAAATGGCACATCATCCGCACCATCGTGCTGCCCTGCAGCATCGACGGCATTGTGACCGGCTGCATCCTGGCCGTGGGCCGCATCGTGGGCGAAAGCGCCGCGCTGCTCTTCACCGCCGGTGCCGCCGAGGTCATTGCCAACGGCGTGCTCAAGGCCTACACTTCCAACGGTGCCACCCTGTCGGTGCTGCTCTACCTCCGTGCCTTTGAGGACGGCGATTTCGACTCCGCCTGGGCCATTGGTGCAGTGCTGCTGGTGCTGGTGCTTGCCATCAATCTGGCAGCCCGGCTGGCCAAAACCAAACTGAAACAGAAGCAGTAAATAACTCCCTCCGTCATCGCTGCGCGATGCCACCTCCCTCACGGAGGGAGGCTTATCCTGCCCGCAACGCAAAAGGCTCCCTCTCAGAGGGAGCTGGCGCGGCATAGCCGCGACTGAGGGAGTCAATACAAGAGGAAAACTATGGAAAACGTATCACCCATTATCACAGCCAAAAACCTGAACCTCTGGTACGGGGATTTCAAGGCGCTGAAAGATATTTCGCTGGACATGGGCGAGCGGGAGATCACGGCCCTCATCGGCCCCTCCGGCTGCGGCAAGTCCACCTTCCTGAAGACCCTGAACCGGATGAACGACCTTGTGCCCGGGGTCCGCATCGAGGGGGATGTCCGCCTGAAAGGGCAGGACATCTTTGCCCGCGAGATGCAGCCCACCGAGCTGCGCCGCCGGGTGGGCATGGTGTTCCAGAAGGCCAACCCCTTCCCCATGAGCATCTACGATAACATCACCTACGGCCCCAGGCTGCACGGTGTGCACAATAAGGCAGAGCTGGACGAGCTGGTGGAAAGCTCCCTGAAGGGGGCCGCCCTCTGGAACGAGGTCAAGGACCGCCTGAAAAAGAGCGCTCTGGGCCTTTCCGGCGGCCAGCAGCAGCGCCTGTGCATTGCCCGCGCCCTGGCTGTCAAGCCCGAAGTCCTGCTGATGGATGAGCCCACCAGCGCCCTGGACCCCGGCTCCACCATGAAGGTGGAGGAGCTGATGAGCGAGCTGAAAAAGAACTACACCGTGGTCATCGTGACCCATAACATGCAGCAGGCAGCCCGTATCAGCGACCGCACCGCCTTCTTCCTGCTGGGCGAGCTGGTGGAAGCCGGTCCCACGGCGCAGATCTTCAGCACCCCGCAGGATAAGCGCACCGAGGATTACATTTCGGGCCGGTTCGGCTAAGGAGAAAAACGCAATGAGCAACCGTACACAATACGAAAACGACCTCGCCGCCCTGAAAACGGCCCTGACCGAGATGGGTCAGAGCGCTGCCGATGCCGTGGAAGCTGCAATGGAAGCCCTCTGCACCGCCGATGCCGAGGCTGCCGCCGCCGTGGCGCAGGGCGATGGCCGCATCAACAACATGGAGCGGGACATTGAGCACCGCTGCATGACCCTGCTGCTCCGCCAGCAGCCGGTGGCAGGCGACCTGCGCCGCATCTCCACCACCATGAAGGTGGTCACGGATGTGGAGCGCATCGGCGACCATGCCTCCGATATCGCGGAGATCATCCCCCATCTGGTCACTGTCCGCAAGGAGGGCGACCCTGCTGTGAGCCAGGCCATCAAGATGGGCCGGAAGGCGCACAAGATGATCCTGGATGCCCTGAATGCCCTGACCTCTGAGGACGAGCAGGCCGCCCTCAGGGTCATTGCCGCCGACGATGAGGTGGACTACGATTTCAATGCCATCAAGCATACGCTGGCGCAGGAGATCGCCGCCGACCCCGGCAAGGTGGATGCCGCCCTGGATCTGCTCATGGTCATCAAATATCTGGAGCGAATCGGCGACCACGCCGTGAACCTGGCCGAGTGGGTGGAGTTCGTCCGCAGTGGGCGTTATCATAACGAAAATATGTTCTGATCTTTTGTTTCTGTAAAAATTTGAGCTATCTGCAATTATTTCTGTGACCCGCCCGTATTATAGGCAGAAAGGCTTCCCCAGAAAGCCTGATGAACTGGCTGCGGCGGGTGTCCGGCATCCCCTCTGTCCCCGCCCGCCGCTGCCGCAACGGAGGGTTTTACGCTATGGTACAGACCAAGAATTTCCCGCTGGAAACGCGCGGCGAGGCGGTCAGCCGCGAAGCGCTGGTCCAGGCGGCGTTACAGGAGATCACCCAGAATTACCGCGAAGCAAGCCTTTCCAATGTGGCCCGCAGCTACGGCGTTTCGCTGGCGTATGTCAGCGAGTGCGTCCGGGCCCAGACCGGAAAGACCTATAAGGAGCTGCTGCAGAAGCACCGGATGGAGACCGCCGCCCGCCTGCTGCGCCGCAGCGACCTGAACATCCAGCAGATCATCACCCAGGTGGGCTACGAGAACACCAGCTACTTCTACCGCCTGTTCCATGAGCGGTATGGCCAGAGCCCCCGGGAGTACCGCCGGGCACGCAGCCAGCGCACATAAGCGCATCAGTGAACGACCCTCTCCGCCTTTGCAGCAGGCTTTGACGGAGAGGGCCGTTTTGTGTTATATTAAGGCAGAACGATCAGGGCGGGCAGCGGCCTGCCGGAAGAGAGGTTGGATGAAGATGTTTCGTGGAGCAAGACGTGCAGATCTGGATGCGATCCTGAAAATTTATGCCCGCGCCCGGCAGGCGATGGCGGATTCCGGCAACCCCACCCAGTGGGGAGATCATTTCCCGCCGCAGGAGCTGCTGGAAGAGGACATTGATTCCAACCGGCTGTTCCTCTACCTTGTCAACGGCGAGCTGGAGGGCGTGTTTGCCTTTATCCTTGGCCCGGACCCCACCTATGCCCGGATCGAGGATGGCAAGTGGCTGAACGATACCCTGCCCTACGGCACCATCCACCGGCTGGCTTCGGCGGGCAGGCACCCCGGCGTTGCCGCCGCTGTGATCACCTGGTGTCTGGAGCACTGCGAGAGCCTGCGGGCCGACACCCACGCCGACAACAAGATCATGCAGCACCTGCTGGAAGAAAACGGCTTTACCAAGTGCGGCATCATCCATGTGGAGGATGGCACGCCCCGCATTGCCTACCAGAAAATGTCCCTTACCCTGCCTTTGCGCCGGGATTGAACCGCAAAAATGCGCCGCCCCACCGGAAACGATGGAGCGGCGCTGTTTTTATGTGGTTCTGTCAGCCGTGGAAGGGAGCGGGCGCGCCTGCGTTCAGGAAGCGGCAGCTGCTGCCGGAGCTTCCGGGGCGGGCTGCTCTGCCGCAGTTTCTTCCGGCGTGGGCTGGAAATACTTCTCGTACAGCTCCATGCCGATGCGGTAGCCCTGCCACACGATGACCGCCGTGCCTGCACCGGCCACGCCGATGATGGCGGCAGTGCCCAGAATGCTGGGCTCGCTTTCGATGGTGGCATCCCGGTACTGGGCCTCCACGGTCACGGTGCTGCCCTTGGCCACGCTGCCCGCCGGGATGGTAAAGCTCTCCTCGTTGTAGGCGACCGCCGGGTTGCCCAGCAGGCTGGCTTCATCCATGGCCCACAGGTCGAACACCATACCCTCGGGCACGGCGCTCTGGTTCAGCGTCACCTTGACCTCGGCATCCACCGGCACGCTGGCGCTGGTCATGGCTTCGCCGCCGTTGTAGGTGAACGTGCCGCCCTTCACCGTCAGGGTGTAGGTGGAGGCTTCGGGTTCGGGCTCGGGTTTGGGTTCGGGCTTCGGGTCGGGAACAACGATTTTGGTCGAGTTCAACTCCACATCGCTGTCGGGCATCTCAAAGCGTACCACTGTTTTGTCGGTTTCACCGTTCGGGTAACTGCTGTTGAATGCCTTGCCGATTTTTTGACCGTTGATATTCGTAATATCTACATTGGATTCTACGATGAGGACGGTGCCTGCGTAGGAATACAGATCCCATGCGGAGCCCTGCACCAAACCATAGGCGGTCTCATCGTAAATAAGAGGAAGCGTGTCGTTTACCTTCAAGATAGCTCCATCTTTTACGGTAACAGAGCGATAATTTCCACTCAGCACGGTTCCATGGGTGAGAATGCTGTCTTTTCCGTTGAATGCACCGCCGGTTATCTCGCCGTTGTTATAATACAGACCGGCTGCAAATGTGCCGCCTTTGATTTTAGGGGTCATGCTCGAAGTGCTGTTGGGCAAACCATTTGCTGCCAGAGTGTTGAAAACACCGTCCTCGATGATGCTGCCCTCATTGAGGATGCCACATTTCACTGCATCCAACTGGCCGGTTTTATTGACGGGGTCGGTAAATCGGAAGTTGTAGGTTTTTCCGCCGGTCAGATACAGTGTGCCATGGTTCATGCCATCGTATACTTTATTAACCTTCCAGCCGTCACCATAATAATTATAATAATTGCCATCGACCTCAAAAGGAGCATTGACTATAACCGGTGTGCCATCACGGTCCATGCTAAGAGACAAACCATGGGAAGCCTGGTTCAGTATGATATCCGCGTTCGGATCAAGAGCACTCATATAACTAAGAGATTCTATATCGATGCGCACGGTGTTTTTGTTGGAAGAATATATAGGATCATCGTTTTCCAATAAAATGCGGTTGATATCAAGGATGGGTTTACTGGCGGTAATGGTATTATTCCCGGTCTTGACTGCATAAAGGGTTTTGCCCCAATCGGACGTAAGGCCATTGACCGCTGTGATAGAACCGGTTCCGTTCAGGATGACTGTTTTGAATGTGCCTGCACCTTCACCAGTGGGCTTGTTTTTGAACGCGCCGCCGGTCAGCATTGCACCGGATTCAACCACCAAATGGACATTCGGGTTCAGGGGGTGCAGTGCGTTTTCCTCACCGGAGAAATCATAACTGCCGTTTGTCAGCGTCAGCGTGTTATTGCTCGCATCAAAATTCCAGCCGTTGCCGCTGTAATCCTGGGTGCCGCCCTTGGTGCCAACGGGGTAGCCGGCTTTATCAATCACCAGTCGTGTCAGCTTGCTCAGGGTAACGGTGGCCGCATTGGCGGGTGGTGCGGTGAAAGTGACAGAAAAATAACCATGACCATCATCGTAATATCTTGGACTTGGTGCCCAATCTTCTAACAAACAATGTGTGCCGTTTGTGTCTCCGAATGTAACATCAATAGGAAATAATATTGGTTGACTGATAGGGGCAAAAGTATATTCGATGGTGACACTGGTATCATGGTCGGAATTGGGAATAATATAACAGCCACCGTTGAGACCATTGATTGTTGCGCGGCTAATCTTATAGATACCAGTGTTCTGGAGGTTCACATTCAAGGTATAGCCTTTAGCAACATGGCCACCCTCTGGCTTTTTACGAAAAATGCCGCCATTTATGGTGCCATTGTTGGTAACGGATATAAACGTGCCATTTTCAATCGTGCCACTGGATTCATTGGATATGGCATGGAGAAATTTTCCACCAGTGATAGAACCATGATTTATGATGGAAGAGGAAGAAGAAAAAAAATAACCGCCACTGATTTTTCCGTTATTTATCACAGCGTTGTCGAAATTTCCCCTAACAATGGTTGCATTTCCTCCAATCGTGAGTTTACATTTGGTGACATTTCCATAGCCGGAAATAATTGAAAAAAAATCATATTCTGTCGAGCTGGCAGGATGCAGGTCAAGCGTTTGTGTAGAACCGTCATAGCTCCAGCCATCACCAGAACAATCTTCATCATGGTTTTTACCGGAACCGACAGGATAGCCATCTACAATTTTTAATTGGCCGCCTCCCTCCGCCCACGCTGTAAGTGCCGACACAGGCAGGAGCGTTACCGCCATGCACAGCGCCACCAGAAGGCTGATAAGTCGTTTCTTCATAGGGGGTCCCTCACTTTCTTTGGGCCGGAAGTGGAGCTCCGGCAAAAATGGATGCTCTTACTTCCTTAAATACACGCCGCGCGAAATCCTTTCACCCTTTTTCAAAAAAATTTGAAAAAAAAGAAAAAACAGACGGCAGTCTGACGGTGGTGGATATCCCTTGACAAGTCGTTTAAAATTGACTATACTACAAATAGAAAAGGTGCTGACGAGCAATGTTTGGTCAGCTTCCCGTTTCTAGTGGATCAAAAAAGATTGACCGTTTGAGTTGGGGAACTGTGGCGGTCAATCTTCTTTGTTTTTATCGCTCTTCTCGTGAGAAATCTTCCAGCCAGCATCAAATGCGGCTTTCGCAACGGTGACAAGCAGAGCCAGCAGGCTAATAAAGCGCTCCCGGATACTTCTGATGAAGTATCCGGGGGCGCTTTTTCGTGGAACTGGGGGCTTGTGGAGCGGGGGCAATCGTTCTATAATACAAGCTGTGAAATGAATCACAAAAGGGGTGGAACGTATGGACAAAAAACTGAACGAGGCCGTGGCGGCGCTGCGGCCCCAGATGGTGGCGGCGCTCCAGCGGCTGGTGCGCAGGCGCAGTGTGGAGGCCGACCCGCTGCCGGGCAAGCCCTTTGGCGAGGAGGTGGATGCCTGCTTTGCCGAGGCGCTGGCCCTCTGCCATGAGCTGGGCTTTGAGACCACCGACATGGATCGGTACATCGGCTGGTGCGAGATCGGCACCGGGGACGAGATGGTGGCGGTGCTGGGGCATCTGGACGTGGTGCCCGAGGGCGAGGGCTGGCATCACCCGCCCTACGCCGCCGAGATCGAGGGCGGCAGGCTGTATGGCCGGGGTGCCATTGACGACAAAGGCCCGGTGGTGGCCAGCCTGTTCGCGCTGAAGGCCATCCGGGATCTGGGCATTCCGCTCAACCGCCGTGTCCGGCTGCTGTTCGGCCTGAACGAGGAGACCAACGACCGGGACGTGCTGTACTACAAGGCCCACGGCGGGGAGATCCCGGTGCTGGGCTTCACCCCGGACGGCGAGTATCCGCTCATCAACGGCGAAAAGGGCATCCTGAACGAGAGCTATGCTGTGCAGCTGCACCAGACCGGTGTCTGGCAGCTGAGCAGGGTGCAGGGCGGCGTGGCCGGCAATGTGGTGCCGGACTACGCCTGCGCTGCGCTGACCGCCCCGGCGGGGGCCTCCCTGCCGGATGCGGAGCACATCACTGTGACAGCCGTCCCCGCCGGCTATCAGGTGGAAGCGGTGGGCGTTTCGGCCCACGGCAGCCACCCGGAGCAGGGCGAAAACGCCATTGGGCGGCTGGTGTGCTACCTTGACCGGCTGCCGCTGGAGGGGGATGCCAAGCAGGCCGTGCACTTTCTGGCCGAGAAGCTGGGCACCGACCCCTACGGCGAGCGCCTGCTGGGCCACCGGCTGGAGGATGCGCTCTCCGGCCCCATGAGCTGCAACTGGGGGCTGATCGAGGGCGACGCGCAGCATCTGTGGGTCAAGCTGAACTACCGCTATCCTGTGACCATGGAACGGGCAGACTGCCAGCCCGCTGTGCAGGCCGCCTTTGAGGCCGCAGGCTGGGCGCTGGATGGGCAGGTGCACAAGGAAAAGCTCTACTACCCTGCCGAGACCCCGCTGGTCAGCGCCCTGCTGGAGGTTTACCGGGATGCCACCGGCGACAATGCCCCGCCCAAGTGCATCGGCGGCGGCACCTACGCCAAGATGCTGCCCAATGTGGTGGCCTTTGGCCCCCTGTTCGCGGGTGACCCGGTCACAGAGCATCAGCCCGATGAATGCATCGATCTGGAACGTCTGGTGCAGAACGCCCAGATCATTGCAAACGCCATTGTCAAGCTGGCAAACCTGCCGCTGGAATAAGAAGGAGGATGGGACTATGAAGATCACACAGGTGCGGCTTGGCCGCATTTCCACCCCGCTGCGGGTGCCGTTCAAAACGGCACTGCGCACTGTGAACAGCGTTGAGGATGTTATCGTGGAGCTCCACACCGATACCGGTGCGGTGGGCTACGGCGAAGCACCTCCGACCGGTGTCATCACCGGCGACACCACCGGGGCCATCCTCGGTGCCATTCAGGATCATATCGCCCCTGCCCTGCTGGGCCGCGACCTCGATGAATTTGAGGATCTGACCGCCGCTGTGCAGAAGGCGCTTGTCCACAACACCAGCGCCAAGGCCGCTGTGGACATGGCCCTGTGGGATCTGCTGGGCCAGAAGTACAGCGCCCCTGTTTACCGGATGCTGGGCGGTGCCCGCAAAAACATCGTGACCGATATCACCATCAGCGTCAATCCGCCGGAGGAGATGGCCCGGGATGCCCGTACCGCCGTCCAGCGCGGCTACGACTGCCTGAAGGTCAAGGTAGGCATTGACCCTGAGCTGGATGTGGCCCGCCTTGCCGCGGTGCGGCAGGCCGTGGGCCGGGACATCAAGCTCCGCATCGATGCCAATCAGGCCTGGAACGCCAAGCAGGCGGTCCGCATCCTGAACCAGATGCAGGAGAAGGGGCTGGACATTGAGTTCGTGGAGCAGCCCGTGCCCGCCGCAGACCTTGAGGGGATGCAGTATGTCACCCGCCATGCCGATGTGCCCGTGCTGGCCGACGAGAGCGTGTTCAGCCCGGCAGATGCCCTGCGGATCATGCAGACCGGCGCGGCCGACCTTGTGAACATCAAGCTGATGAAGTGCGGCGGCATCACCAATGCCCTGCGCATTGCCGCCGCCGCTGAGGTGTATGGCGTGGAGTGCATGATCGGCTGTATGCTGGAAGCAAAGATCTCGGTCAACGCCGCCGTGGAGCTGGCCTGCGCCAAGAAGATCATCACCAAGATCGACCTCGACGGCCCGGTGCTCTGCAGCGAGGACCACATCCTCGGCGGTGCCGTGTTCGACGAAAAGAACATCACCGTCTCCGACGCGCCCGGCATGGGCATTCAGGGCTTTGTGCCCGGCAAGGTGTCCTATCTCGACTAAAACAGGAACAGACCGCATCCCGAAACACACGGGGTGCGGTCTCTTTTTGTGAATCTGTATTTCATATACGGACAGTGAAAAAAGCTCGTGTCTGTATATGTTGAAATGAAAAACAAAAAAAGCGGGCAAAATCTTTGACTTTTCGGTCTGCGAGGCGTATAATCGTACTTGTTCCGTGTAGAGGAATGGGAAAACTGTGCGCAATAGGCGCACAATCTGGATAGGGGAGTAGAAAAGTTATGAAAACGTTGAAAGCGGTTGCGGCAAGGTACAACGCCACCAGCCTGATCCTGCGCATCGTCATCGGCCTTGTGGTCGGTGCGGTGCTGGCACTGGCGGTGCCCGGTGCGGGCTGGGTGGAAGAGTTCGGCAGCCTGTTCGTGGGTGCCCTGAAGGGCATTGCCCCGGTGCTGGTGTTCATTATCGTGGCCAGTGCGCTGGCGCAGGGCACGTCCAGGCTGGACCGGCGCTTTGGCACGGTCATCTGGCTGTACATGCTCACCACCTTCCTGGCCGCCGCCATTGCGGCGGCGACCAGCTTCCTGTTCCCTCAGACCATCGTTCTGGCTGAGGCGGCAGAATCCGAGGTGGTGCCCCAGGGTCTGGGCGATGTGATGAACACCCTGCTTACCAACTTTGTGGCAAACCCCGTCAGTGCCCTGCTGAACGGCAATTACATCGGCATCCTGTTCTGGGCCTGCCTGTTCGGTCTGGCCATGAAGAAGTACGGCGCGGACAGCACCAAGCTGTTCCTGGCGAACACAGCGGATGCAGTCTCCCAGATCGTCCGCTGGATCATCAATCTGGCACCCTTCGGCATCATGGGCCTTGTGTACACCAACGTGTCCAGCAACGGCCTGTCCATCTTTACCCAGTACGGCAGGCTGCTGCTCCTGCTGGTGGGCACCATGCTCTTTATGGCACTGGTCGTCTCGCCCTTTATCATCTTTGTGTATCTGCACTGCAACCCGTATCCGCTGGTGCTCCGCTGCCTGCGTGAATCCGGCCTGACCGCCTTCTTCACCCGCAGCTCTGCCGCCAACATCCCGGTCAATATGGATCTGTGCGAAAAGCTGGGGCTGGATAAGGATATGTATTCCGTCTCCATCCCGCTGGGCGCTACCATCAATATGGATGGTGCCGCCATCACCATTACCATTATGACGCTGGCTGCGGCCAATACGCTGGGCATTCAGGTGTCCCTGCCCGCCGCCATCCTTCTTTCGGTGATGAGCGCTCTGGGTGCCTGCGGCGCTTCCGGCGTGGCTGGCGGTTCCCTGCTGCTGATCCCCATGGCCTGCTCCCTGTTTGGCATCTCCAATGATATCGCCATGCAGGTGGTCGGTGTCGGCTTTATCATTGGCGTGGTGCAGGATTCCGTGGAAACTGCCCTGAACTCCGCCGGTGACGTGGAATTTGCCGCCACTGCAGAATATCACCAGTGGCGCAAGGAGGGCAAGCCCCTGCCGGCGTTCCTGTGCAAGTGATGCAAAACTGAAATGGCTTTTCAAAGGCTGCTGTGCTGCTGGCACGGCGGCCTTTTTGTTTGGAACTTTTTTCTGGGCATTTTGCACAGGAAAGCCCTCGCCCTGTTTGAAATTGACGGATTCTGACGGATTTTGCATGAGAGTATCCCCTTTTGCAGAAGAAATTCTGGGCAAAACGGAGAGAAAATCTGAAAAAACTTTCCAAACAAGGCTTCAATCGTCCATGTATACAAGAACTTTATTTTTCATAAAAAACGTTTTGTGCTAGTTGCGCAAAGAACGAAAGAACGTTAAAAATGTATCACTAAATTCATAGTTTGTTCATAGAATTTATAAAACAATTTCATAATTGAGTGGCATAATATGGCCATCCTCAGAGAGGGGAACAAAAGAACGAAGGGTTCTGAACGGTTCCGCTTTGAGGATGCAGGGAGATAGAGGCCCTGCCAAAAAACACAATGACATTTACCGATATACGGAGGATATTTATTATGATGAACAAGAACACTGCTATTCTGGACAACACTATGATGGACGCTTACCTGACTGTCACCGAGGGCGTGTCCGATAACTGCGGCATTGGCCTGGCTTTTGCAAGCCTGCTCGAGAGCGCAAAGAAGAACTTTGTCAACCAGAGCAACCGCCGCGCTGTCAATGCAAGCTTTGCCGGCTGATCTTCTCCAATTTGCCGGTTGAAGATTCTCCTTCTTTTTTTGTTACAGCTGCTGCCACACTGTAATATGAACTGAAAAGCCCGGAACCACCTGCCGCCATAGCAGGTACGGTTCCGGGCTTTTTTGCTGTGTGGGTTCGGTCAGCGCAGGGGTTTTAAGCCGTCAGCTTTGCTTTCTGCAGCGCGGCCACGATCAGCGGAATGAGGATGAGCTGCGCCACGATGCCGGGCACGGCAGTGAGCACCGCACCGGACAGGAACGCGCTGAACGGGAAACTGGAGCCGGACAGACCGGCCAGCACAAAGCGCACCGCACCCCAGACAAGGCGGCCTGCCACCATCGAGGTGACAAGGGTGGCGTAGATCATGGGCAGGGTGTGCTGCACCTTGCGGTACATGAAACCGGCCACAGCGCCGTATGTGGCCAGCTCAAAGGCCATGGCGATGGCAATGGGGTACATCGGGGGCATCCCGAACAGCACCGAGCGGAGCAGCGGGGCGGCAAAGCCCAGTGCCAGGCCCCAGGGGCCACCCAGCACAAAGCCTGCCAGCAGCACCGGGAAGTGCATGGGGCAGAGCATATTGCCGATCTGAGGCACATGGCCGGTGATCATGGGCAGCACAAAGGCCAGTGCCAGAAACAGTGCGGCCAGCACCAGATCACGGGTCGTGGAACGGGTCTTGGCATTCATCAATGATTCCTCCTGAAAATGCACAGACAAAAAGGGCCTGCCGCCAGCACGCGCGCCAGCGGCAGACCCCTTCATGGTGTCTGTTTCAAAATAATGTTTGCGGGGAGAAACACGGGCTTCGGCCCGCAAAGCCCCGGCTTCAGCCGGGAATTGTGCAAAAAGTATAGCAGATGCAAAGCTGCTTTGTCAAGCTCAGCGGATGAGGATGGTTACGGGGTGGTGTTTGCCGATTTTTGAAATTTGTAGATGTAATAAAAGGAATCTTCACCGGGGCCTTCTGCAAATGTACTGTTACAGACATTGGCGTGAGAATAACCATTGTCGGAGGCTGCATTCAATTCGGCATCAGAAAGCGCATGTTCCATAAAGAGCCAGATCTCAGGATCGGAAGAAGTGAAGCACTGAGAAGTATTGGAGGATTCGATTTGAGCATGGACACGTCCCGGAAAGTAATAATCAAAGAGTGTCCAGTCTAGGAAGTAGTTCGTTGTATAAAGAACTGCATCCTGAGAGGGGGTAATAACTTCCAGACACTGGGTGGTCGCAAGGTCGATGCGCTTTTCCCGCTGATAGGTTTGGTAGAAATCCGGTAGACTGCACACCAGCGTTCCCAAAATCAAAATACCGGATAGAATGGTTCTCCAACGGACTTTAGACAGAAGAAAGCCAAAAACCAGGTAAACGACTGCGGTGAGCGGATAAAGGTATCGAACGAGAAAAAGCGGGCGAAAGGCATGTGAAACGATCAGCCCGACTGCGGAGGTGCCGGCGGCAGAAAGCAAGCCGGCCAAAAGCCAGATCGTATCAGGGGCGAAGAGCCATTTAGAGGACGACTTGGCCTGTGCTGTGAAATAAAGAAGGAATGCAAGACCGAAAATGAGAACTGTCCAAGAAGGATTGAAGAAGAATCCGATACAATTGATCGGAGAAGGAATGAAGGTGGACCACCAGTCTGCCGCAGCACGTTTGAAAGTGGGAAGCAATACCAGAAGCCAGGGAAGGTAGACGACCACTGCGGCACAATAAGTGATAAGGATTTTTTTAAAGCTGCTCTTATCCTGCGGAAGCAGAGAAAGCAGAGCCAGATAGAAAAATGCAACGGAAATCAGGGCATAGTAGTGCGTATAAGCGGCACAAAGAGAGGCGACGCTGAAAATGACCCAATCGGAGGTTTTACCGGAATGAAGAATGTTATGGAGTGCCAGATAGGCCGCTAACACAAAGAAAGCGCCGAGTGAATACATTCGGGCCTCGACATTGAACATGATAGCGGTATCAGTCAAAGAGGCAAAAGTGGAAACAACAACTGCGGGAATCAATCCGAACTGTCTGAAAATCACTGTACAGGCAAGAATCAGAATGAGTCCATAGGAAATCAGAGCCGACAGATGATAGACATATCCGTGATTGCCCAGAAGATGATATAGGAGCTGTGTGAAAAGATAGTACAGCGGCGGATGGTTATCTGCCGCTGTGACTTGGAGCATTTCAAAAACATTCATTTGGGCAAGGCCGATGCTGAACCCTTCATCTCCCCAGAAGGAGTTGTCAAAAATGCGGACAAAGTGCATGGCGAACAGCACAATGGCATACAGGTACAGCAGCCAGGGCAAAATCCTGCGGCTGCGCTGTGCCCGGGATGTGGGTGCGGAAAAAGACATAGGAACCTCCCAAAATGATAAAAAAAGCAAACAAATTCATCTTATTATATCATACAGCGGCAAAAGATGATATTGCAAAGCGGCCAAAAGCTGCAAAAATGTTTTGCGGGGGCAAAATGGCCCTGCATTTTCAACAAAAACGGGAACATTTACAAGCGATTTTGCCAAGGGATGTACATTTTGACGAAAGAACCTTGACGTTTTTGCATAGAATAGATAATATAGACTTGAGAAATAGCGCATCGGGGCGTACGGCCCGGGTGCGTACCATAATCCGATGCAAACGCTGAGGTTCATACGGGAGGACCAAAGATGACAAATGCAGAAAAGCTTACCCTGGCAAAACACGCCTGCCACATCCGCATGGGCGTGATCGAGGGCACTCACAGCGCCAAGTGCGGCCATCCGGGCGGTAGCCTGGATATCGCCGAGGTGCTGGCGTACCTCTATTTCGTAGAGATGAAGGTGGATCCGAAGGATCCCAAGAACCCTGACCGCGACCGTCTGGTGCTCTCCAAGGGCCATGCGGCCCCGGCGCTGTACGCCGCGCTGGCTGAGCGCGGGTTCTTCCCGGTGGAGGACCTCAAGACCCTGCGCAAGATCGGCAGCTACCTGCAGGGCCACCCCAACATGAACAGTGTGCCGGGCGTGGATATGTCCACCGGCAGTCTGGGTCAGGGCGTGAGCGCCGCCTGCGGCATGGCACTGGGGGCCAAGCACGCCGGTAAGCCCATCAATGTTTACACCATCCTGGGTGACGGCGAGGTGGAAGAAGGCGAGTGCTGGGAGGCCTTTATGTTTGCTTCTCACTACGGCCTGTCCAACCTCTGCGTCATGCTGGACCGCAACCATCTGCAGATCGACGGCACCACCGAGACCGTGATGAACAGCGCCCCGCTGGAGGAGAAGCTGAAGGCCTTCAACTTCAACGTGCTGACCATCAACGGCCACGATTTTGATGCCATTGAGAGCGCCATCGCCGCTTTCCGCGCTGAGAACGAAAAGCCCACCTGCATCATTCTGGATACCCTCAAGGGCAAGGGCGTTTCCTTTATGGAGAACTCCGTTGACTGGCACGGCAAGGGCCCCAACGATGAGGAATACGCACAGGCCATGCAGGAGCTGAATGCAGCTTACGCCGCGCTGGAAGAGGAGGACAAGTAAGATGGCAGAAGTGAAGAAGATCGCTACCCGTGACAGCTACGGCAACACCCTGAAGGAGCTGGCCGCCGAGGGCCACGACGACCTGGTGGTGCTGGACGCTGACCTGGCTGCCGCCACCAAGACCGGCATGTTCCGCAAGGCGCACCCGGACCGTCACTTCGACTGCGGCATTGCCGAGGGCAACATGATGGGCGTGGCCGCAGGTCTGGCCACCATGGGTTATGTTCCCTTTGTTTCCAGCTTTGCCATGTTTGCCGCAGGCCGTGCCTTTGAGCAGATCCGCAACTCGATTGCCTACCCTCGCCTGAACGTCAAGATCGGTGCCACCCACGGCGGCATCTCTGTGGGCGAGGACGGTGCTTCCCACCAGTGCTGCGAGGACTTTGCCCTGATGCGCAGCCTGCCCGGCATGACCGTGATCTGCCCCGCAGACGATGTGGAGGCCCGCGCCGCTGTGCGTGCCGCTTACGCCATGCAGGGCCCTGTTTACCTGCGCTTCGGCCGTCTGGCTGTGCCTGTGTTCCACGATGAGGCTACCTATCACTTTGAGCTAGGCAAGGGCGAGCAGATCACCGAGGGCAGCGACATTGCCATCATCGCCACCGGCCTGATGGTCAACGAGGCCCGTCTGGCTGCCGAGCAGCTGGCTGCCGAGGGCATTCACGCCCGGGTCATCAACATCCACACCATCAAGCCTCTGGACGAGGAGATCGTCCTCAAGGCCGCCAAGGAGTGCGGCAAGGTCATCACCGCCGAGGAGCACAGCGTCATCGGCGGTCTGGGCGAGGCCGTCTGCGCCGTCCTGAGCGAGAAGCTGCCTACCCCTGTCCGCCGCGTGGGCGTGCAGGACAAGTTCGGCTGCTCCGGCCCCGCATGGGACCTGCTCAAGCTGTACGGTCTGGATGCAGCGACCATCTGCAAGACCGCTCACGAGATGCTGGGCTGATCCAGAAAGTCAATAAAAGCCGGTCGGCATACGCCGACCGGCTTTTTGCGTGCAATTATCGTAAAAATTCGTGATTTTTCCGCACGATATCCGGGGAAACGTGCTGGCTGCTTGCGCCCGGCGGCAAAGTGTGTTAAAGTGGGGCCAGATAAAAATTCTGAGAAAAGGAGCCCCGCTATGAAATACGATTTCACTTCCATCATGGACCGCCACGGCAAGGATGCCATTGCAGTGGATGGCCTTGGCACCGGTTTTGCCCCCGCCGCTCCCAAGGAGGGCTTTGATGCCATCCCCATGTGGGTGGCCGATATGAATTTCCCCACCGTGCCCACCATCCAGGAAGCCATCATCGAGCGCACCAACCACCCCGCGTTTGGCTACTTCAACCCCACCGATGAATACTTCGATTCCATCATCCGGTGGCAGGCAAAGCGCAACGGCGTGCAGGGCCTGACCAAGGAGTGCATCGGCTACGAGAACGGCGTGCTGGGCGGCGTGATCAGCGCCCTGAACTGCGTCTGCTCCAAGGGCGACAAGATCCTGATCCACAGCCCCACCTACATCGGTTTCACCATGAGCCTGAAGAACAACGGCTATGAGGCTGTCCACAGCCCGCTGGTCAAGGATGAGAACGGCGTGTGGCGGATGGACTTTGAGGACATGGAAAAGCACCTGAAAGAGGAAAAGATCCATGCCGCCATCATGTGCAACCCCCACAACCCCTGCGGCCGCGTGTGGGAGCGCTGGGAGCTGGAAAAGGCCATGGAGCTGTACAAGAAGTACGATGTGTATGTGGTCTCCGATGAGATCTGGTCGGACATCATCCTGAGCGGAAACAAGCACATCCCCACCCAGTCTGTGAGCGAGGATGCCCGCCAGCGCACCGCCGCTTTCTATGCCCCCTCCAAGACCTTCAATCTGGCCGGTCTGGTGGGCAGCTACCATATCGTTTACAACAGCTGGTGGCGTGACCGCATGGAAAAAGAGTCCAGCCTGAGCCACTACAACATGATGAACGTCCTCTCCATGCACGCCCTGATCGGTGCTTACAAGCCCGAGGGCTACGAGTGGACCGACGAGCTCTGCGAGGTGCTGACCGGCAACATCGACTTTGCCTGCGATTACATCGAGAAGCATTTCGAGGGCGTGACCGTCTCCAAGCCGCAGGGTACCTACATGCTGTTCGTGGACTGCACCGACTGGTGCAAGGCCCACGGCAAGACCATTGAGGATGTGGAGCACGCCTGCTGGGATGTGGGCGCTGCCATCCAGGACGGCACCATGTTCTTTGGCCCCTGCCACCTGCGCATGAATCTGGCTTCTCCCCGTTCCCGCATCGAGGAGGCGTTCCACCGCATGGACAAGTACGTTTTTAACGCATGATCGCTTAAACACAGCAAAAAGTCCCGACCAGAACGGCCGGGACTTTTTTGCGCTTAATTCAGATCGAAATTGCCCACCAGCAGGTAGTAGAGCACCTCCACCACCAGCGCTGCCGAAAGCTGGGAAGGCATCATATCGCTGGCAATGCGCTGGATACGGTTGGAGGCCAGCAGGGTATAGCTGGCGTGGCCTGCCAGCGCCGAGCGCTTGTCGCAGGTGATGAGGATGACCGGTGTGCCGTTCTTCTTGGCGGCACGGGCGGCCATCTCCAACGCCTCGCAGCGGCCTGCGCTGGAAATGAGCAGCAGGGCATCTTTTGGGGTCAGTGCCGAAGCGAAAGACCGTGCCTTTTCTGGCACCGGGCTGATCATGCAGCGCTTGCCCAGACTGCCCAGCTTGAGCGAAGCATCCATGGCAACGGGCAGGCTGCTGCCGTTGGCTTCGATCTCAATGATCTCTGCCGCCCGCAGAATGGACAGCACCTTTCTCAGCTGGACAAGGTTCAAGGCCTGAATGGTGGCCTGAACCTCCTCCTGACGGTTGTTCTGAAGATCGAGCAGGGCCTGATGCAGCGGGTCATTGGGGGGCCTTTTGCGGGCCTCCGTTTCCTGCTGCTCCAGCACATCCCGCGCAAGCTCCAGTTGGAATTTGCGGTAATTTGCGTAGCCGAGCTTGTGGCACAGCCGGGTGACCGTGGCTTCGGACGAGTGGCTGGCCTTTGCAAGCTCCGCAGAGGTGGCGACCGAGGCCCACTTTACATCTGCAAGAATGCAGTCCGCAATGCGCCGTTCGGCGCTGTAAAGCTGGAGCCCGGAGCACAGCTGGGTGACGACGCTTCCCGGGGAATCGTGCATAGCAATACCTCCCTGTGCGCGCTGTGCATTGGGCACAACGCACAGTACTCTGGAAATAGTATACCGATTTTTTGGTGAAAAATCAATTGAATCTGGCAGGAAAATGCATATCATTCCAAAATAAACCGGGATCCCGCCAGAACCCGCTGCCCGTCAAATTCTCCAAAGCGGAATAAGCTGCGCTGAAATTACAAAAAAGGACTGCTCCGACGGAGCAGTCCTTTTTGCGTTTTGAGGGGCGGGAAGGTGCGATCAGCACCCTTCCTTTTCGGCCAGCTTCCGGCCCATGAGCACGCCCATGACGGAGGCCATCATCAGGCCGCGGGTCCAGCCGGAGGAGTCACCCAGGCAGTGCAGGCCCCGGATATTGGTGTCGAGGTTCTCGTCCATCTTGACCTTGTTGGAGTAGAACTTCAGCTCGGGGCTGTAGAGCAGGGTCTCGTTGGCGGCAAAGCCGGGCACGACCATATCCAGCATCTTGATGAACTCGATGATGTTGGTCATGGCGCGGTAGGGCATGGCGGCGGTGATATCACCGGCCACGGCATCCTTCAGGGTGGGCTTGACGTTGGATTGCGCCAGCTCCTTGGGCCAGGTGCGCTTGCCGTCCAGAATGTCGCCGTAGCGCTGGACCAGGATGTGGCCCGCGCCCAGCATGTTGGTCAGCTCACCCACCTTCTGGGCGTAGGCGATGGGCTGGTTGAAGGGTTCGGTGAAGTTGTGGGAGACGAGGATGGCCAGGTTGGTGTTCTCGCTCTTCTTCTCCTTGAAGCTGTGGCCATTGACCACGGCCAGATCGTTGTCGTAGTTCTCCTGAGCCACAAAGCCGCCGGGGTTCTGGCAGAAGGTGCGCACCTTGTTCTTCCAGGGCTTGGGGTAGCCGATGAGCTTGGACTCATACAGCACCTTGTTCACCTTTTCCATGACCTCGTTGCGGCACTCCACGCGCACGCCGATGTCAACGGTGCCGGGCTTGTGGGCGATGTGGTGCTCGGCGCAGATCTTCTCCAGCCAGTCGGCACCGCGGCGGCCCGTGCCGATGACCACAGTATCGGCATAAACGGCATGGGCTTCCTCGTCCTTGGGTCCCTTGATGAACACGCCCTTGCACTCCTCGTTCTCCAGGATGATGTTCTCGCACTCGGTGCTGAACAGCATCTCCACGCCGTTGTCGGCCAGATAGTTCTGGATGGCCAGATACAGCTGCTGGGCCTTCTCGGTGCCCAGATGACGGATGGGGCAGTCCACCAGCTTCAGGCCGGCGTGGATAGCGTTCTTCCGGATCTCCTTGATGTCCTCGCCGGTGTAGATGCCCTCCACATGGGGGTCGGCACCGAACTCGAGGTAGATCTTATCGGTGTAATGGATGAGCTCCTGTGCGAACTCCTCGCCGATCAGGCTGGGCAGGTCGCCGCCCACCTCATAGGAGAGGCTCAGCTTGCCGTCCGAGAACGC
>ENA-OUQG01000548-OUQG01000548.1-human-gut-metagenome-genome-assembly--contig:-NODE-548-length-22706-cov-3.684606_pt1 | contig 22706 bp, 18 predicted proteins | sample MGYA00237943_ERZ548823 | MGnify/ENA primary metagenome ERZ548823 (study PRJEB26490, sample SAMN05194731) | human gut metagenome | biome: terrestrial biome; feature: human-associated habitat; material... | reverse complement strand
TTGCTGTGGTGGCAACGGTGTGGGCCACCTGGGCCGCTGTGGCAAGGGCCACATATCCCTTATACGCCAGGAATGCCGCACCCGCAGCAGCGACCACGGACGTGGCAATGCCGATGGTGTCCTTGAGCTGGGCCATCTTCTCGTCGCTGTCGAGGAAGGAGGTGACCACCTCGTTGAGCTTTACCACAATGGTAAAACTCAGGCCTCTCTTATCAAAGAGTACGGCGTATCTCAAACTGCTCTTTCCAGATGGGTCAAACAGTATTCAACTGTTGAAACTGATGACGGTGAAGTTCTTACTGCAAAGCAGGTGAAAGAGCTTCAAAAACGTATGGCTCAGCTGGAAGAAGAAAACCAAATACTAAAAAAGCGATTGCCATATTCACGCCACACTCAAGCAACGATTAGATGCCGTGCATAAGCTGCGTCATCAATACGATATCAAAACTCTTTGTCGAGTTCTTCGCATAAATCGCAGTACTTATTACATGCACTTTTATTCAGATTTAGCACCTCGTACAAAAGAAAATCCGTTGATTCGTAAGCACCTTTTACAAATCTATACTGATTACGATAACTCTCTTGGTGCTTACAAGATCCGTCGTGTATTAGAACGTGATTATGGCATAAACATCAGTCTCGGCAGAGTGGACCGCCTGATGAACACTATGAATCTACCAAAACGTTCCACAGAAAAACCAAAATGGAAAGGTGCCTGGAAAGACAATGGTCCTTGTGAGTAACACTCCCTTTTGAAATCGAGACAGATTCACGTCCCCTCTCGCTTTTAAAATTTCTTACCGCACTTTGGGCAATACTCAAAATTTTCTGCTGTCTCATACCCACAGTAATTGCAATGTTTATAGTTATACCCATAGGTCACTTTTGAAATTCTCTGCAAATGCTCCGGGCGAATCAGTACCTGCTCTCCCCGGGCAATGGCCTTTCCCATCTCCGGATCCAGTTCATACAGCGTATTACAGCAGCTTGTCCGCACATAATAGTGCTTATTCCACTTAATACACGGTATGAAAAACATAGCCCGTCTCCTATCTCACCAGTCCCATGTTGCTTCTGTATTCCTCATTCAGCTGCCGCAGTTCCTTCTCCCCGTTAATGTACGGTTCATAAAATGTATCCACGGAACCACCGCCCAGATTATCACAACCGTTGCAGAAGTCACAGGCTCCACCGCACTGGTTCAAACCCTCCTGTATAATGCGGATCCGCTCTTCTCTCGTTGTATCTTTGATCAGTATACTTTTGATCTCCATATGCCATCACCTTTCCTGATTTATCAATACTATATATCAATAATAATGAAACTGCCTGATATGCGATAACTTTATTTTACCACACATCAGGCAGTCTGTTATCATTTTATTTCTTTACCCCGGCAATATCATCCGGATCCCGGCCTTGATAATTCCGATCCCTACCGGTATTAAAATGATTGTACAGCAGAAGATCACTCCCACGCCCGACAGGATGAGGCCGATGGGCAACAGGATCAGCAGCCACACACAGGCCTTTAAAATTGCCCCGGTAATCTTATATGCGATTCCGAATAAAATGGTTAACAGCAACAGACACAATATAAATGAAATCATAATTTTTCTCCTTTCCATAATGTAGGCCACATGCTTCACAGAAAAAACTCCTGTCTTTGTAGCTATTATATCCGGTTGTCCCACCATTTTCAGTACGTAATGTTGCACGATAAGTCATCCTAATATAGGAAAAGGACAGAGGATATCCTCTGCCCTTTTCTAGGCTGTTTCTATGCTGTTTCTTCAGGAATGGTCCCGGAACATAATGCATTCCTTCACTGTTTCCAACAGCTTCTTTTCATCCATCGGCTGTTGATAATGTCTTCCGCAAAGGCATTGGCGCTCATGGCAATGATGGGGACATTTCCGGCATCCGACCGTTTCATGGACCGGATCCTGCGGGTGGCATCCCAGCCATTTAGCTTCGGCATCATAATGTCCATGAAGATCACATCGTAATATCCCAGCTCAGATTTTTGAACTTTTGTACCGCCTCTTCTCCGTCTGCAGCGCACTCTACGTGGATCCCGTAATCCTCCAGCATGAATTTTGTGATCTCCATGTTGAGTTCATTGTCCTCTGCTAACAGCGCCCGCAGACCTTCCACCGGGATTTCCTCATAGTTTACGTTCTTCTCCTTCTCCACCGGTTCCCCGATTTTGAACGGAAGTGTCATGGTCACAGTAGTTCCGACGCCTTTTTTACTCTCTATGGCAATGTCTCCATCCAGCCTGTCCACGATTTTCTTTGCAATGGCAAGTCCCAGTCCTGTGCCTTCGTACCTGGATCTGCTGGTCTCATTCTCCTGCGTGAACGGTTCAAAAGCATGTTCCAGAAAGGTTTCACTCATGCCGATACCAGTATCGGCACAGCCGAATTCATAGACTACCCGCTCCTCGTCCGCATATTTTTCTGCACACCAGACACGCACACTGCCGCCCGGTCCGGTAAATTTAACCGCATTATCAGAAATATTGGTCAGCAGTCTCTCCACATAGATTGGATTCCCTGCCAGATCCATATGGCGGATATCACTCTGTTCCCAGTCAACAATATATTCCACATTCTTTTCTGCCGCCTGCTTCTGCTTGCCGAGGTTAACCCGGTTCAGCAGTTCTGCCAGATTAAACGGAATCTCCTGTTCCACTACACCTCCCGACTCCAGTTTGTTCATATCCAGAATATCATTCACGATAGAGACCAGATACTTCGATGAAGTCATGATCTGTTCCCGGCACTTTCTCTGTACCTCCAGATCATCCGGATAACGGTTTGCCAGATTCAGCGTGCCGATAATGCCATTCATGGGTGTCCGGATATCATGACTCATATTTGACAGGAAACGGGCCTTCAAAGCTGCTGCCTTCCTGGCTTCCTCCACCTGATACATCAGTTCATGTTCCCACTTCTTGGTATCGCTGATGCTGCGGATCAGGCAGAGCACATGGGTCAGTACACCGTTTTCGTCTCTCTTTTTTTCCACAAAACGGAGTCTGTGCCAGTCGCCATCCTTCATCCGGTATTCTAGGACTAACGTCTCTTCATTCTTCATGCGTTCCGGCAGGGTCTTCAGATCCACAAATTTGAAAAATGCCTCCTGATACTCCTCCGCCACGTATTGTCTGCATACCTTTTCATTGCTTTCCGACAGCTTTCCCGATTTCGTGAACTTCAGATGCTCGGTATCCCGGTTATTGATCTCTTCGAAATAATCTGCCTGAATATCGATCCGTGAAATATACTGGTAAGTTCTGGCGATGGAGGAAATGATCTCGTTACTCAGCTTCACTTTCTCCAATGTGTCCTGTAACTGCTTCTGGATTGCTTTTTCTTTGTACAGAATGCTGTCTATATTCCGGCAATAATTTATTCAGGATGTCATTTTCGTTCTGCTCATAGTTTAAAGACATCGTTTTCCCCTTCTACGGCACAATAAAAGCCGTCTGCCAAAAATGTGCACTGACAGACGGCTCACGATAAACATACTCCCCTACACTCAGGAATCTGCTGCAACCGGCTGTCATAGTCTGATTTTTCTCTATGTTCAGACCTTAGACCCATCTGGCTTTGTGTCCCCGTTTTTCAGCGGGTTTACTAAATAGATATTATTTTTATTACATTTTCTCCGGAGCTTCGAATCCCAGCATATCAATACAGGTCTCCAGGATATCTCTGGTCAGCACTAAAAGTGCTACCAGTCCCTGCTTACGCTCCTCATTCTCTTCACCTAAGATCTTGGTCTCATGGTAGAAGTGGTTGAACGCATTGGCAAGATCGTAAATATAGGCACATACCTTATGGGGTGCCAGTTCTTCTCCAGCGGTAGCGATCATGGTATTGAACTGTGCCAGTTCCATGGCAAGCTCTTTCTCGGACGCATTACCGGGCTGCTGTAATTTTACAGCGGTCAGGTCTCCGCCCTGCTCCTTGTATTTATTCAAAATAGACTTGATTCGCACAATGGTATACAGGATGTAGGGGCCGGTATCTCCCTCGAAGGAGGTGAAACGGTCGATATCAAAAACATAATCCTTGGATGCCTGATTGGACAGATCACCGTATTTTAACGCGGAGATAGCTACCACGTCCGCTACCTTTCTCGCCTCGGCATCTTCCATATCGCGGCCTTCCTTGATCTTTTTGTACATCTCATCCTGGGTATCCTTGATCAGGTTCTCGAGACGCATAACACCGCCCTGTCTGGTCTTGAAGGGTTTGCCATCCTTGCCGTTCATGGTACCGAAGCCCAAGAACTTCAGCTCGGTCTCGGGTTCTACCAATTTCGTCTTGCGGGCACAGCGGAATACCTGCTCGAAGTACAATTCCTGACGCTTGTCCACCACGTAGATCAGCTCGTCGGGATGATACAGCTTCATACGCTCCATAATAGTAGCCAGGTCTGTGGTATTGTACAGAGAGGCCCCGTCGGACTTTAAGATCATGCAGGGAGGGATCTCCTTGGTGTCGGTATCTTCCTTGACATCCACTACCAACGCACCCTCACTTAAGTGTGCATAGCCGTTGTCCTTCATATAAGCGACCATCTCCGGGATGATGTCATGGACATCGCTCTCTCCCTTCCACAGATCGAATTCTACGTTTAATTTGGAATAATTCTTCTTCAGGTCGTTCACAGACACATTGATAATGTGCTTCCACAGAGCACGATATCCTCTGACACCGCTCTGTAATTTGAAGGTTGCTTCCATGGCCTTTGCCTTGTACTCGGGATCTTCCTTGGACTTGGCGCTGGCTGCGGGATAGATTTCCTCCAGTTCACTGATGGTAAACGGAGCTTCCTCGGGATATTCCCCGGCGTAGTTCTCATCAAAATATACCAGTTCCGGCTGTCTCTCCTGTAAACCGGTGATGACCAGACCCATCTGTAATCCCCAGTCACCCAGATGCACATCACCGATAACCTCATGTCCCACATAGCGGCTGATGCGTTTTACGCTCTCACCGATCACTGCGGAACGTAAATGTCCCACATGCAGAGGTTTTGCCACGTTGGGGCCGCCGTAGTCGATAATGATCTTCTTGGGATGTTCGGGCTTCTCCAGACCGAATTTTTCATTTGCCTCCATGCCCTGTAAATAGGTGAGCAAAAATGCCTCACTGACCTTCAGGTTCAGGAATCCGGGGGCTACTGCCACCACTTCGGAAAATACCTTGCTGTCTTTTAACTGCTCTGCCACGTCGTTTGCGATCATGATGGGGGCTTTTTTATACAGCTTGGCTCCCGCCATGGCGCCGTTACACTGATATTCGCACAGGTCAGGACGGTTGGAAAGCATTACTTTTCCTAAGCTTCCGTCATAGCCTGCTGCGGTAAATGCCTGCTGCATTTCCTCTGTCAGCATTTCTAAAAATTTCTTCATGTCAGTCAATCCTCATACCTTTCAGTAATCTGCCGGTATTCCGTTACTTCCTGTAATGTACCGGAATATCTTGTGCAGTCACAATTTCTATCTCTCACGCTTCTGCGCTGTTTTCAATATTTCTACTATATCCTAAAATTCCTCATCCCGCAAGACGCAATTACGCATTTGCAATCTGTGCTTCCCGCTCCGCCTTGGAAAAGGCACAGCCGCAGTAATTCTGCCGGTACAGCTCATACTCTGCGGACAGTTCGATGGATCTCTTATACCCGTTCTTTTTCTTGAAATCCGAGGGCAGCCAGGGGATACCATATTCCCCGGACAGTGCCTGCCCGATCTCATTGATCTTCGCCGCATTTTTCAGAGGGCTGATGGTCAGGGTCGTGGCAAAATAGTCATAACCGCCATCTGCCGCCAGCTCCGCAGTCCTGCGCAGCCGCAGGTCGAAGCAGCGAAAACACCTCTCTCCCCCTTCGGGACAGTTCTCGTAGCCCTTCGCCATCTCATAAAAACGCTCCGGTTCATAATCTCCCTCCACGATGTCGATGGGCCATCCCTTTTCTTCTTTATTATAAGCTGCGATCAGACGCTTCTGCTCCGCCACACGCTTTCGATATTCTTCCGAAAAGGAAATGTTGGGATTGTAATAAAATACCGTGATCAAAAAATAACGGCACAGATATTCCAGACAATAACTGCTGCAGGGTGCGCAGCAGCTATGCAGAAACAGGCGGGGCGGCCGGTAATCCGGCGCTGCCTCGCCCTTCTCCTGTAAGGTATTTAAAATTTTCTCTAATTCTTTCTGATAATTTACCTGATTCATACGGTTCTCTTTTCATTTATACTCTAGCATTACGCTCATTATAGCATATTTTTTTAGAGATGCCGCAATCATTTTTTCGAAAGCTCCTCCGCTACGCCAGACTGATCATCCACTTCTTTTAAAATACATTCTACCAACTACAACAGATAAAATCCGGCGCTGCCCCCCGGCACAGTAACCTTTCCGCCTGCAAATACAGCTTCACCGCCGAAGGTATACAAAGCTTCCTTTACTGCATAGTCTCCGTCGAAGCTGGCCTCTCTGTCCGCCGGATTGATGATGACCAAGATCTTCTCACTGTCATCACTGCGCAGATACGCCAGAGGATATTGTTTTTCCTCGGCATAGACGAACTCGATCTCTCCACGGCTCTGCAATGCGCTGTGCGCCTGACGGATGTTAATTAATTTCTGAATCTCATGATACAGGGAATCCGGATCTGCCATCTGCGCTTCCACTGTGGGACGGTCAATGGCTTCGTCCTGTTTTACATAGAGCTTTTCCTTCGGTGCCGCACTGAAACCGGCGTTGGTGGTATGATCCCACTGCATGGGCGAGCGGGAACCGGTACGTCCGTAGCCGCCCTCTACGGAGTGCAGATTTTCCACATAGCGCATGCCGATCTCGTCACCGTAATACAGGAACGGTGCACCGGGCATGGACAGAAGAAATGCAAATGCCACCTTTAACTCATCCCCATGGATACTTCTCGCCAGACGATCCATATCGTGGTTGCCGGAAGGGATGCAGATCAGACCTTTGCGCTGTGCTTTTTCATAATTTTCCTTGTATTTCTCTACGAAGGCTGCCACATCACCCTTACCTCTTCCGGAGAAGAAAGGCTCCTCGCAGCGGAACAGATCGTTATAATGAGACGGTCCGAAATGAAGTAAAAAGTCCATATGGAAGCCGCCCTGCAGGGACTTGTCCGGTTCTCCCCACTCGGATACCAGCACTGCCTCGGGGAACTCCGCATCCAGGAACGCTCTTACCTTTCTCCACAGAGCAATGTTTCCCTTGCCGTCCTCATCGTTTTTCACCAGAGAACCTGCCATATCCACACGGAAGCCGTCACAACCCATGCCGATCCAGAACCGCATGACATTTTCCATCTCTGCAAGCGTTGCCTTAGGCCCCGGATCATCGGGATCCTGCTGCCAGTCCTGTGTCTTTTTATAAAATCCGTAATTGAGTGCCGGCTGGTGTGCGAAAAAGTTCACGATCACAGAGCCTTCTCTCTCGGAGATACCGCACAGGCTTCCCATGTTCTCCAGCTGTCCCCAGGTGCTGTCGGTCCAGATATAACGATCGGTAAATTCATTACGGTCCGCCTTACAGGACTCCTTGAACCAGGGATGTGCCACAGAGGTATGTCCCGGTACCAGGTCTAACAGAATATGCATATCCCGCTTGTGTACTTCATGAAACAGACGCTTCAGGTCCGCATTGGTGCCGTATCTGGGCGCTGCCTGATAGTAGTCCGCCACATCATAGCCTGCATCTCCGAAGGGTGATGCAAAACAGGGATTCATCCAGATCGCATTACATCCCAGTTCCTTAATATAATCCAGCTTTTCTATGATACCCTGAAAATCACCGATACCGTCACCATTGGTATCCAGAAAAGACTGGGGATAAATTTCATAAAAGATTGCATTATCAAGCCATTTTGCCATAGTGTACTCCTTCCTGTGTGCTTTATTTTTATTATAAAAACGTTTTCCGTATTCTTTCTTTTACCATACCACAGAATGGATACTTGTACAACTGAGAAAAACCATCTATAATAAAGTAGCTTGATGCCCCGATATGCGAATAGCACAAAACAATCCGCAGGCATCCAACTAGGATAAAATAAGAACGAGGTCTATCATGTTAACACAAAAAGTAAGCACCATCGATGAACTCCTGCAGTTCGTCAGTACGTTACGCCAAAAGCACGGCGTCCGCCTCTGGTTCCGCGGGGAAGAGAACGCGGATCTGACTCTGATCCCTTCCATCCAACGAAGCCAGAAAAGACTGGACTCCGAACGCTATATTGCCAATGATTTCTATATCCGGGCGAGACAGATCCTGGACAATCCTCCCGACAAACACAATTACGCCGGCTGGGTCTCCCTGATGCAGCACTACGGTCTGCCCACGAGAATGTTAGACTGGACCCAGTCTCCCCTGATCGCCGTATTTTTCGCCACGGAGACTTACCGGGAGACTCCAGACACCGATGCCTGCGTCTGGGTACTGACACCGGGTCTGTTGAACGAGAAGGAAGGCTTCGGCAACTGCATCTATCCCATTGATGCGGACACCACCCAGGAAATGCTGCTGCCCGCCTTCAAACACAACCACCACAATCCGGAATTGAAAAACAAGATCCTGGCTTGCAGCTCCACAGAAAACAACCTCCGCATGTATTCCCAGTACTCCAACTTCACCGTACATAACTCTCTGGAACGTCTGGAAGACATCTGCGATGAAAATATGCTGTATAAGATCATTATTCCCTCCGGGCGGAAACAATACTTTATAGAAAGCCTGCGGGTATTCGGCATCTCCGAAAGCTTCGTATACCCCGACCTGGATCATATATCCAGTGATTTGAAGGACTCCTATGGGATTTAGATTCATTAATTAAGAAAGGAAATATACACATGAAAATCGTATTACAGCATCTGACCAAGAAATTCCCCGCCCGCGGTCCTGTCCGCGGCAGGAAGAACCGCGAGGATGTCATTGCCGTGAATGACTTCGACTTCGAGATCCCCGACGGCAAGCTGATCGGACTCTTAGGTCCCTCCGGCTGTGGCAAAAGTACTGCCCTGAATCTGATCTGCGGTCTGCTGAAACCCACCGAGGGCAAGATCTTTTTCGGCGAAGATGATGTCACCGGACTTCCGCCCGAGAACCGCGGTGTCGGCATGGTGTTCCAGAACTATGCCCTCTACCCCCACCTCACTGTGGAAAAAAACATTCAGTTCCCTCTAGAGAATCTGAAGGGTGCTGACAAACTTTCCAAAGAAGAGATGAGTAAGCGCGTGCTGGAAGCGGCAAAGCTGGTACAGATCGATCACCTGTTAGAGCGCAAACCCAATGAGCTCTCCGGCGGTCAGCAGCAGCGTGTTGCCATCGCCAGAGCCTTAGTCAAGCTGCCTCGCGTTCTTCTTTTGGACGAGCCTCTCTCCAATCTGGATGCCAGACTCCGTCTCCAGACCAGAGAAGAGATCCGCCGGATCCAGCAGGAGACGCAGATCACCACCATCTTCGTTACCCACGATCAGGACGAAGCCATGAGCATCTCCGATATGATCGTCGTGATGAAGGACGGTATCGTACAGCAGATCGGCAAGCCCCAGAACGTATATGATGATCCCGTGAATCTGTTCGTTGCAAAGTTCCTCGGCACACCTCCCATCAATGTATTTTCCGGTGAGGTAAAAAATGAGCAGTTATATATTGGCTCCGAAGCTGTCCTGTCCACTCCCGGAGTATCGGATCAGCCCGTGCATGTCGGCATCCGCCCGGAAGGCTTCATCTTAAAAGAGGACGGACCGCTCTCCTGCGATCTGGTACGTCTGGAGGTCATGGGCCGGGATGTGAGCATTGTTTCCACCCATGAGCAGTCCCAGAATGTTACCATCCGTTCCATCATTGATGCGGACGAAGGGAAATCTCTTCCCACCGGAAAAGTGCATTTCGGCTTAAAGCCCGCAAAAGTATTCCTCTTTTGCACCGACACCGAAGAACGCATCCGTTTTTAATATTTTATCCGATTTTGCAGTCCGGCGGTATTCATGGGCTGCAGAAAGAATTGAGGTTTCTTATGGAAAAACAAAATATGAAAGCCTGGCTCTATCTATTGCCGGCATTCCTGTTTCTGGGTGCTTTTATGATCTATCCTCTTATCGACGTATTCGTGTACTCCTTTGAAGAGGGTTACAATTCTGCATCCCAGACCTTTTACGGCATAGGCATGTACAATTACTCCTATGTGCTCCACGATCCGTACTTTTTACAGGCATTGAAAAATACCTTTATTCTGGTCATCATCACCGTTCCGGTCTCCACCGGACTGGCGCTTTTGATCTCCGCCGCCTTAAGCTCCATCAAACCGCTGCGGGATCTGTTCCAGACCATATTTTTCCTGCCCTATGTGACCAATACTCTGGCGGTCGGTCTGGTCTTCATGATTCTTTTCAAAAAGACTCCTTACTCCGACGGTCTGATCAATCTACTGATCCAGTTTTTCGGCGGCAGCTCCGTGGATTTCATCGACGGGCCCTACTGGGCGAAAATGTTCGTGCTGTGCTTTTACACCATCTGGATCGTTATGCCCTTTAAGATCCTGATCCTGACCAGTGCTCTCGCCAGTGTGAACCCCATGTACTACAATGCAGCAAAAGTGGACGGCACTTCCCGTTTCCGGATGTTCACCAAGATCACACTGCCCATGATCTCCCCCATGGTATTCTACCTGATCATCACCGGCTTTATCGGCGCATTCAAAGCCTACAGTGATGCCGTGGCACTCTTCGGCACGAACTTAAATGCCGCAGAGATGAATACTATCGTCGGCTACGTCTACGACATGCTCTACGGCGACAGCGGCGGATATCCTTCCTATGCTTCCGCTGCGGCGATCCTGCTGTTTGCCATCGTCCTGACCATCACCTGCATCAATCTGCTGGTCAGCAAAAAGCATGTCCACTATGTATAGGAAAGGAGGTCTTTGTGATGTCTGATGTTACATCTGATTATAAAAAACAAGAAAAGCGCACCCGGATCCACGGCAATATCCGCAATGGGGTCATCTACTTTTTTCTGTGTCTGTGGGCGCTGATCGTACTGTTCCCCTTTTACTGGATGGTACTGACCTCCGTAAAAAGCTACGGCTCCTATAATGCGGAATATATTCCGAAGTTTTTCACCCTGTCTCCCACTCTGCAGAACTACGTGGACGCTTTTACCACTGTTTCTCTGGGAAGATACCTGTGGAACACTTTGTTTTTCACTGTGGTCACCACTGCCATTATGCTGGTGGTCATCACTCTGGCGGCCTTCGCGTTTGCAAGGTTGAACTTTGCCGGAAAAGATCTGATCTTTACGTTATTTTTATCCCTGATGATGATTCCGAACGAGCTGGTGGTCATTACGAATTTCACCACTATCACGAACCTGGATCTGCGTAATACCTTCACCGGCCTGATCCTGCCTTCCGTGACCAGCGTATTTTATATCTATCTGCTGCGGGAGAATTTCGCACAGATTCCGGACGAGCTGTATTATGCCGCCAAGGTGGACGGTACTTCTGATCTGCGATATCTGCGCAAGGTCATGGTGCCCATCTGCAAGCCCACGCTGATCACCATCGTGATCCTGAAGGTTATTGAATGCTGGAACTCCTATGTGTGGCCCAGACTGATCACCGATGATCCGGATTACTATCTGGTGTCCAACGGTATCCAGGAGATCCGTGAGAATGGTTTCGGCAGAGAGAACATCCCTGCCATGATGGCTGCAGTGGTCGTGATCTCCGTTCCTCTGGTGGTGTTGTTCCTCGTATTCCGTAAAAAAGTCATGGCAGGTGTTGCCAGAGGAGGTACCAAAGGATGAGTCAATTTAGCAAAAAGCTGGCACTCGTATGTGCCCTGGGCGGGCTGTCCCTGTCTCTGACCGGCTGTCATGGGTCCAAGGGGCTGCCGGAATTCACTGTTCCGGAGGAATTCGATACTTCCAGAAACTATGAGATCACTTTCTGGGCGAAAAACGATACCAACAAGACCCAGACGGAAATCTACAAAAAAGCCATTGCAGATTTTGAAGCCTTGTATCCCAATATCACGGTGAACCTGAATCTATACACGGATTACGGCAAAATTTACAACGATGTCATTACCAATATTTCCACCAATACGACACCCAATGTCTGCATCACCTACCCGGATCACATTGCCACCTACCTCACCGGACAGAATACCGTAGTTCCTCTGGATGACCTGTTTGCCAATGAGAAATACGGTCTGGGCGGCACGGAGCTTGCCTATGACGGTCCTGCCAGAGAAGAAGTCATTCCTCAGTTTTTGAATGAATGCTCCATCGACGGTCATTACTATGCCGTACCCTACATGCGTTCCACCGAAGCCTGCTACGTGAATAAGACCTACGTGGAAAATCTTGGATATACTCTGCCGGATGTACTGACCTGGGACTTCATCTGGGAAGTCTCCGAGGCTGCCACCGCCAAAAATGCGGACGGCACCTATGTAGTCAACGGGCAGAATGTACTGATCCCGTTTATCTATAAGTCCACCGATAACATGATGATCCAGATGTTAAAGCAAAAGAACGCGGGATATTCCACAGCTGACGGCAGCATTGAACTTTTCAACGATACCACCACGGATCTCCTGTATGGTATTGCCGGACATGTAAAAAGCGGTGCCTTTTCCACCTTCAAGATCTCCGGTTATCCTGCGAACTTCCTGAATGCCGGGCAATGTATTTTTGCCATTGATTCCACCGCCGGAGCCACCTGGATGGGTACGGACGCTCCGCTGTCGGATATCAGCGAGGACTCTCTGGTACAGTTTGAGACCGCCGTGCGGATGATTCCCCAGTTTGACCCGGAGCATCCCAAAATGATCTCTCAGGGTCCTTCCGTCTGCGTCTTCAATAAATCGGACTCTCAGGAAGTACTGGCATCCTGGCTGTTTGCCCAGTATCTGCTCACCAACGATGTGCAGATCGCTTATGCCGAGACAGAAGGCTATGTACCTGTAACCTCTAAGGCACAAAACTCCGCAGAATATCAGGATTATCTGTCCGAATGCGGTGCGGATAACGGTACACATTATGCAGTGAAGATTGAAGCTTCCAAACTACTTTTGGATCACGTGGACAATACTTTTGTCACACCGGTATTTAACGGTTCCGCATCCTTACGTGATGCTTCCGGACAGTTGATTGAAAACGTAGTGAAGTCCACCCGCAGAAAAGAAACTGTGGATGATGCCTACATGCAAAAGCTTTACAGTGATGTGGAGAGCCTGTACCGTCTCGGCCAGGGAAGTGACGCCTCCTTCGGCAAAAAGGAACTTGGTGCCATGCCCCGGACTTCCGTGATCCTGTTAAGCACACTTGCAGTCACCTGGATTCTGATTCTCCTGTATGTAGGGCGAGAATATTTAAAAAACAGAAAAAAGTAATTTTTCAGCCCCATTCGTAAGATAACTTCTGATGGTATTTCTCCTGCGGATGGGGTTCTTTTTGCAAAAAGCCTTGATTTATCTTGTGTTTCAGGTATAATGGAACTGTTCGGTGTCTGAGCGCACCGGATAAATTGAGGAGATGTCTGTGTATCTGCACAGACCCATATGCGCCACAAAGCGCAGGAATGGAGGATTATTATGAAAAAGAAGACACTTGCATTAACCATGGCTATGGCTTTGGTTCTGTCTCTCGCTGCATGTGGAAACAGCAATGCAGACGTTGCTGCTGAATCTACCGCTGCTGCCACCACTGAGGCTGCTACCGAAGTTGCTACTACCGAAGCTGCTACAGAAGCTTCTACCGAGGCTGCTGAAGCTGTTGCTGATGAGAAGTCCGAGGGTGTTATGACCTATGAAGAGTACATGGCTGCTGATCTCGATTCCGAAGTTGTGATCGAGGCTTATGTTCAGGCTAAACAGTCCTGGTGGGAAGACAAGGCTACCCTGTACACCCAGGATCAGGACGGTGCTTACTTCATTTATAATGCCGCATGTTCCGAAGAGGATTATGCAAAGCTGGTACCCGGTACCAAGATCAAAGTAACCGGTTATAAGACCGAGTGGTCCGGTGAAGTAGAGATCGCTGAAGGTGCTACCTTCGAGATCGAAGAGGGCAGCTACATTGCTCCCGTTACCGATGTGACCGATCTGTTAGGTACCGATGATCTGATCAACTACCAGAACCAGTTCGTAGCTTTCAAGGGCATGACCGTAGAAGCTGCTGGTCAGGATGCTGACGGCAATGACGTTGCTTTCCTGTACAACTGGGACGGTTCCGGCGAAGACGGTAACGACCTGTACTTCAACGTATCTCTGAATGGTCAGACCTATACCTTCACCGTTGAGTCTTATCTGTGCGACAACACCACCGATGTTTACAATGCTGTAAAGAACTTAAAGATCGGTGACACTGTTGATATGGAAGGCTTCCTGTACTGGTACGAAGGTGTGAACCCTCACATCACTTCCGTAACTGTGAAGTAATTTCATCTGGTGAAAATCTTATTAAAATAAAAGAGTTGTCCTCATTATGAGGGCAGCTCTTTTTTTACTCTGCCTGTCTGAATTCTTCCGTTGCCTGCTGTATGGCATCGTAATACACCAAAACCTCCGGCGTCGAAATCATCTCTCGCATGTGCTGCAATTCTGTCTGCCAGTCAGACCTGTAGAGACAGTTTAATTATCTTCTGCTCTCCCACCATTGTTTTGCAATCTGGAAGCCCTCCATAGGGACGCAGAACCTTTGGTCTCTGGGCGGCTGCAATGCGGTGTCCAGTTCCTCCATATCGAACCACTCCACGCTCTCCACTTCCTCTTTTTGCAGGATAAGCTTCGCAGCATCTACCGGCTTAGTGTACATATAGACGAATGCAACCTCGTTGTCCCGAAACATTTTTCCATGAAATTCCTTTTCGTATTGAATATCAAAGCATCCGGCGAATTGCAGTTCCTCTTTAGATGCCTGGATTCCCAGTTCTTCGTGAAGTTCCCGTATTGCAGATTCCTCCGGCTCGTCCCCCGCCTGAATATGCCCGGCAGAAGAGGTATCAAACCGCCCCGGAAAACTGTCTTTCTCAGCGGAGCGCTTCTGCAATAACTGCTGGGCTTTTCCGTCCTGTTCCCTCACGATCCAGATATGGGCGGTTCTGTGGCGGACACCTTTTTCATGCGCCTGTGTGCGTTCTATGGTCTCCCCTGTGGGAATGCCTTTTTCATCTACGATGTCAAATATTTCCATGGTGTTATGGCTCCTTTGTGTTTCTTTGCGGTTCTTTGGGTCACTTTGTATTTCTTTATATTTCTGTGTTAATGCATCTGTACTACGATCGTGCTGAGTTCTGCTCCGCTATCGTCGCTCCTTCGATGGTCTTTGCGATGATGGCCGCGGCGATAACGATAACTACCGCCTTTCCCTTCTCAGGTCTAATACCATCAGATCGAAATCATAATATGTTCCGTCCATCTTATAATACGCCGGTGAGGTCCCTATTTTCCGGAAGCCATATTTCTCATAGACATGAATAGCGCGTATATTATCGCTTCGGACTTCCAGATTGATCAGTTCTATCGCATGTTCTTTAGCATACATAATGCATTTCTGTAACAGCGCACTACCAATTCCCTGCCCCCATTCCGACTTGACCACAGAGATTCCGAATTCGGCGCGGTGGCTCATCCTTCTGGAGAATCCGCTTAGGCTGGCATCTCCGATGATCTCTCCATTTTTCCATACCACATAGAGAACGGAATGTTCCTCCTTATTTATATTCTGTATAAATTTCTCTTCCTCTTCTGTCGAAATAGGAAGCCCTTCTTTTCCAAAGGACAGATAATCTGTCTCTCCACCTACCTGTGCTAAATATGCGATGATCTTCTCCGCATCTTTCGGCGTAGCTTCTCTGATATCAAATTCTTCCATAACTGCCTCCAGCCCTTCTGTCATCTGTTAATTGATCTGACCTGCAATCATATTCTGGTTTTCTTTCATTCTCGTTTTCTCCTATCTCATAAAATTATATACTTTATTCGTAATCAAAAATGGTCTTAGTCTGAATATACTCCCCGTACTTTGCCTTCCATTCCTGATGAGCCGCGGAATCATCGTATACAGGCAGCGCCTCCTGAGCCATCTCCATCTCGATCATCAGGTCATGCCGGTTCGGTCTCGGCGTCACATTTTCATAAATGTTCACTGTATGGACGCCTTCGATCTGCTGCGTCCGATCGAAGATTTCCCGGATATCCGCAAGCATCTCTCTGCTCGCCTCGCTTTCCCTGGCCCATACATTTTCTTTAAACTTTACAATGATCAGGTGCTTCATATCAATTTCCCCTTCCTTGGAATGTTTTCTTATAAATTGTACCATAATATCCTTTTCTATAGGAAATATTCTTTCACTATTTTTTCCACCTGATCAATTGACAAGGGATTCTCTTTTGTCTCATATGTCAGAATCAGATTTATCCCTGGTATAATTCCGTTTTCACAATACAATTTTATTTTTTGGCAAGCTCTGTTTATATACTCCGGCTGATCCATCAATCCAAAATGTTCCCAATAATATACCTGTCCCGTTTTAGGGTGCCTGGTTGTAAAATCCGGATACAAAAAAGTGTTCTCGAGGACGAGTTTATCTTCATATCGAAAGGGAATTCCATTTGTGTACAAGACCTTATCTATAATAGCCTCTGACTTCGAACGCAGAAATTTTCCCTGTGTTCCTTTTACAATCAGGTTCTCAGGATGACTGCCATTTTTCTCATATTTTTCATTCATCCAATTCTCTAGCTCTTTTTTAACAGAATGTCTTCGTCCTCCTAAAAGCCGTTCATATTCCGCATTGTCCAACATTTTTTCCAACATATCTTTCTTACAATCCGCCTTCTGCATATACATCTGGCATGCCTGCAACTCTCTTTGTAATTCTTCCTTACGCAACTGGTAATATTTTTTTAATGTTAATTTCTTAGCAAGTTCAATTTCTTTCTTCGGCAAATATATCGTGGTATTATGATTATGAAAATACCACTTATAGTTCTTATTATTCTTTGCTACAATAAGTTCTCCCGCAGGCATTTCCTTTTCCACAGCTTCTATATGACTTAATTCTTCTTTGATGTACTTTACACGATTTTGTATCTCCCAATAATTCGCAAACATATGATTCTCCCTTCTATTGTTGTATTTCATATACCCATATTTTCTAAGAAGCGATGGTATTTCAGTTTCTTCCTGCCTCTCATACCCACGCTTTTCAAATGCCGTGGGTATCATGCCTTCTTCCTGCCTCTCATACCCACGCCTTTCAAATGCCGTGGGTATCACGTCTTATTTCCGCCTCAGGTACCCACGCAGGCGATTTCCATGAGAATCGACATTCACTGTCAGGGCTCCGTAATCCATGGTGCCATACCAGGGCACCCGGGCGTCCTCTAATCGCTGCAGCGTCTCGACATGGGGATGTCCATAGGAATTGTTGCGGCCACAGGATATGATCGCGGTGGCAGGACTGGCGGTGGCAAGGAACTCGGTGCCGGTGGAATAGCCGGAGCCATGATGAGCTACCTTCAGTATATCTACCCTGAACTCCCTCTGTCCGCGCTGTTCCTGCAATCTCCTGGTTAACTGTAGCGACTGCGATTCCTGTAGCGACCGGGATTCCTGCAGCGACCGGGATTCCTGCAACGACTGCGATTCCTGCAACGCCTGCAATTTCTGCGTCAATTGCCGTTCCCCTTCTCCTTCCACATCCCCGGTCAAAAGAATGCTGATCTTCCCAATGGCAGATGCCCCACTTGCGTCATTGGCTTTCCTGTCGTCTATTGCTTCCTGCTTCATCTTCTTTGCAAATACCTCCACATAAAAGCATTCCGAATAGGCGTTGGCATCTGCAAGGGTCGTATTCTCCTCCGGGTGCAGACACAACAACCTAAGTTGACTGTCTCTGATCTCATCGCCGCATTTTATGTAGCTTACCGGTATCCCGGCATCCTCCGCCGCTGCAAGCAGCTGCTCAAAGGTTTCCCTGCGCTCCGACTCTCGGATCGCTGGTAGGAACAACTGCTCCGCAGTAATCCCCCATTCCTCACCGTTCTCCATCAATTCCAATACTCCATTCATATGGTCTTCATCAGGGTGGGAAACAAATACACCGCGAAGAGATGAGATGCCACGGCTCTTGAGATAAGGCTTCAGCACATATTCACCGATGTTCTTCCGGCTGGTGCTGCCACAGTCGAAAAGGTAGGCTCCCTGCCCAGTCTCCACCACGATGCCGTCGCCCTGCCCCACGTCCAGGAAAGTCACGCGACTCCCACAATCAAAATTTCCTGTGAGCAAACCAATCAATAATCCTAGGATCATCACAGCTGCGGTCAGGTGCGGAACTCTGTTCCTATGCATCATCTCTCCCTTACAATCCCTTTTTCTATTCCTGATGCTTTCATCCGCTCCTCTCGTTATAAGACACCATGGGGTTCTCGCAGAATGCAGCCTGTCTCCCGGAACATTTTCCTCCCCATACGTTCCCCGTTTCTTCCATGCTTCCACATATTTTCTGCCGAAGACCAGCAGAAATATCCCGGCATAATAACAAACAATCTGCCATCTCTCAGGCTGCCCCACACACCATACCGCTCCCGGCAGTTCTCCGAATCTTTCACAGATCCACTCATACCACCACAGGATCAGACAATCCACCGTCCCCACAATACCAAGTCCCGGAATCAACGACAGGATTCCTCCCGCCACTACCGCACTCATAAATGGTAGCACCAACAGATTCAACAGCACCGAATAGACCGGGATCTCATAGAAAAACCATAACTGTACGGGCAGTGTAAACAGGATGACTCCCACACTGGCAGCAAAGCCTCCTTTGACCGCAGACACCATACGGCGAATTTCTTCATACGCCACCTTGCGCCAGCCTTCCCGGTACTTGTTTCTCTCATAGGCGGAATCCCCCAGAATATCTGCCACGGTACGAAGCCATGTCGATATCCCTTTGACTTCTGACTCCGCATCTGCATCCCTTTCCCAACAGCCCCCGGAAAACACCGGCGTCAGAATGCAGATCCCCAGCACCGCTCCGAAGGACATTAAAAAGCTCACATCAAAAAGTCGCTCCGGTTCCTGTAAGACAAGCAATAGTGCCATCAGTCCCAGCCCTGTCAACATGTCATAAGTCCTGCCCACAAATATCCCGAGCATCTGCAACAGATACATTCCGATGGCACGGCTGGCAGACACACTCATGCCCACCATCACACCATATATAAGAAGCAGCATTGCACCACCCACTGCTGCCGCCCTGACAGGTAATCCCAGTCTCTTAAGCAACCGGTATACCCCCATTCCAAGCAGAGTAATATGTAATCCCGAAATACTTAAGATATGGGCAATTCCGTTTTTCTGATACAGCGCCTTTACCTCAGCGTCCAGTTCCTCCTTCTCCCCAAGCAGCAATGTCTGCATAACGGAGGCTTCTTTCGCAGGAAAAACTTCTGCAAGCCTGTCATGCAATACCTGCCGGAATCCATACAGTTTTTCCCGCAAAAAGCTGTACTTCTCCCCTGCGGCCAGAATCTGTGCCTTCCGTACTCTGCCGCCAATACCCTTGGCCGCATAGTATGCCTGCGCATCAAATTCTCCCGGATTGGTCGCGGTCGAAAACAAAGCAAAAGTCCCTTCCAGAACGATCTGTTGCCCGATCTTAAGGGTTTTCTCTTCTTCGGTTACAGCACCTGCAGTGATCATTGCCGTTTTCATATTTTCCAGTTCACATTGTAATTTTCCAGAATAGGAATATTCTTGATCGTTTTGAATAATAGAAATTGATTTTAGAATAATTTCTTCAGAACTTCTTGTGTCTATCCGTCCCGTGATTTTCACCGGACTTCCGTCAGGCGGCAGGCCGGTATCTTCACCGGTTCCCACCCCTGCCAGTATTCTCATTATTGCGATTATTGTCACGAGACACAAACACACTGTAAAAAGTGGTCGTCTCATTAAATTCCTTTCTGCATACGTCTTACGCGCCTGCACCACAGAACGGACTGTCTCTGCGAAAAAACGCAAAGCAATCCATATCCGTAAATATTTACTGTTCCAATGTCGTAACATAATCCAGGTTTCTTTCAAACGTGGAATTGCTGAAAGTAGGCGGCACTTCGCCATTGACCAGAATCTGTACTTTATTGATATTGTCAAGTTCTACCAGCGAATTCACGATAGAGTAAACTGCCACTTCCGTGGATACGTTATTTATCACCGTGAGGAAATTGGAATCCAGATTTACATAACAGATTCCATCCTTAGTCAGAATATTGACGATCTTCGTCTCCGGATTGATCACCGGATATAATCCCTCGATCTGTCCGCTGGGACCGGCGATCAGCTCTTCCACTACAAAACGCTCCAGAGGTGTATTGGTGGAATAATGCTTTTCTCTGTATGCAGCGATCAGTTTGTCACCGTCCGCATTGGCAAAATACAGCTTTACCTTCACCAGTTCGTAGGTATTGATCTCGTTACCGTCATTATTGATGAACTGATCGGCATTCATCCAGCCTACCATCTCCCCGGCATTATCGTACAACTGGCTGTCCTCTACGGTAATGCCCACATACTTCACATTGGGCAGCTGCGTAAGCGTTCTTACGATGGCCGCACGCACCAGCACCTCCGTGGTGGGAGACAGTTCCGAATACGCCTTGTCTACGTTGATCAGTAGTTTTCCATCTTCTACTTCATAATCCAGGACCCGGAATCCCATATCCAAGGGTGCCTTATATTCCAGCTTTTCCGGAGTCGTCGAGAGATACCTCATGGTCTCATCCAACTGTTCGTCCAAAGTCTTCGTGTTCAGATACTGTTCATGTACCTCAACCTTCGTCTCCGCTGTATTGATATAATACATGGACATTTTCTTCCCGGTCTGGGGTTCTGGCGAACCACATCCGGTCAACAAAAACGACAACAGCAATATTCCTGTCATCATATAACTTATTATTTTCTTCATAGTCACAGTCCTTCTAAGACGCTATATACATTAGCGGAATCTTCACCAGGAAACAGGATCCCTGTCCTTCTGTACTGGTCACCGTAAGGGATCCTTTGTGCATCAGCACCGCACTCTTCGTGATCGCCAGCCCCAGTCCGGTTCCTCCGATCTCTCTGGAATGGGACTTGTCCACACGATAAAAACGCTCGCAGATGTGTGCCAGGGATTCCTCCGGAATACCGATTCCGGAATCGCTGACTTCAAAAGTAAAATACTGGTGATCCGCATCCAGTACCACCTTTACCCAGCCATGATCCTTGTTGTATTTGATGGCATTTTCTACCAGATTCGTCATGATCAGCGTCATCTTGACCTCATCAACTTCCGCTACTACGGGTCGAACGCTCTCAAATACGACTTCCACATCTTTTTTCCGGGCGATAGGACGCAGTCTTTTCAGGATCAATTCTGTCAGATCATTGATATTCAATGATACAATGTTCAGGTCCTGTACCTTTTTATCCATCTTCACCAGTGCCAACAGGTCCGTGATGATCTGATTCTCTCTATCGATTTCAGATGTAATGTCTTCCATGAACTCACGATACAGCTCCGCAGGAGCGTCGTCCTGTGCCAGCAGGGAATCCGCCAGTACTTTGATGGATGTCATGGGAGTCTTCAGTTCGTGGGACACATTAGCTACAAATTCCTGTCTCGAGTCGTCCAGTGCTTTCATGCGCTTCAACAGTTGATTAAAAGCATCCACGATATGTACCGTCTCCACATAATCAGGCACAGAGATGGTCTCATCACTGAATCCTTCCCTCACCGCATTGATCGCCTGGGTAACTCTGTTGAAAGGCATCGTCAGCACTCTGGACAGCAGAATTGCCAGCGCCAGGATTGCCACGATCATGATCACTTCCATGATATATGCCTTGCGGTTCAACACTTCCCTGGCATTTACAATACTGTCATTAGAAATACTGGTCAGCATGACACCTCGGATCGCATCGGGATTTTTTTTACCGTTCTCGTCCGTGGTATTGGCTGTGGTATCCATGATGGGAGTCGTCATCTCTATGTAACCGTGCTCCGGGTCGTAGTGAGAGATATTTTCCCCCTGAAAGCATTTAATGACTTCCTCGGAAATGATCGTCTTCCCCTCACTGATGCCGTAGGTATCTTTTTCCACCTTAAAGTTTTTGTTAATGATCATCACACGGCCTTCGTACAGATTGGACAGCATCTCCAGCTCCGCATTGATGACCTCTCGGGAATTGCCGGTATCCTCTCTGACGCCGTGGCTGCTCAAATAATTGTTGCTGACCAGGTGGTTCGCCAGGATCATCAACTGGTTCTGTACCACTGTGGTCCGCTGTTCCACCGCCAGATCCTCGTAATTGCTCACGATACCGTGGCGCATGGCAATACAAGGCACCAGGCCGATCACCAGCGTCAGCAGGAAGATCACCGCAAACAGCAGCACGGACGCTGCCGCGCCGCGGCCCATTTTGGCGTTGCCAAAGGCCTGGGTATAAATGTAGTTGGCCATCAGCATGGTACTGTTGTTGGGGCCGCCGCCGGTCATGATGTCCACCTCGGTAAAGGCCTGAAAACAGCCGATCATGCCCATCATGACGACGAACATCACAATGGGGGAAAGCAGCGGCAGCTTGACA
>ENA-OUQG01000545-OUQG01000545.1-human-gut-metagenome-genome-assembly--contig:-NODE-545-length-22742-cov-8.960594_pt1 | contig 22742 bp, 20 predicted proteins | sample MGYA00237943_ERZ548823 | MGnify/ENA primary metagenome ERZ548823 (study PRJEB26490, sample SAMN05194731) | human gut metagenome | biome: terrestrial biome; feature: human-associated habitat; material... | reverse complement strand
AAACAGGGATAGACACATAGCGGCCCGTCAGATAGGTGGAGATCTCGCTGGACATAAGCTTGGAGTTGGAGCCGGTCACATAGATGTCGGCATCCGCACGTTCCAGCAGGCTGTTGACTGCCTTTTCCCAGCCGGTGATCTCCTGAATCTCGTCCAGCAGGAGGTAGCAGTGTCCCTTGCCCGCCATGGCCGCGGTCAGCTCGTCATACATCTGCTTGGCGGTGATGTTCTCGGGAATATCCATCTCCGTGTACCGCTTGCAGATGATCTGATCCTCCCCTACGCCGCGCCGCAGCAGCTCCTCTCTCAGCATCTCAAAGATCGTAGACTTGCCGCAGCGGCGGATACCGGCAAGTATCTTGACGAGCGGCTTATCGATAAACGGCTCGATCGCCGCAATATAATCCGGTCTGTTGATCATCGTATCGCCCCCTTACATCTATTAGTATACCCAAAAGAGTTCAGATATTCAACAGGTTTTTAAGGTCTAACACGAAAAACTTTTTATAAGACCTCAAGGCAAGGCTGTTCGTCCGTCCTTTTCGCTCACACCAGCAATTCCGCTATGTACCGAACCTCGACCTCATGGCCGATTGCAGTGCGGTCTGCGCGGGTATAGTTCGCAGTTCGTGCGGTACTCATCTTCTTGACCATCTGGCCGCCGACGGAACCGGCCTCACGGGAGGTGAGATCGCCGTTGTAGCCTTCCTTGAGGTTGACGCCCATCTCGGCGGCGGCTTCCATCTTGAACTTGTTCATCGCGGCCTTGGCTTCGGGGACATTGATCTTATTGTTGTTCTTAGCAGACATGATATTTTCTCCTTCTTGATTGATGACTTTTTGTCGTTTGTTGTGCGCTTTGGGTATCGCAAGGGTAGTTTGACTCGCATCCGCGCGGATATGCGCGCGCTGCGCTGGTAAGTTTTGCTCAACGCACGCGATTTGACAATCGATTCTCTTTCCTCTATAATTTATAATCAATTCAAAAATTTCCGGAGGTATTGCATTATGATCTCTTCCGATAACCGTCACTATCGCTACGGCAAGGGCCAGCTCATCGAGGTCATCTGCCAGCTGCGCTTCCCCACCATTCTGTCGATCGACACGCGCGAGCCCGCGGACTTTCAGGAGACCATCCGCGCCGCCTTCCCGCGCTACCAGTGCCAGGTCGAGCAGGCGCCGGGCGTGAACGGCGCGGCCGCCAAAAATGTCAACAACCACACCTTCCTCTCCGAAGACGGCGGCTACAAGCTGAGCCTTACGAAGGATTTCATCGCCCTTTCCACGATGCGCTACTCGCACTGGGAGGATTTTGCCGCCAAGCTCGACGAACCGCTCGGCCAGTTCATCAAGATCTACCGTCCCGCCTGCTTCGACCGCGTGGGCCTTCGCTATGTGAACGCCTTCTCGCGCGAGCAGCTCGGCCTTGTGGGTCGCCGCTGGAACGACCTTTTGCAGCCGTCCTATCTCGGCGTGCTCGACGAGGACGACATTGACGAGGCAAGCGTCGTCAAGTGCTCGGTCGACATTGAGCGCAAGCTCGACGCGCAGGCCGCGCTCAAGCTGCACGCCGGCCCCGGCTTTGTGCAGCGCAACATCCGAAACGGCAATCAGGTCCAGCGCGTGCAGGAAAATGAGGTCCGCTTCATCCTCGATCAGGACGTTTACTCCATCGGCAAGGTGAAGGTCGCCGCCGTGCCCGAAACGCTCAACGCCCTGCACGGCCATGCCGACCAGATCTTTTCCGACGCCATCACCACCGTGCTCCACGATGCGATGGAGCCTGAGTATCTGTAAGCATGGCAAGGAAAACGCATGAACTCGCGCTCTGCGGCGTGCTCTGCGCGCTCGCCGTTGCCTTTTTGTGGCTCAGCGGCGTGCTGCCGCTCTCTACCTACTTCTGGCCTATCCTCGCCTCCTCGGTGCTGCTCATCGCGCGCGAGGAGTGCCGGGCAAGCTACGCATGGAGCTGCTTTGCCGCCTCTGCCATCCTCGGCCTTTTGCTGTGCGCGGACAAGGAAGCATCTCTTGTCTTCTGTTTTCTCGGTTACTACCCCCTGCTCAAGCCGAAATTTGACGCGATATCGTCCCGCGTGCTGCGCTTTGCGGCAAAGCTCGGGCTCTGCACCGTCACGATGGGGCTTTTGTATGCGCTCATCCTCTTCGTTTTCAGGCTGCCCGCTGTGGTGCAGGAGTTTTCCGAGACCGCGCCGTGGCTGCTCGCCGCCACCGTTCTGCTGGGGCTGACGCTCTTTTTCGTCTATGATCTTGCCATCGACCGCGTCGCCGTCATCTACGCCCACCGCCGCAAAAAGCGCTGAGCCGGCCGTCGCACTCTTTCCCTAAAAAGATGCAAAAAAGGAACCTTCCTTGCGGAAGGTTCCTTTTTTCATGCAAACAGGTCAAGATCAGTCCACCACGAGCCTGCCCTCGGCGTCCACGTGCGCCTTTTTCACCTCGCCGCCGGTGTACTTGATGATCGCGTCCAGACGCATCCCGGAGGGATAGTCCGACACGAGCGTGTAGGCGACGCCGCGGCGCTTGGCGCGGCCCGTGCGGCCGATGCGGTGCACATAGTATTCGTTTTCAAGCGGCACATCGTAGTTGAAGACGGCGTCCACGTCGTCCACGTCGATGCCGCGCGCGGCCACGTCGGTCGCAACAAAGACCGGCAGCTCGCCGCGGCGGAAGCGCGCCATGACCGCCTCGCGCTTTTTCTGCGGGATATCGCCGTGGATGCAGTCCACGTCCAGCCCCTCCATCATCAAAAAGGCCTTGAGGCGCTCCGCCATACCCTTGGTGTTGCAGAAGGCGATCACGCGCTCGTGCCCCTCGGCGCGGATGATCTGCGCCATGACGTGCGCCTTGTCGTTCTGGCCCACGTCGATGCGGTACTGCGCGATGTCGGGCTTATTCTCCTCCTTGGCCTGCACGGTGATCTCCTCGGGGTCGCGCTGGTACATCCAGCTGATGTCCATGACCTCGCGCGAGATCGTCGCGGAGAACATACCGAGATTGCGGCGGGAAGCCAGCTTGTCCAGAATGCGCGTCACATCGTGGATAAAGCCCATGTCGAGCATGCGGTCGGCCTCGTCGAGCACGACGGTCTTGACGTTGTCGAGCTTGACGGTGCGGCGCTTCATGTGGTCGCTCAGGCGGCCAGGCGTCGCCACGACGATCTGCGGGTGCTTTTTGAGCGCGTCGATCTGCTTGCCGATGGGCGCGCCGCCATAAAGGCAGACGATGCGAACGCCCGGGAGATACACGCAGAGGTCGCGCAGCTCCGACGTGATCTGCATGGCAAGCTCGCGCGTGGGCGCCAGGATGACCGCCTCGGTCTCCTCGCTGCCCGGCTCGATGTGCTCGATGATGGGGATGCCGAAGGCGAAGGTCTTGCCCGTGCCCGTGGGCGCCTTGGCGATGACGTCCTTCCATTCGCGCATCGGCGGGATGCAGCCCGCCTGCACGGGGGTGCTCTCCTCAATATTCTTCTTTTTCAGTGCGCGCTGCACCTCTTCGGTCAGCCCGAGCGCGTCAAAGCGCACGCCCTGTGTCAATTCCATAGCGTTTTCCTCTGTTTTCTCATATTTTCAGTCATGGATGATTATATCATGGCTGTCAATACTGGGAAACCGCCGCATGATGCAAAAGAGGGATGGCTTTGCCATCCCTCTTTTCTCACTTTCACTTGTGCGGCACGTGCCAGATCGTGTCGGCGTATTGCTTGACGGCGCGGTCGGCGGCGAAGATGCCGCTGCGGGCGATGTTGTAAAGCGATTTGCGGTTCCACTCCTCGCGCGCGGAGTAGGCCTCGGCCATGCGCTGCTCGGCGGCACAGTAGGAGGCAAAGTCCTGCAAGAGCATATACTCGTCGCTCAGCAGCAGGCGCGAGGCAAGATCTTCGTAAGTGCTGCCGTCGGAAAAGCCCTGCTTGAGCTTGTCGATCACGCAGCGCAGGCTCTCGTCGCGCGTATAGAGCTTCTGCGGGGTGTAGCCCTCGCGCTTGAGGCGCACGACCTCGTCGGCGTGCAGGCCGAAGAGGAACATATTCTCATCGCCGAGCACCTCGTGCATCTCGACGTTCGCGCCGTCGAGCGTGCCGACGGTCAGCGCACCGTTCATCATGAACTTCATGTTGCCCGTGCCGCTCGCTTCCTTGCCGGCGGTAGAGATCTGCTGGCTCACCTCGCTTGCGGGCATCAGGTGCTCGGCGAGCGAGACGCGGTAGTTTTCAAGGAAGACTACTTGCAGCTTGTCGCGGCAGACGGGGTCTGCGTTGATCTCGGCTGCCATGGAGTTGATGAGGCGGATGATGCGCTTGGCGACGGCGTAGCCGGGCGCGGCCTTCGCGCCGAAGAGGAACACGCGCGGCTGCATGGCGCGGCCGGGGTCGTTCTGGAGCTGCTGATAGAGATAGAGAATGTGCATCGCGTTCAAAAGCTGGCGCTTATACTCGTGCAGGCGCTTGACCTGCACATCGAAGATCGCGTCGGTGTTGAGCACGACGCCCTGCGTCTTTTTGACATAAGCGGCAAAGTCGAGCTTGTTGGCGCGCTTGATCTCGCCGAGGCGGTCGAGCACGGCGGTGTCGTGCGCGTAGGCTTCAAGTTTTTTGAGCGCTTCCGGGTGCAGCAGGTACTCGTCCCCGCCCGCGAGCGCACGCACCAGCTCGTCGAGCCGCGGATTGATCTGCGCGAGCCAGCGGCGGTGGTCGATGCCGTTCGTCACGTTCTTGAACTTCTCCGGCTCCATGGCGCACTGATACTTAAAGACATCGTTGCGCAGAATGTCGGAGTGCAGGGCGCTCACGCCGTTGACGGCCATGCCGCCGGCGATGCAGAGGTTCGCCATGCGCACCTGACCGTCCCAGATGATGGCCAGCTCGCGCGTTTTGGCGGGGTCGTGGTAGTAATTCTCGATTTTTTCCTGATAGCGGCGCGCGATCTCCGTCAAAATCGTCCAGATGCGCGGCAGGAGCGACTGCATCAGCTCCTGCGGCCAGCGTTCGAGCGCCTCGGCAAGCACCGTGTGGTTCGTGTAGGCGACGGAATGGGTCGTGATGTGCCACGCCGTGTCCCAGTCAAGCCCCGCGTCATCCATCAGGATGCGCATGAGCTCGGGAATGACGAGCGCGGGATGCGTGTCGTTGATCTGGATGACGTTCTTTTCGTGGAAGTTCACCGCTGTTCCGTAAAGCTCAATGTGCTTGCGCATGATGGACTGCACCGTGGCCGAAACGAAAAAGTACTGCTGCTTTAAGCGCAGGCTCTTGCCCTCGGGATGGTTGTCCTCGGGGTAGAGCACCTTTGCAATGGTCTCGGCCATGGCGTGTTGCTCCTGCGCGCGCAGGTATTCGCCCCGCGAAAAGAGCGACATATCGAGCGGCACAGGGGACTTTGCATCCCAAAGGCGCAGGGTGTTGACATTGTCCGTGCCGTAGCCCGCGATCTCCATGTCGCAGGGGATGGCCAGCACCTCCGTCGCGCCCTCCGGCACGACATGCAGCCGCCCGCCGTCCCAGAACTGGCGGATCGTGCCGCCGAAGCGCACGGTCTCCGTCTCCTGCGGCTTCGGCAGCAGCCACGCGCCGCCGAGGTCTTTCCAGTTGTCCGGCAGCTCGACCTGCTGGCCGTCGACGATGCGCTGGCGGAAGATGCCCAGCTCATAGCAGATGGAGTAGCCCGCGGCGGGAATGTCGAGCGTCGTCATCGAGTCGAGATAGCACGCGGCGAGGCGGCCGAGACCGCCGTTGCCGAGGCCCGCGTCCGGCTCGCACTCAAAAATGTCCGCTGCGCGAAAGCCCAGCTCGTCGAGCGCTTCGGTCAAAATCTCGCCGAGGCCTAGGTTGAAGGCGTTTTTCATGAGGCTCCTGCCCATGAGGAACTCCATCGACAGGTAGTGCACCTTTCTCTTGTGTTCCTCGCGGTCGCATCTCGCGCTGTCCACGCCTCGCTCTGCCATCACATCCCGCAGAACAAGGGCGCTTGCGCGCAGCATCTGCTCGTCGCTCGCCTCTTCCACGGTGCTGCCGAAGCTCAGCTTGAGCTTTTCCCGCAGCGCTTCTTTCATATTCTTCACGGAGTCAATGGTCATAAACTGTTTTTCCTTTTCTGTCAGCGGCAAATGGATCGGTAGATATCGTTGTATGCCTTCGCCGAGCGCGTCCAGCTGAAGTCCGCGGTCATGCCGCGCTTCTGGAGCGCCGCGCAGGCAGTTTTGTTGTTGTGGTAAAGGTCAATGGCCTCGCAGACGACGTGGCACATATCGCCCGCGTTGTAGTCTGCAAAGCTGAAACCGTTGCCCGCGCCGTTCCACGCCTCGTAAGCGTGAACAGTGTCCTTGAGGCCGCCCGTCTCGCGCACGATGGGCAATGTGCCGTAGCGCATGGCGATCATCTGCGAAAGGCCGCACGGCTCGCTCTTCGAGGGCATGAGGAAGAGGTCCGCGCCCGCGTAGATTTGCATGGCAAGCTCCTCGGAGTAGCCAAGGTGCACGGCCATTCGCCCGCCGTAGCGCGCGCGGGCATACTCGAAAAAGGTCTCGTACTTCGCATCTCCCTTGCCGAGCACGACGAACTGCACGTCCTTTTCCATGATGGCGTCGAGCGTCTCGCAGACAAGGTCCAGCCCCTTGTGGGAAACAAGACGCGTGACCATCGCGATGATGGGCGTATCGCTCTTTTCCTGCAAGCCGAGCAGCTTTTGCAGCGCCGCCTTGTCTTTTTTCTTGCCCGCAAGGTTTCCCGCGCTGTAGGTCGCGGCAAGCGCCTTGTCGTGCGCGGGGTCATAGCGCTTCATGTCGATGCCGTTGAGCACGCCGTAGAGCTTGCCCTCGTTCATGCGCATCACCGTTTCCAGCCCGTGGGCAAAGTAGGCGCACTTGAGCTCCTGGGCGTAGGTCGGACTCACGGCGGTCACGGCGTCGGCGGTGACGATCGCGCCCTTCAGAAGGTTCACATCCCCGTCGAAGGCGAGCGTGCCGCCGTCGAACCAGCCGCTGTCCAGCCCGAAGAGGTCTTCGACCGTCTCGCGGCCGTAGCGCCCCTGATACTCGATATTATGCACCGTGATGACGGTGCGGATGCTCTTGTAAAAGTCGTTTCGCACGGCCTCGTCGCGGATGTAGACCGGCACAAGGGCGGACTGCCAGTCGTTGCAGTGCACCACGTCCGGCTTCTCCGGAAGAGAGGGCAGCAGCTCTGTCACCGCGCGGGAGAAGAACGCGAAGCGCTCGCCGTCGTCATAGTGGCCGTAAAGCTCTCTGCGGCGGAAGTAGCTCTCATTGTCGATAAAATACCATGTGACGCCCTCGTATTCGAAGGAGAACAGGCCGCAGTAGACCTCTCGCCAGGCAAGGCGCACATTGGTCCAGCGCTCAAAGTGCAGTTTCTCTCCCCATTTGTCCTTCACCGTCTCGTAAAGCGGCAGGATGACGCTCACGCTCTCGCCCGTCGCCGCAAGCGAGGGCGGCAGGCTGCCCGCAACGTCCGCAAGGCCGCCGGTCTTGCAAAAGGGCACCGCTTCGCTCGTCACGTACAAAATGTTCATGCCGTGGTTCTCCTTTCTCCCGTTCGATCAGACCACGCTGTTCTTGCTCACAACGAGCGGATAGCTCTCGTGGCCGATGAGCGTTCCGCCGCTGCGGAGGCGCACGTTTTTGTCCGCGATGACGCACTTGAGCGTCACGGAGTCCTCCACCGTCATGTTCTTAAAGAGGATGCAGTTTTTCACGCTGCTGCCCTTGCCGACCTTCACGCCCGGGAAGAGGATGCTCCCCTCCACCTCGCCCTCGATCAGGCAGCCGTCGCCGATGAGCGAGTCGACGCAGTGCGTCTCCGGCGCGATGTAGGACGCAGCCTCGTCGTCCTCCTTTGCAAGGATGGGCCGCTCGGGGCAGAAAAGCTCCGCGCGGATGGCGGGGTCCAGAAGCTCCATGCTGCGCTCGTAATACTCGCGCACGGAGCGCAGCTGCGCGGCGTAGCCGTCCCACACAAAGCCGCGCAGGTCGAGCTTAGCGCCCATGGCGCAGAGCACGTCGCGGCGAAAGCTGTACTTTTCCTGTGCGATGCACTGCTCCACAAGCTCGATGAGAAGGTCGCGGCGCAGAAGGTAGATCTCAAGCCCGCGGTAGCCCGAGGCCGTGTGCGGCGCGCAGCGCGTCTCGGCCACTTTCCCCGCCTCGTCGAGCGTAAAGTAGGTCGCGTTTTCCACAAATGCGCCGTTTGCCGTGCACACGCAGGTGATGTCCGCGCCGCTCGCCTCGTGCGCCTCCAGCACCTGCTGGAGCGGCAGATTGATGATGAGGTCGCTGTCGGAGAGGACGACGTACTTCTGCCGAATCTCCCGCAGGTACGAACGCACGCCCGAGAGCGCGTCGATCTTGCCGCGGAACACCGCGCCGCGGTATTTTCTCTCGTCGGCAAAGGGCGGCAGGAGCTTGAGTCCGCCGTTTCTGCGCGCCATGTCCCATGTCTTGCCGTTGCCGATGTGGTCAATGAGACTCTGATAGTTGCCGTGCAGCACGACGCCGACATCCGTAATGCCCGCGTTGTGCATATTGGAGAGCATGAAGTCGATCGCGCGGTAGCGCCCGCCAAAGGGCACGGAGCCGGGCATACGCTCCTCCGTCAGCTCACGAAGGCCGGGTGTTTTCGCATAGGCAAAGATAATCCCGTGCAGTCCGTTCATCGTACCGTCTCCTTTCCGTCCGCGCTGCGCATGCGCTTTGCCGCAAGCACATAGTTTTCCGCGACCGCCGCGTCAGGGCCGAGCACCGTAATGCCCCAGTCCTCGGGCTTCACCGCCTCCGGCGGCTGGCCGACGAGCGCGTTCGCCTCCACCACGGCGTTCTCGCCGATGATGGCATAAGATACCTGCGCGCCGCGCCGGATGACGGCGCCGGGCATCAGGAGCGAATACTGCACGCTTGCCCCCTCTTCCAGGGCGCAGCGCTCGGAGAGGACGGAGTTCTCCGCCTCGCCCTCGACCGTGCAGCCGCGCGCGACGACGCTGTGCTCCACATGCGCATTTTTTCCAAGGTAGGCCGGCGGCGCGGAGGACGGCCGGCCATAGATCGGCCAGTCCTTTTCGAGCAGGTCAAGCCCGCTGCCGGTGGCGAGCATATCCATGTTCGCATCCCAGAGCGAGTCGAGCGTGCCGACGTCCTTCCAGTAACCCGAGAAGCGGTAGGCCGCCATTTTCTCCCCGTTTTGCAGCATCTTCGGGATGATGTTCTTGCCAAAGTCGTTGCTGCTCGTCTCGTCGCTCTCATCCTCGATGAGATAGCTTCTGAGCTTTTTCCACGTGAAGACGTAAATGCCCATCGAGGCAAGGTTGCTCTTCGGCTGGGCGGGCTTTTCCTCAAATTCCGTGATGGTATCATTCTCGTCCACGCTCATGATACCAAAGCGCGGTGCTTCCTCCCAGGGCACCTCCATCACGGAGATGGTGCAGTCCGCGCCCGTCTTTTTGTGGTGGGCGAGCATTTTGTCGTAATTCATCTTGTAGATATGGTCGCCCGAGAGGATGAGCACATAGTCGGGGTCGTACATATCGACAAAGCCGATGTTCTGGAAGATGGCGTTGGCCGTGCCCTTGTACCACGAAGCGCCGTTCGCGCTCTGATACGGCGGCAGGATATGTACGCCGCCGTCGGCGCGGTCAAGATCCCACGGCTGGCCGGAGCCAATGTAGCGGTTGAGCTCCAGCGGGCGGTACTGCGTCAGCACGCCCACGGTGTCGATGCCGGCATTGGCACAGTTCGAGAGCGGAAAATCGATGATGCGGAACTTGCCGCCGAACGGCACGGCGGGCTTTGCCATGTTCTCTGTGAGCACATAGAGTCTGCTGCCCTGCCCGCCGGCAAGCAACATGGCGATACATTCTTTTTTCACGCTGTTTCTCTCCTCCTTTTAGTTGTCCGGCGTGCTTGCGTCGGACGGTATGCTTGCTTGTTCTTTTTTCCAGACTCCTTCGCCCGCAAAAAACGCTGCGCCGAGCGGCGGGAGCTTCACGCAAAGGGACTGTTCCCGCCCGTGCGAGGGAATGGGCAGGACTTCGACGGTCTTTTCGTTGCGCCACTCGCCCGTGCCGCCGTACTCCGCGCAGTCGGTGGTAAAGACCTCGCGGTAGCGCTTTTTCGGCGGCACACCGAAGCGGTACTCTCCCTGCGCAACAGGGGAGAAATTGACCGCGGCGATCAGCTCGCGGCCCTTCCGGTCACGCCGCAGGAAGACGACGACGTTGTTGTGGTTGTCGTCCGGGACGAGCCATTCAAAACCCTCCCAGGAAAAGTCGATGTCCCACAGGGGGCTTTGCGATAGGTAAAAGGCGTTGATGTCCTTGAAAAAGCGATGGAGCTGTCGGTTTTCCTCGTTTTCGAGCAGGTACCAGTCGAGCTGAGAGGCAAAATCCCACTCGTGCCACTGTCCAAGCTCCGCTCCCATGAAGGTGAGCTTTTTGCCCGGATGGGCGAGCATATACGCCGTGAAGGCGCGCACGCCCGCGAGCTGCTGCCGATCGTCACCCGGCATCTTGCCGCGAAGCGAGCCCTTCATGTGCACGACCTCGTCGTGCGAGATGGGCAGAACAAAATTCTCAGAAAAGGCATACATCAGCGAAAAGGTGATGTCCTTGTGGTGGTACTGGCGGAACCACGGGTCGAGCTTCAGGTAGTGGCACATATCGTTCATCCAGCCCATGTTCCACTTGAGCGTGAAGCCGAGGCCGCCGTCCTGCGGCGGGCGCGTGACGAGCGGCCACGCGGTCGACTCCTCCGCCACCATCAGCACATTGGGGTTGATGGCATAGGCGGTCCTGTTCAGCGCGCGCAGAAAATCGATGGCCTCGAGGTTCTCGCGCCCGCCGTTTCGGTTGCGCGTCCAGTTCCCGTCCTCGCGCCCGTAGTCGAGGTAGAGCATGGAGGCGACCGCGTCCACGCGCAGGCCGTCCACATGGAATTCCCGCAGCCAGAAGGCCGCGGAGGAGAGCAGGAAGCTCTTCACCTCGCCGCGCCCGTAGTCGAATACGCGCGTGCCCCAGCCCGCGTGCTCGCGCTTGAGAGGGTCTGCGTATTCGTAGCAGGGCGTGCCGTCAAAGTCGATGAGCCCGTGCTCGTCCTTGCAGAAGTGGGACGGCACCCAGTCGAGGATAACGCAAATGCCCTTTTGGTGCAGGTGGTCGATGAGGTACATCAGATCCTCGGGCGTGCCGTAGCGCGAGGTCGCGGCAAAGTAGCCGGTGCACTGGTAGCCCCAGGAATCGTCGAGCGGATACTCCGTCACAGGCATGAGCTCAACGCAGTTGTAGCCAAGGCCCGCCACGTAGTCCGCCAAATCATGGGCGAGCGAGCGGTAGTCGTAAAAATCGCCGTTCTCGCGCCGCCGCCACGAACCAAGATGGACCTCGTAGATGTTGAGCGGCGAGCGGTCAACGGGCGCGGAGGCGCGGCTCGCGCGCCACGCTCCGTCCCCCCAGCGGTAGGGCGGCAGGTCATAGAGCTTGCTGGCCGTGCCGGGACGGGTCTCGGCGTGGAAGGCGTAGGGGTCCGCCTTGAGCACCGTTTTCCCCCGCGTGGAGGTCACGGCATACTTGTAGGTATCAAATTGCTTTAGGCCGGGGATGAATTTCTCCCACAGGCCGTGTTCTCCGCGTGCCATCGGAAAGGCGCTTGCGTCCCAGCCGCAGAAGTCGCCCACGACGGAAACGCGCGCGGCGTTCGGCGCCCAGAGGCGGAAGAGATAGCCCTCTTCCCCGCCCCGCTGCGCGCGGTGCGCGCCGAGGAAGCGGTAGGCTTCGCTGTCCGTGCCGCCGAAAAAGGCCCCGGCGTCAAATCGTTTGTCCGTCCCTTTCATGCCCATCTCCTTTGCTTTTCCCTACCATAGCACAGCGTGCAGCGCGCACCCGGTCGAGTTTCGCCGTCTTATTCCTCCTCTGGCGCGCGCTGGACCGCCGCGCCGCCGATGCCGAAGTCATCCTCCACGCTCGCCGTGTCGCGGCAGAGCATATTTTCCATCACGCGGATATCGCTGTCGATATCCATCGCCTCGTTGCGGTAGAGGTCGTCGAGCTGCTTGTCAAAGCCCTTGATGAGAGCGTCCATCGTCTCTTCGATGCGCTCCTGCGCGCGGGAAAGATTTTCCCCTTCGATGCCCGCCTCTTCAAATTTGGCGTAGCTCGCGAGCAGCTTGAGCGTGGTGGGCAGATAGTAGTTGAGGAAGGTCGCGGCCTGGCGCTGCTTTTCGGGATGCTGCTCGACCTCGTGGAAGATCTTGCCTGCCACAGTCTCAAGATGATCGATCTTTTCACTCAATACAGGGTCGGCAATGCGGTCGTTCGCGCTGCGAATGGCGCGCAGCGCGCCTGCGTAGCCCTCGTTCGCCTCCTTGGGCGTCACGTCTTCCTTCTTCGCCGTTTCGTTCGCATAGTCGGCAAAGGCGTCGGCGTTGCGGAAGAACATCCCGCGGCCGCTGTCAAGGTATGCGCCCGCGCCGAGCAGCCCCTTTTCCACCATGAACTCAAGGTCGCCTTCGACCTTCTTGCGGCTCTTGCCCGTCACGGCGCAGAGCTCGTCCACGGCAATGTGGCTGCGCTTGCCCATCACGGCAAGGTAGCGCGCGGCACGCGCGCTGCGGCGCTTCATCCGCTGCCCGGCAACGAGCATGGCGACGCCGCCGGCAAAGAAGCCGCACATAAGGAAAAGTTCTTCCATCATGTAAGAATACCAGCCGTAGGCGATGACCTCGCCCAGCATGGTCACAAGACTGATGCCGAAGACCGCCGTAACCGCCGCGCCGACGATCGAAAGGATGCGCGCGGTCTTGTCCGAGGCCTTCGGCGCGCGGTTCATCTTCTTCGCCGTCTGCACGACGGTCTTTTCCACCTTGTTCTCACTGCGCGCGGTGACATTTGCGTTCGGACTGGTGCTCGTGCGCATCCCGCTGCGCGGGGCGCTCGCCTTCTTCGGCTTGTCGGAAAGCTTCGAAATGAGCGCGATCAGGCCGATCGGCCACAGGCCGAAGGCAAAAAGCGCCGCAATGATGATCCAGCTGCCGATGTCGCCGCCGTCGTTTTTCTTTGGCGTCTTGCCGCCCTCGTCGAAGCGAAACGAGCCGCTCTCGGGGTCGTACTCAAAGTCCTTGCTCATTTATTTTTTCTCCTTTTTTCCGCCCGCCTTTGCCGCGCGCTCTCGTTCAAAGTTGATGATGTTCGTCTTCTTGCCGCTCTTTTCATCGAGCACATAGAGTGAGTCGAGCTGCGATTTGAGGTTCGCCTTCACCGAGTCGATGTAGTCGCGGCGCAGCTGCGCCTGCTCCTCGCGCTCCTCGTCGGTCAGTCCCTCGGCCTTGGCCTTGCGCGCCAGCGCGTTGATGCGCGCGATCTTTTCTTCCATCGTCATGTTCTTTCTTCTCCTTACAGGTATCGGCGCAGTAAGAGCGCCGTTCTTCCTTTCTTGCTGAGGCCGCCGACCTCGGCGACCTCGAATTTTCCAAGTCCGCGCGCAGAGATCACATCTCCCTGCACAACAGGCGCGTCGGCCTTGAGCGTCTCGCGGTGGTTGAGCTGCACGCGCCCGGATGAGATAAGCTCCTGCGCTTTGCCCCGGCTCATTGAAAAGCCGCTCGCCGCCACCGCGTCGAGTCGCAGCGTCGAGACCGTGTCGCGGATCTCTTTGACCTTGAGTTCGGGGATATTCAGGTCAGGAAGCTCGATCTCGCTGAGAGAGAGCTTCACCCTTCCCGCGCTCGTCACATTTTGCAGCAGATACGGCGCAATGTCGCGCGAAACGATCAAATCGCACGCGCCCTCCGACACCAGAATGTCGCCAAGCTTTTCCCTCGTGATGCCCTGCGCCATGAGCGAGCCGAGAAAGTCCCGGTGCGTCAGCGTATCTTCCTTTCGGTAGGTGCAGCGCAGCGCCGTCATGGATTCGCTCTCGTCCGCTTCCTCCTGCCAGTCAGGGAGGAAGAGAAGCATCCTCCGCTCCGCGCGCTCATAGCCGCCGCGAAAGGCGTAGCCTTCGTGGATGGCGGCGGCGTGCAGCAGATCCTGCGCCGCGCGCTGCTCGGCGGGGCTTAAAAAATCCGTCGCCGCGGGGATGTTGCGCTGCCGACTCTGCTCGCATTTATCGAGGATGTGCGCCAGCAGGATGCGCTCCTCGCCGCTTTGCGCGGCGCGGTCCAAAAGCTGTCTTCTATCCATCAGGTCGCTCCGTTCTGCGTGCGCCACAGCGCGGCGTACTCGCCGTTTTCCTTAAGAAGCGCGTCATGGCTGCCCTGCTCGACGATGCGGCCGTCCTCGATGACGAGGATACGGTCTGCCGAGCGGATGGTCGAGAGACGGTGGGCGATGATGAGCGTCGTGCGCCCGCGCGAAAGCTCGTCGAAGGCGTGCTGGATCTTTACCTCCGTCACGCTGTCGAGCGCGCTCGTGGCCTCGTCCAGAATGAGGATGGAGGGATTCTTGAGGAAGATGCGCGCGATGGACACGCGCTGCTTCTGCCCGCCGGAGAGCATCGTGCCGCGCTCGCCGACGTAGGTGTCAAAGCCGTTCGGCATGGCCATGATGTCGTCATAGATCTCCGCGCGCTTTGCTGCCGCGACGATCTCCTCGTCCGTCGCCTCCGGGCGGCCGTAGCGGATGTTCTCGCGCACGGTGTCGGCAAAGAGGAAGACATCCTGCTGCACGATGCCGATGGCGCGGTGGAGCGAGGACTGCGTGATTTTCCGCACGTCCTCCCCGTCGATGCAGATCGCGCCGTCGCTGACCTCATAAAAGCGCGGGATGAGCTGGCAGAGCGTCGACTTACCGCCGCCGGAGGGCCCCACGATGGCGACGACCTCGCCCGGCGCGATGCGCACGCTCACATCGTGCAGCACGCCGCCCGTTTCCTCCTCCGTGTCGTAGGAAAAGCTCACATGGTCAACGTCGATCTCGCCGCGGCAGGTTTTCAGCTCCTTCGCGTCCGGCGCATCCTTGAGCGCGGGCTCCACGCGCATCAGCGCGACGAAGCGCTCCACACCCGCAAAGCCGCGCGCGAAAATCTCAGAGAAGTTCGCAAGCTTGCGCACAGGGCTGATGAAGGCCGTGATGTAGAGCGAGAAAGTAATGAGGTCGATGTAGTTCATCTCGCCGCGCATGATGAGGTAGCCGCCCACTGCGATCACGGCGGTGGAGAGCAGCGTCATGAAGAATTCCATCGTCGCGTTGAAAACGCCCATCTCGTGATGGAAGGCGCGCTTGGAGACCTTGAATTCCTCGTTCGCGGTGTTGAATTTGCCGACCTCCGCCGATTCGTTGGCAAAGGCGCGCGCCGTGCGGATGCCCGAGAGCGAGGACTCGATGCCGACGTTGATGGCGGCGGTCTTCTGCTTTTCGTTGCGCGAGGCGGCGCTCATCTTGCGGCGGCGGGACATGATGGCCGCGAGAAACACCGGCAGGATGCATGCGACCACGAGCGTCAAGCGCCATTCGATCGACGCCATGATACCGAGCGCGCCGAGGATCGTGAGCGTGGAGATGAGCAGATCCTCCGGCCCGTGGTGGGCAAGCTCCGTGATCTCGAAAAGATCGCTCGTGAGGCGGCTCATGAGCTGGCCCGTGCGGTTGTGATCAAAAAAGCTCACGTCCAGCTCCTGCACGTGGATGAAGAGGTCGCGGCGGATGTCCGCCTCCACGCGGATGCCGAAGGTGTGGCCCCAGTAGGCGATGACATAGTATAAAAACGCGCGCACGATAAATGCGGCCATCATCACAGCCATCACGGTGAAAAACGTGCGGTACTGCTGATTGGGCAAAAGATCGTACATCGACTTGCGCGTCACGAGCGGAAAGGCAAGGTCGACGAGGGCAACGATCGTTGCACAGGCAAGGTCTAAAACAAACAGGCCGCGGTGCGGCTTGAAATAGGATAGCAAAATTGCAAGCGGTTTTTTGTTTTGAAAATCGCGGGTCGTCATGTCGTCTTACTCCTGCATATAAAGATTCAAGATAATTGTAGCACAGGCGCGCAGGCCTTGCAAGGAAAGCCGCCCCCTTTGCGCAAAAAAAGAGCTGCCAAAAAGCAGCTCTTTTTGTTCACTTAATGCGCACCGTGATCGTCAGCACCGCGCCGCCGACCGTGGCCGTCACGGTCGTGATGCCCGCCTTGATGGGCGAGATCGTGCCGTCCGCCGAGATGGACAGGACGCTTGCGTCCGCCACCGCCCAGGCGACGGCGGCGTCCGTTCCGGAAACGCTCAGGCGGATAGATTCGCTCGCCTTGATCGTGCAGTCGAAGTTGCCCGTCACGTCCTTGGGAAGGGTCGTGCCGACGTTCGTTTTGACGCTCAAGGCCGAGGCGTCCACCGTCGGAGTGACCGGGGTCGTCGTGCCGGGATTGGTCGTCTCGCCGCCCGTCGGATCGCTCACGTTCGGCTCTTCGCCGATGCTCGGGTCATTCTCGCCGTCTGCATCCGTCTCGCCGTCGACGGGCTTATTGATCTCATCCTGCACGCCGGGCTTGTCGCCGTCCTCATTGGGGCCGATCTTGGCAACGATCTTGTCGCCAAAGAGCGACCAGCTCAAAAGCAGCAGCGCCACCACGATGACCGCGGCCATCGCGCCGCGGGCGGAGTGCGTCTGCTTTTTATCCGAAACGCGGCGGCCGCCGCCCTTTCCCGTGCCGTTGTGCTTGCTGATCTTGCGCGGATGGTCGCCCTCCTCGCAGAAGGGGCATCTGCGATAGCTGGGGGAATATTCCTCACCGCAGCGCGGACATTTGAGAAGATCCATAGCGCCGCTCCTTTCTTTTTTTACAAATCGTTGTTCCTGCGGGCGCGCAGACCGCGCCGCTCCTTTACATAATACTTGTTTTTTTGCCCCGCGTCAACCGCAACGCGCAAAATTTTGAGCCGCCGCCTTGCTTTTCCGCCCCGCCGCCCCTATAATAGTAAAAAATACGACATACACGGAGGATGCGGCGATGAACACTATTTTTATCGGCATTGCAGGCGGCACCGGCTCTGGCAAAACGACGCTCACCGAGCATTTGAAGCAGCACTTCGGCGACGATATCAGCGTGGTCCACCACGACAGCTACTATAAGCGCCAGGACCTTCCCTTTGAAGAGCGCTGCCAGCAGAACTACGACCATCCCGACGCCTTTGAGACCGACCTCATGGTCGAGCAGCTCAAGGAACTCAAAGCAGGCAAGGCCATCCGCTGCCCCGTCTACTCCTTCTCCGAGCACCAGCGCACGGACGAGACCGAGCTCATCCAGCCAAGCAAGGTCGTCATCGTCGAGGGCATCCTCATTTTTCAGGACCCGCGCCTGCGCGAGATGCTGGACATCAAGATCTTCGTCGAGACCGACGCGGATGTGCGCATCCTGCGCCGCGCCCTGCGCGACGTGCGTGACCGCGGCCGCACGCTCGAGAGCGTCATCACGCAGTACCTCACGACCGTCAAGCCCATGCACGAGCAGTTCGTCGAGCCGAGCCGCAAGTATGCCGATATCATCGTGCTCGAAGGCGGGCACAACCTAGTCGCGCTCGACATGATCATGCAGCGCATCGCAAGCCACATCGCCGCCACGGATTGAATCAGAAAAAACGGGAGCAGCTTTCAGCTGCTCCCGTTTTTGATCTTCTTATACGCCCGCAAAGTGGAACACCACGCCGATCACGGCGGAAATGCCGATGAAGACGATCGGGTGCAGGTCCTTTGTCTTCTTGACGCAGCGCGTGAAGAAGAGCAGCGCCAGCGCAAGGACGATGCCGCGCCAGTTGAACGCGCCGTCCCACGAAAACTTCATCAGCAGGGACGTATCCGCCGACGTGCTCGTGATCCCCGCGATCACCTGGAGCATCACGCCCGCGCAGGCCGCGCCGATGAGGCCCGTGGAGGCCGGGCGCAGCCCGTAAAACGCATCGGCAACAAACCTGCTGTCACGGAACTTTGCAAGCATCGCCGCGACGATCAGGATAACGACGATCGACGGCGTCACCTCGCCGATGGTGGCGATGATCGCGCCGGGCACGCCCGCAACCGTGTAGCCGACATAGGTCGCCATGTTGATGCCGACCGGCCCCGGCGTGGATTCCGACACCGCCAGCATATTCATGAGATCCGTCTGCGTGAACCAGCCGGTGCTCGCGCCGATATCTTTCAGGAACGGCAGCGTCGCCATGCCGCCGCCGACGGCGAAAAGCCCCGTTTTGAAGAATTCCCAGTAGAGGCGAAGATAGAGCGTCATTCTGCCTTCCTCCCCTCAAGCGCCTTGAGCGCAACGCCGGAGAGCGCCGCAAGCAGCACGAACCACACCGGCGAAACGCTCAGAAAGATGCTTCCGAGCAGCACAAGGGCAAAGATGAGCGCCGTGCGCTTATCCACGACCGATTTCTTCAGCAGCTTGAGCACGGCGTTCAGGATGAGCACGCACACGCACACCTGAATGCCGGCAAAGGCATTCTGCACCCACGCAAGGTGCGAAAAGTTCGTGATGAGCCCTGCAAGGACCGTAATGATGACAAGCGAGGGAAACACGACGCCGAGCGTTGCGGCAATGCCGCCGAGGACGCCCTTTTTCTTCTCACCGACAAAGGTTGCCGTGTTGACGGCAATGATGCCCGGCGTGCACTGGCCGATGGCAAAGTAATCGACCAGCTCCTCCTCCGTGGCCCACTTCCTGTTCTGCACGATCTCGCGCTCGAGGATCGGCAGCATGGCCATGCCGCCGCCGAAGGTCATCACGCCCACCTTGGCAAAGGTGATAAACAGCTCCCAGATCATATTCAAAGCAAAGACCCCTTATTCCACATATCCGTAAAGGCCGCGCACCGACACCTCGCCCGTGCGCACGGTCTCCACCGTTCCGTTCTCGCGGCGCACGATGAGGCCGAATTCCTCGTCCACATCCAGCGCCGTGACCTTTTCCTTCGTATCCTGCCACAAAAGCTGCACCTCGCGCCCGATGGTCACGCAGCGGCGGCGGTATTCCTCGAGATAGCCGCTCGTATCGCCCGACTTGAGTGCCGCGCAGAGCGCGTCAAGCTCCTCGATCATCGCCGCGGCCAGCGCCGCGCGCGAGACGCGCCTGCCCGTTTCGCGCAGGATGGACGTCGCGATCTGCGCAACGTCGCCTTCAAAGTCCTCCTCGCGCTGGCTGACGTTGATGCCGATGCCCGCCACAACGTATTGCAGCGCGCCCGTCTCGCCCTCCACGCTCAGCTCGGTCAGGATGCCGCAGAGCTTCCTGCCGTTGAGCACAAGGTCGTTCGTCCACTTGATCTGCACGCTCGTGCCGCCCACACGGTCGACCGCGCGGCTCATCGCAACGGCAACGAGGCCCGTGAGCGGCATGAGCTGCGCGGGGCTCAATTCCGGGCGCAGCAAAACAGAGAGGTACACGCCCTTGCCCGCCGCGCTCTGGAAGCTGCGACCGCGCCGGCCGCGCCCGCTCGTCTGCTCCGCGGCGACGGCGACCGTGCCGTCCGGCGCGCCGTCGAGCGCGATGCGCTTTAGGTAGGCGTTGGTCGAGTCGATGGTATCAAAGCAGTCGATGCGCCCGCCGACTAACCGCACCGTGCCAAGAAAGCTGCGCACGGTCTGCTCGCTGAGCACATCGGGCAGCGCCTTGAGGCAGTAGCCGCGCCCCGGCACGGCGTCGATCTCATAGCCCTGCGCGCGCAGGGCGGAGATGCTCTTCCAGATCGCCGCGCGGGTGATGCCGAGCGAGGCGCTGATGGACTCGCCCGAAACAAAGCGTCCCTTTTCGCGCAGCAGCAATGCCAAAACCGTTTCTTTTCCCATAGCGTCCTCCGCCGTTACAAAATGTAACCGAAATGTTACCCTTTTGAAGTTGACAGGCGGCAGCTTATCGCTTACGATTGACATAACGTCAAATTTCGCGTTCCACCGCTGCCGTCTTAGGATTGTAGCACGCTTGCCGCCGTATGTAAACCGAAATCTCCCATTTTGGTTTACCCGGCGGTTTCTTTCCGAATTCCCGGTTTTTTCCATTGCCGCACACGAGCATTTCGCATAAAATACGGCGTAGCCGACTATCTTTGACAGGAGCTTATCCCGTGAGTTTTTCTGACCTGACGTTTCTTTTTTACTTCCTGCCGCTCTTTTTCGCGGTTTATTATCTTGTTCCCTTCCGCTGCAAGAACGCCGTGCTCGTGCTCGGCAGCGCCGCGTTCTACTTTCTCGGCGCAGGGGCGCGTGACGCGCTGCTTCTTGGCGCGTCCATCCTCTTCCATTACGGTCTCGCTCGCGCGATGGATGGGAAAGCCGTCCGCGCGCGCAAGGCGCTGCTGCTTTTCGGTCTGTGCGCCGACCTTTTCGGACTGGTCTACTTTAAGTATGCCGCATTTTTGCTGGAAAATCTGGGCAAACTGACGGGGCAGACCTTCTCCCTTGTCCAGCTTGCCCTGCCGCTCGGCGTAAGCTTCTACCTCTTCCAGAGCGCGGGCTATCTCATCGACGTGTACCGCGGCGCGCGGGCGGAGCGCAATCTCGTCGACTTTTCCACCTTCGTCCTCGCCTTCCCGCAGCTGACAATGGGCCCCATCCTGCGCTACGATGAATGGCGCGGCGCGCTCAAGGAGCGCACGGTCGCGTGCGGCGACGTCCTCCTCGGCTTTGAGTGCTTCGCCGTCGGTCTTTGCTTCAAGGTGCTGCTGGCCGATCAGCTCGCGCCGCTGTGGGCCTCGCTCGAACGCATCGGCTACGGCTATCTCTCCGCGCCGCTTGCCTGGCTCGGCGCGGCGAGCTACAGCTTGCAGCTCTACTTCGACTTTTCCGGCTATTCCCTCATGGCGATGGGTCTTGGGCAGATGCTGGGGCTGCGCGTGCCGCGCAACTTTGACCTTCCCTACACCGCCCGCTCGGTGAGCGAGTTCTACCGCCGCTGGCACATCACGCTCGGCACATGGTTCCGCGACTATCTCTACATTCCCCTCGGCGGCAGCCGCCGCGGAAAGGCGCGCACGGCGCTCGCGCTGACGGTCGTATGGGTCTTCACCGGTCTCTGGCACGGGGCGAGCTGGAACTTCGTCCTCTGGGGCGTAATGTTGCTCGCCTTCATCCTGCTTGAAAAATTCTGCATCGGCAGCTTTCTCAGGGAGCACAGGCTCCTCTCGCACCTTTACCTGCTCTTTGTCATCCCGCAGACGTGGGTCGTCTTCCGCATCACAAAGCTTTCCGACATCAGCGCGTATTTTTCCCGCCTGTTTCCGTTTTTCGGCACGCACAGCGCCGTATCCGCGCAGGACGCGCTCAAGCTGCTCTCGTCCTGCTGGTGGCTGCTGCTTTTATCCGTGCTCTTCTGCCTGCCGCAGCCCCGCCGCTTTTATGAAAAGCACCGCGGTACGCTGCTCATCGATTTGCCGCTTTCTGTCCTCTTCTGGGTGTGCGTGTACTTCATCGCCACATCCTCGGGCAATGCCTTCCTCTATTCTCGTTTTTAAGGAGATCGTCCATGTCCTCCCGAATCCCTTCCCTTCTGCTGCCGCTGTGCTTTTTGAGCGCGGTCGCGCTCAATGTCTACCCGCTGCTTGACCCCACGGGCGTGTACGGCAGCTATCTATCAAAACTCGACAGGAAAACGCCGCCCGTCGCGGCGGTGGCGCTCGCGGCCGCCGATGGGGTATACCCGTGGAGCGAGAGGGCAGCACCCGAGCCGCCCCCCGCGCCCGAGCCGCCGCCCGAGCCGGAGCCGGAGCCCGAGCCTGACGCGCCCGCCTCCCCCTTCACCACGGTGGACGCGAGCTACTTTGACGACGCCCTTTTCATCGGCGACTCGCACACCGACGGCTTCAAGGACTATGCGGACCTTCCCAACGCCGACTATCTCTGCCACAACGGGCTGACCGTCTGGTCGGCGGTGGAAAAGGCGGAGTTCCCCGGCAGACAGACGCTCGCCCAGGCGCTAAAGGGCAAGCATTACGGCAAGATCTACCTGATGCTCGGCATCAACGAGCTCGGCACCGGCACAGCGGAGAGCTGGGCCGCGCAGTACAAGGTGCTGCTCGACGAGGTGCGTAAGCTACAGCCCGACGCCATCATCTTCCTGCAGGCCATCTTCCACACGACGCAGGAAAAGTCGGATACGACGTTCTTCAAAAATTCGACCATCGACGCGCGCAACGCAGAGATAGAGAAATTCGCCGACAACGAGACGGTCTTCTATATCGACTGCAACCCCGTCTTCGACGACGACACCGGCGCGCTGACGCCGGAATACTCCGGCGACGGCGTGCACGTCAAGGCGCCCTATTATGTGATGTGGCGCGACTATCTCTTTCAGTTCGGCGTGGTGCGATGATCTCAGCGACACAAAAAGGGAACCGCTCATTGAGCGGTTCCCTTTTTGTTATTTTGCTCAGCACTTGACCTTGTAGCCGCGGTTCAGGCGCATTTCGAGCGCGTCAAGCTCGTCGTAGAGCTCGCTCGGCACCTTGCCGATCTTTTCGTAGTAGGCGCGTGCGTCCTCGCACTCCTTGAGCCAGAGGTCACGGTCGACCGAGAGAAGGCGGCGCATGTCGTACATCGACATATCGAGGCCCTCCATGTCGATATCGTGCGTGTTCGGCTCGTAGCCGAGCGCGGTCTCCGCCGCGCCGATCTCATTGTCGGCGCGCGAGATGATCCACTGCAAAACGCGCATATTGTCGCCAAAGCCGGGCCAGGCAAAGTTGCCGTCCTCATCGGTGCGGAACCAGTTGACGTTGAAGATCTTCGGCGGCTTGGGGATCTTCTTGC
>ENA-OUQG01000544-OUQG01000544.1-human-gut-metagenome-genome-assembly--contig:-NODE-544-length-22780-cov-4.610297_pt1 | contig 22780 bp, 20 predicted proteins | sample MGYA00237943_ERZ548823 | MGnify/ENA primary metagenome ERZ548823 (study PRJEB26490, sample SAMN05194731) | human gut metagenome | biome: terrestrial biome; feature: human-associated habitat; material... | reverse complement strand
GATTTTATTTCTTTGCCGCCTGCGGGCGGCAAACTCTGCGAGGCTTTTTTGATACGCTGAGACCACCCTCTCGGGTGGCCTCAGCGTGGATGCACCTTAACTATAACTATATTGCGTCACAGGTCTAGCTTCAGGTCGTTTTCACCGATCCAGCCCCAGTTGCGCAGAGGCAGGGCGATGAGCCAGCTCAGGATAGCCGGGAGGACGAAGCAGATCAGCACCAGGCCCAGCCAGTCGGTGGCGGTGATGGCGGTCTTGGTACCGGCCTCAATATCCGCCAGCCAGCCGGTATATACGCCGATCTGACCCACCAGGCCGCAGGTGCCCATGCCGCTGGACACCGCTGCACCGTTCATCTCCATGCGGAAGATACAGGTGGCGATGGGGCCGGTGATGGCGGAGGCCAGAGTGGGAGGGATCCAAATACGGGGGTTGCGGACAATGTTGCCCATTTGCAGCATACTGGTGCCCAGGCCCTGAGCGGCCAGACCGCCCCAGCGATTTTCCCGGAAGCTCATAACGGCGAAGCCCACCATCTGGGCGCAGCAGCCCGCTACGGCGGCACCTCCGGCCAGACCCGTGAGGCCCAGGGCGGCGCAGATGGCAGCGGAGGAGATGGGGAGCGTCAGGGCGATGCCGATGACCACGGAGACGATGATGCCCATGAAGAAGGGCTGCAGCTCCGTGGCCCACATGATGGCCTTGCCCACGGCGCTGGCAGCGGTGCCGATGGGGGCGGCGATCAGGGCCGCCGCGCCGATACCGCTGAGAATGGTGACAATAGGTGTCACCAAAATGTCGATTTTCGTCTCTTTACTGACGGCCTTGCCGATCTCCGCGGCAATGATGGCTACGAACAGCACCGCCAAGGGTCCGCCGGCTCCGCCCATGGCATTGGTGGCAAAGCCCACGGGAATGAGGGAAAAGAGGACCATGGGCGGGGCATTCAGCGCCTGCCCGATGGCCACGGCCATACCCGGGCCCACCATGGCCGAGCACAGGCCGCCGATGGTGTAGCCCACCGCGCCGTCGCCCTTACCCAGGGTGACGATGATGTCCGTTAAAAATCCGATATGGAGCTGGGTGCCCAGCGTGTTGAGAATGGTGCCCACCAGCAGCGTGCAGAACAGGCCCTGGGCCATGGCGCTCATGGCGTCGATGAAATAGCGCTTGGGGGAGAAAACAATGTCCTTGCGGCGCAGGAAGGCCGATACCTTTTCCATAAGTACACCTCGAATAAAAACAGAGTAGTCAGGTGTCTTGACACCGGACTACTCCATTATATAGATTTTTTTGGTTTTGTCAATCCTCCAGGAGCATTCTCTTGCTGCGCAGCACCGCCAGCACCCGGGTAAAGGCATCTTCATCGTCGGCCGAGAGTCGATGGGCATGGATGCCGTCGGTTAAAAGGCTCAGGGGCTGGGCACCGTTTTCCTGCATTTTGCGCACGAATTCGTCCACATCGTAGCGGCAGGAGAGCTGCAGGGGAGCGGTGATCTCGCCGTAGACCGGGTGCTCCACCGTCACATCCAGCACGTTGCAGCCGCCGTCTACCATGGCATAGAGCTCCTCTTGGGTCTGGTGAGGGGTGTGCTGGCAGACCACCTGGCGCACCAGGCCCTCCTCCGGAGGGATCAGGTAGCCTCGGGAGGTGGACACGATCTGCACGCCGCCGGCCCGCAGCAGGGCCACATCCCCCACAATTACCTGCCGGCTCACGCCCAGAAGGCCCGCCAGGGCTGTGGCACTGAGAGGGGATTTTCCCCTTTGCAGATGGGATAAAATGGCGTTTCGCCGCTCTTGGGCTGTCATAGTAAAGCTCCTTTCGGTGCAGTTTGGGCGCGGGCGAGGCGTCAAGGAGGCCGCCCCCTACACGGTCACACTATTATACTATATCCAAAACTGCGATACAATAGGGGCCTCAAGAAAAAGTCACAGCGCCGCCTGCTGCAGATGGCGGAACCGACGCGCGCCCAGGAGCTCCAGCGCCGGGGGCAGCAGGCACAGGGCCGCCCAGGCCGCGTAGAACAGGCAGGACATGGGCGTAATGGGCATCATCACCACCTGGGGGGCAAAGCGGATCATGGTTTGGTCCAGCAGCAGGGCCATCAGCAGCACGCATATCAGGGAGCAAAGACCGATGACAAAGGAGCGGTCCCGGCCATCGAAGCGGTACAGCGAGTAAGCGGTGCGGCCCCGGAGGGAGCAGCCCCGGCAGCGCATGGAGTCGGAGGTGGTCACGATGCCCTCAATGAGCCAGGTGAGGAGGATGCTGCCCCGGCGGAGGGCGTTGCGCATTCTTTGGAAGATATTTCCCTGGCCCTTTCCCCGGCCGATACCCCGCTGGGCCAGCTCAATGCGCTGACGCTGTTTGTTCAGCCGGGGAACCGTGCGCAGGAGGATGGATAAATACAGGGACAAATGGGGGGACACGCGGCCCAGAAGATAGACGATCTTATCCGTGGTGAACACCGCGTGGACGCAGCCCATCCACAGCACCGCTGCCACACAGACCATGGCCCAGGTGCCGCCGCAGAGAAAGGACTCCAGAGTCACCTGGTTGCCGATGAAGTTCACCCCCAGCACGGTGAGGCCGAAGTGGTGGTACGACCCGTACCACAGGGCATACAGCAGGGCAAGGGGCAGCAGCCCCAGCCCCGGAATCAGGGCCCGGAGGCCCCGGAGCTTCAGCAGGTACAGAAAGGCGCACACATAGCTGAGGCACAGAAAAACCGGCTGGCGGAACAGGATGGTCCCCGTAAGCACCGCCGTGAAATACAGGAGATTGATGGCCGGATGATAGCGTGCAAATTCCATGGCATCAGGGCTCCATCATGCCGTATTTGATCTGGATGCGGCGCAGACGGTCCAGCAGGGGCTTTCCGAACAGGAGCATGGTCAGGGCCACCGCCGAGCCGTGGACGCAGTTCACGGGCACACCCGCCAGATAGATGGCCAGAGGGGAGGAGGCGCTGAATCCGGCCATGAAGAAGGTGGAGGTGTCCAGCAGGGGCCCTACCACCAGGAGAATGCACAAAAAGCCGAATACCGTCAGGCCCAGGATGTCCCGCCAGCCACCGTCACGCCAGGCCCGGGGGGATTTTTTCAGAACGCCGCACAGGGCGAACAGACCCGCCAGCATCCCGCCGATGCCGTAGGCAAACATCTGCCACGGGGTCCAGGGCCCCTGGCCGAAGATGAAGTTGCTGGCAAAGCCGCTGATGGCTCCGCAGAGAAAGCCCGCCTCCGGGCCGAAGGCAATGCCCGTGAGCATGACAATGGCCAGCATGGGCTTAAAGTGGGGCACAAAGCCGAAGGCTGCCCGGCTGGCTACCGCCAGGGCGCACAGCACCGCCAGGAGCACCAGCTCCCGGGCCTGGGGCTTGCGGCTTTCAAAGTGCAGGAAGAAGGCGGCAATGGTCAGGACGATGATGGTCAGGCCCGAGAGATAAAAGCTCTGCTTCAGCCGGGTAAACAGCACCACCGCCAGGGGTACCAGAAGCACCATAATGGCCAGGCTCAGCCAAAAGCGCCAGTTTGTTTTTCGCGTGTTCATGTTAAATCGTTCTCCTTCATCAGGGACACTACATCCTCCGCCGTCACCGCCTGGGGGAACAGGTGGCGGCTCATGCGGTTGGCCGCGGTGGTGTAGAAGCTGTTTTGGGCAAAGAAGCGCCGGGGGGTGTTGGTGGTGAGAAGCTGGCCGTCAAAAAACATGGAGACGCTGCTTGCGTACTCTGCGCAGAACTCCACATCGTGACTGACCATGACGATGGTCACCCCCTGCTCCGCCATAAGGCGGTGCAAAAGCCCCGCCAGCTGACGCTTGAAGAAGCTGTCCAGGCCCTTGGTGGGCTCGTCCAAAAGCAGCAGCTTCGGCTCCGTCAGCAGGACCTTGGCCAGGGCGGAGCGCTGCTGCTCGCCGCCGGAGAGGTCGTAGGGATGGTGGTCCAGCAGGGCGGTGATGTCGCAGAGCCGGGCCATGTCCTCAATGCGCCGCGCCTTATCCGGGCAGGAGGCGGGGAGCATCTCCTCCAGGTCCTCCCGGACGGTTTTCTTTACGAACAGACACTGGGGATCCTGGGGCAGCATGGCCAGCTTTCCGTGGAAAAGGTCTTTACACTTGGTCGTGTCCTGCCCGTCTACACGGACCTTGCCCCGGTAGGGCCTGCAGATGCCGCAGATAGCCTTGAGGGTGGTGGATTTGCCGGTCCCGTTGCCGCCTACGATGGAAAAGAGCGTCCCCTTGGGCACCCGGAAGCTGACGCCCTTGAGAATGTCGGGGCTGTCCTTTTCATAGCGATACCATATTTCCTTCACCTCCAGGGCCGGGTCCTTGATCTCCTCCGGCAGCTCCGGCTGGGGGGGCAGGGTGTCGCGCACTTCCTTCCCGGCGGCCTTTTCCGTAAGCCAGCTGCGGCCCTCCCGCACCGTCAGGGGGGAGGCGGCGCCGGTCTCCCCTGCGCCGTAGAAAATGCGTACCGGGGCGGGCATGGCGGTGAACATATCGCTCTTTTGGGTGTAGAGGAGCTGGCCCACCTTTTTGGGCGCGTCGTCAGCCAAAATCCGTCCGTTTTCCATGACCACGCAGCGGTCGGCGGCGTGGAAGATGTCCTCCAGGCGATGCTCGGTGATAAGCACGGTGGTGCCCAGCTCCCGGTTAATTTTCTTCACGGTGTTGAGAAAGTCCGAGGCGGCAATGGGGTCAAGCTGGCTGGTGGGCTCGTCCAGGATCAGAACCTTGGGCTGCATGGCCATGATAGAGGCCAGGTTCAGCAGCTGCTTCTGCCCGCCGGAGAGCTCCGCCACATCCCGGTGAAACCAGCTCTGGATGCCGAAATAGCTGGCCATCTCCGCCACACGCAGGCGCATGGTTTTCTGGTCGCAGCCCAGGCTCTCCAGGCCGAAGGCCAGCTCGTGCCAGACCTTATCGGTAACGATCTGGCTGTCCGGGTTTTGCATGACGAAACCGATTTCCGAGGACTGCTTGCGCAGGTCCGCCCGGTCCAGGGGCGCACCGTCGTAGAGGATGGTCCCCTCCCGGTTTCCGTGGGGGGTGAGGACGGTTTTCAGGTGCCGCAGGAGGGTGGTTTTGCCGCTGCCGGACTTACCGCACAGGGCAATATATTCCCCCTGCTCCACTTGCAGGGAAACACCCCGCAGAGAGGGATGCTCCGGGTCTGTGGGGTAGGAAAAGGTCAGATTTTCGATCGCAAACTGTGCCATAGGATAGCCTCCCGAATGGAATAAAAGGTGGGGATCAGTAATAAAACGGCGTAGGCCGCCAGGCCCAGAACAGGCCGAAAACCCCTGACCGGGGCCAGGGAAAGGGCCGGGAAAAAGACCGCCCGGGCGCTGCCGCCGACAGCGGCATAAACGGTGGCGGCCAGGGCTGCCAGGATAAGGGCGGCAATCAGCCGGTCCCGGCCGGTGAAGCGGTAGATTTGAAAGGTGGTGCGCCTGCCCTCGGCGCCGTAGCCCCGGCAGCGCATGGAGTCGGCGGTGACGACGCTGCCCTCCAGGGCCCAGCCGGAGAGGGCCGTCAGCACATCCATGCCGCCCTGAATTTTCTCTTTCCGGGTTCCGGCGGCGCTGCGGCCGATGCACTTGCGGGCCCCGGCGATTTGCTTGCCCTTGCGCCAGTAGCCGGGGATCAGGCGCAGGACCATCACCAGCACCAGGGAGATGGAGGGGATCACCGCGCCGAAAAGACTGGTGAATTTATCGGAGGTCATGACAATGCCGCCGCAGAGAAACCACAGGCTCACCGCCGCAAACATGAGCCCCGAGCAGAGGCCGTAGCACAGGGCCTGCCAGGTATAGGGGCGGCCAAAGAGGGTGAATAGGACGGTGTCCCCCAGGGTGTTGAAAATCGGGTTTACCGCCGCTACCAGCACCAGCACCAGCAGCAAAAAGCCGAGGGTCTTACCGCAGCGGCTCCGGCGCAGGGCAGCGTAGTAAGCTCCGCCGCACACCAGAGACACCAGCAGATATGCCGGGTGGAACAGCACCACCGTCAGCACGATGGCCGCTGCGAAAAACAGGAAATTCACCGCCGGGTGGCAGCGGGAAAACACATCATACTCCTGCAGGACCATCGCCTCCTTTGCTTATGATTTTGCAGGTATGGGGATTACCCCATAAAGTCGGGAGCGCCTACATCGGTGCCCAGGCCCTTGCAGGTGTAGGCCCACACAATGGTGTCACCGGCCTCCAGCTTGTAGCTGGAGCAGCCGTAGTTGGGGAACCAGCCGTTGACCTTGTACATCCAGCCGGACTGCTGGCCGCAGTCAAACTCATACAGGTTGTTGATGCCCTCGACATAGTAGCTGCCGTACATGGGCGTGTAGCTATACTCGATTTGAATGCCCCGCGCATCGCAGATGCGCTTAAGTACATCGAACACGGTCTCCCCCTCGGTAAAGGTGACGGTGGTGGTAGGGAGGATGGTGCCGCTGTCGGGCACATAGACATCCAGACCCGGCCTCAGATCCTGCATATTATTAAGAATGGTATCACAGCGGATCTCAATGGTGCAGGAGTAGGTGGGCTTTTCCGCAGGCTTGGGCGTTTCGTCGGGCTTCGCGGAGCTGTCGGGTTCGGGTGTTGTGTCGGTGGAGGTATCCGCCTCGGGCTGGATGGGCTCGGAGGTAGCATTGCGGCTATCCAGCACGGACTTCACCTCGTCGGCATGGCAGACCATGTCCTCCTGGCTGTCCAAAATGCACTCCAGGGCAAAGGAGCTGAGGGCCTTGAGATCCAGGTCCTGTACGGAGAGCTCTGTACCCACATAGCTGCCGGTCTTTCCGGCGTCAAAGGTGTTGGACCCGTCGCTGACAGAGCCGCCCAGCACATACAGGGTCTCCGACCCCGTGCGGACGGTACACACCAGCACGGCGCTCTGGAGCTTGGCGCTGTGGGCACCGTAGTGCAGGGTCACAGCGGCATCGCCGGCCTGACAGAAGGCCTCACCCGTCACCAGGCGCATCTGCATATCCTCCGGCTTCGCGGAGAGGATCTCCAGCTTGGCGCCCTGAGAGAGCGTCAGGCTGCAGCCCCCGACCTTGGCGGACACATAGCCGCTGGTAACGGAGACGGTGTCCCCCTTACGGAGCCGGGTCTCACCGGTGATCTCCGAGGCGATACCGCCGCGGGTGAGATTGGATAGGCCCTTTTGCACCGTGGCGGTGATGGCGGTGGCCTCGCCCTCCGGGGCGGGCTTATCGAACCAGCCCAGATGCCGCCCGGCGAAAAACACGGCCAGGGCCGCGATGACGGCGATGGCGGCGATCATCAGGATGTTATAAAGGGTTTTCTTTTTCAGTTTCATTTTTTCTCCTCTCCGGGGCAATAGAAAAAGCCCCCAAAGCGGGGGCGTAGTATTTCCGTATCGACCGCGGGGCATCCCCCAAGAGCCGCGGGCCGCCTGAACTGGGGAATGTATTCCGGCTCCGAACGCCCGATGCCAAAGCCTTCTCGGAGCTGCGCCCCAATGGCGATGGCGGCCTATGTCCGTCTACGGCGGCTTGGTACCGCTGGGATTGTCCCATTCCGTTCCGTCAGTTCTAAATAAATATTATAGCATAGTTCATTCCGGGGCGCAACCGTCAATCTTCGGGCTCTTCCGGGTTTTTCCGGGCTTTTTCGTGGTGGTGGCATACGCCGCGGTAAATCAGCAGACCCACCAGGGACAGAAGCAGCGTTCCGCCGAACACCAGGGCCGCAAAAAGGTAGCTTTTTCCACCCAGGGCGCTGCCGCCTACGGTGGAGGTGAGTACCGAGGGAAGCCGCCCTGCACTACACAGCAGCAGCCAGGTGCCCCAGCGGAGGTCCGTAAGCCCGGCGAAGTAGCACAGCAGGTCCTTGGGGGTGCCGGGGATGGTGAAAATGAGCCAAAAGAGGAAGTTGCGCTTGGGGGAGCTTTTGAGAAAATGCAGCTTATCCAGCTTCTCCGGCGGGAAAAAGATCTCCACTATGGGCTGACCCAGGCGGCGCACCAGCCAAAAGACGGCAACACTGCCTAAAAACAGACCCAGCATACACAGAATGCTGCCCCATACGCCGCCGAAGGCATAGCCGCCGCAAATCTCCAGGGGCTCTCCGGGGATGATGGCCACCACCACCTGGAGTATACACATGCCCACATACACGGCCTTGCCCCACAGCCCCAGGCCGTCGATCCACTGGCGGAACAGCTCCGGCTCCTTGGCAAAGCGCACCATGGGGCGGCCAACGAACCAAAATACCGCCAGGGACAGGAGAATAAAGAGGACCAGGGTGGCCAGGGCGGCGGCTTTTTTCTGTTTTTGGGTGAGAGTGGGCTTGTTAGGCATAGTTGCCTCCTTGCGGCTTTTTCAAACTGTTTTCCTTAGTATACCATGGATTACCACAGAAATATAAATATTTCGTGAATAAATTGGGAAATTCATGTCACATTTCCGGGTCGGGAAACATTTTGTTTGACAAATGCCAGATAGTCTTATTATAATAGGTTGACATAAGACGAAACACCCCCCGAAAAGGAGAAACATATGGATATTTTTGAAAAGTGCTATGCCCCCTCTCTTGCCACCGACCTGCAGGAAAAGGGCGTGTATCCCTACTTCCGGGCCCTGCAGTCCCGGCAGGACGTAGAGGTGATGATGGAGGGCAAGCGCCGCATCATGCTGGGGTCCAACAACTATCTGGGCCTCACCACCGACCCGGAGGTCATCGAGGCAGGCGTGCGCACCATGGAAAAGTTCGGCACCGGCTGCAGCGGCTCCCGGTTTCTCAACGGCACCCTGGAGCTGCACCTGGAGCTGGAGGAGGCTTTGGCCAGCTTCCTGCATAAAGAAGGGGTCATCACCTTCGGCACGGGCTTTCAGTCCAATGTGGGCATCATCAGCGCCCTGGTGGGCCGGCACGACTATGTGATCTGCGATAGGGAAAACCACGCCTCCATTTATGCCGGCTGCCAGATGAGCTACGGCAAAATGCTGCGCTACCGCCACAGCGACATGGAGGACCTGGAAAAGCAGCTTAGGCGGGTGCCGGAGCAGAACGGCGCCCTCATCGTCACCGACGGCGTGTTCTCCATGGGCGGGGACATTGCAAAGCTGCCGGAGATCTGCGCCCTGGCGAAGAAGTACGGGGCCCGGGTCATGGTGGACGATGCCCACGGCCTGGGCGTTCTGGGCCCCGGCGGCCGGGGCACCGCCAGCCACTTCGGCCTGGAGGAGCAGGTGGATGTGTACATGGGTACTTTTTCCAAGTCCCTGGCATCTCTGGGCGGCTACATGGCGGCCGATAAGGCGGTGACGGAGTATGTGCGCCACACCTCCCGGCCCTTTATTTTCTCCGCCTCCATCCCTCCTGCCAACTGTGCCACGGCCCTGGCGGCCCTCCGTAAGCTGGAGAAGCATCCGGAGCTGCCGGAGCGTCTGCGGGATCTGAGCCTGTATGCCCGGAGGGGCTTCACGGACCGGGGCCTTAAAATTCGTGAGTCGGCCCTGTCCGCGCCTACGCCCATCATCCCCATATATACCTATGAGACCATGCATACGCTGGACGCGGCCCAGAAGATTTACGACCGGGGCGTGTATGTAAATCCCACCCTGCCCCCGGCCACTCCGGAGGGGGAGGCCCTGCTGCGAACCAGCTATATGGCCACCCACACCGAGGCCCTGCTGGACGAGGCTATGGACATTATGGCGGAGGTGCTGCTTCATGAGTAAGATCGCTGTCGTCACCGGCGGGACCTCCGGCATTGGCCGGGAAACGGCCCTGTACCTGGCAAAAAACGGCTGTACGGTGTATGAGCTGAGCCGCCGTGAAGAGGGCGTGGAGGGCCTTAGGCACATCCGGGCCGATGTGACGGACGAGGAGTCCGTCCGCCGGGCGGTGGAGCAGATTTTGCAGGAGGCCGGGCATATTGATATCCTGGTGAATAATGCGGGCTTCGGCATCAGCGGGGCTGTGGAGTTTACGGACACGGAGGAGGCCCAGCGCCAGTTTCAGGTGAATTTCTTCGGCATGGTGCGTATGAACCGGGCGGTCATTGCCGCCATGCGCAGCCGGGGCAGCGGCCGCATTGTGAATCTCAGCTCCGTGGCGGCCCCGGTGCCCATCCCCTTCCAGACCTATTATTCCGCGTCCAAGGCGGCCATCAATTCTTATACCATGGCCCTGGGCAATGAGCTGCGGCCCTTCGGCATCACCGTCTGCGCCGTAATGCCCGGGGACATCCATACCGGCTTCACCGCCGCCCGCCACAAGGTGGGCCAGGGGGACGAGATTTATGCCGGTCGCATCAGCCGCTCCGTAAAGCGCATGGAGCACGACGAGCAGACGGGCATGGACCCGGCCAAGGCCGGTGCCTTTGTGGGAAAGGTGGCCCTGAAAACCGGCCATAAGCCCCTGTACACCATCGGCTTTTCCTATAAAGCGGCGGTGCTCCTGACCAAAATTCTCCCCGCCCGGGCGCTGAACTGGCTTATCGGCAAAATCTACGCCTCTTAAAAGAGCATAAAAGAGCTTGTCTCCGCAGATGCAGGGGACAAGCTCTTTTTGTCTGCCGCAAGGCATTTTCACCCCGCCGGGGCCCGGCGCAGAGGGACGGCTGCGGCGCTTTTCGGGGGGTTAGGTACGGTAATATTTTTTGGCACAGAATTCCCGGCGGATCTCCACCAGGCCCTCGTCCTCCATCCAGGCGGCGAAGTTGGAAAAGTTGCGCTCCACGATGCTGAACTTCAGCTGATTGTGGGTGCGGACATTCTCCTTTTTGCAGAATTCATAGATCCACTGGTCAAAGGTCATGCCGTCCTGCAGGCAGGAGAGCATTTCCCGGGTCTTATCCCGGATGAAGCGGATGTTTTCTCCGATGAGTTCGGTGATGTCCGTCAGCACCTCCTTGTGGGCCACAATGTAGGCAGGGCAGCGGAGGGAGTAGAGGCTTTGCTTGCTCTCTAAGTCCCGGGCGATGAACATGGAGGTGGGGAGCTTGGCACCTTCAATTTCCGAGCGGCTGATAAGGCAGTCCCCCAGGTAGGCCACCCCATCGGGGGTGACGATGCCGATGTGACCGGCGCTGTGGCCGGGGAGCTGAAGGATGCCGAACTTCGCGCCGCAGAAGTTCAGCTCTGTGGCGTCTGCGGGGATGATGACATCGGCGGTGAAGCACTCCTCCAGGAAATAGGCCCGGCTGCGGCCATAGGTGAGGGCCACATAGTTGGCCCGATAGGCGTCGGGATTTACGGAGATGCCCGCCTCAATGAGCTGGGCGGCGGCCAAGGCCCCATAGCGCTGCTGCAGGTAGCGGACATTGCCGGTGTGATCGAAATGGGCGTGGGAGCAGAGAATGCCCTTGAGATGAAAGCCGTTATCATCCAGCAGGTGTGTCAGGGCGCTGCGGTCTAACTTGGCATAGCCGGTGTCCAGAAGGACAATGTCGGTGCTGTTTAGCTTATAAATGGGCAGCAGGGCGGTGGCGCCATCGGCCACATAGGTGCTGCCTAAAACGGGGCGAAGCTCCATGATGTTTTTCTCCTTTTTTGAAAAATTTGCTTTTGTAGGAATACGGATTGCCACGGCCGATTTGCGAACCGGCATCGCAAGGACAGAAGCCGAAAGAATTTGCGTGTCATTCCGAGACCAGTCCGCAGACTGGTCGTGGGAATCCGTTTCCCCCGTCCTTGGCCCCCTTGCCTAAAGGGGGCAGGCACGGCAAAGCCGTGACTGGGGGATACATCGGCTTTATAAGGACAGCCTCAATAATTTCATTATATCCCATGGGCTGAGAAAAACAAGACGGAGCATTTACGAAAATTTCATTTACAAAGGGCGGGAAATATTGTAGAATACTATGAAGAATAAATGAGGGAGGATTCGTATGGACGAGCCGAAATATAAAAGGGTGCTGCTGAAAATCAGCGGCGAGGCCCTGGCGGGAGAAAAGCACTTTGGCCTGGACTTCGGCGTTATGGGTCAGGTGGCGGATGTGATTAAGGAATGCGTGGAGATGGGCGTGCAGGTGGGCATCGTCATCGGCGGCGGCAACTTTTGGCGCGGCGTGAAGAACGGCGAGGGCTACATCGAGCGCACCCGGGCCGACCACATGGGTATGCTGGCCACGGCTATGAACTGTATGGCTATGGCCGATGTGCTGGAGCAGAAGGGCGTGGATGTGCGGGTGCAGACCGCGCTGGAAATTAAAGAAGTGGCGGAGCCCTATATCCGGGCCCGGGCCATTCGGCACCTGGAAAAGGGGCGGGTGGTCATCTTCGGCTGCGGCATCGGCAGTCCCTTCTTCTCCACGGACACCGCGGCGGTGCTGCGGGCAGCGGAGATTGGCGCGGATGTCATCCTGCTGGCCAAGAACATTGACGGCGTTTACAACTGCGACCCGGCCAAGTTTGCCGATGCCAAGAAATTCGACTCCATCACCTATGACGATGTGCTGGCCCAGCATCTGTCCGTTATGGACAGCACCGCCACCAGCCTGTCTATGGATAACCACATCCCCGTTTTGGTATTTGCCCTGAAGGACCCCTACAACATCATTCGCGCCCTGCGCGGAGAAAAAATCGGTACGATCGTAAAGGAGGCTTAACCCCATGCTGAAAGATGAATACAAGATTTACGAAGAGAAAATGAAAAAGAGCATCGAGTCCGTTAAAAACGACTTCGCCGCCGTGCGGGCGGGCCGGGCCAATGCCGCCGTGCTCAACCGTATTTCCGTAGACTATTACGGCACCCCCACGCCCATCCAGCAGGTGGGCAGCGTTGCCTCTCCGGACCCCCGGACCCTGGTCATCACCCCCTGGGACGGGTCCCTGCTGCGGGCTATTGAAAAGGCTATTTTGGAGTCTGACCTGGGCATCAATCCCCAGAACGACGGCAAGTGCATCCGCCTGGCCTTCCCCCAGCTCACCGAGGAGCGCCGTAAGGAGCTGGTCAAGCTGATCCACAAGTACGCCGAGGGCGGCAAGGTGGCCGTGCGCAACATCCGCCGCGACGCGCTGGAGAACTTCAAGAAGCAGCAGAAGGCATCCGAGATCACCGAGGACGAGCTGAAAATGGCGGAAAAGGACCTGCAGAAGATCACCGACGACAACTGCAAGGAGCTGGATAAGCTCCTGGACATCAAGGAAAAGGAACTGATGTCGGTCTGATGGGACTGTTTTCTAAAAAAGTCTCTCATAAGGCGGGGCAGGTGGATAGAAGCCGCCTTCCCCGCCACATCGCTATCATTATGGACGGCAACGGTCGTTGGGCGAAGAAGCGCGGGCTTCCTCGTACTGCCGGACATAAGGTCGGCGCGGAGACATTTCGTAAAATTGCCCTGCAGTGCAAGGCACTGGGCGTGGAATACCTGACCATTTACGCCTTCTCCACGGAGAACTGGAAGCGGCCCGCCGACGAGGTGAGTACGCTGATGAGCCTGCTTAAAAAGTATATGCAGGAGGCCATTGACACCATGGAGCGGGATAAGATGAAGCTCCGCTTTTTCGGGGATCTCTCGGCTCTGAGCCCGGAGCTGCAGGACCTGGCCCGCCGGGCGAACGCCGTGGCCGACCGGGTGGATGGCTTCCAGGCAAACCTGTGCATCAACTACGGCGGACGGGATGAGATCCTCCATGCGGCCAGGCTCTGTGCATCGGCGGGGGAGGAGATGACGGAGGAGAACCTGGAAAAGCACCTCTACTCCGCCGGTATCCCCGACCCGGAGCTTATCATTCGTCCCGGCGGGGAGTTGCGGCTGAGCAATTTCCTGCTGTGGCAGTGCGCGTATTCGGAGTTTTACTTCTGCGATACCCTGTGGCCGGATTTCGGCGAAAAGGACCTGGATGAGGCCATTGTAGCCTACCAGCAGCGGGACCGGCGGTTCGGCGGCGTGAAGTAAGAGATACAAGCGAGGAATTTAAGCTATGAGACAGAGAATTCTGGTGGCGGTGGTGGGTATACCGCTGCTGCTTTTGGTGCTGTGCTGGGCCCCCCATTGGGCTACGGCGGCGCTGCTGGCGGCCCTGGGCATCATCGGAGCCCATGAGCTTTTGGCGGCGGTGTGCGGCCCGGAAAAAACCAAGCAGCTTTGGGTGCTGGCGGGGGCTTTGGCCGTGCTGACGGTGTTTTCCACCTACGCGGGTATGGATGCATATAAGAAAACCGCCCTGGCGGCGGCCCCCTGGCTGCTGTGCGCCGGCGTGGCGCTGCTGTTTTTCCTGGCGGTGCGGTGGTATGGCCGGGAGAATGCCATTGCGTTTCAGGACATCTGCGCGGTGCTGCTGGGCGGTGTGGCCATCCCTCTGGCCATGAGCTGCCTGCTGCGGCTGCGGCTGCTTACCTACGGCGGCGGGCTGGTGCTGATGCCCCTGGTGGCGGCCTTTATGAGTGACTCAGCGGCCCTGTTTACGGGCATGGCCTGCGGCAAGCACAAGCTGGCTCCCAAGGCCAGCCCCAAAAAGACCGTGGAGGGCGCTGTGGGCGGCCTGGCAGGCGGCGTGCTGGGGATGATTGTGTTCCGCATCGTGTTCTTTTTTGTCACGGTGGAGCCGCTGCCTATCGGCTGGTGCATGGTCATCGGCCTGGTGGGGGCGTTTATGGGCCAGCTGGGTGATTTGAGCTTTTCCATTATCAAGCGCCAGTTCGGCATCAAGGACTACGGACGGCTGCTGCCGGGCCACGGCGGCGTGCTGGATCGGTTTGACAGCGTTATTTTCGCCGCCCCGGTGGTGTGGATGATCGCTGTGAGCGTGGGAATGTGAGAAAAAATGAGTAAGTGTATTTCCGTTTTAGGCAGCACCGGCTCCATTGGCCGGCAGACGCTGCAGGTGGCGGAGGAGCTGGGCCTGCGGGTGGCGGCCCTCACCGCCGGAAGACAGATCGATTTATTGGAGCAGCAGGCACGGCAGTTTCGCCCGTGCCTTGCTGCCGTGTATGAGGAGGCGGCGGCCCGGAAGCTGCGGGAGCGGCTGAAGGATCTGCCCATCCAGGTCATGAGCGGCATGGAGGGCCTTTTAGCGGCGGCGGAGCTGGCGGAGAGTGACACCGTGGTCACGGCGGTCATGGGCAGCGTGGGCCTGGAGCCGACTCTCGCGGCCATCCGCAAGAAAAAGCGCATTGCCCTGGCCAATAAGGAGACCCTGGTGTGCGCCGGGGAGCTGGTGATGGCCGAGGCGAAAAAATACGGCGCGGAGATCGTGCCGGTGGACTCGGAGCATTCGGCTATATTTCAGAGCCTCCAGGGCTGCCGGGACAGAAGCGAAATTAAGCGCCTGCTGCTCACCTGCTCCGGAGGGCCGTTTTTCGGCAAGAGCTTTGCAGAGCTGGAGCATATGACGGCGGGAGACGCCCTGCGCCACCCCAACTGGACCATGGGCGCAAAAATCACCATCGACTCCGCTACCCTTATGAATAAGGGCCTGGAAATTATCGAGGCCATGCGGCTTTACGGGCTGCCGCTTTCTCAGGTGGAGGCGGTGATCCACCGCCAGAGCATTGTGCATTCCCTGGTGGAGTTCCGGGACGGGGCCATGCTGGCCCAGCTGGGCACGCCGGACATGAAGCTGCCCATCCGCTATGCCCTGACCTATCCCTACCGGGCCGAGACCCCGGACAGGACCTTGGACCTGCTCTCCTGCGGGCCTTTGACCTTCAGCGCCCCGGATGAGACGGCCTTTCCCTGCCTGCGCATTGCCAAGCAGTGCGCCGCCGCCGGGGGCACCGCCTGCGCCATTATGAACGGGGCCAATGAGGTAGCCGTGGCGCAGTTTTTGCGGGGTGAGATAGGGATTAACGATATTTCCCGCCGGGTGGAGCAGGCTCTTTCCCGGGTAGCGGTGAAATATCAGCCGAGCCTTGCGGATATACTGGAGGCAGACCGGTTGGGCCGGGAGGCCGCCGGGTAAATCACCGACGCCCGGGGCGTCAGATGGGAGTGACTATGTCCACTGTTGTATATATTTTAATTGCGGTGCTGGTGTTCGGCGTGCTCATCTCCGTACACGAGCTGGGGCATTTTATGGCCGCCAAGGCCTGCGGCGTGCGGGTGAATGAGTTCTCCGTCGGCATGGGCCCGGCCATTTGCAAGAAGCAAAAGGGGGAGACCCTGTACGCCCTGCGGTGCCTTCCCTTCGGCGGCTTCTGCGCCATGGAGGGGGAGGACGAGGCCTCCAGCGATCCCCGGGCCCTGGAAAACAAGGGCTTTTGGGCGAAGCTGCTGATCTTTGCCGCCGGGGCGGGGATGAATTTCCTTGCGGGCCTGCTTATTATCCTGTGCCTCAATAGCGGTGTGAAAACCATGGTCCAGCCCGTTATCGGGAGCTTTGCCGACGGCTGCCCCCTCCAGGAGACCCTGCAGGTGGGGGACCGCATCGCGGCCATCGACGGGGAAAAAATCTATGTGTACAGCGACCTGTCGCTGCTGCTGAACCTGAACCAAACGGGGAAGTACGACCTGACCGTGGTGCGGGACGGGAAAAAAGTGGAGCTTTCGGGGGTTTCCATGGAGCGCCGGGAGTACACCGACCAGAGCGGCAAGGCCTACACCGGCTACGGGCTGAACTTCACCGTGAAGGAGACCACCCTGGGAGACCGGCTGCAAATGAGCTTTGCCAATGCTGCGGACTTCGTGCGCATGGTGCGCCTGTCGCTGCAAATGCTGGTAACGGGCCAGGCCGGGGTCAAGGACATCAGCGGCCCGGTGGGCATTGTGACAGTCATCACCGATGTGGGCCAGAATAGCGGCTCCACCGCCGCCGCCGTGCGGAATATTGCGTATCTGGCGGCTATGATCGCGGTGAACCTGGCGGTAATGAACCTGCTGCCCCTGCCGGCCCTGGATGGGGGAAAGATTTTCTTCCTGGTCATCAACGCCCTGTGTATGCTGCTTGTACACAAGCGTATTCCGCAGAAATTCGAGAGCTATGTTCACATTGCCGGGTTTGTGCTGCTGATGCTGCTGATGCTGGCGGTGACCTTCCAGGATGTGTGGAAAATTTTCCAATAACTGGCGGCGAATTCTGCGAGGCTTTTTGCGCTTTAGGCGCGGGAGAAAGGAGCGTAAGAGAACATGAGTAAGCAAATTCAGGTGGGCAGCGTGGCCGTGGGCGGCGGCGCGCCCGTGAGCATACAGTCCATGTGCAACACGCCTACCCGGGATGTGGAGGCCACGGTGGGCCAAATCCTCCGTCTGGAGGAGGCCGGGTGCGAGATCATCCGGGTGGCCGTGCCGGATGTGGAGGCAGCCCGGGCCGTGGGGGAGATCAGACGGCACATCCACATCCCCCTGGTGTGCGACATTCATTTTGACTATAGGCTGGCCCTTATGTGCGCGGAGCAGGGGGCGGATAAAATTCGCATCAATCCCGGAAACATCGGGTCCAAGGATCGGGTGCGGGCCGTGGCGGACGCCTGCAAGGAGCGGGGCATCCCCATCCGCATCGGCGTCAACGGCGGCTCCTTGGAAAAGGAGCTGCTGGCCAAGCACGGCGGCGTTACGGCCCAGGCCCTGGTGGAGAGCGCCCTGGGCCATGTGCATCTTTTAAACGACTGTAATTTTGACAACATCTGCATCTCCGTGAAATGCTCGAATGTGCCGGTGAATATGCGGGCCTACCAGCTTCTGCGGGCCCAGACGGACTATCCCCTGCACCTGGGCGTCACCGAGGCGGGTACGCCCACCATGGGTATTTTGAAGTCCGCCATGGGTATCGGGGGCCTTCTGTGCCTGGGCATCGGCGACACCGTGCGGGTGAGCCTCACGGCAGACCCGGTGGAGGAGGTACGCGCGGCGAAACAAATTCTCTCTGCCGCCGGGGTGCGGCGCTTCGGGCCGAATCTGATCTCCTGTCCCACCTGCGGGCGGACGCAGTACGACATGATCCCCATTGCCCGGGAGGTGGAGCGGCGGCTGGAGAGCTGCGATAAAAACATCACCGTGGCGGTGATGGGCTGCGTGGTCAACGGGCCCGGAGAGGCCGCTGCCGCCGATGTGGGCATCGCCGGAGGAAAGGGCGAGGGCCTGGTATTCCGCCGGGGCGAGATTCTGTATAAGGTGCCGGAGGAGAAGCTGGTGGATGCACTGATGGAAGAGATCGAGAAGCTGTAAGTATGGAGAAAATCGGATTTTTTGATTTTTTTGGGAGCTTCTTGCCGCCCCAGGAGTTTCGGTCTATGCTGACGGGAGCCAAGGTGGTGAGCGGAGAGGTGAATCGGGAGAGCCGCGCCCTGGAGGCGGAGGTGGAGTGCCAGCATTCGGTGCCGGAGGCCGCCGTGACCGCCCTGGAGCAGCTTTTGCAGACCCACTACGACCTGCGCCAGATACGGCTGCGCTTCGTGTCTGCCGATGGGAAAAAGAGCGCAGAGCAGGTGCTGCTGGGCAAGCCCATCAAGGGTCGACCCATCTCCATGGAGGGGCTGAACCCCAAGATGGGCACCGTGGTGGTGGAGGGTAAGGTATTCTTCTTTGACTGCCACGAGACCCGGCGGCCCGGGGTGTGGGTCCTGACCTTTGACATAACGGATAACCAAAACTCCGTCACCGTCCGCAAGTATATGCAGACCAAGGAGCTGGGCAGCCTGCAAAGCGCCATCGCCCCGGGTATGTGGCTGCGGGTCCAGGGGATCATGGAGCTGACCAGGGACGGAAAGGATATGCAGCTGGCCCCCTTCAACATCGTGAAGATCGGCCACGAGGCCCGGAAGGATACGGCCAGGGAGAAGCGGGTGGAGCTGCACCTGCACACCCGTATGTCCAACATGGACGCCCTGACGGACCCGGCGGCGGTGATTAAGGAGGCCATTTCCTGGGGCCACCCGGCCATTGCCCTCACCGACCACGGGGTGTGCCAAGCCTTTCCCGATGCCTGGCACACGGCCAAGGGAAAGATTAAAATTCTCTATGGCGTAGAGGGGTACTTTATCAACAATCTGGATGATCGGGTGGTGGTACACGGCCCGGCGGACCAGGATTTTGACGACGAGATCGTCTGCTTCGACATTGAGACCACAGGCCTGCAGGTGATGAAGGAGGCCATCACGGAGATCGGCGCGGTGGTGCTGAAAAACGGGGAAATTACGGACCGCTTTCAGACCTTTGTAAACCCCGGCCGCCGGCTGACCCCGGAAATTATCGGCCTCACGGGCATCACCGACGCTATGCTCAAGGACGCGCCCCAGCCCAAGGAGGCCTTGGAGGCGTTCCTGAAATTCGTAGATGGGCGGCCCCTGGCGGCCCACAATGCGGAGTTTGACATAGGCTTCATTCGGGAGGGGTGCCGCCGGGCGGGACTGGATTTTTCTCCCACCTATGTGGACTCCCTGATTTTGGCCCAAAACCTGCTGCCGGAGCTGAATAAATTTAAGCTGGATGTGGTGGCGGAGCACCTGGATCTGCCCGCCTTTAATCACCACCGCGCCTCGGACGATGCGGGCATGGTGGGCTATATGCTCATCCCCTTTTTCGAGAAAATGCGCCGGGAGCTGGGCATCAGCCGCCTGCAGGAAATAAACGAAAAAATGCTGGAGCTGCGGCCCTTGGGCAATAAGAACCACCGCAGACCCAAGCACATTATTATTTTGGCGAAAAACAAGCTGGGGCTCAAGCACCTGTATCAGCTGGTGTCGGCCTCCAACCTGAAGTATTTCAAGCGCTTCCCCATCATTCCCAAGACGGAGCTGGCCGCCCACCGGGAGGGGCTTATCATCGGCTCCGCCTGCGAGGCCGGAGAGCTTTTCCGGGCGGTGGTGGAGCACAAGGACTGGGACGAGCTGAAGCGCATCGCCTCCTTTTATGACTATTTGGAGATCCAGCCCCTGTGCAACAACGCCTTCATGCTGCGCAGCGGCGAGGCCCGGGACGAGGAGGAGCTGCGGGACTTCAACCGCACCATCGTCCGCCTGGGCGCAGAGCTTCATAAGCCCGTCTGCGCCACCGGAGATGTGCATTTCATGGAGCCGGAGGACGAGATTTTCCGCCATGTGCTCCTGGCCAGCAAAAAATTCCCCGATGCGGACAAGAGCCTGCCCATTTACTTCAAGACCACCGACGAAATGCTGGAGGAATTTTCCTATCTGGGAGAGGAGACCGCCTACGAGGTGGTGGTAAAAAATACCCGTGCCATTGCGGATCTGGTGGAGGAGATCGAGCTGCTGCCTCCGGGACAGCTTTTCCCGCCGCGGCTGGAAAATTCCGAGCAGGAGCTTCACGACATGGTGTGGAGCAAGTGCCATGAGCTCTACGGGGAAAACCCGCCCCAGCTCATCGTGGACCGGCTGAATGTGGAGCTGGGCGGCATTTTGGGCAAGTACGATGTGGTGTATATGTCGGCCCAGAAGCTGGTGCAGCGGAGCCTGGAAAACGGGTATCTGGTGGGCTCCCGAGGGTCTGTGGGGTCGTCGCTGGTCGCCTATATGGCGGGCATCACAGAGGTAAACTCCCTGCCGCCCCACTACCGCTGCCCCCGGTGCAAGCACACGGAGTTCATCACCGACGGCAGCTACGGCTGTGGCGCGGATATGCCGGATAAAATCTGCCCTGAGTGCGGGGAAAAGCTGGTCAAGGACGGCTTTGACATCCCCTTTGAGACCTTCCTGGGCTACGGCGGCGGCAAGGTGCCGGATATTGACCTGAACTTCTCCGGGGAATACCAGGCCCGGGCCCACCGCCACGCGGTGGAGATGTTCGGCGAGACCCAGGTGTTCCGGGCCGGGACCATCGGTACCCTGGCGGAAAAGACCGCCTACGGCTTTGTGCGAAAATACCTGGAGGAGCGGGACATCACCGCCGGAAACGCGGAGATGAACCGCCTGACCCTGGGCTGCGTGGGCGTGCGGCGCACCACGGGCCAGCACCCCGGCGGCCTGGTGGTGGTGCCGGACGATATGGATGTGGAGGATTTCACCGCCGTGCAGCACCCGGCAGATGCCGAGGATGCCGAGACCATCACCACCCATTTTGAATACCACTGCATGGAGGACAACCTCCTGAAGCTGGATATGCTGGGCCACGATGATCCGTCCATGATCCGTATGCTGGAGGACCTCACCGGGGTCAATGCCCGGGCTATCCCCCTGGACGACCCGGATACCATGAGCATTTTTACCTCCTCCAAGGTCCTGGGCTTTGAAAATGACGAGCTTCTGGGCCCCACCGGCGCCGTGGCCATCCCGGAGTTCAATACCCGTTTCACCCGGCAGATGCTCATAGATACCCAGCCCAAGGATTTTAACACCCTGGTGCGGCTTTCGGGCTTTTCCCACGGCACGGATGTGTGGCTTGGAAACGCCCGGGAGCTGATCGTGGGCGGTACGGCCTCGGTTCTGCAGACCGTGGGCTGCCGCGACGACATTATGCTCTATCTCATCTCCATGGGTCTGGACCCGAAAATGAGCTTTAAGATCATGGAGGCCGTGCGAAAGGGCAAGGTGAAAAAGGGCGGCTTCCAGGAGGGCTGGGTGGAGGCCATGGAGGAGCACGGGGTGCCCCAGTGGTACATCGAGTCCCTGGCCAAGATCGGCTATCTTTTCCCCAAGGCCCACGCCGTGGCCTATGTGATGATGGCCTTCCGCATCGCCTGGTTCAAGGTCCATGAGCCCTTGGCCTTCTATGCAACCTTCTTCACCATCCGGGCCAAGGCCTTTGACGCGGAGTTTTGCTGCGCCGGAAAGGAGGCCGTGGAGCGAAAAATCCACGAGATCGAGAACAACAAGGACGCCACCGCCGTGGAGCAAAACCTGCTGGTGACCCTGGAGGTGTGCTACGAGTTTTATCTCCGGGGCTTCCACTTTGACACCATCGATATTTACCGGTCCGATGCCTCGAAATTCATCATCACCGAGGGCGGGCTGCTGCCGCCGCTGATCTCCGTCCATGGACTGGGGGAGGCCGCCGCCCAGGACACGGTGGAAAAGCGCAAGGGCAAGACCTTCATCTCCGTGGAGGAGTTTTCCATGTGCTGCAGCAAGCTGTCCAAGACCCATATCGAGCAGCTGAAGGCCCTGGGGGCCTTTGCGGGGATGGCGGACACCAGCCAGGTGAATTTGTTTGACGGCTTGTAAGAAAATTATGTAATCGGACGGCGGGGCAAAGAGCCTTGCAGAGACGGTCCGGGAGCCCATGCTTTCAAGAGAGGAAAGCACGGGCTCCCGGTCGGCTGACTCAGTTGCACTCCTTGGCCTGCTTGTTTTGCTCCTGGTTCTCATTTTTGCCGTTTTTGTTCTGATTCTGATTCTGATTCTTGTTCTGGTTGTTCTTAGCCATGCTGAGCACCTCCTTTTCCGAACTGTGTACGCCCTTAGTGTGCCATGACCCCGGTGAAATATACAAAATTTTCTCAAAAAAATATTGACATTGTCCCGCCCGGGTGCTACAATACCATAGGAAAAACAAAGAAGGCTGGATGCATCCGCCTCACCTCCCGCCACAGGCAAAGAGGTCAATAGCGCAGCGCCCTCCCGATTTTGGGGCGGTGTTTAGGCTATGCGGGTGCTTTCGGCATCCGTGTTTTTATTTTTGAATGGAGGTGTTTCGGCCATTAGCAAGCTGCAGCATGAATTGAACGAGGAGATCCGCGATAAGGAGATCCGCCTCATCGGTGAGACCGGCGAACAGATGGGCATTGTTTCCGCGGAGGAGGCCCTGCACATCGCAGACGAGCGCGGTTTGGACCTGGTAAAGATTTCTCCGCAGGCTGTGCCCCCTGTGTGCAAGCTGATGAACTACGGCAAGTACAAGTTTGAGCAGAGCAAGCGCGAGAAGGAAGCCAGAAAAAATCAGCATGTGATCGAAGTCAAGGAGATC
>ENA-OUQG01000534-OUQG01000534.1-human-gut-metagenome-genome-assembly--contig:-NODE-534-length-22983-cov-5.449887_pt1 | contig 22983 bp, 18 predicted proteins | sample MGYA00237943_ERZ548823 | MGnify/ENA primary metagenome ERZ548823 (study PRJEB26490, sample SAMN05194731) | human gut metagenome | biome: terrestrial biome; feature: human-associated habitat; material... | reverse complement strand
GCATCGCCGACAGCCTCGGCGTAAAGGTGGCCGACCTCATCGATTTCTAGGGTCGCCATCCATTTCTCCGTCGCCTAGCACCCAGAAATCGCGGCGAGGGCGCGATGTTCAAATATCAACTCGCGCCCTTTCGCCCCAACCACCTGTTAACCGATTTTCGTCACCTGCAGGTCAATCGAATCAAGACTCTTCGTGGAAACGAGGTTTTCGTACTCGTTGCCATCACTATCGAGCATGAACGTCATAGTCATCGCCGTATTAGGCGCAACGCTTTGAGATGTCACCTTGTATTGGGAAAGCACGTCTTTATACGTTTCGGAATCGGACAAGTCGATATACGACCCATCATCGGCAATGGGATTGATCTTCACCGACCCCGCGCCATAGGAATCGGCCAAATACCCGCCGAGCGCCAAATAGCCGCATTCCGCCAAATTGCGTCCAACGTAGTCACGCACCATGCGCGTGTATTTGTCGGGCGAAGCCTGAATCGCGGTCATGTCAACAGTATCACCCGACGAACCAACGCGCTTCACGGCAAGCACGATTTCCTCATGCGACTTCGTCGAAACCAGGTTGTCGTATTCTTTGCCGTCATCGTCTTTTTGGAAGGTGTATATGACTTCAGTGTTCGGCTCGAGGTTCTGCCCGATAACCACGTATTCCTTCAGCTGATCTTCATTTTCGGGATCGACGAACGTACCATCGCCCGCAACGAACACGAGCCGCAGCGCACCAGCGCCGTAACGGTCGTAGCGATTGGTATCGAGCCCAGTGTAGCCGGCGTTGCCTGCGTTCATGCCGACGTAGTTTTTCACGTACCAGGTATATTTGTCGGGCGATTGTTTGATTTGCACCGCCTCAGCGCCTTGCTGCGATGCCGAAGGCGCACCCGCATCGCCGGCTGAGCCAGCCGCAGACCCCGCGCCATCCGAGCATCCGGCGAGCGCCACAGCCGCGGCAAACGCCACCGCGCATGCCGTCATGCTCATTGGTTTCATCATTTTCAAATCCTTCCCTTGATTAGTCGCTTAAACAGCCGACTGCTCTTTCGCATCGCCCAAAGGCTTTACGTGACATTCCTCTTCGGTCGCGCTCGCGTGCTGCGCATCCAGTTGCGAAGCCTCAAGCGCTGCATTCGCATACGTCCATGTCGCAGGACCAAGCCACAACTCGCACGTAAGCCCCATGCCCGACGCATTCATCGCCCGAGCAAGCAGCTCGGCCGCATCGGTAGCGCGCAACGCACACCGCTCGGAAACCGCATGCACTGAAGCTGCGCAAATCTCCTTCGCCTCATTCGAACCCGGAGCTTGACCGCACGCGCGAACGCGGGCGAGATCCGCGAAAAGCTTCGATAGGAGCCCCTCAGCAGCAAGCCCGAGCGCCGCATGCGCATCGCAGAACGCACGCGCATCTTCCGCGAACGACGCGTCGATAAGCCCCGCAAATACCGTTACGTCCCCCTGCTCGATTGCGCACCGCAACGCGCAAGCCGACATGCTTGCACCTGCTTGGGCATCGTATGCCTCGCGGGCGGCCTGTTCGCATCGCGCAAGCTTGTGCGACACGTCGCGCGCTCCTTCGCAAGACGCGAGTTCGTCGCGAACCTCATCGAGCGTCTTGCCCTGCCTGCGCCCCTGCGCCAGTAAGAAGAGCTTCGCCACATCGGGAACCTCATACACGCGCCAACCCCACGTGGTATTGCGCGGCTTCACGATGCCGAGCCCGCCCGCACCTTCATAGCACGCACGTTGAATGTCGCGGCGCGGCAACCCAACCAGCACTTCCACCTGGGAAATCTTCCAGCCGTCTGCCACTTCGTCGCGCATTCCCTGCCCTCCTTTCTTCCAGCTAACCTGTTCAACGCTTGAACAGCAACACCCCATTTGTCCAACGGTGTTTTTCTTTTCGCTCGTCATGTCGCACCCTTTCTTACGACCAAGACAAGGTCATCGGTGCCTTGTCGTAAGAGGGCATGTAAATTTTGCGAGGGCGGCATACCGACGCTTCGCTTTCAAATTGCACGCGGGAGCCAAGACATTTCGCCTATACTTGTGCGCCGGAAAAGAAGAGCGCGATCACGCGCCGCAACAGGAAGATTCTTATGCTGAAACTACATGTGCTCGCAAGCGGCAGCAAAGGCAATGCCGCCATTGTCGAAAATGCCGCGACGGGCGCAGGCGTGCTTATTGACTGCGGAATTTGCAAGCGCGATTTCCTCGAACGCTGCGACGAAGCAGGCTTCGACCCCACGCGGCTCGAAGCCGTATTCATCACCCATGAACACGGGGACCACACCAAAGGCCTGGGCGTGGTGCTGCGCGGTCTGGCGAAACTCGGTTGCGCGCCAATGGTATACGTGAATCATGCTTGCGTCGACAACAGCTCAACGCTGCAGAAGATTGCGGGCGATTTCGAAACGGCGACGCTTGGCGCGGCACTTACGCTTTCCCAAGACGAAAATGCGAGCGAGGGCCGCAATAAGGCTTCCGTCTGCGATAAGCGCATCGTACGCGCCGCCGGTTTGCGCGTGCTCCCCTTCGCCACCAGCCACGATGCCGCCGCTTCATTCGGCTTTCGCGTCGAGTCGCCCGACGGCGACGCGCTGGGATACATAACCGATTCGGGCATCGTGACGAGCGCCGCGCACGCGGCTTTGCGCGACGTGCGCATTTTGGCGCTCGAGAGCAATCATGACGAGCGCATGCTGAAAAACGGCGATTACCCTTACATTATTAAGAAACGAATCGCCTCGGAGCTCGGCCACCTCTCAAACCCGCAGGCTACCGAAGAGCTCGCAACCCTCATCACCGAATCGCGCGCAGCCGGCCTGCGCACGCCCGAAACCGTCGTCGCCATGCACATCTCGCAAAACAATAACGACTACGACCTTCCGCGGGCGGCGCTCGAAGAGGGTCTCGCCATCGCCGGCGGCAACGCGCGCATTCTTTGCGGCTACCAGGGCCGCCTCACGAGCGTGAAATAACGCAGACACCACGCGTCGACCGCGCCAGTCGCTCGTTTTCGACCACAACAGCTCCCGAAAACACAAAAAGGCCCACTCTTGCGAGCGGGCCTTGCAACTGTATATCGCGTGTCGCCTTTCGGCGAGCTGGGACAAGCCTTAAAGCTTAGTCCTCCTGCTCCAGGGCAGCGATAACCTCGTCGGTCATATCCATGGAGTGGTACACGTTCTGGAGGTCTTCGAGCTCCTCGAGCTTGTCGACCAGACGCATAACCTTCGCGGCGTCCTTCGGGTCAACCTCAGTCGGAGTGGTCGGGATCATCGTGAGCTCGGCGCCCTTCACTTCGATATCCTGAGCCTCGAGAGCATTCTTCACAGCCATGAGGTCGTTCGGAGCGGTGTAGACGATCCACTCGTCACCGGCGTCTTCGTAATCGGATCCGCCAGCTTCGGCGACAGCGAGCATGAACTCGTCCTCGTCAACAGCGTTCTGCTTATCGGCGACCTTCTTCTCGGTGGAAGGAATGATCTTCTCGACCATGATCTGGCCCTTGCGCTCGAACTGGAAGCCGACGCAGCCAGGGGTGCCCAGCGAGCCGTTAGCATGGCGGAACGCAGCTCCAACATCGGCAGCGGTGCGGTTGCGGTTGTCGGTCAGGGCCTCGCAGTAAATAGCGACGCCAGCCGGGCCGTAGCCTTCGTAGGTGAGCGTTTCGTAGTTGGCAGCATCTTTGCCGGTGCCGAACGCCTTATCGATAGCCGTCTTGATTTTGTCCTTAGGCAGCGAGTAGCCCTTGGCCTTTTCAATAGCAGCCGCCAAAGAGGCGTTGTTGTCGGGGTTGGGGTCGCCACCCTCTTTCGCCGCCACGGTAATGTTACGGGAAAGCTTGCTGAACAGGGCCGAACGCTTGGCGTCCTGGGCAGCTTTGCGGTGCTTCGTGGTTGCCCACTTAGAGTGACCTGACATGATCGCCTCTTTCTTGCTATCAAGAGGCGCGACGCGCCTCGGGGAAAATACCGACGCGATAGTTTAGCGCACTCCATGCACACGCACAAGAAAACCGCAGGTATTTGCGACGAACCTGCATAAAAACGTCTCAGAGCACGATGGCCCACGCACACAAAGGTGGTATTTCGCACTCGCCAGGGCAACGATTCGCGGCCCCAAAGCAACGATACGCACCACCGAGGCGACGGTTCGCCCTCGGACGGACGAAAGCAATCACGCCGAATCGACCCGAGCGAGCAGCAATTCCGCGGCAGAAAATGCCGCCATGGGGCCCCACTGCAGCGTTTTCTTCCCTGGCTGTCAGAAAACGCGACTATGGGGCCTCTCGGGACGCCTCAGAGCCACAGGAAAAGCTCGAAAAAGAGCGGAGAAGCGCGAAAAGCGGCAGGAAAGCCGCCAATAGGGCTCCGAACGCCACGCTGAAGCCATGCAGCGAGGCCCCCTGGCGGCGTTTCCTGCCATCCTGCGAGCAAAACCGCGCAACCGCCGCTTCCCGCAAAGAAAAACCTGCTAAACGCTACGAGTGTTTAGCAGGTTTCCGCTCCGACGCGTTGAACCTGTTACGTACCCAGCACGTTTATTGGGCTCGAAAGGAATCGCGAACACAGTCAGCCATCGTTTGCAAATCCATCCTCGAACACCCCCCCTAAAACACCGCTTCGACATGGCATTACGGCTTTTTCATTAAACCGCAAAGCCCTTGCTGGGCCGCCCCTTTCCCCTGGACAATGGGCACATGGGGAGACCGGATGGTGGCCGTTCAGGGGGATCGGCCATGCACGCTTCCTGGCCTCCAAACAATAAGAAGGGGGAGAAATGTCCCGACTCGTTCACAGCGGAACAGGCGGAACCGCGCTCTCGAAGGGGATCAATCGTCGCTCGTTTCTGAAGCTGAGCGGCTCAGTTGCCGCTGCCGCAGCAATTCCGCAGGTGCTCACCGCTTGCTCGCCGTCTGGCAAAGACGATTCCAAGAAATCCGAAAACGCCGTTGGCACCGCACAGCCCGAATACGACAAAATCAGCCGTTGCACATGCGCACCAAACTGCGTCGGCAGCTGCGGCATCAACGCGTTCGTCAAAGACGACACCATCATCAAGGTTGAGCCTGCCGATTTCCCCGACACGAGCTACAACCGCATTTGCCTGTGCGGCATCTCCAACGCCATGCAGCGCGTCTACTCGCCCGACAGGGTGAAATACCCCATGAAGCGCGTCGAGGGCACCGAGCGCGGCGCCGGGGAGTGGGAACGCATCAGCTGGGAAGAGGCCATCGACCTCATCCACGAGAAAATGACCACCAACATCGAGAAATACGGTTCCACGTCCAACTCCTGGATCACCATGGTCGGCAACTACGGCATTGTGCCGCAGTGTTTCTCGGCCATGATGGCGAACACCTACGACGGTACTCAGTGGACGAACTTTGGCATCATGGGCGACCTCGGCTGCAACATGGGTTGGATCCCGACCATGGGCATTCAGCAAGACGCCGCCGACTGGAAAGACATGCTCGGCTCAAAGTCGATTATCATGTTCGGCTGCAACTACGCTGAAACCAACAAGCAGGAAATGCACTTCGTCTTCGACGCCCAGGAAGCGGGCGCGAAGGTCATCGTCGTCGACCCGCGCTGCTCGCGCACGGCCGCCAAGGCCGACTGGTGGATTTCCATTCGCCCCGGCACCGACGCCGCGCTCATGCTCGGCATGATGAAGTGGATCATCGATAACGACAAAATCGACAAGGACTACATCCGCTCCACCACCAACGGCGCGTTCTTGGTTGACAAATCGACCAAGAAACTCGTCATGAGCAATGGCAAATACCTCGTGTGGGATGAGAAGGCGAACAAGGCCGTCGAAGTCGCCGCGCTCGACGATTCTCTCAAACCCATCTATCCCTCCGTCACCGTTTCCGGCGACGTTCCCAAGGAATGTGAAGTTCCCGAAACCGCAGCAATCACGGGCACCTATACCGTGAAAGTCGATGGCTCCGACATCGAGGTTTCCCCCGCGTTCCAATCTATCGTCGATTCCGTACAGGATTACACGCCCGAATACGCGAGCTCGATTTGCGAAGTTCCCGCCGACGACATCGTGAAGCTGGCGAAGATTTATGCGGAAGAGACGCCCTCGAAAATCCAAATCAGCCAGGGCACGAACCGTTACTGGAACGGACATTTGCCCACCCGCGCCGCCATTCAAATGGCCGCGATTACCGGCAACGTCGGCAAGCAGTACGCCAACGTGAACTGGGCGGGCGGCGGCCTTATGCGCATCCTGTTCTCGGTAACGGGCACCTCGCCCTACGAGGGCCACAAGGCGACCCCGCAGCCTGGCACGCAGTGGATGAGTCTCGTTGCGAAGCAGGAGCCCTACCCCGTCAAACTCATCTGGTTCAACAACTACGGTTGGGGCACGCAAAGCCCCGAGGGCAATAAGCTCCTCCACGAGACGCTGCCTCAGCTCGACTTCGTCATCACGTCCGAGCAAATCATGAACTCCGGCGCCGAACTGAGCGACCTCGTTTTGCCGATTTCCTCTTACTACGAAGAGCCCTTCGAGGTCATTACCTCGTGGTCGAACTTCTATGTGCAGGCTCGCAAGCAGGTCATTTCCCAGATGTACGAGTCGAAGACCGACTTCCAGGTCGGCCAGATGCTTGCCGAGAAATTCGGCATCCTCGATAAGACCGACTGGAAATACGACATCGAGGAATGGCACCGCAAGTTCACCATCGAAGGCAACATCGCGCCCGAATTCAACACCATCGACTTCGACGAGCTGAAAGAGAAGCAGGTCGTTCGCGCCAACTTCCCTGACCCGTACATTCCGTTCACGAGCAAGCGCTTCATGACGCCGTCGGGCAAGCTCGAGATTTACACCGAGTCGCTCATCGAATTCGGCGAGGAAGTCGCCGTGCACTACGAGCCCATCGAGTCGAACCGCACCGAGAAGGCGGCAACCTACCCACTCACCTTCATGAACGCCCGCACCGTGTTCACCACCCATGGTCAGCACGTAAACCTGCCGTGGATTCGCGAGGTCGTCTCTGAGCCATGGATCGAGATTTCCACGAAAGACGCCGGCGATCGCGGCATCGAGAGCGGAGATGTGGTCCGCATCTTCAACGACCGCGGCGAATACAAAGTGAAAGCCCTGGTCACGGAAGAAATCAAGCCTGGCTGCGTCAACCAACGCCAGGGTTGGTGGCCGAAGGACTTCGTCGATAGCACCCACTATCGCGACCTGCTCCAAATGGATTTGAACCCCGCGCAAGACGCGATTTTCGAAACGAACTTCGCGCCCTATGACAACCTTGTTCAAATCGAGAAGGCTTAAGGAGGCCTCCGATGACCAAATATGCATTCGCCATTAACCTGCATCGCTGCATTGGATGCCGTACCTGCACCGTGAGCTGCAAGATGGAAAACCACGTCGCCGATGGCATTTGCCGCATTCCCGTGTATAACGACGCGGGCGAAACCGACGCCTCGCTCGACGCCCCTTCGGGAACCTACCCCAACATCACGTTCCTTTGGCGCCCCACCCCATGCCAGCACTGCGACAACGCACCCTGCGTTGAAGCGTGCCCGACGGGCGCCTCGTCGAAGCGCGAAGACGGCGTAGTCGTGGTGGACAAGGAAGCGTGCATCGGCTGCGAGAAGTGCGCCGAAGCGTGCCCCTACCACGCGCGCAGTCTTGACGTTGAAGCGCAGGTCATCGACAAGTGCGAGATGTGCATCCACCGTCTTTCGAACGGCGAAGAGAAAACCATGTGCCAGCTGTGCTGCCCCAACCGCGCAATCGTCGTGGGCGACCTGGACGACCCGAACTCTGAAATCTCGAAGATAGTCGCAGAGCACGAGTGCGAGCAGCTGCTCGCTGACCAAGGCACGGGCCCCAACGTCTACTACTGGCGCTCGGTTAACTAGCACCACCCACCGCGGGGAGCGGGCGGCCTCCCATCCCACTCCCCGCGCGGCGGCAGCGTTGCCCGAAGAGATGGCGAGCTATCAGGCCGCGAGCCGCGATCGGAAGGAGTTGTTTTCGACTTGCCCGGCGCCCAACACGCAGCCGATGCCGGCGCCGCCGTTTTTCGATTCCATACAGAAAGGACCGCTATGTCGAACATGGAAGAACAAGCCCGAGAAGCTCGCGCGGAAGCGGCTCTCACAGCGCTTATCTCGCGGTGCCTTCTGCGCCCCTCTCTCGAATTCGCCGAAGAGGTGCAGCGTGGTGAAGTCGCCGACGCATTCGGCGAAATGCTGCGCGACTGCCCCGACGAAAAGGTTGTCGCGGCGCTTGGCGAGCTGCGCGCATTCTGTGAAGAAGCCGCCGGCAGCGCCCCCAATGACGCGCGCCTTATGCTCGAAACCGATTTCAACCGGCTTTTCGTGGGCCCTGGCACATTGCTCGCCGTGCCTTACGAGTCGTTCTACAAAACGATGAAGGACGAAAATGGGCGCGGCCACCTGCGCGGCCCTTCGGAGCAGCAAGTCGCGGCGTGCTATGCATTGAACGGCTTCAAAATGCCCGACCATTTCGTCGACTTCGCCGACAATATCGCCATTGAGCTGGAATTTCTCGGCGTCATGGCCGATAAAGAGGCTGACGCCTTCCTCGCAGGAAACGAGGAAGAAGCCGCAGCCATTCGCAATGTGGCCGAGGCGTTCCGCGAAAAACACCCTATGAGCTGGATTGGCGAGTTCGCACACGACGTTCGCTCGGGCGCCCGCAGGGCTTTCTACCCAGCAATCGTCACCATCGCGGAACAGACGATTCTGCGCAGCTAAAAGGCCCGACGAGCCTTCCCTGCGAAATTCGCACGGCCGAAAGCGTCGCGCAAAATGCTATACGCAATCACGGGAGATGGGCGGCGCCGATATGAGCGCCGCCTCGAATTTCGAGAGGGCGTCAATCACGTCGTGAGCCTCGAAAAGCCGCGCGTTCGTGCACCCGGCATTGTCGACAAGCCGCACGATGCCCGCGTCGGCAAGGCGCCTGAACGCGTCGTTGACCGCACTGAACTGCTTGCCCGTCAGGCGGCATGCGGCTTCCACCGTGAGCAGGGGGTATCCCGGAAGCAACTCGAGGATGAGCTGCGTCGCAGAGCCTTCGCTCACTTTCCCCAACTTTTCGCGCCACACCGCATTCAGCTTCCCGAAAATTGCGAGATAGTCATCCTTGACCTGCCATGCGGCAGAGATGCTCTCCGCGCAAAAATCAATCCAGTTATTGATCGCGAACGGCATTTCGTCGCTTTCGATGGCCTTCTTCTGCGCATACGGCAACAGGCTTTTTGCGTGGTAGCGCGTGTCGATCGCGGGCAGCAGCGCGATGGCCGGAATGGAACTGCTCGTGATGTTTCTCGCACGAAGGAGCGCGTGGCACATCGCGCGGCCAGTGCGATCCATCGAGCGCTTGAACGGCTTGATGCTTTCAAACTGGAAATGCATGTAGCCCGTTTGGGCAAGCGGCGAAAAGCGCGGCGTGTTGATGAATTCGCACAGGTCTTCGATATACGGCAGAACCTCGTCGGCGCCAGGAGGAGCGAACGATTCCCGAGGGTCGGCCTTGTCGCCGTCGAAATCGCACGAGCGGAAACGCAGCCCCGTTTCGCTGGCGGGCTTGTTGTACAGGCACCGAGAATGCACTTCGAGGATGAACTCCGGCGTGAAGCGGTGCCCCGGCGTGACGGTTTCCTGAATCCAACGCAGGGTTTCGAGATAGTAGAACGCCTCAACCGAGGCCGATTTTGTACAGAAATTGCTTTCGCTGAAAGGATGCGCAAAGTAATCCAAGTTTTTGCCCGCGAAAAGCGATTCAATGACGAGCAACTCGTAGGCATCGGGCGCGAGGCCGTCGATGCGCACGGTCGCCGTTGCCTCAAGGCGCGAAATCGCATGGGCAATCGCGAGCCCCGATTCAGAATGCGAGAGCTCTTGATCGATGAGCAGCAGTTTGCGCTCGGCCTCGAATGCGTCGGCGGCAGTTTTCCCCGACAAGAAAAATTGCTGGCTTTTCAGCATCTTCGGAGTGAACATGGCAACACCTCCCAAAATCCCCATGTTTCATGCCACCTTCAATAGTAGCCGTCTAATCTGGGAAAAGATACTTTTGCGGGTTTTTCAAAATTCCGCAATGAAGAAGGCAAGAGCGGCTCGAACGTTGGGAGAAACGAGGCGAACAGCAATTCCGCGGCAGAAAATGCCGCCATGGGGCCCCACTGCAGCGTTTTCTTCCCTGGCTGTCAGAAAACGCGACTATGGGGCCTCTCGGGACGCCTCAGAGCCACAGGAAAAGCTCGAAAAAGAGCGGAGAAGCGCGAAAAGCGGCAGGAAAGCCGCCAATAGGGCTCCGAACGCCACGCTGAAGCCATGCAGCGAGGCCCCCTGGCGGCGTTTCCTGCCATCCTGCGAGCAAAACCGTGCAACCGCCGCTTTCCCGCAAAGAAAAAACCTGCTAAACGCTACGAGCATTTAGCAGGTTTCGACCCGAATCGGCCTAGAGCAGCTTCGTCACTTCCAGCGGCTGCTTTGCGGCGCGGATGACGTCCTCGTTGCCGAACACGCACACGTTGCCCCGATCGGCAACCTTGCGCAGCACCGGCGCGCAAGCGCGAATGGCCGCGGGCGTCGCTGCAAGCTTTTCGTCGCGCAGCTTTTCACGCCAATCGGCCGCGCGGCCGCACAAGAACGCTCCGTCTTCGCGGCGGGCAATGGCGCGCGGCTTGGCCGGCGCGTCGTGCGCGGCGACCGTAGCCACAATGTAGCCCTCCATCTCGGCCTCATCGGGCTCGAACGCGGCCAGCCAATCGGCAGCCGCATCAAAACGCGCGAGCGTGCCATCGACACCCGGGTCGCGATACGAATAGAAGCGCGCGAAGCCTTCTTCCCCGCGACGGAAGCCGACGCCATAGGCGCCGCCCTTCACGCGTACCTCGTTCCACAAGTAGTCAAACGACAGCGCGTTCGCGATAACCGACCACAACCCCGAGTGCTCAACCACGTCAAGCGTGGGCGCGCCCTTGGCCGAATAGCTCACATCGCACGGCACAATGAACGCCTCGTTGCGCGGCACAGGCTCGGGAATCGCCAGCTCACAGCCGCAACCAGCACCGAACGCCTCGCCCGCCACAGCACGTTCGTCGCGTACGAGGCCCATATCACCCGCTGCAGCCCAGAAGGCGTCGCATTCCTCGGCCGAGCCCGTAAAGCTCGCGAGCGCCGGCCCGCCAAACACGGTCGCGCGCACCTCTTCGAGCTTCGCCGCCAGCGCATCGAAGCGCTCATCGTAGTTGTCGATGAGGTCTTTCAGGAACAGGTAGAAATCGACGCCCGCGAGCTTTTGGCGCAACACGCCAGCGCGGAAATACGACGCCGAAAGGCGATTCGTCGCGCTCGTGTGGCCCTCGTTCGCAAACGTCTGCTCCATGCCAATACGGCGCTGCACAAGCACGTCGAGAATCTTCTGCTTCGCATCGAATTTCGTGGTCTCCCACACCTCGCGAGGGATGGCCGAAAGCTGTGCCGCCTCTTCCGCAAGAGCGCTCGTCGAAAGCGTCACGCGCAGCGACACCTTGTCGGGGTCGCTCGCCGAAACGTACGTATCGGGGAAGAATCGCATCGAGCCTAAGTGCTGGCGCATGAACACATCCAGCTCAGCGGCGGTGCGCTTCGCCGTGTCGAGCTTGTTGAGCAGCATGCACAACACCGTGACATAGGGCACGTCGTCGAAGGCTACGGCATTCGCGTCGAAATACAGGTACAGGTAGTTGATGTGGCGGCTGGACAAGTCGTGGCGCAGGCACGGCAGCGGGCACGCAGCGTCGAGCACGGCGGCTGGGTCGGGCTTCGCCGCGCCAATATCGGAAGTGCCCAAGCGCGGCAGCGTAGCCAGAGCCTCGGGCGAATCGGGCGTTTCCTGCATGGCGCGCAGCTCGGCCACGTCATCGCGAATGGCTTGCTTGGCCGCCTCATCGAGACCCGCGAGCTTCTCGGCGAGTTCGCGCTCTTCCTCGCTGTCGTCCTCGGCCTCGACGGGCTTCACTTCGAGCAACGCCTTGTGGTTCGACTTCACGATGAGCGACTCCAGCACGTCTTCGAAATAGCGGCCGCCAAGCCCCTCGCGCATATGGGCGAGCGCATCTTCGTAGCGCAGGTACGTGGTCGCGAGCGCGTCGTCGTAGAGCCAGCCGGAAAGCGCGTTCATCGCGAGCACTACGCCATCGGCCATGCCGCGGTCGCGTTCGCGCAGCTCAAACGATAGCTGGGCGAGCGACGCCTCCAGCAGGTCGCGCGGAATTCCGTCGGCCACCAGACGGGCCGCTTCGCCCTCGACGATTTCCATAAAGCGCCGCTTCGCGCCCGGCTTGGCGCCCTTTAGCTCGAACAGCGCCACGGGCATGGCCTGCGAATCCATGAGAAACGCCGTCGCGTCGCCGCCGATGCCAGCGTCGAGCACCGCGCGCTTGATAGGCGATTCGTTGCCGCCCATCAGGGCGTCCATGAGCACGTCGGCCGCAAGCACGCGCTCGAAATCGCGCGCGTCGCCAATCGCGTAGCCCAAGCCCACGCACGCGTTCTCGGGAGCGGTCGCCATGGGGACCACCGCGTCGAGCGACACGCTAGGCTTGCACTCGCCCATCGGGTTGGGCTCAGCGGGCGTGCGCGGCGCGCAATCGTCGGCCGAAAGGTAGCGGCGGTCGAGGAATCGCAGCATACGCTCAGCGTCGATGTCGCCGTAGAGCACGATATAGGAATTGTCCAGGCGATAGTGGCGCGCATGGGTATCGAGATAGCCCTCGTAGGTGAGCTGCGGAATGGCACGCGGATGGCCGCCCGACTCGAAGGCGTAGCACGTGCCAGGGAACAACTCGGTGTTCATGCCGCGATACAGCACGCTTTCGGGGTCGGACAGCGCGCCCTTCATCTCGTTGAACACCACGCCGTTGTAGCGCAGACGCTCGGGCGTTCCCGCCTCGGCGTTCGCGTCGTCGAGCTCGTAATGCCAGCCTTCCTGCTCGAACACCGCGCGCTTGCGGTAGATCGCCGGGTGTAGCACGGCGTCCATGTACACGTCGGCAAGGTTTTCGAGGTCTTGGTCGTTGGTGCTGGCCACGGGGTACATGGTTTTATCGGGGAACGTGAGCGCGTTGAGGAACGTCTGCATCGAGGTTTTCAGCAGATTGACGAACGGCTCTTTCACCGGGAATTTATCGGAACCGCACAGCACGGAATGCTCCAGAATATGGAACACGCCCGTGTCGTCGACCGGCGGGGTTTTGAACGAGATGGAGAACGCCTTGTTCTCGTCGGCATTATGCAGAAACAGCAGGCGGGCGCCGCTTTTTCCGTGGCGCATCACGATGGCGTCGCCGTCGATTTCGCACAACGGCTCGACCGACTCCACCGCGAAGCCGTTTACCGCAGCGACCTCTTCCACCAGCGATTCATCAAAAAACAGGGCACGGGCACCCTGGGACTGTTCGGCCATGAAACATCCTTTCAAGCAAGCGCTGCGCACATGCGCAACGCATCGCGACGTGCGCCCGCGAGACCGGCCGAAACCTGTTAAATGCTCGTAGCGTTTAACAGGTTCGCGAGTGAAGGCCACTTGGCGGAAAAGCCAGCTCAGGCGGCCTCCTCGCGCGCACGCGCGTTATAGCAACGATCGCGAGTTTAGCACAAGGCAACACGCGGGAAAGTCACCCAGCGTTTTGAAAGGAAATCGAAAACGAATCGGCAAGAAAGCGGCACAGAGCAATGCGGAAAGAAGCGGCGCACGGAAAGCTTGCGAATCGCGAAAGCGCCATTGAATGCACAAGGAAGCCGCACGCCACACGAAGCGCCGCACGACAAGAGGCCAGCCCGCAAATCGTGCGGCGCTCCATCAGAATCGCGACCGTCCCGCAAACCGCAAAGCACGCAACCGGAATCGTGGCCGGCCCGCAAGCCCATCACCGCTTCCGACGAGCACGCCAAGCCGCAAACCGGCGCCACGCAAGCGAAGCGAAAACCACCAGATATCGTGGCGCATCGCGCGGCCCAACGCCGTGGTGGTGGTTTCCGCTATGTACGAGAACGATCAAACGCTGCCGCTGCCCAGCATGTACGGCAAGAATCTCATCTTCAAAACGGGCGGCGTGGATGCAGCGGGGCTCGAGGAGCCGCTTTCCCTCATCGAGCAAGGGCCCATCGACACGAGCTGCCTTATTTCGAAACGATACTCGCTCAACGACATTCTCGAGGCGTACCGCGCGTTCGAGGCGCGTGAAGACGGCTGCCTCAAAGTCGTCATCACGCCCTGGGAAAACGCTAAGACGCCAGGAGGGACACGACAAAAAGCCTTGGTCGACTCTTCAAAGGCATTGATTAGCTCGCCGAAGGCGGATGCGCTAACCAATCGGCGACAAAAGCGAAAAAAACCGCGGCCGCCAATGTTATGGCCCAACAAATTCTTGGCCTCACGACGGGCGACGCGCGTATCAAAGCCAAAAGGACCTGCTAAATGCTCGTAGCGTTTAGCACGGGCCCTTGTCTTTGTATGTCGGAGGATTGTCGGCAATCAACCCGTAAAGCTGGCGAATGACTTCAAGAGCATCGCTCGGAGCGAAGCCGAGGGCGAACTCGAAAGCTTTGGCCTTGTCTATGGCAGCTGGGAGCCACCTTGCAGTCGCATCCGCGGTGGAAGTGCTTCCACTCGCCCGCGGATTTCCTCGTGTGGTAGACCGCGCCGCGGCTCGCCGGCATAAGGCAGAACGTGCACGTCTCGAAGCCCGCAGAGACGGGCGAACCCGCTATTCCGCGGGAAATGAAAAACGTCAAGGAATTTGTTCAGGCGACGAACCCAGGCTTTTCTTGGCACAAATCGGCTATAGACACCTGGCACCCAAGTTGGATGCATTTTCCAACGACGCCACACCGCCGCGCAATCTAGATAAGTACGACAGCCAAAAGCCATCCCGTGGCAATGCCTAAGAAAACAACAACGACAAACGCGAATTTCAGCGTTTTCATCACGAAACCGTGAATCTTTACGGCGCACGCCTGGTTCTCCTCGGAAATCTTGTCAATCGCTTTCCCATAAAGCGCTATGGAACCAACAACTGCAATGAAAGCGAGGTAAAGGAAGAGCAACAAAAACAAGAAATCCAGCACAAGGCTTCCTTCCTCGAGTAATTATCCAGAGCGATTGTCTATTCCGCTCAAAAGCAATGCGCCGTATCGCGAAGCCGTTGTCAATTAGACCCGAAAGCCACCAATGCCGCAACATAACGACAAGCGAGCATGCGCCCGACAAAAGGACCCCCAAACCCGCCGCCGCGCCGCTATTCGAACAAGCACGCCTCAATCACATCTTTGCCGCGCAGGGTCGCAAGCCACTCAGACGGAATCGCCTCGCGACCATACAGAATGCCCGCTAAGCCGCCCGCGATGCATGCGGTGGTGTCGGTATCGTCGCCCAAATTCACCGCAGCGAGCACGCATTCCTTATAGCTTTCCGTATGCTCCAAGCACCAAATCGCGGCGTTATAGGTGTCCCACACATAGCCGCTGCTCCCGCCGGGACCACCGGCCGACTCACCCGCAGGCGTGCCCTCGCGCATCAAGCGCACGGCGTAACGAATCATTTTCTCGCACGCGTCCATGCAGGCGTCGGTCGCGTGCGTGATGGCGCTCACTGCACGCACCTCGGCACTCGTGCAATCCATGAAGACCATGGGCAAGCAGCGCATGAGCGACCCGTTGCCCTTGTCCCACTCGCCCGCGCCGCCGCGGCCCGTCGCCAGCGCCTTGCGCGTGGCATTACCGTAGTCGAAAGCCACGCTGTCCACCGTGTACGCCCCATCGTTGATCCATGCGCGGAACCGTCGCAGAATGTCATCGCAATCGACACGCCCCAATTCGCGATAGCTGTCGCACAGCGCGAGCGCCATGCTCGTGTCATCGCTCCACGTACCAGCGAGTTGGTTGTGGCTGCCGCCGCCCACCATGTCAGTGCACTCAAAGCTTCCACGCGGCTTGAACTCGAAAGGCACGCCCAAAGCGTCGCCCACCGCCATGCCATACACGCAATCGCGCAGCGTTCGATTCAGCTTCATAATACATGCCTCCTTGCTTTCAATGCACGGCATATGGCGCTTTCGTCGCAAAACACGCCCGCTGTGCATCTGGAATTCTTAGCTTCGCTTCAAATTATGGCAAAAAACGCGTCGATTAGGTCGCTTATCGGCGAGGGGACGCAAGGCTTTTCGACATATTACCCCAGCTCATTCCCATACCCTTCTTGGGCGCCCCTCCCCCTTTTGGCTCAGGAACAGAAATGGCTCGCAACCTCATGGTTGCGAGCCATCCGTTTAACCTGAAGAGAACTCTGTCAATTCTGTATCGCCAAGCATCAATTCGGGCCAAGGTGACGAACGTCGAATCAAATGAATCCCCAGGGCATCTAGAAAATCAGACGACAACGAAGCGCCTCCAGTTTCCGAAAGAATGCACCAGGCGGCCCGAAAGCTCGGTGCAATCGGAAGCAAGCAGGCCATCGTCCGCTAAGACAATAGCACTACTCGGTTCGCGGAAGCTTCTTGGAGTTGCGAGCGGCAAGCACGACGCATACAGCAATAGCAACATCGCATACAGCGCAGAACAACCATACAGAGTTGTAGCCACCTGTTGCTTGGTAGATGCTCGTAAGAATAGGCACGCCCATGCAGCCAAGAGCATAGCCAATCGCCGGCACCAGCGAATAAATCTTCGCGTAATCCTTGTTTCCGAACAAAAATGCAGTCAGCATCGCGATACCCGTTCCGTAGCAGGCATACATCGTGTCGTTGAGACCCGCACCGACAAACGCCAGAGCAGGAACACTCGCACCCACGGTCAAGCAGACGAAGGAAAGAATCGTAACGACGCACCACAAAATGACGCCCTTGTCCGCGCCGAATTTATCGCATGTGATACCGATAAGGGGATTCCATGCGATATCGCAAATCATCGCAACCGACACCATAAAACCTCCCGTTGCGGCACCGAAGCCAACAGATTCGGAGAAGCTCGTGAACAGCTGGTTGGTAACCGTGGTCATCGTGATCAGAGTCATGGCGACAAGAAGCAAGATAAATGCCGGCGATTTCACAGCATCGCGAAATGCCACGCCATCTGTGGGATCTTCAACATGCACGCCTTCTTGAACCTTGTCGTAACCATACGGAAGCAGGCCCTTGATTTCGGGCTTCAAGCGCACGATGAAAAGAGAAGAACCGCACATGAGGATAAAACTCGCAACGCCGAGAACCACATAGCCCGTTCGCCAGCCCGAAGTCGCAATGACATTGGAAATAACGGGGCTCATGATGGCGTTGACAAGCGATCCGATGCCCCATGCCATGCCGATGGCAAAACCTGTTTTTTTCGCAAACCAATTCTCAAGCACGATCGCAACGCCGATAGACGTATTGAACCCCATGCAAAAGCCGATAATCGCGCCCGAGATATACCACATATACAAATCGCCGTACAAAGACATCGCCACTGCCGCGACAGCCTCAATCGCACAGATGATGGTCATGTGCACAGGAATGTTCATCTTCGGTATAAGACGCCCTGCAATCGGGAAGCTAATAGCTTGTCCAATGCACACAAGCGTCATGTAAAAGCCTAGGTCAGATTCTGCGAATCCTAAGTCTTCGCAAATCGGAACATAGAAATTGCCGGCAACGATAGTCAGAAAGCCAATAGAGCCCGAAACCCACATCGCACAGCCCAGAACAACGAGCCACGGGTAGTATTTCTGCATCGTAGATTGCTTGGATTGATTCATAGGAATCACCTGCCTTGTATCGCAGACGACCGCCCCACGGCCGCCCGCTTTCCCCTAATATGGAGAAAGGCACCTGGAAAGCGCCTTTCTCGCAAAAAATTATTCGTTTGAAATGACCGTACCCGTCTCGCCGCGCAGGCCCGCAGCCGCGCACTCCAGCGACGTGATGAGCGCACGTCCTTGCGGATATTTCGCAACGTAATCGAGGCACGCCTCAACCTTGGGCAGCATAGACCCGGGCGCGAACTGGCCCTGCTCGATGTATTCATGCGCCTCGGCAGGCGTCATGTGGTCGAGCGCCTTCTGGTCAGGCTTGCCGAAGTTCACGCACACCTTCTCGACCGCGGTAAGGATCACCAGCATGTCGGCCTTGAAGCCGGCCGCCAGCATGGAGGCGGAGCGGTCTTTGTCGATGACCGCCGCCACGCCCTCGTAGGCATCGTTTGCCTCAAACACCGGCACTCCGCCGCCGCCCGTGGAAACCACGATGTATCCCGCATCCATGAGGTCTTTCACCGCGTCGAACTCGACGATGCGCTGTGGAACGGGACTTGCCACCACGCGTCGCCAGCCGCGACCAGCGTCTTCCCTCACCGTGCAGCCGGTGGCTCGGGCGAATTCCCTCGCCTCGTCCTCGGTCATGAACGCGCCCACGGGCTTGGTGGGGTTTTGGAACGCGGGGTCGCCGGGGTCGACGACGGTCTGGGTAATGACGTTGACGGCTGAGCGCATGATGCCGCGATGCTTCAGCTCGCCCAAAATAGCCTGAGTTAGGTGATAGCCGATGTAGCCCTGGCTCATAGCGCCACACTCGGGAAATGGCATTGCCGGAACTTTGGCCGACGGGTCTTTGCTGGCCACGTCGAACGCATTATTGATCATGCCCACCTGGGGGCCATTGCCGTGGGTCACTACGACGTTCACACCGTCGTTCACCATGTCGACGATGTGGCTGGCGGTGTTTTTCACCAATTCAAGCTGCTCGGCAGGTGTGTTCCCCAAAGCGTTTCCGCCCAGGGCCACCACGACGCTCGGGCCCTTTCCTTTGATATAAGGCATGTCGAATACCTCCTTCGATGCGACTTTCCAGTCGAACTTCACGCACGAACCCAAGCCCCCTCTTTCGGGCGCAACGCGGGTTCTGAGTTGTTTAAAATTGACAGGGGTCGCGGGGAATGCGGCCCCTTTTTGGGAAGACCAAGCAAGAAGAGCATGCTCAAACTTGCGATGGCGCTAAGAGCTTTGGAGCCTCGCCAAGCCGACCAGGGATCACGCTTCGGCCTTCGGCTCGATCGGCGCGGGTTCGGGCTCGCCTTTGGGAACCCAGCCCAGTTTCTTCCCGAAGAGCACGGCCACGATAAAGACCACGATCGGATACAGGTAGCAGAAGAACGCGTGTCCCATGTAATCGACGCAGGCGACGCCCAAGATGGTGACCATGTAGATGGAGCACGTGTTCCACGGCACGAGCACCGAGGTGATGCCGGCCGACGAGTTCACGATGTTGCCCCATGCGGCGCGGTCGACGCCGCGGCGGTTGAACTCGTCGCGATAGACCAGCGTGGACATGGTAATCGCCGGATACTGGTCGGGGAGCAGCACGTTGAACAACGCACCCGAGAACACGGTGGCCCCGACCAGCGACGCGAGGCTCTTCAATCTATCGACGATCGGCTCGACCATCGAGGCCATGAGTCCGCAATGCTGCATGATGCCCGCATACGCCATGACCAGCAAGATGATGGAGATGGTTTCGAGCATCTCATTGATGCCGCCGGCAGACAGCAGAGTGTCGATGAGCTGGGCACCCGTATTCGACTCGGCGCCGGCCACCATGGAATCGATGAGCACCGAGGGGTCGATGCCCTGGTAGAAAACGGCCTCGACGGCGCCGAGCGCGATGCCCACGAGGAATGAGGGGATGGCGGGAACTTGGAAAGCCACGCATGCGACCATCACCACCAGCGGGATGAGCGTCACGGGGCCGATGTCGTAGGCGTCTTGCAGGCCGGCCAGAATCGCCGAGGTGGACGATTCGACATCGCCGGACACATCCAAGCCAAAGCCAATAACGGCATAGATGCCCGCGCATGCCAGGCATACGATGATAACGAGCGGGAGGAACCGCTTGCATAGCGCGAACACGTCGACATCGGCGATGGCTGCGGCCAAATTCGGGCCATCGACCAAAGGCGAGACGATCTCGCTCACATACGCCGCCGCGATGATTGCGCCGGCCGCCATGCCCAAGGGGACGCCGAGCGCGGCGGCGATGCCGATGAACGCCAGGCCGATGGTGCCCGCGGCGCCCCACGAGCCCACGATTATGCCAATAACGAGCGTCGCCAAAAAGCACACCGGCAAGAACAGCTGGGGCGTGACCACCTCAAGGCCGTAGTAGATCATCGTGGGAACGGTGCCCGAGAGGATCCAGACGGCGACCATGATGCCGATGCATATAAGAATCAGGCACGCCTCCATGGAGTCGTTGATGCCCTTCTGCATGGCATCGAGGATCTCTTCCCAATCGAAGCCCAAATACAATGCAATAAGGCCGGCGATGACGCAGCCGACGAGCATAGGGATTTGGGGGTCGGTTCCCAAGCCCACGACGCAGCCGAACATGACCACGGCGAGCAGGCCGAAGGCGAGCATTCCGTGGCGGAACTTCACCTCTTTTTTCGTTTTCGTCTTTTCAGCCACGGCAGAATACCTTTCAAACAGGAAGGGACCGCATTGGGCGGCCCCTTCCGCTCAACAATGACGAAGGCGATTACTTGCCGATCTTGGCGAGGACCGCGTTCATGCGGGCCTCGGCCGCGTCGGCGGCGGTGGCGTCCTCCTCGGTCTTCGGGCAGAGGTACGCCAAGATGGCGCGGATGGAATGCTCGCGGTTCTCGGCCTCGTCCCAGCACAGGCTGCGGTCGCCGTCCATAACCTCATCGACGACTTCCTCGCCGCGGGAGGCAGGCAGGCAATGCATGAACTTCGAGGTGGGGCTCGCATAGTTCATCATATCCATGGTGACCTGGTACTTCGGATAGAAGACGTCCATGTAGGAGGAGCCTTCCTCTTCGTCGTCGTACAGGCCATACCAAACGTCGGTATAAATGAAATCGGCACCCTTGATGCACTCGATATCATCGGAGATAGTCACGGTGCCACCGGAGACTTTGCAGTTCTCCTCGGCGATGGCGACCAAGTCGATATCGGTATCAACCTGAAGGCCGCCATCGGTGACCTGATGGCCCTTGGGGCCGAACTGCACGAAATCCATGCCCATCTTAGAAGCGATGAACATCAGGGACACGCACACCTGAGTCGCGTCGCCAATGAAGGCGACTTTGCAGTCTTCGATGTTTTTGCCCTCGGGCAGATTCTCAATCATGGTAAGCAGATCGCCGAGCTCTTGGGTGGGATGATTGTATTCAGACATGCCGTTGATAACAGGGCATGCTGCGTATTTAGCCAAATTGACGACGTCCTTATGGCGATCGACGCGCGCCATAAGAATGTCGACCAGGCTGCCCATAACGCGGCCGGAGTCTTCGATGGATTCATGGCCTCCAAGCTGAATAGTGCCGGGGCCGTAGAACTGAGCATGGCCACCGAGGTCGGTCATGGCCGTCTCGAAGGAGATGCGGGTACGCGTGGACACCTGCTGGAAAATCATGCCGAGCGTCTTGTTCTTCAGAATCTGCGGATAGCGCCCGGCCTTCTTCATGGCCTTCATGGAGCGTGCGAGCTCGATCATGTCGAGGAGCTCTTCTTTGGTGAAGTCGTTAGTGTCGATGTAGTCCTTCACTGCCATGGTTTCCTCCTTGTGAGAAACGCTTATAGCCTTGAGGCTTTTCCTCAAGCGCCCTGACAGTTCGCACTATGCATCGCGATGCCCAAGGTTTAGAAGCCCCGAGCGGGTTCAGCCGTTGTCGAAATGGGTTCAAAAAGCCTAAATCTTCGTTTAGCCACTTCATGGACCAAACATAAAAAGGAGTTCGCCAGGCGTTAACGCCTGACTAAACCCAATTAAACCTTTCTCAACTGCGCATAGAGCGCTTTCGGTATTCAAAAGACCGCATATTTGTATATGATTGCTCAAAGAAAAGCGTGGGGCAATCAAATCGAGAAGGGGTCAGATTTGGAAGCGGCGTTTTCTACCTACACCATTATCGTTATGTTCATATGCGCGGTCGCTTCAACGGCGGCTGCCGGCTCGTATGTCATAACGCGCAACCGCATGTTCATGTATGTAGCCATCGCGTTTTTCCTCTACTTCTTCGATCTGTCGTTCATCTTCCAAGCCGAATACCTCAATCATGGCACCGCCATAACCATCAACGCGCTCTATGAGATTCAAAACCCTTACATCAAAGCCATCTTGGCCTGCGGAATTTTGGAATCGCTCTGGCTCGCAATTTGCATGTACATGGGCAAGACGGGGCTCTTGCTCCAAGTGCTTCCGGGAGCAATCTTCATTACGCTTGATTTCCTCATCGCATGCGTACTTCCCGATGGCCCCATTAAGCAATGGCTGTTTTATTCAATGCGCGAAGTATTCCTCATCTGGTGCTTGGCCTATTTAACATGGCTTGCCAAATCGAAGACCACCTCCCACGCCACGCGCGCGCTCGTGAGGCGCCAAAAGCCCGTGATCTTGGCGTCGGCAGTGCTTATTTGCTGCATCATAATCGAAAATTCCCTGGTAATCTTGCTATGGCACCCTTCTCAGGAAATGATGGAAACGCTGCTTCCGATTTTTATCTCTGAACGAAATTTCTCGGAAAATATATTCGTCATTTTGCTTGCAACGATGACCGTTCGACATACCATGGAGCTCTTCCGCCTTCGACACGATGCTCCCCCTATTCCGAAAGCAAGCGACCAAGAGCGCTACATAACCGCAAATTTTGCGTTGTATTGCGATAGAAACGCCCTCACCACGCGCGAACAAGATATTCTGCGCGCGATAATCGACGGCAAAGACAACCAAAACATCGCCAGCGAAATGCATCTTGCGCTCGGCACGGTGAAAAGTCACACGCATAATATTTTCAAGAAGACGGGCACGAAAACCCGCCAGGAGCTTCTCCAACAATTCTGGAGAAGCTAGACCCAGGCCCAGCGCCCCGCCCCTTACGCCTCGAGGATTGCGCGCACCTTTTCAGAATCGACCTCGGACAGGCGC
>ENA-OUQG01000509-OUQG01000509.1-human-gut-metagenome-genome-assembly--contig:-NODE-509-length-23718-cov-7.583823_pt1 | contig 23718 bp, 20 predicted proteins | sample MGYA00237943_ERZ548823 | MGnify/ENA primary metagenome ERZ548823 (study PRJEB26490, sample SAMN05194731) | human gut metagenome | biome: terrestrial biome; feature: human-associated habitat; material... | reverse complement strand
CGTGGGTGCCGGTATGCAGAGCCACAGCGGCGTTGCCTCCAAGATGTTCGAGGCAATGTCCAACAACAATATCAACATCAAAATGATCTCCACCAGCGAGATCAAGATCTCCTGCATCATCGACCGTGCAGACGCCGATAAGGCTGTCGGTGCCATCCACGATATGCTGTTTGACTGATCTGCGTAAAATTTTTAATTGTGGCCTGTCTGCTCCCTGCCGGGGGCGGGCGGGTCATAATTTTTTTACACACGGCGGCGTTTACACAAATTGCAAAGGGGTGTATAATATAGTTTGAATCTGTGCGGCGCACCGGCGCTGCAACAATGCCGAAAAGGAGCCCCGCCGCATGAGTGAATCCACCCGTACCTCCAGAGCGCCTGCTGAGAAGCGCCTGACCTATCAACAATGGAAGCGTCGCAAAATGCTGCGGCTGGCCCGCAACTGGGTGCTGTTTCTGGCCGGCTGCGCGGCGGTGGTAGCGCTGCTGACCGGCGGCATCCTGTGGCTGCTGCCCAAGGTGCACGGTCTGCTGGCCGGGCCAAAGGTATTTGCAGCCAGCGTGTACGACGGCACAGACTATGTATTTAACGCAGCAGATGCCCGGCTTACACTGGTGAACGCCAACCTGCCCTATACCGCCGAGCCCGCCCCGCTGCTGGACACCGCCGACGAGGTCACCGGCCAGCAGCTGGAGGCCGAAGCTGCCATGCAGTATCGCAGTATGGCCGCCGCCGCGCAGGCGGACGGCGTCAGCCTGACCCTTGTGGCCGGTTATCAGGACGCCGACACCCGGCAGGCCGCCTACGAGGCCCGGGTGCAGACCTACCGCGATAAGCGCAAGAGTGAGGAGGAAGCCGCCCGTCTGGCGGCTACCATCCAGCCCGCCGCCAACGCCAACGAGCACGGCACCGGCTACGCGGCAGATATCCTCAGCGCGGACAATCCGCAGCAGGACACCGGTTTTGCCGAGACCCGCGCCTACGAGTGGCTTACGGCCTACGCGGCGGAATACGGCTTTATCCTGCGCTACCCGCAGGACCGGCAGGCCGCCACCGGTATCGTGTTCGAGCCGTGGCACTGGCGCTATGTGGGGGTGGAAAACGCCCTTGCCATCCGCGCCAGCGGCCTGAGCCTTGAAGAGTTCATCGCCCTGCAGAGGGCAGACTGAATCAAATGCTCTGTGCTGCGGCACAGAGAGAAGGGAACTATCATTGGAACGTACTCTCATTGCACCGGGCGTGCATCTTTCCTGCGACCCGGCTTCTAAATTCAACCGCTGCCGCATCAGCATCCACTTTGCTTTCCCGGCCCAGCGTAAAACGGCCACTGCCCATGCGCTTTTGCCGCTGGTGATGGAGCGCGGCTATGCGGACTGCCCGGATATGACCCGCCTCACCAAAAAGCTGGCAAAGCTCTACGGCGCAGACCTGACCGTGGACGCCCGCCCCATGGGCTGCAACCACAACCTCTGCGTCAGTGTGACCGGCATCAAGGATGCTTTTGCGCTGGAGGGTGAGGCGCTGACCGCCGAGTACACGAAAATTGCGCTGGGTGCGGCCTTCCATCCGTATTTTGTGGACGGCTGCTTTGACCCGCAGGCCGTCAGCATTGAAAAGCAGATGCTGAAAAAGGGCCTTGAGGATGAAATCAACGATAAACGTATCTACTGCCTGCATCAGGCCAACCGGGAGTTTTTTGGTGACAGTCCGGCAGGTGTGCGGCAGGAGGGCTATCTGGAAGAGGTGGACGGCCTTACCCCGGCCATGCTGACCGCCGCTTATCAGCAGATGCTGCGCACCGCCAACATTGAGCTGCTGGTGCTGGGCTGTGATGCTGCCCAGACCGCCGCCATCCGGGACGCCCTGCTGGCTGAGCTTGCCTGCATCGACCGCGCCCCGCTGCCGCTGGTGGAAAACATGGCCATGCCCACCATTGCACCGGTGCACAAGACCGAAAACTACGATATGGTGCAGGCAAAGCTGTGTATGCTGTTCACGCTGGGGCAGCCCATGCAGCCGCAGCAGCTGGCAGCGGTGCGCCTTGCCATGGCGCTGTACGGCGGCAGCGTGACCAGCCGCCTGTTCCTCAACGTGCGGGAGCGGGACCATCTGTGCTACTACTGCTCCTCCTCCTTCCAAAGCTTTACCGGCAGCATGGCGGTGAACAGCGGTGTGGAGCACGCCGATGCCGCCCGCGCAGAGCAGGCCATTTTGAAGGAACTTGCAGACCTGTGCACCGGCCCCATTACCGACGAGGAATTTGAGGACTGCCGCCGGGGCTTGCTCAGCGGCATGAACGGGGTAGAGGACAGCCTTGGCGGCATCGAAAGCTGGTACTACATCGAGGTGCTGCGCGCCGGTGCCAACAGCGCTGCACCTATCCAGAGCCCGGAGCAGGCGCGGAATGCTCTACGCGCCGTGACCAAAGACGAGGTGCGGGATATCCTGCGCCGCCTGACCCTCTCGGTCAGCTATCTGCTTACAAAGGAGGATGCTGCCCATGCCGCAGAATAACCAGACCCTGCTGGAAAAGACCGTGGCCGACCAGTGGCAGACCCTGCCCTCCGGCCTGACGGTGCTGGTGCGCCCCATGCCGGGCTATTCCAGCACCCATGTGATCTATGCTACAAAGTTCGGCTCCATCGACCGAGATTTCTGCCTGAACGGGCAAACGGTGCATCTGCCGGCGGGTGTGGCGCATTTTCTGGAGCACAAAATGTTCGAGGACGAGGACGGCGATGCCTTTGCCAAGTACGCAAAGACCGGTGCCAACGCCAACGCCTTTACCAGCTTTGACCGCACCTGCTACCTGTTCACCGCTACCCAGCAGTTGGACGAAAGCTTGGACGTGCTGCTGGGCATGGTAGGCCACCCCTACTTTACCGAGCAGACCATCGCCAAGGAGCAGGGCATCATCGGACAGGAGATCAAAATGTACGATGACAGCCCGGACTGGCGGCTCATCACCGGCCTGTTCGAGTGCCTGTACCACAGCCACCCCATCCGCAGCGACATCGCGGGCACGGTGGAGAGCATTGCCGAGATCACGCCAGCCATGCTGTACGACAGCTGCAAGGCCTTTTATGCCCCGGGCAATATGGTACTGGCTGCTGCCGGTAACACCACCATGGAACAGATCCTTGCCGCCTGCAAGCGGCACGGCCTGATGGAGCCCCGCCCGGCACAGAAGGTGCAGCGGCTGTGGGCCACGGAGCCTATGACCCTTGCCGCTACGGAAAAAACGCTGACCATGCCGGTCTCTAAGCCCTGCTTCGGCGTAGGCTTTAAGGAAGAGCCGCTGTCTGCGGACGATCTGCGCACCGAGGCGCTGTACGACCTTGTGCTCAGCTGCATCGTGGGCGGGATGTCGCCGCTGTACCGCCGCCTGTATGACGAAGGCCTTGTGAATCCCGGCTTTGGCGGCGAGGTGCTGCGGGTGGACGGCTGCTGCTGCATCCTGTTCACCGGAGAGAGCGATGTACCGGATACTGTGCGGCAGCTGCTGCTGGACGAGATCGCCCGGGTACGCGCCGCCGGTGTGGACAGGGAAGTGTTTACCCTGTGCAAGAACGAAAAATACGGCCAGCTGATCGAAAATCTGGAAAACGTGGAAGACTCGGCCAGCCAGATGGCAGACTTTGCCCTCAGCGGCCAGACGGTGGCGCAGCAGATCTCCATGCTGGCCGGGCTGACCGCAGAGGATGCAGACGCTGCCCTGCAGCACATCCTGTGCACCGACCGCATGGCTACCATGTACATCCTGCCGGATGGCACGGCGCAGGCGGCAGAAGAGGACGAGGAGGAAGAAGAATGACAAATCTGGTACAGTTTCCGGGTCTGGGACTGAGTTTTCAGCTGAACCGCGTGGCCTTTACCATCGGCGGGGTCAGCATCTACTGGTACGGCGTGTGCATCGCAGTGGGTCTGTGTCTGGCGCTGGTCTTTGCCTTCCGGCACAGTCTGGAATTTGGCGTAGACCCGGACAGCATGGTGGACGTCATCCTTATTGGCGTAGTGCTGGGCATCATCAGCGCCCGCGCCTACTATGTAGCTATGGCACCTTTTAAATACGAGAGTATCTGGGAGATGATCGCCATCCGGGATGGCGGCCTTGCCATCTACGGCGGCATCATCGGCGGCTTTCTGTTCGGCGGTCTGGCCTGCAAGTGGCGGGGCGTGCCGGTGCTGCCCATGTTCGACCTGACTGCTATGGGCTTTCTCATCGGGCAGGGCTGCGGCCGCTGGGGCAACTTTTTCAATCAGGAGGCCTTTGGCTGCAACACCACCCTGCCGTGGGGAATGTACAGCGAGGCTACCCGTGCTTACCTGATGAGCAGCACGGTCACGGTGCCCAAGGGTGTGGTCATCGACCCCAACCTGCCGGTGCACCCCACTTTTTTGTATGAGAGCATCTGGTGCTTTGTAGGCTTTTTCCTGCTGTTCCGCTACATCAAAAAACGCAAGTTCAACGGCGATATCACCCTGCGGTATCTGGTGTGGTACGGCGCAGGCCGTTTCTGGATCGAGGGTCTGCGCACTGACAGCCTGATGCTGGTGCCCTCCATCGGGCTGCGGGCATCCCAGCTGGTGGCAGGCGTCGCCGTGGTGGCGGGCATTGCGGCAGAGGTGTATTTTACCCGCAAGTTCAAGGGCAAGCCTTTGCTTGTGCCGCTGGCGCTGAACGCAGAGAACAAGGCGGCTCAAAAGAAGCTGGACGGTCCCATCTCCTTTGCAGGGAAGGACACCCAGCTGCTGGCCTCCAGCCCGCGCAAGCTGTTTTTGGAAAAGACCGAGGCCTATAATGCGCAGGTAAAGGCCGCCATAGAACAGGCCGGGCAGAAAAAAGCGTAAAAAATTTGCGCAAAAGGGGAAATTTCCTCTTGCAATCCGGTTTGGTTTTTGCTATAATATTCTAGCCGCATGGTGTGGGCGCCTGAAATGGCCCGCAGTAAGGGTCTGCCTTTACGACCAGCGAGTACAACGAAAAGGAATGAACAAAATGTACGCAATCATTGTTACCGGCGGTAAGCAGTACCGCGTGGAGCAGGGCGACATCGTCTACATCGAAAAGCTGGACGTTGAGGCCGACTCCGAAGTGAAGTTTGATCAGGTTCTCGCTATTGGCGAGGAGGGTTCTGTGAAGGTTGGCGCTCCTGTTGTTGAGGGTGCTACCGTTTCTGCCAAGGTCATCAAGAATGGCAAGGGCAAGAAGCTGAACATCATCACCTATCGCGCAAAGAAGCACAGTGCTCGCCGTATGGGCCATCGTCAGCCCTACACCAAGGTTGAGATCACTGCGATCAACGGCTAAGGAGGTAAATTACAATGGCACATAAAAAGGGCGTAGGCAGCACCAAGAACGGCCGCGATTCCGCAGCACAGCGTCTGGGCACCAAGCGTGCAGACGGTCAGTTCGTTCTGGCCGGCAACATCCTGGTTCGTCAGCGTGGCACCCACATCATGCCGGGTGAGAACGTTGGCAAGGGCAGCGATGATACCCTGTTTGCTCTGGTGGACGGCACCGTCCGTTTCGAGCGCGTGGGCAAGAGCGGCAAGAAGTGCAGCGTTAAGCAGTAACTTCTTTCTGAATAACTGCAATCGTAGAGCCGGACCCTCGTGGCCCGGCTCTTTTTGATGAAATAAGGCTATGCGTTCGTGTGGCGCTGTTTGCAAGCCTTCCCCCGGTCGGGGGAAGGTGGCACGAAGTGCCGGATGAGGGCGCTGAAACGCAAAGGCATATAAAGCTAAGGAGGGGCTGTATGGCAGCACAGACTAACTTTATCGACATCGCCACGATATGGCTCCATGCGGGCAAGGGCGGCGATGGTGCGGTGAGCTTCCACCGCGAAAAATTCGTGGCCGCAGGCGGCCCGGACGGCGGCGACGGCGGCCGGGGCGGCGACATCATCTTTGTGGCGGACGATCATCTGTCCACCCTGATGGATTTCCGCTATAAACGCAAGTATGTGGCCCCGGAGGGCGGCAAGGGCGGCGCAAGCCTGTGCCACGGCAAAAATGCCGAGAATCTGGTCATCAAGGTGCCGCTGGGCACTGTGATCAAGGACGCAGAGAGCGGCCTTGTCATCGCAGACCTGTCCGACCACACCCCGGTCACCATTGCTAAGGGCGGCCGCGGCGGCTACGGCAACGCACACTTTGCCACCCCCACCCGCCAGATCCCCAAGTTTGCAAAGCCCGGTATGCCCGGCGAGGATCTGCAGGTGACCTTGGAGCTGAAGTTGATCGCAGACGTGGGTCTGATCGGCTTCCCCAACGTGGGTAAGTCCACCCTTATCTCCACCATCAGCGCCGCCAAGCCCAAGATCGCAAACTACCACTTTACCACCCTTGTGCCCACGCTGGGCGTTGTGTCGGTGGGCGAGGGCGCAAGCTTTGTCTGCGCCGACATCCCCGGCCTGATCGAGGGTGCCAGCGAGGGCGTCGGTCTGGGACACGATTTCCTGCGCCATGTGGAGCGCTGCCGCCTGCTGCTGCACGTTGTGGATGTTTCCGGCAGCGAGTGCCGCGACCCCATCGAGGACTTTGAGAAGATCAACGAGGAGCTGGCAAAGTTCAGCCCCGTGCTGGCCGAGCGCCCGCAGATCGTCATCGGCAACAAGTGCGACCTTGCCACCGAGGAGCAGATCGAGACCTTCCGCCAGTATGTGGAGGGCAAAGGCCTGACCTTCGTACCCATCTCTGCCGCCACCATGCAGGGCGTAAAGCAGCTGCCGGGGCTCGTGTACAACCGCCTCAAGGATATCCCGCAGGTGCCGGTGTTCACCCCCGAGTACAAAAAGCCGGAGCCCAAGAAGAATGGCCGCGATTTCACCATCCAGCGCATGGAAGCCCATGTGTGGAGCGTGGATGCCCCGTGGCTGGAGTATATTCTGGCCGGCAGCAACGTGGACGACTACGAGAGCCTGCAGTTCTTCCAGCGTCAGCTGGGCGAGAGCGGCATTCTGGACGCGCTGGTGCAGAAGGGCGTGGAAGAGAACGATACCATCCTCATCGGCGAGTATCAGTTCGACTATATCTTCTAAGGATAAAGCAGCATGAACGAATCAGAAAAGATCGACCCGCGGGAGCTCAGCCCGCTTGCGCTGGCCTTTGTAGGGGACAGCGTGCTGGAGCTGCTGGTGCGCCAGCGTCTGGTGGAGCACCACCGCCTTTCAGCCGGAAAGCTGAACGCCGAAAAGGTCAAGTATGTCTCTGCCAAGGCGCAGTTCAGAGAGGAGCAGCTGCTGGAGCCGCTGTTCACCGAGGACGAGCTGGCCGTGTTCAAGCGTGGCCGCAATGCCAGCAAGGCCAGCGTAGCCAAGCACGCCTCCCCGGAGGAATACCGTGCCTCCACCGGCTTCGAGTGCCTGTTGGGCTGGCTGTACCTGAACGGACAGCTGGAGCGCGTGCACCAGCTGTTTGAGGTGCTGTGGCAGCAGTTTGACCCTGACCAGAAATAAGAATGCGAAAGCCCGCTGCTTTCCGCACTGGAAACCAGTGGTGGAGGGCAGCGGGCTTTGCTTGTTGGCATCTGCGGTCCGTCAGATGCCGCTTACGCCATCAGCGGCTGTTTTTTGCGTTGGTGGAACGGCTGTTGATGGAGTTCTTGGCGCTCTCGTCATCGGCACCCTTGGTGTACTGGTTGGGGTGCTTGTGCTCGTTGGTGGCGCTGTTGGTGGTCTTGCTGCTGGTACGGTTAGAGGTCTGGTTCTTGCAATTGGTACTGCGGTTCTCACTGCGGTTTTCCATGGTGTGAATGCTCCTTTCGGTCGTTGCTGTGGGGGCGGGGCCGCCCTCACAGTCCATAGTGTGGCCGCAGCCGGCGGCTTTATACATCCCATGGGAGGAAAAGAATATGCCTACGGAATATTTTGAGCAGCGGGAACGTGCCCTGCTGGGCCGGCGGTACGAGCAGCTGTATGCCGCCCCGCAGCAGACGGCAGAGCGCGGAGTCACCGTGTCGGCGCTGCGCGCCACACCGGAGCAGTTTGCGCAGAGGGCAGATATCCCGCTGGAACCCTCGCCCTTCTGCAAGGCGGCTTTTGTGGTGCATCAGCCGGACTTTAAGCCCGGACGGCATCCGTACCACCATGCGGGGGTGTTCTATTCGCAGGAGCCCTCGGCTTCTTCGGCAGCGCCGCTGCTGGGAGTACAGCCGGGGATGCGGGTGCTGGATCTGTGCGCCGCGCCCGGCGGCAAAAGCAGCCAGCTGGCGGCGGCATTGCAGGGGCGCGGTGTGCTGGTGAGCAACGAGTATGTGGCTGCGCGTGCCGAAATTTTAAAAAGCAACCTTGAGCGCATGGGCGTTTCCAACGCCGTAGTGCTCAACGAGACCCCCGCCCGCATTGCCGAGGCGCTGCCGGAGTTTTTCGACCGGGTGCTGGTGGACGCGCCCTGCTCCGGTGAGGGAATGTTCCGCAAGGAGCCGGTAGCGCTGCAGCAGCACTGCGAGGCACTGGTAAAGCAGTGCGCAGAGCTGGGTGCGCAGATACTGGACTGCGCCGCAGCAGCACTGGCTCCCGGCGGGCAGCTGGTGTACTCCACCTGCACCTTTGCGCCGGAGGAGGACGAAGGACAGGTGGCGGCCTTTTTGCAGCGCCACCCGGAGTTTGCACTGGCTGATGTGTTGGGCAATGTGGACTACACCTTTGGCAGCGCAGGCGAAGAGAACCGCACCGGCGGTCTGCCGCTGGATGTGAGCAAGGTGCGCCGCATCTGGCCCTGTCAGGGCGGCGAGGGGCACTTTATGGCCCGGCTGGTCAAGGCCGGTACGCCCCGCACCCTGCCGCCGGAGGGAGAATACACCCCGGAGGAGCAGCTCTGGCTTGCCGCTGCTGCTGAGGCGGGCAAAAAGGGCAAGGGCAAGGCGAAGCCTGCCAAGGTCGCAGATGCCCGCAGCACCCGCCGCGCAGACAGCCGCGCCTGCCGGGACGCCGTGCAGGGCACGAGCCGCCGCACCCGGGACACCGGGGCAGGGGAGGCCACCCCGGCGCAAAGCCTTGCCGCATGGCAGGAGTTTGCCCGGCAGTATTTCCCCGCGCTGGCGCAGCGCCCGGCCGTGGTGCACGGCGGTGGTGTGCTGCTGCCGGTTGCCTTTCCGCAGACGGGACTTCATGTGCTGCGGGCAGGGGTGTTCGTGGGCAGCGTGCAGAAGGGCCGCTTTGTGCCGGAGCATCACCTGTTCACGGCCTTTGGCAGCCTGTGCACGAACTGCGAGCAGCTGACCCTTGCCGACTGCCGCTGCACCGAGTACCTCTCCGGCCGCGAGGTGGAAGCCCGCACGGCAGCGGACGGCTGGTGCTGTGTGACCGTGGACGGCTGGCCGCTGGGCGGCGGCAAGGTGTCCGGCGGGCGGGTGAAAAACCACTACCCCAAGGCGCTGCGGCTGCTGTAAACCGCAGATTTACACGCATCCGGGCGAAAATCGGGCTTTTCAGGCTTGAACGTGCCGGTGGATTGTGATAAAATAACAGAGTTAGATTTTGTGTGCTGCCACAAGCGGGCGACCACAGCCCGTCTGCCCGCAGGCGGAGATACCGATAAATTTAGGAGGCTCTTTCCCATGTCTGGACATAGCAAATGGAACAACATTAAGCGCAAGAAGGAAAAGACTGACGGCGCCCGCGCCAAGGTCTTTACCAAGATCGGCCGCGAGATCAGCGTTGCCGTCCGTGACGGCGGCCCCAACCCGGCTTCCAACAGCAAGCTGGCAGACCTGATCGCCAAGGCAAAGCGCATGAGCGTGCCCAACGATAACATCCAGCGTATCATCAAGAAGGCCGAGGGCGGCGACAAGACCGAGTTCGAGGCTATCACCTACGAGGGCTACGGCCCCGGCGGCGTGGCAGTCATGGTGGAGACCCTGACCGACAACCGCAACCGTACCGCTGCCGACCTGCGCCACTACTTCGACAAGAACGGCGGCAATCTGGGCGCTATGGGCTGCGTGGCCTTCCTGTTCAACCAGAAGGGTGTCATCGACATTTCTCTGGAGGATAAGGACGCCGACGAGGCCATGATGGACGCTCTGGATGCCGGTGCCGAGGACTTTGATGCCAGCGAGGATGCAGCCGAGGTCACCACTGATCCCGAGAACTACTCCGCTGTGGTCAAGGCTCTGGAGGAGAAGGGCTACGAGATCCTGTCCGACGATCTGGCCATGGTGCCCATGACCACCACCCGCCTGACCGACCCCGATCAGCTGAAGCAGATGGGCAAGCTGCTGGATTCTCTGGAAGATAACGATGACGTCCAGAACGTCTGGCACTCTCTCGAGAACGAAGAGGACCTGCCGGAATAAGCTTCCGCAAGGCTCTTTGCTCCTGAAATAAAACGATAAAAAGCCGCTTTTTGTGCTGTTTGGCACGAAAGGCGGCTTTTGCTTGTTATTTTTGTATGTCGTGCGGATAAGGGTTCCTTCTGGCATCAGAAAAATCGTACTCTGCACGCATATCCTCATCGTATGATGGATTTTCCGAAGAAGTGCTATTAGATTTATCGTTCATAGTGCGTCCACAGACTGAGGATCTTAACGGTCTGCTCTTTTTCATAGACCTGATAAACAAGGCGGTGCTGGATGTTGATGCGGCGGCTGTATGCACCGTTCAGATCACCCACCAGCTTTTCGTACGGGGGCGGGTTTTGGAAAGGATCAACACGGATGATTTCAATGAGTGCCTTTGCCTTTTCGTCCAGATGGGCAGACTTCAGTTTTGGTACGTCCTTTGCAGCGGTTTTGGTGTAAACGACCTTGTACATTTACCACTCCACCGCCGTTTCGTCCACACAGTCCTCAAGCGACGTGGCGATTCCGTCCATGATCTTTTCGCGCATACCCGGTGCAGAGACCAGATACAGCGTTTCCATGATGCCGCTGTAATCTTCTTCAGACAGCAGCACGGCATTGCCGTCCTTGGTGGTGATGTTGATGGGCTGGTTGTATTTAATGGTCTGCTCTACATAGTCGAAGGCATTCTTACGGAAATTCGTGATATTTGTAGTGGTCATCGTAGAATCACTCCTTTCGTGTACAGTATAGCGTACGCTTGTAAAAATGTCAATATGCGACCGGCAATCGAAACATGACACACGGTCACCCCTGTGCCAGCGCCCTGCCTTTTGCGTAGTAGCGCTGCATTTCTTCCCGGGGAACCATATTCCCGCCGGTAGCCCAGACCAGATGGGTGGCGTTTGCCAGCGCACCGGCGGGCAGAGCGGCTTCGGTGTAAGCGCCAAGCAGCTGCCCGGGCTGGGTGAGCACCGGGCCGTACATTCCCGCCAGAGCACTGGGCTCAAGGAAAAGCTCTTCTGTATCTGCCAGCTGCGCCAGAAGGGTGTACATCCGCTCGTCCTGCAGGGTGTAGCAGCCGCTCATAAAGGGACGCATCAGCCCGCCCACAAAGCCGGAGGCGCGTCCCACGGCAAGACCATCGGCGGCGGTGCGGTTGTCGATGCCAAAGTCCTGCACACAAACGCTGCTGTTTTCGCCGGTGGCCATGCCCAGCATCATGCAGGGGGAGTGGGTGGGCTCGGCAAAGAAGCAGTGTGCGGCATCGCCGAACAGCATCTTCAGGCCAAAGGCCACGCCGCCGGGGCCACCGCCCACGCCGCAGGGCAGATAGGCGAAGAGGGGATGCTCCGCATCCACGGTGACGCCCTGCGCATCCAGCTGCTTTTTCAGCCGCAGTGCAGCCACAGCATAGCCCAGAAAGAGGGTCTTGGAGTTTTCGTCATCCACAAAGTGGCAGTAGGGGTCACCCGCCGCCAGCTTACGCCCCTCGGTCACAGCGATGCTGTAATCAGAGGTGTACTCCACCACCTTGACGCCCCGGCTGCGGAGCAGGTCTTTTTTCCATTGCCGCGCGTCAGCGGACATGTGCACAGTGACCTGAAAGCCCAGCTTCGCGCTCATGATGCCAATGGAAAGCCCCAGATTGCCGGTGGAGCCCACTGCAATGGAATACTGCGAGAACAGCTTGCGGAAGCGTTCCTCTGCCAGAACGGCGTAGTTGTCGGTAAAGTGCAGCATCCCGCTGTGCAAGGCAATGTCCTCGGCGGTTTTCAGCACCTCGTAAATGCCGCCCCGCGCCTTGATGGAGCCGGAAATAGGCAGGTGACTGTCCAACTTGATCCATACTTGCCCGGCGATATGAGTGCCACTGCGCTCCTCCAGCACTTTTTGCATCCGGGGGATGGGCTGAACAGGGGACTCGATGATGCCGCCGGTCGCGGCAGTCTCGGGAAAGACGGCGGCAAGATAGGGCGCAAACCGCTCCAGCCGTGCGGCGGCGTCCTCAATGTCGGCCAAAGTCAGCGGGCAGGCAGCCGCAGCCTGTGCAAAGGGCAGCTTGTCCGGGTTTACCCATGCAGTCTCCTTCAGGGCGCAGAGGTCAGAGACCACGGGATATGCCGCAATCCAATCGGCAACAGAACGCCCGGAGATGCACTTGGCAGGTGAAACCATAGTAGATCCTCCTTTATATATAAAAGTAAAAGCAGATGGCGCGCCCGGCGGTTTTTGCGGAGCGCTGCATGTCTTGAATATAAAGGTTTTTACAGGAATTGTCAACCGGCTGCGCTTTGCGCCGGGCGGGTCAGAGCGCCACGATCTCGGTGGTCACCAGCTGCTGCTCTGCGCCGTAGTTCAGCTTCATGGCATAGTCGGTCAGGGCGCAGAATTCCTCAGTCTCCTTCCGGGTGGCAAAATAGTTTTCGGTAAGTACCTCGGAGCTGCCGCGGGCGTGGAAGATGGTCTTTACCACAAAGTTGTTTTCGTCCATAGTATGCCTCTCTTTTCCAGTTGATGCGGGAGACGCCGCCGTCCCTCGGTGTAATTGCAGTATAACAGGACAAATGTCCCACAGAACGGACTTTTAACGGAAGCAGGACATATTTTTGCGCAAACCGGTCAAAAAGCCGCACCAGCCAGAGGAACAGGAGAAGCTTGGAAGGAGAGCAGCACACTGCCCAAAAACCTTGTTAAAAAACTGGCATTTTGCCATTTTTGTGTAAAGTATACAAGAATAAACACAAAAAAATGGCATTGTGCGTATTGCTATTTTATAACTGATATATTAGAATATAAGCAAGAAGAGCGTGCAGGCGTACTGCGCGTGCCATAAGATAAATAACGACAGGAGGAACTTCTCTATGCCTATGAAAATGGGTTGGCGCTGGTATGGCGAGGGCAATGATCCCGTCACCCTGAGCGACATCAAGCAGATCCCCGGCGTGACCAGCATCGTCTGGGCACTGCACAACAAAATGCCCGGCGAGATCTGGGAAATCGACGAGATCCAGAAGGTTGCAGACCAGATCCACGCCTACGGCTTTGATATGGATGTTGTCGAGTCCGTCAATGTGCACGACGATATCAAGATCGGTCTGCCCACCCGCGACCAGTATATCGAGAACTACAAGCAGTGCATCCGCAACCTGTCCAAGTTCGGCGTCAAGGTCATCTGCTACAACTTCATGCCCATCTTCGACTGGACCCGTACCGACCTGTTCCATCCGGTAGGCGATGGTTCCACCGCACTGTTCTACGAGAAGGACAAGATCAAGGGCGATTACAAGGCGATGGCCGAGTATATCATGTCCTTCACCGAGAAGTACAACATGACCTTCCCCGGCTGGGAGCCGGAGCGCATGGCAAAGCTGGACGAGCTGTTCAAGGCCTACGCCCCTGTCACCAAGGAGAAGCTGTGGGAGAACCTGAAGTACTTCCTGGAAGCTCTGATGCCCACCTGCCACGAGTGCGACATCAAGATGGCCATCCACATGGACGATCCTCCTTGGGATATCTTCGGCCTGCCCCGCCTGCTGGTGGACGAGCCCAGCATCGACCGCTTCCTGAAGATGGTGGACGATCCGTACAACTGCCTGACCCTGTGCACCGGCAGCCTGAACGCAAACCCCAACAATAACTGTGCCGAGATCATCCGCAAGCACTGCGACCGCATTGCCTTCGGCCACGTCCGCAATATCCACCACTTCCCCAACGGCGACTTCTCTGAGGCTGCGCACCGCGACTGCTGCGGCGAGACCGGCATCATTGAGGTGATGCGCGCTTACCATGACTGCGGCTTTGAGGGCTATATCCGCCCCGACCACGGCCGTCAGCTGTGGGAGGAAGGCCCCGGTGTCTGCCGCCCCGGCTATGGCAAGTATGACCGTGCTCTGGGCATCCAGTATATGCTGGGTATCTGGGATCTGCTGGACCGTCTGGATGAAGAAAAGAAGGGCTGATGATTATGAAGCTGTCTGATATCAAAAACGGCAATCTGTCCGCCGAGTGGGCAGAAAAGGGCTACGAGCTGCCCAAATTCGACATTGAGGCTGTCAAGGCCAAGACCCACGCCGAGCCCACTTGGGTGCACTTTGGCGCCGGCAACATCTTCCGCGCTTTCCCCGCTGCCGTGCTGAACGATGCACTGAACAGCGGCAAGTACGACCGCGGCGTCATCGTGGCTGAAAGCTTCGACTACGAGATCATCGACAAGGCTTACCAGCCTTACGATAACCTGAGCCTGCTGGTCTGCCTGAAGTCCACCGGCGAGATCGAGAAGAAGGTCATCGCTTCCGTTACCGAGAGCCTGAAGGCTGACTACTCCTTCGGTGCCGACTGGGCACGTCTGGTGGAGATCTTCCAGAACCCCAGCCTGCAGATGATCTCCTTCACCATCACCGAGAAGGGCTACGGCGTTGCTCCCGCTGATCTGGAGCGCGGCCTGACCCCCGTGCTGGCCATGGGCAAGGTCACCGCTCTGCTGTACGAGCGCTTCAAGGCCGGCAAGCTGCCCCTGACCGTTCAGAGCATGGATAACTGCTCTCACAACGGCGATAAGGTCAAGACCGCTGTCCACGCCTACGCTGCAAAGTGGGTGGAGCAGGGTCTGGTGCCTGCCGAGTTCCTGGCCTATGTGCAGGACGAGACCAAAATCACCTTCCCCTGGAGCATGATCGATAAGATCACCCCGCGCCCGGACGCAAAGGTGCAGGAAATGCTGGCAAAGGACGGCTTTGAGGACAACTACACCATCGTGACCGAGAAGCACACCTTCACCGCTCCCTTCGTCAACGCCGAGGAGACCCAGTACCTGTGCATCGAGGATCACTACACCAACGGTCGTCCTCCGCTGGAACTGGGCGGTGTGCTGTACTGCGACCGCGAGACCGTGGACAAGATCGAGAAGATGAAGGTCTGCACCTGCCTGAACCCCCTGCACACTGCCATGTCCATCTATGGCTGCATGCTGGGTTACAACCTCATCTCTGCCGAGATGGCAGACGAGGATCTGCGCTCCTTTATCCAGAAGATCGGCTATATCGAGGCTATGCCCGTCGTGGTCGATCCCGGCGTTCTGAACCCCTACGAGTTCATCGGCGCTGTCATCAACCGCCGTCTGCCCAACCCCTTTATGCCCGATGCTCCCCAGCGTATCGCTACCGATACCTCTCAGAAGCTGGCTATCCGCTTCGGCGAGACCATCAAGGCTTACGAGGAGCGCGGTCTGGACAAGTCCAACCTTGTGCTGATCCCGCTGGTGCTGGCAGGCTATGCCCGCTACCTGAAGGGTATCGACGACAATGGCCAGCCCTTCGAGATCTCTCCCGATCCGCTGCTGGCTGAGCTGCAGGCCATCGTCAACCCCTTGGAGGTCAAGGAAGGCGAGCAGGACTTCAGCTGCCTGAAGGCTCTGTACAGCCGTGCCGACGTGTTCGGCGTGGACCTGTACGCTGTCGGTCTTGGCGAAAAGATCGAGGGCATGGTCAAGGAGCTGTACGCTGGTAACGGCGCAGTGCGCAAGACCCTGCACAAGTACACCCTTGCCCGCTAAAACTTTATAACGCTATTTCCGTGACCCACGCTGCGCTTTTGCTTTGCCGCAGCGTGGGTTTTTGTTTTGTGAAAATTGTTATGTAAAAATAGAATCCCGGAGCGTCCACAGACGCTCCGGGAGTTCGAAAGAAAAATAGATTTTCCGCTGCCCTTATTTCCGGCAGTCGTGCAGGCTGGCAGCGGGCAGGGCGTTACTCAGCAGGCTCCATGCGGCATCCATGCTCTCGTTCAGCAGATAGGCCTGATTCCGCTGGACGTAGATGTACACCGCCTCTTTGGTGCGGTAGGCGCAGTACACGGTGTTCCAAGTGTAGCGGTTGGTGGGCTCGGTCTTGTTCTGCTCACCGGCCATCCAGACCGAAAGCCCGGCGGCGTCCAGCTCCAGCCGGTAGAAGGGACGGGGCAGACCCAGCTTTTTGATCTGCTTGGAGAGGTTGGCAAAGAAGGTACCGAAGTATACGGCGGGCAGACCGATGGCTACGATGGCCAGCACGGCGGTCAAAAGCCCGGCACCCTCCCGCTTGCCGATCTGGCTCAGGCAGATGCCGGCACACACCAGCAGAATGGCGGTGAACACCGCCGGGCGCTGCCAGCCCTTGTTGTGGCGCAGCAGGTCGAAAGATGCAAAATCGTGAAAGCCCTTTTCGTCCATCTGGACGGAGACGCAAACATTCTGGGTCATAAAGTTACCCTCCTTTTTGGGCATAGTACCACATTTACCGGCAAGAAGCAAGCAAAAGATGCATCGGCGGCGGTGCATCCGGCTTGCAAACCGCCCGCAAGGCGTGGTAAAATAAGATATTATCTGGGGTGTATCTGAAAAGTCGAAAATTTAGTCTATTTCTACAAGCACAGCTGGATTTTGCGTTAAACAGCCTTGAAATCCACAAAGGATTCCTGCGGCTATTTGCCTTAAATCCCGCTTGTGCTTGCGAAATATTCGTCATTTTCTTTGTTTTCAGATACACCTTACGAAAAAGGGGGAAGCCTTGCATGGAAAAGCGCAACTGGAAGCACATCGTTACGCTCAAGCAGCGCATGGTGCTGTGTCTGGCAGCATTTTTTGCGGCCTTTGCATTGCAGCTTGCCCTGAACGGCTATCAGGCGCGGGCGGTGCAGCAGGTGCAGGACGACCAGATGGGCAACTTTAACGCCATCAGCCGCTTTCAGGGCGGTGTGGAAAGCTCCATCAGCATTCTGGAAGCGTACCGCTGGGAGAACGGCGAGACTGAGGAAATGCTGGAAAAGCTTCAGGCAGCCTGCTCCACCAGCAACGCATGGCTGTGGCGCATCCGATCCAATATGGACGGCTTGCAGAACGTCAGCGATGAGCAATGGGTGCTGTACGGCGCGGTGGAGACCACCTACGGCAGCTACAACACCCTGCTGGAAGAGCTGGAAGGCTACCTTTCCAGTGGGCAGGAAGCAAAGGCTTCCCAGCTGTACTACAACAAGGTCTCGGTCTGCGGCGGGTATCTGAGCCAGTACACCATGCAGCTGCTGAAAGCCTCGATCTTGGATGCCCAGACTACTTACACCGAGATCTCGGAGCTGGGCGAGCGGATCGCCCTGATGCAGATCGTGGTGGTGGCACTGTGCGTGGCGCTGGGCTGCGCCTCCGGTCTGATGGTCATGCAGCTGCTGACTCCGGTGTCTCAGATGATCGAGGCCTCCCGCGCTATCAGCCGCAGCCAGTTCGATACCCCGGACATCCCGCTGCCCAAGCAGCCGGAGATCGGCCAGCTGGCGGAGTCCTTCAACCGCATGAAGCACTCTATGGCGCAGCAGGTGAGCACCTTACAGGAGAAAAACGAGATCGAGCGGGAGTTGCATCGCCAAAAGACCGAGGCGCTGGAACTGCAGAACCGCATGGAGCGCAGCCGGTTGCAGCAGCTGCGCAGCCAGATCGACCCGCATTTTCTGTTCAACACCCTGAACGTCATCCAGCAGATGGCGGGCACAGAGTCCGCCTACCGCACGCAGGCGCTCATTATGGCGCTTTCCCATCTGCTGCGTTACAGCCTGATGAGCAACGATGAGCAGGTGCCCCTCTCCCGGGAGGTGCGCGTTGTGGATGAGTACTATTCCATCTACCATGTGCGCTTTGGCGACCGGGTGCAGATGGAGTGGGCATTCTCGGATTCGCTGGATCTGACCGAGACGATGGTGCCGTCCTTTATCTTGCAGCCTATCGTGGAAAACGCCTTCAAGCACGGCATCTGCCCCAAGGAAGAGGGCGGCGTGGTGCGCATCCGCATGATCCCCCTGCGGGAAAAAGGTCTGCTGTGCATCAGGGTACTGGACAACGGCATGGGCATTGAGCCGGAGCAGCTGCAGCAGCTGCGCACGGCACTGGAGCAGCCCGCGCCCCGCTGGGAGCATATCGGTATTTATAATGTGGCTGCCCGTCTGCGGCTGCTGGATGCCCGCTGCCGGGTGGTGGTGCGCTCCCGGCCGGGGCGGGGAACTGCGGTGATCCTGTATCTGCCGCTGGTGGAGAATGAGGAGGAATTTGAGGAATGATTCGTCTGTTGATCGCGGATGATGAGAGGATGGAGCGGGAGGCGCTGGCGGATATCGTCATGCGCCGGTTCGAGCATGAGGTGACGGTGGAGATGGCGGAAAATGGCCGCAAAGCCGCCGATACCGCCGTGCTCTGGGAAGCAGACCTGATTTTGATGGACATCGAGATGCCGGGCATGAACGGCTTGGATGCCGCCCGCGCGGTGCTGGAACAGCGCCCGGAGTGCAAGGTGATCTTCATCACGGCGTACAGCCTGTTCCAGTACGCCCACGAGGCGGTGCATCTGGGTGCCTGCGACTATCTGCTGAAGCCGGTGGACCCGGACGAGACCGAGGCCGCCATCCGCCGCGCTATCCGGCAGATCGAGGCCGGCCGCCGCTTGGCCGAGCTGGCTGCGGAAGCCCCGGAGCCGGAAACCGCCCCGGAGCAGGAGACCGAGCCCGCCGGGGAAGGGGAGAGCGACCGCAACGCACTGGTGATGGACCATGTGCGCAAGTATATGGAAGATAACTATATGGCCGACCTCTCGCTGGACAGCGTGAGCGAAATTTTGCACATCAGCCCGGCGTACCTTTCGGCGCAGTTCAAAAAATACCAGAAGATGAATTTTCTGGACTGTCTGACCGGGCTGCGCATCAACGCAGCTAAAGAACTGCTGGCCGACCCCTTCCGCTCCGCAGCGGAGGTGGCCTCCATGGTGGGCTACGAGGACGCCAGTTACTTTGCCCGCGCCTTTAAAAAGCGCACCGGCATGACCCCCACCCAGTACCGGAAGGAAGCGGCAAAGGCAGCCCGGGAGGCGCGGCTGTGACCCGCCGTCAGCTGCTGCGTCTGCTTGCGGCAGCCCCCGCACTGGCAGTTACAGGCTGCACGGCGCAGTCTGCTTCTTCGCAGCAGGAGAAGCCGCTCATCCTGCGCTATGCGGAGAACCAGCCGGAGGACTACCCCACCAGCAAGGCGGCAAAGGCCTTTGCCGAGCTTGTGGCGCAGCGCACGGGCGGCCGGGTGAAGGTGCTGGTTTACAGCGGGGCAGAACTGGGCGCAGAGCAGAGCGTCATCCAGCAGATGCAGTTCGGCGGGGTGGATTTTTCCCGCGTGTCCCTGAGCCAGCTGGCAGAGTACGAGCCGGAGCTCAGCGTGTTGCAGCTGCCTTACCTGTACAGCGATGCCCAGCAGATGTGGCGGGTGCTGGACGGCAGCATCGGCGATGAGTTTCTGGCCATGCTGGACGGGATGGACTTAGTGGGGCTTTCGTGGTTCGACGCCGGTGTGCGCAGCTTCTACACCCGGGAAAAGGTGACCGGGCTGGATGATTTGCAGGGGCTGACCATCCGGGTGCAGGAGTCGGACATGATGAGCGACATGATCACCGCACTGGGCGCAAAGCCGGCGCAGGTGGTGTACAGCAAGGTGTATGCCGCCCTGCATAACGCCGAGATCGACGGGGCAGAGAACAACTGGCCCAGCTACGAAGTGATGGGACACTACGAGGTAGCGCCCTTTTTCCTGAAGGACGAGCACACCCGGGTGCCGGAGGTGCAGCTGGCCAGTCCGGCGGTAATGGAAAAGCTTGCCGCGCTGGACGAAAGCTTCCCGGAGGTGATCCGCGCCTGTGCCCGGGAGAGCGCACAGACAGAGCGGGAGCTTTGGGCACGGCGGGAGGCGAACGCAGAGCAGAATATGCGCAAGCGGGGCATCTGCGTCACCGAACTGGACGAGGCCGAAAAAGCCCGCTTCCGCGCAGCGGTACAGCCCATGTACGACCGGTTCCGCAGCCACGCCAAACTCATCCAGCGGATCCGGGAGAGCTGAAGAACAAGATATACGAAATAACTCGTCTCTATGTGATATATCAGTTTAGGGACGAGTTTTTTTTGCGAACATTTTTCGGCAAGCTCGACAATATCCCCCAGGCGAACTTGTTGAATATGCACAGATACGTTTTCACTTTTTTGCAAAAAACAGGACATTTTATCAATCCTCTTGATGGCTAAAATCTTTTGCGTTAGAATGAGGCCACCGAGCAATCAGGCCATGCAAAAACGCCTAAATGTACCCTATCAAGATTCAGATCGTGCAATGCAAAAAAGGAGGAAATTTGGTTATTTTTTCCAAAAAGATCTCGCGCCGCAGCTTTCTGAAGGTCAGTGCTGTGACCACCGCCATGGCCGCCATGGGCCTGCCTGCCTTTGCCGCAGAGGACACGGCAGAGGAGAACTGCTTCCAGACCCTGAACATCCCCCGGGCCACCGGCAGCACCGTGGACAAAAGCGTCCTGCTGGACGAGAGCCGCCTGTACCTCATCACGGATTTTGGGGCTGTGTCGGAGGGAGACCCCGTCCAGAACACTAAAGCCATCAACGCCGCCATCCAGGCTGCCAGTGAGGCCGGCGGCGGCACCGTGGTGGTGCCGGCAGGTGACTTTAAGAGCTACACCATCCGTCTCCAGAGCGGCGTCAACCTTCGCATCGACGCCAACGGCATCATCCGGGCTGCCCGGGCAGACCTGTACGACTGGTATGGCAACCAGACCATGGTGGGCGAGGGCGGAAACTACGATGAGCCGGAAGTGAACCTCTACGCCGGTCTCCAGGACCACGGCCACACCTACTTTGCCAACAGCCTGTTCTACGCCGCCGACAAGCACGACATCATGATCTACGGCGAGGGCCTCATCGACGGCAGCTACATGGACGACACCGGCACCCTCATCAATGTGCTGTCTGGCAACGACCCCTCCAACCCCAAAAACCGCACCGACCGGGGCTACAGCTCCACCTGGTACGGCAACAAGGCCATTGCACTGGTGCGCTGCGAGAATGTGGTGCTGGACGGCATCCGCATCCTGAACGGCGGCCACTTTGCCATCATCGCTGAGGGCACCCGGAACATGACTGTCAACGACCTGATCGTGGACACCAACCGGGATGCCTACAATATCGACTGCAGCCAGGACGTTACCGTCAGCAACAGCCACTTCAACTCCCTTACGGACGACGCCATCGTCATGAAGGCTTCCTACGGTGCCGGCGTGTTCATGCCCACCCAGAACGGCCTGATCGAGGACTGTGTGGTCAGCGGCTACGATGCCGGTTCTGTGATTACCGGAGCCTGCACTACCGATAAGATCGTGGCCACCGACGCCTGCGGTCCCACCGCCCGTGTCAAGTTTGGCACCGCGTCCACCTGCGGCTACCACACCGTCACCATCACCCGGGTCCGGTTCGAGCGTTCCCGTGGCTTCTGCATGGAGGCCGTGGACGGCAGCTCCCTCACCAACATCGTGATGACCGACTGCACCATGGACACCGTTTCCTCCTCTCCCATCTTTATTCGGGTAGGCGATCGTGCCCGGTACCCCGTCACCGGCCACACCACTGAGCAGGCTATCAACGCCGCCAACGATGTGCGTCTGGACAATTCCGGCTGGGTGCTGCCCAACCGTGCCGAGTATCAGCTGTACCCCGTGGCCCGCTACAGCCCCTCTTATAATAAGAGCAAGACCGTCTCCATCGATGGCGTCTCCTCCTTTAAGGTGGTAGACCCTGCCAACCCCACCCGGATCAACAACGCCAACCTAGCAGAGATCGACGGCAAGCTGTACCTCTACCGCTGGGATGATGCCCAGCACCAGTATGTGCCGGATATGACCCGGGAGATCAGTCGGAAAGACGCTGTCTACTACGCCAACGCCACCGCTGCCAAGGACCTAGCCAGCGTCAGCAATGTGGAAATCAGCAACATCCGCATCACCAACGTAGATCCCCGGTACCCCATCCTGCTGGAGGGCCTGGTGGACAGCAAGGTGAAGAACGTGATCCTGCGGAACATCTCGGTGCAGTACCGGGGCGGCCTGTCTCTCCAGGAGGCTGTGGAACAGCGGCAGCTGGGCACCTACTGGGTCTACTCCCAGAGCGGCTCTGCCCCCACCGTGCAGAAACTGCCTTGGCTGGTGAACACCTTCTTCAGCAAGTGCGAGGGCCTGCTGCCCCGTGTGGCCTGGAAGAACGGCACCTGGGTAGACGACCCCTACAACGTACCGGAGATGGTAGCCGAGTACCCGGAGCCCTCCATCCTGGGCATCCTGCCGGCCTACGGCATCTACGCTCGTCACGTAGAGGGTCTGGTGCTGCAGAATGTGGCCCTGAACTATGTGATCCAGGATAAGCGTCCGGCTATCGTGCTGGATGACGTTTCCAACGCCGACCTGCGTACCGTGGCCGCCAAGACCGCTCTGGGCGTCAAGGCTGTAGTCACCGTGACCAACCACTACAAGCGTCATGTGGGCAACGAGTATGTGCCTGAGGAGCCCTATTTCACCACCACCTGCGAGAACTTGAAGCTGGGCCTGCTGAGCCGTGAACAGGTCACCGTGGATACCCCGGCACCCGGCACCCCGGCGGACAGCCTCTATGGCGACATCCGCCTGCCCATCCCGGAAAATGGCTATCAGTTCGCCACTAAGACCCAGGACTATCCCCTGCCTCTGACGGTGCACCGCCCCTACTTCAGCCACATCGGGGACCAGACCCTCCAGTTGGGCCAGACCCTGACCCTGACTGTCTCGGGCCGGAACCCGGCCAACGGCGTCCGCACCACTCAGCCCCAGCCTGCTGCCGTCATCGAGGCTCTGGACGGCGGCCTGACCTACGGCACCGCCGGTCTGCTGCCTCTGGGCGCATCCTTTGACGCCGGTTCTCACACCCTCACCTTTACCCCCAAGGCCAAGGGCACCTATAAGGTCACCTTTACCCTGGACGACGATGTCATCCCCGTAAGCAAGACCGTTAAGATCACCGTAGTGTGATCCTGTCGGTTTTCTGCCTGCTCATAGGCCCCGGCTGGTTTCTCCCACAGCAGACCGGCCGGGGCCAGAGCAGTTTCGGAGCTACTTGAACCGTAAGTTGTATCCAACGTGTCGGTAGTGTTGCACAAACATGACAGAAAGCAGTTGTGCAATATGGCAAAAACAATCTTGACATTCTTTCGAAAAACAGGACATTTTTCGAAAGCTCTTGTTTCATTTCGGAAAATTTGCTAAAGTGTGTACAGCCAATGAACGAAAGCTCCGGCACCTGTGCGCCCGGAGAATTTCACAATTATTTAAGGAGGACGATTCCTATGAAAATGATCTCTCGTCGTAGCTTTATGGCCGTTGCCGGTGCAGCTACCGCTGCTGTTGCTCTGACCGCCTGCGGTGGTTCCAAGAGCGGCTCCACTTCTACCGCTGCTTCCACCTCTACCGCAGCTTCTGCTTCTGCTGCTGCCGGTGATGCAGCAGCTGCTGCCAACGATCCCAAGGTGACTCTGGTCTACGCCGAGGTCAACCCGCTGGATACCATCGTTGGCCAGA
>ENA-OUQG01000504-OUQG01000504.1-human-gut-metagenome-genome-assembly--contig:-NODE-504-length-23788-cov-3.110479_pt1 | contig 23788 bp, 58 predicted proteins | sample MGYA00237943_ERZ548823 | MGnify/ENA primary metagenome ERZ548823 (study PRJEB26490, sample SAMN05194731) | human gut metagenome | biome: terrestrial biome; feature: human-associated habitat; material... | reverse complement strand
CAGAACAGCGTTGACAACATATTTATCATCCTGAGACGCTATGGAGTAAAGGTACAAAACGTTATCGTCATCAACAGCAGGCGCTGCATGTGTATCATCTAGTCCTAGAAGCCAGTCGATGGAAACGCCGAAGTATTGAGAGAGCTTATAAAGACATTTCAGATCCGGAAGGCCTGTGTGAGTTCTGTATTTTGTAATTGATGGTGCGCTAATGCCTGTGTCCTTTGATACTTGGGCGTTTGTGATATTTCTGGCACACATCAATGCGTTTAGGCGGTCGCTAAAAACGAGCGGATTAAACTCACTGATAGATTTTAGCATTGCTTTTTCCTCCTTCAAGTAGGTGTTATACTATTCTACCGCTTTTTGGACGGTTTCGCAACAAAAAAGGTTAAAACCGCTCAAATTATTATCACAATTACATTGACATTTCTAGTTGATAAGATTATAATAATCGTACAGAAACATCATTACAGAAATGGAATGGGAGGTGAGGAGATGGAACAAACAGCAAAAACAAGCCCCCGGTGGATACGAGGAATCAGATGTGCGTATGGGTACAGTCAAGAGTATCTGGCTGAACAGCTAGGGATTTCTGTTAGCAACTATCGAAAGAAGGAGTCTGGCATTGTTGGCTTCTCTGATAGCGAGAAAATCATCGTTGCACGGGTTCTTAATCTGAACCAGAACCAAGTGAACGATATTTTTTTCGGCGGAATGTTTCCGAAAGATTAGTCTAACTAACAGAACGGAAACTTTCTGACAATATTATATAGTAAAAAGAGGTAGCAAAAAATGGGAAGAAGAGCCACGAAAGCGGCAGAAAACATCTGGTTCAAAGCCAGAATGAACGCCGCAACGTATGACGAGAGACTATCAAGCAGAGAAGGCGCTGCTGAACTCCTCGGAATGTCTGTTTCTGCGGTTTCCGATGCGGAGCTCGGGCTGTCAAAGTGTATGCCGGTTGATAAGGCCGTACTCATGGCTGATAGATACAAGGCTCCGTACCTCTTGAATCACTACTGCCTGAATGAATGCCCAATTGGGTGCCGTCTCCCGATTTCTGACGAGGTGCTTGGAATCGAGAGGGTGACAGTCAAGCTTCTGCGTAGTCTCAGGATCGATGACTTGAGGGAGGTAAAGGAGAAGCTCATTGAAATCGCCGCAGATGGCGTTGTCAGCGAAGGCGAAAAGTCGGACCTGCAAGAAGTTAGTGCGTATCTCAAGGAGATTGCCAAAACCGCTTCTGAACTTGAAACCATCTGTCTGATGGCTCTTGGAGATGATTTCGCCGAGAGGGACAAAAAATGAGACCAAGAAAGAATAATTCGATGGTCGCAATTGGATGTGCGATTTTGTCAACCGCAGTTCTCACGTCTTTCATAGTTCTTCCAAAGCCACTTGCAGAAGCAGCTGATGCTCCTGAAGCAAAACCGGAATCAACCGATTGTGTGTCTTATGATTCGTGCATCGAAGAACCGATCCAGATGTTTTTCGTAAGCTCTTCGGTTCCGCTTGATTATCAACTCCAGGAAAAACTTCAGGAATTTTGCGGAGATTTCGGTGTCCCATACGAGATTGCTCTGGCGGTCATATACCAAGAGAGCCGGTTTGATGCAACGGCCAGAAATGGAAGCTGCATCGGGTACATGCAGGTCAACATGGTCAATCTCGAGTGGTTAAACAGAGAAATCGGAACGACAGATTTGCATGATCCGGTTCAGAACCTCGAGGCCGGAACGTTTATGCTTGGGCGCTTATTTGAAAAGTACGGAGAAGCCAACATGGCTTTGACCGCTTATAACCATGGCGAGGCAGGGGCGAGAAAAAAATACTTCAGTCGAGGAAAAATTTCCTGTCCGTACAGCGAAAGTGTTATCGATAACAGCTTTGAGTGGAAGAAAATATTGGAGGAAAACAAATGACTGATATTACCATCCCTGATTTTGAGGAGCTTCAGTTCGATGATTCTAAGCACATCTACACTTTGAATGGGCTTGAGATTCCGAGCGTGACCACGATAATGAAGCCTCTCAGCAATGCCGAGTACAAAGGAATCAGCGAGAATGTTCTGAACAAAGCGGCTGAGAAGGGAACTGCAGTACATAATGCCGCTGAAAACTGGGCGAAGTTTCAGATAGAAGACATTGAGCCGGAATACAAAGGCTACTTTGACGCATTTCTCTCCTGGTGGGAAGAGAAAAAACCGGTCATGGTTGGCTCTGAAGTGAGACTGTATCACAAAATCATGCGATATGCCGGAACAGCTGACTTGATTGCATGGATTGATGGAGAACTTACGCTGGTTGACTATAAGACCACCAGTAAGCTCATCGAAATGAACTGTGGAGTCCAGCTTGAAGCCTACTCTAAGGCGCTGGCATCCCATGGAATCGAAGTTCAGAGCAAACGCATACTTCACCTCAAAAAGGATGGGAAATACGCTGAAATGAAGTTTCAATCCCCTGATACACGGCGATGGACTGTGTTTGGCGCTCTGAAAACTGTATACGACTACATTGAATCATCCAAGTGATTCTGTGTAGATAAGATTATCAATAAAGAAAGGCTGGTCCATAATGGAAAAAGTTGTTGCAGAAACCAAAATGATTGAATGTGAGATGACACCTGTTGCTGCAGAGGCAGAGCTGGATCGAGAAGCCTCGTCCGTTGAACTCAGAGCACAGAGGATGGCGGTGGAGAATGATACGGACTATATCTGTGCCGCTGAGATGCTCAAAAGCATCAAGGAAACCCAGAAGAAGATCACTGAGTACTGGGAGCCGCTTCGTACATCTGCAAAATCTGCGTATGACAAAGTCCTTTCTAGGAAAAAGGATATGCTTGATCCGCTGAAGGCTGCTGAGGATATCCTGAAAGGTAAAATGGCCGAGTACACCGATGAATGTGAAAAACGTAGGAAAGCTCAGGAAGAAGCTATGCGTCGCCTTGCAGAGCGTGAACTCGAAAGAAAGCTCAACGAAGCGACCGAAGCCGAAGCGTCTGGTGATACTGAAACTGCTCAAAATGCTATGGCTGAAGCCGAGGTCATGGCAGATGTTTCTGTTGGCAGCAGTATCGCTGCATCCGATTTGAAGGTCAAGGGCGTTACCAAGAGCAAGACGTGGAAAATTATTGGCGTTGATAGTTCCAGAGTCCCCGTTGAAATTAACGGCATGGTCATCCGCCCGGTCGATGAAAAAGCTATTATGCGGATTATCAAAGCATCCAAGGGAACCGTTCGGATCCCCGGTGTCATTTATGAAGAGACCACGCAGATTAGTGCTCGTGGCTGATTATAAAGGAGGATTTTGTTATGGCAAGCAACGCATTAAGTAAAGCAGAAAGCAATGCTTTGAGTGTAAGCTACGATGTTCTCGGAACCAGAGTCGAGCTGGATCTGAACTTTGTTAAGCGTTATCTGGTCAGAGGCCAGGCCGACAGAGTTACGGATCAGGAACTTGTGTTCTTTATGAACACCTGCAAAATGCAGAAATTGAACCCGCTTGCATCTGGCGAGGTTTACTGTATCAAGTTTGGCAGTGAACCTGCACAGATGGTTATTGGCAAGGATGCCTACCTGCGTCGTGCCTTCAGCAATCCTGACTACCTTTATAAGGAAGATGGCATCACGGTACAGCGTGGGAACGAGATTATCCAGAAAGAGGGATGCTGCCTCTATCCGGGTGAAAAACTGATTGGCGGATGGTGCAAGGTTCACTTCATGCGGAACTCAAAAGAACGGACAGCGTATAAGGAAGTTTCTCTTGAAGAGTACAACAAAGGACAAGCCAACTGGAAAACGAAGCCTGCCACCATGATTGATAAGGTTGCGGTTAGCCAGTGTGTCCGTGATGCTTTTCCAAAAGATTACGAAGGACTTTATTCTGAGGATGAAATGGTGGCTTCTGGCGCAATTCCGGTGAATTTCCGTGAAGTCAAGACTGCCGAAGGGAATGAAAGTTCCGCTGCTGTTGAGACGGTTGATGAAGACCCCATCATCTCTCAGGAACAGCGTCAGGCTTTCTTCAAAGCGGCACGCACACAGTTCGGCAAGGACGAAGGAAATGAGGTTGTAAAATCCATCATTGAGGAGATGGGCCTTGAGTCAACGACGAACATGCGTGAAAGCCAGTACATTGAGGCGACTGAAAAGCTCATGGATCTCGTGACGAAGAAAAAAGCAGCCGCTGAAGTTGAAGATGCCGCTGCTCAATCTGACGAATGATAATCAATCTGAAGAAAGCTGGTGATAGTAGATGGCATGGGTCAGCGTACATGATACTGTTGACGGGAGCAAGCTCAGGGAGTTTGCTAAAGCGCTGAAATGCACCAAGGAAGAGGCTCTCGGCGCACTCGTTTCTCTTTGGATGTGGGGCCTAAAAAACGCTGATAAGACAGGTCGGCTTCCCGGGGCTGATAAACAAGACATCCTGGATGCTTTTAGCACTAAGTTTGCCAGTAAAGCTCCAAACATCGTGGATGCTCTTATCGAAAACGCATGGATCGATGTCGATGAGACTGGGATTCTTATTCTCCATGACTGGAATGAGTGGCAAGCGCAGTGGTATAAGGCGGTCGAACGCAGGGAACACGATGCAAAACGAAAGGCGGTGCAACGGGCCAAGAAACTCGGAGTTTCCGCTGGAAAGTCCATGGAAAAAGTTGACGCTCACGCTGAAAAGTCCGTTGAGAATGTCAATGATGCTCCAACACAGAAGGCGAAGGAACTCCCGGTGTCTGAAAATATCAGCTTTCTTCTGGAGGATGAAGAACCGAAAGCATCTAAGTACAGCATCGGGTTTGAGGAGTTCTGGAAGGTATATCCCCGGAAAGTTGACAAGGGGAATGCCTATAAGAAGTACAGCGCCCGGCGGAAGGATGGCTTCTCTGACGAAGAACTCTTGCAGGCAGCAAAGGCATATGCCGCAGAATGCCAGAAGCTTCATACCGAGCAAACGTACATCAAGCATCCGAAGACGTTCCTCAGCGACAGCCTGCCGTTTACCGACTACATCAAGAAAGATTCCCCGAAACAGCAGGAGCTCGAAACCATCGAAACCGGAAACCCGTTTGAGGAATGGGGTGATATTCGGTGAGTGAGTTCGGGGTCAGCAGTTATGCAATGATGAGCAGCTATGCTAAACGGTGCAGAGGCATGATGAAGGAACATCCCGGGGACTTTAGAAATACTCAAGGGATTCTCATCTGTGGTGTTTGCAAAAGGCCAAGAGAGAAAATCATGCTCCTCCCAAATCCAGCACCGGATGACCCAAGCAGAAAGAGCAAGCTGATTGTTCCAATTCAGTGTTTCTGTGAGATTGAAGAAAAGAGAACTGGAAAAATTGAACGTGAAGCCGCTCAGAACGCAGAGAAGGTCAAGAAGCTCAAGGCCGCAAGTCTCATGGATGAAAAGCTATCTGGAGCTGAGTTCTCTGCATTTACGAAAACATCATTCAACGCCAGAAATCTTAAAGTCTGTGAGCGATACGTTGATATTTTCGACAAGATGGTTGCCGAGAGCCAAGGGCTTCTCATGTGGGGCGGGGTTGGAACCGGGAAAAGCTATGCTGCTGCCTGCATCGCCAACAGCCTCATGGAGAAGGGCATTCCGGTTGTGATGACCTCGTTTGTCAAACTTCTTGAGGTCATCCAGTCAACCGGCCAAGAGACGGCGATTTTATCAAACTTGAACTCGGCAAAGCTTGTCATCTTTGATGACCTTGGCACTGAGCGTGGAACAGACTATACGCTGGAGAAGGTCTACAACATCGTTGACTGCCGTTACCGGAAAAAGCTACCGATGATCTTGACCACGAATCTTACGCTTCAAGACATGAAGGGGGAAGAAGACATTCGGTACAAAAGAATCTACGACAGAATCTTCGAGATGTGTTACCCTCTTCAATTCACCGGACCAAGTTGGAGAAAAAAGGAAGCGTCCCGGCGGTTTGAAGATATGGCTGCGCTTCTCGGGGATGTATAAGGAGGAAGAATGGAAGATACTGAAAAACGCAGTGTCGTTAGCGAAAGCGAGAAACATGGTATTCTCCAGATCTCGAATGAAGCTGACAGGATGACCGTTTCGTCAATCCTGTTCAAGAATGGCTATAGTATCACACCGGTTCGGCGAAAGAAAGGGCGCTCCAAAGTATACTTTATCCGGTACGACCAGATTGATAACATCGACGAGGAGGCCGGAGAGAATGATAGCTAAGTTTACCATTCCCGGGCAACCCATTGGAAAGGGGAGACCGAAGTTCTCCACGGTTTGCGGGCATGTCAGTACATATACTCCGGCCAAAACAGCGAACTATGAGGCCCTTGTGAAGTATGGGTATCAATCCCAATGCAGAGGAATCAAGTTCGAAAAGAAAGTGCCCGTTGATGTGAGAATTGTCGCCTATTTCGCTATTCCATCCAGTGAAAGCAAGAAGAGAGCGGCGATGATGAGAGCTCATATCATTCGCCCGACAGTTAAGCCTGACTACGACAACATAGGTAAGGTGGTATGCGATGCACTTAATGGAATTGCGTACTACGATGATGCTCAAGTTGTCGATGCACAGGTCCGGAAATTTTACGATGACAACCCGAGGGTGGTTGTTACCATCCGAGAGGTCCCAAACTGTACCCTATAAATTTCTAGTTGATAAGTTATTGATAAAAAATAGAAAGGAGCTGAAACGATTATGAGCAGAGAGCTTGAGTTTGATGGCTGGTGGGAAGGTGACATCGTCTACACCTGCGACTGCTGCCACAAGGAAGTTCGGTATCCGTTCACATCCGAGGGCGAGGCTAAATCCTACGAGGAGAGAGCTGACCTGAAAAAGAACGGCTGGATTTTCACTAAGGTGAACCAGAGATTCATCGACACCTGTTGCGAGTCATGCCGCAACAAGTATATCCGTCTGAACACCATTTGATTTTTAAGGAGGAAAAGACAATGACTACAACCAACAATGAAATGATTCTGAGCCTGAAGAGCGAGACCTTCGCAGCGTTAAAAGAGGACTTTGATGGCGTGCTTGCCCGTACCATTGGCAACATGGAGATGAAGAACGCTGACACTGCTACTGTCACCCTGAAGCTTGGTATCACCCTGGACAAGGTGAGTGTTGGCACGCCGAACGGGAATCAGGACATCACCCGTCCGTCTTTCAAGCACGATATCAGCTCTGTTATGCAGGTCAAGGATCGTAAGTCCGGCGCTCTGACCGGTGACTATGAGCTGGTCTATGAGGATGGAAAGTACGCAATGCGCCGCATCGATGACGGCCAGACCAATATGTTTGACCAGAAGGTTGAGCGTGCCGAGCCCGAGTTCTTTGATGCCGAGTATACCGATGTCGAAGAGGACACCGAGCGCCAGAAGGCCATTTCTGCAGCCAGTGAGGTTGGCCTCCGGAAGTTGCCGGAATCCACCTCTACCACGGATGAGGAGTCTGATGATTACCCCTACGAGGAGCCGGAGGCATAAAGTCATAGGAGGACATAGAACATGAATTTTGCGAGCGCTCTGTTCGCCCTCAAACGCGGGCACAAAATCAAGAGAAGCCATTGGACTGGCTACTGGTGCTTGGGCCAAAAAGATTCCAAGAAGCCCTATGTCGAAATGCATTGCTGGGATGGCAGGGTTGTGAACCTTGCCGACTCCGAAGATATCCTGTATACCATGGAAAACATGGCCTGTGACGACTGGGAAATCGTAAAGGAGCCTTATCCGGTAGACAATGCTGATGGGCAGTAGATTACTAGGCTCCTATAAAATCCGAAAGAAGAGGGAAGTTGCATGAAAAGTCCCATTGACGTTATAAAAGGAACGGTGGTTGGCTACGACGAGAGAGCCCGGGAGATTATCATTCGAGCACCGTATGATGACTGGTTCACGCTGACCAAGCGGAACTATTCAAAGTGCAATGTTCAACTGATTGATTCCCGCCCCTTGTCAGATAAGCAACGGAGAACCTGCTACAAGCTCATCCGAGAAATTTCGGATTATACAGGAATGGGTCTTGACCCGGCGAAAGAGTACTTAAAGCTCAAGTTCCTTGTGGAAGATATGGAATCCACTGCTGACCAGATGTTTTCCCTAAGCAATGCCCCTATGAGCCTTGTGTGCGCATTCCAACGCTTCCTTGTCCACTTCTTGGTGGATTGGGATATACCGTGCAGCTTTCCTCTGTTGGATTTCGTTGACGATACGCAGGATTACTTATACGCCTGCCTTGCAGCCAAGAAATGCTGTGTATGTGGTAAAAAATGTGACCTTCATCATGTCGAGCATGTTGGAACTGGCCGTGACCGTGAAGACATCATCCATGAGGGTATGGAGGTTTTACCGTTATGCCGAACCCATCATACAGAAGCCCATCAAATTGGGCAAATCACCTTTAATCGAAAATATCACATTGACCGGGGCGTGAAGCTGGACAAGACCCTTTGCCGGATTTACGGCCTGAAGAAAAAGAAAGAGAAAGAAAATGCTGAATGTAGTAGCGATTATGGGCCGGCTGGTTGCTGACCCTGAACTCCGCACAACCAATAGCGGCACGGAGGTTTGCAGCTTCCGAATTGCATGTGATCGAAGCTTTGTTCGCCAGGGAGAGCAGCGACAGGCCGATTTTATCGACATTGTCGCATGGAAGCACAATGCTGGTTTCGTAGTAAAGTATTTCCAGAAGGGAAGCCTTATTGCTATCGAGGGCGCTCTCCAGTCCAGACAGTATGAGGATAAGAATGGAAACAAGCGCACTGCTGTCGAGGTTGTTGCCAACAGCATCAACTTTGCTGGTCCAAAGAACAGCAATCAGAGCGGCGGAGGTTCTTCGGATTATCAAAACCCTGCACCTGCACCTGCAAATCAGAACCGTCCTGAAACTTCTCAGTACTACTCTGATAGATCTGATGCCGACGATTTCGCTGTGATCGATGATTCTGATGATTTGCCGTTCTAAAGAGGTGTAATATGAGCCTTTCCTGTAAAATGGTGCGTTGCCGCCTACATACTGGCGGAAAAAGCATCGACCAGATCCATGAAAAATTCAAAGGACAGGGCTTACCCTGCCGTGACTTTGAAAATCTTCAAAAAATGTATGAAGAGTTCGATGGCCTGGAGGCTGTTCTGTCGCTATGGGACTGGGATAGCCTAGAAAGCTATCATCTGGATAGTTGGTCGATTGCAGATGACGAGAAAGTGATGCGAGGTGTGTACTTCGCAGAACAGACACATCCGTTTCCCCAGTACAAGGACGATTTTGACCGGTTCAGTCGTGACTGGAAGAATCACAAGTATGACTTCGGCGGAGCATCTCTGACATTTTCACCTGAAGACGTTGAAGAAATCGAAGAGGCCTTTATGGAGTCACTCTAAATCCGAACGATGGCTGTGCTATCTGGCCTTACGGGCATATAAAAACTGGAGTATGAACGATGCCTAAATGCATGGTTTTTGTCGAGTGTCGAACGGATGACGAAGTAGAGGCTCGCTCAAGACTGTTGGGTGAAAGAAAGGAAGAAAATGAAAGTGTTAATCGCCTGCGAAGAATCGCAGGAAGTTTGTAAGGCTTTCCGCGCGCAGGGCCATGAAGCCTATTCGTGCGACCTGATAGAGCCATCTGGTGGACACCCGGAATGGCACATTCTCGGTGACTGCTTAAAGGCCATCGAGGGGGGGCGGGTCGTGACCATGGACGGAGTTGTGCATGACGTGCCCCGCTGGGACATGATTATCGCATTTGTCCCCTGCACAAAGACGAGCAACGCTGGAGCAAGACACCTGTACAAGGGAGGAAAACTCAATCTTTCCCGGTATTATGAGGGATTGTGCGGCAAGGCGCTTTTTCTTGCCGTGTGGGCGGCAGATTGCGAAAAAGTGGTGATTGAGAATCCTACCCCCAGCAAGATTTTTGATTACCCAAAGCCCACGCAGGCAATTCAGCCCTACGAGTACGGACATCCGTACAGCAAGAAAACGCTACTGTGGGAACGCGGTGTACCGCCGCTGCACCCGACAAACATCGTAGAACCTACCGCGACATGGTGCCCGTCTTTTTCCGACTCACACAAGCATGGTGAACAACACAAGGGCATGTTTACCACTGACCGCGCAAAGAACCGTGCAAAAACTTTTCCTGGCGTTGCAAAGGCCATGGCAGAGCAATGGAGCTTCGACTTGTGAACACAAAAAAGTATTGTGCTTGGTATACGATATGGGACAAGAAAACAGACGAACTTCTATGCAGCGGCACTGCAAAGGAGTGTGCCAGAGCGCTCGGATTCAAAACCGAAAACTCTTTTTTGTCAAGTATCGGACATTTCGCTGCCAAAGGCGGTTCGTTTAAGTACGACATACTCAGAGAGGAGATAAAGAGAGATGAACTCTACGAATGACAGATGGCTCATCGATGGAGCGGATTTTCAAAAGTATCTTGAATCTAGCGCAAGGCTGGAAAAGCGGCGTGGAACCATTTCACCAGTTCATCAGACCATAAGCTGGTGTGCAAGGCAACTCAATTATGCCCCAAAGGCCAGCTCTATCCCTTTTACAACCAACGACAATGAGCAGTATGCAGCCTGCGATGAGTTTAGATGCCGCCGATGCGGACTTCACCTTGAAGACTGGACACGGATTACAAATGATCCAGATACCGGTGAAGAAGAGTATCACGAGTATGAACTGAAGTTTTGTCCAGAATGCGGAGCAGCTGTTGTAGATGGAGAAAAATATGAGCACAACCCAAGATAACGGTAGAAGCCTTTACCAAGCCAAGTGGATCTTGGAGGCCAGCCATTATTGGTCGTGCTCCTCTTGCAGGGAATGGTCCCTACACAACACGATGTACTGCCCGCATTGCGGGGCAAGAATGGAGAATGGAACATGGAAAATGAAATCGTTTTGATTCCCGGGAAAGACGGAAAGTTTCACGAATACAGTGATAAGTTTGACATTACCATTCACTGCGAGAGCCAAGAGGAGCAGGAGCACGCACTCACAATTTTGGTTGAAAAGGATGATAGAACCTGGCACAAAGTAGAGGATGGCTTGCCAATTTCGTCCTTTAAGAACAGAACCAGAAGCCTGGATGTTGCGGTTCGCTGTAGCAATGGTGGTCGGTATGGAGCATATTATTCCGGCGACGGTTGGTATTTGTCATCGTGTGACAGGCCGCTTCACACTGTCACCCACTGGATGTACTGGCCTGAAGGGCCCGAATTGGAGGAAAAAGCCTAATGAAGCAGCTTAGATGCCCTAAATGTGGGCATGAGTTCGGATACAACAACGGCTACTATGACCGGAATATCGAAAGGCTCGGCCATGAAATCCAAGACCTAGTCCGTCAGCTTGCCAATCACAAGCTTTTGTCTCGCTCAGAACAGAAAGCAAGAACAGAATGGCGGCTCAGAACCAAGAAGGAGCTCGCTGAGAAGCAGGAACAGCTGGCTGAACTAAAAGCCATCCGAAAGGCTGCGGATCAGCAGCTGAACCAAGCGCAGTATCAAATATTCAAAAATTTTGTGAAGGAGCGGCTCGGAGAAGAAGAGTACAAGAAGCTCATCGCTGAGTCAGAAAAGGAACTTGATGCCTACAAAATCAGCGGATTGATGCGGCATGAATACTCCCGGGCAAAAGGTCAGAGCATTACCAATATCAACAAACTGTAAAGGGGACGGCATAAATGGTCAAGAACACAATCTATGTCTGCGAATATTGCGGGAAAGAGTTCTACACTGAACGTGAATGTGAACAGCACGAGCGAGAATACCACACGGTATCCTTTGAAGAAGCCAGCACAAATGAGAACTCTGATATTTTGCTGGAACTTGCTGATACTGCACATGGCTACCATATCGACGGCAATGTGATGGGCTGGCCCGAAGCTTCTTTTATCAGCCTTATGGAAGAGACGGCTAAACGGTTAAAGGGGGATTGTAAGCAATGAGCGTTGTAGCAGCAAGAGTCTATGATGACCACATCGAGATTGCCGCAGATTCAATCACGATCAGTGGAGAAATGAAGAGAACGGGCACATTTTCAAAAATTGAAGCCATCAATGACATGATTATCGGAGCTTGCGGCTTTTGCCGAGAGACTACTCTGATGTGGCAGTTCGCAAAGACACACAAGCCGGAATCCGCAACCGAGCGGGATGTCCTGACATTTGTTGTGGAATTTATGAAGTGGAAAAAAGATTTTGGCGGCGAGCCCAACATGGAGAACGATTACATCATCGCCTATCATGGAAAGTTGTTTGAAGTGCAGGAAACGTTCGTGAATCAGGTTAAGGACTATGTGGCGATTGGTGCTGGCATGTATTTCGCAACAGCGGCTCTGTACCTCGACAGGAGCCCTAAAGAGGCCGTTGAGGTAGCATGTGCCCTTAACTACTACGTTTCAAAACCGATTGTGTCGTTTGCTATGAAGATTGGAGAGTAAGGAGAGCTTTATGGATATCATTATCAATACACACGGAAATCCGGTCCCTGTTGCCTATGGCGAGTGGGTAGACCTCTATACCGCAGAGGATGTCGAGCTTGAGCCGCTTGAGTTCAAGATTATCTCGCTCGGCGTTTCCATGCAGCTTCCGGCTGGCAAGTATGCCATCATGGTTCCTCGCTCATCCGCCTGTAAGAATCACGGTGTCATCATGGCGAACAGCATTGGTGTCATCGAGAACAGCTATTGCGGCAACAATGACATCTGGGGCTTCCCGGCGGTTGCCATCCGGCACACTAAGATTCCGAAGGGAACTCGCCTGTGTCAGTTCCGCTTGGTAGATCAGACTGAAAAACTATCCTTCATTCCCGTTGATGACCTCGGGAATCCTGACAGGGGCGGTTTCGGAAGCACCGGGAATAAGTAATGCTTTACCTTTGAAAGCATTTTCATTCCATTGCCAGTATAAGGATTAAGTGATGACGATGTAGGAGGAAGGCAAAGTGAAAACCCCGGAGAAGAGTGCAAAAGAAAAACGGTATGACGTTGATGCCGTGAAGAATCGGCTCAACGCATACCGTGATAAAGAACGCGAAATCGATATCAAGATCGAACGTCTTGAAACTTTGGATTCCAAAATGAAGAGTGTTGGTTCTCCGGGGATGTCTGATATGCCAAAAGCTCCTGGCATGAGCGGAGACAAAATGGCCCGTGACCTTGAGCGGAAGGAAGAACTGCAAAATGCAATCGATGCTGCGGTGAGAGAACAGAAGACAGAGCAGAAAGCCATTGAGAGCATACTCGAAAAGCTCCCCGTTCCAGATGAGAAAGAGGTTATCTGTATCCGCTATCTTGACTGCAACAGCTGGAGTGAAGTTGCCAAGATTATGTTTGGCATGAAAGACGACTATGAGAGAAAGCAGGACACATACTTGCGCAGAACCTTCAAGGTACACGGTGCAGCCCTTCTACATTTTGCCATGATAGAAGAAGATGGGGAAGTTCAGCAGTGATCGTTTTTCAAAAATAACGATAGTTCGAAATTTTATATTGACACGGCTGGTAGGTGTGGTACGATAAAGTTACAAAAAACTACATACCACCGAAAAAAGGAGAAACAAAAATGATTGATGTAAAGGAACTTGCTGCTGAAATCAAGAGAGAGTCTACTTGGAATCCTGAGCTGTGTGGAATGCTTTGCGATGCTGCCGGACTGTGGAATGAATGGCAAGCTGCAGAAGGCGAAAACTTTGAGCCTGTTCTTTTCGAGGCCGCAAAGAAGCTCGGGGTTGAAATCGTTTGAATTGCAAAAAAATCAGGTTCCCCACACCGTAGCAAGTAGGAGGGAACCTGAAATCCGATGGAGGATGTCGTATGGTCGGCATCCGTCCATCTCTATATTATCATAAAGGCAATGCCTAAGCAAGAGTATGGAGGTTATGATATGGTTGAAAATACTGGAGCAAAAGAAGCGGTTTTCCTTATCAACGGGAGCCGCTTCTTGCATTTACGGGAAGCAGGCCAAGATGTCGGATATGCAACCTATGACCTTGTCTCAAAAAAGCAGGTCGAGAATGGCTTGATTCTTTATAAGAACCTCCGGCCTGATGGAAAATACAAGATGGAGACAGCTCGTAACTGGTATCTGTACGAGATTTTCGATGGCGAGATTGCATCTCTTCAGCGTGAAGGCATAAGCATCCTCGACCAGTTCCCTGAATCTGGCGTTCACAAGAGAATGATTTGGGGTGATAAGACTCTTCCAACCAATGATGTCCGGATTATCAATAGCCACTATGATGATCTGTATATGGTTCCTGATGGTGGCATACTTCAGATAGACTTCCCGGATGGTTATACATTCACATCGACCGTGAAATATGTTGATGACAGCCACTTAACACTAGGAGGAGTCGGTTGGCCTCTTCATGTTTGGGAGTTTCGCCAAATATACCAAGACGCATCCGTGTATCCGGAACTTCTCACGAATGACGATAAGGCCGTCTGGAGATTTGCCCTTGATGCTCGATACGTTTCCATCCACTCTTGCGATGAGGGATGGGAATATACCATCTATACCTGGGATCGCAAGGCGCTCTTTTGTGGCAATATTGCTACTCCCGAACTCACAATTGAGGAAGCTCGAGAAGAAATCCTCGCAAAGCATGACCTCCAAAAAGGCGGTCGCATTAAGATTGAATATGATGCCTTTTTCAATATGAAAAAATAACAGTCGTAGAAACGTTAAAAACTTGACACGCTAGGTAGGTGTGTTACGATAAAGTTGTAGTTATCTACACTACAAAATCACATTTCAACATCATCAAAAAATCTGGAGGCATTTTATTATGGAAACTTATCGTGAACTCATCTCCAAGCGCAATCAATACAATTCTGAGGACCCCAAGTTTCAGGAAATACAGACGCTCCTTATTCCCTGCGCAAAAGCAGAAATTCTTACAGGGAATGAATATGTGGCCAACATCATCATTGGAGATTATGGAGACCTTATGGATAGTGGAGTCTATTTTGAGGTTCCAGAAATCCAGAAGGAATACAAAGAGTGGATGGATTGGTTCCGGCTTTTTGGTTTCAACAACCAAGCAAATGAAATGGAGCGGTGGTTGAAGTACTATTCCAGTCAGAGATAAGCATTTACCAAAACCACCTGATGATGGCCTAGTGGCTCAGGCCGAAACCTCCCAATAAAATGGGGGGTCGTGGTAGCCAACCACAAATAAAGGAGGCAGTAAAATGAAGAGAGCAGAAGCATTCCGAGATATTATGGAAGCAAGAATCCGGGCCAATGAAGGCGAGGTTCGGCGGCTTGCAAGAAGCATCGAGACCAATGCAAAAAGCGACCCAATCGTTTTCGCTGATTCAATTGCGAGTGATGCAGATAAGCTCGTTCAGATCAAGGCGGAGCTTAGTGAGCAGAAGGATGTGCTCAACATGCTCAACGCTATTCTTGAAGAGGGGTGATTTTGCAATGATCGATGAGGAGATCAGAGCTTTCAGAGAATCCACAGAGTGCAGAATCCGAGACTGTGAAAATCTGATGTCTAATGTTATCAAAAAACTTAGAGAGCGGATTGCAGGCAACCCGGTCGATGATGCTTCTCTGATTTCTTTTTATGCAGAAGAGCTTGTCAGCCTCAGAACTATCCTGGTCAGTCTGAGGGACACCATAAAAATGCTCGACGCAATTGATAAAGCACAACAATTGGAGGATAAACATGAACATCAGCATTGAAGAGAAAAAGACCGAAGCCATCCGCCGCATGAAGATGCTTGGCATCTTCCCTGAAACTATCAAGCAGTTTGAGGCTGGATATGTCAGTCGCAGTGAACCGCCCTTCGGAGCCTACTACTGGGTTGAGGGTGAAGAGCTTGAAGCTCTGCGGAAATTTGAGGAGGAGCATGACTGCCTCGTTTATACGGTGGTTCGCTCCTACACCAGCATTGGGATGATGGACAGCTATCTGTTCGTTGGTGATGACGTTGAGGAATGGGAACTCGACCGGGATGACCTAAAGGATGGGTATGCCTTCTCCTACACAGTCAACTACGATGCCCCTGACTGCTCTGAGTTTGGAACCATCGGAATTAAACTTAGTGTTGCTGCAGGACTCGTGCGGACATCATAATAGCTGTTTATCAATAAAAAAGGAGGAACAACTTATGAACGGAAAGCCACCGAGAAAACCGGAGTACCCTTATCCTCGCTTGCCTATTTGGTGGTGAAGTGACAGCCCATGCCGGGAACGTCCCGGCTTTATCGGATATTAGCGCAGATGGTAGCGCACCCGCTTTGGGAGCGGGGAGCCGCCGGTTCGAATCCGGCATATCCGATTTGGATTTTGGTTGTTTCCAACGACAAGACTTAGTTCACGTCTCGAAGGAGGTTTTCATTATGTTCTATGAGTTTATTACGAAAAAGGATGAGACCGGTTTGTTCTATCCGGTATGCGCATCTCCCAAATTCCGGTCTGGAGAAACGGGAATGTTCATTAGCGAGGCAGACACGGAGCGCATGGCGAATGTTATCGGAGAGGATGGGCTTCATGTCCTTGTTGAGAATGGTATTCTCATCGAGGCCGGCGAATGGCCGGCTGTTCCTGATACTCGGTCGTGGCAGGAGCTTTGCGAATACGGTGAAGTGACACACGCTTGGCGGAAATACCGCGAAAAACACGACTGTACGCTCCGGGAGGCGAAGGATGCAATTGACAACTACCGGAAATTTCTGAAGAAAAAGTATGGCATCAAGAAAGCAGAGGGGTGATCCGAAACATGTCTAACTACTTCACGGTTCTTGGGTATGACAAGGATGCTGATTGTTATACTCACTTCTCGGATTTTTCCGTATTTTCAAAAGCAAGAGCGTACTCCATGTATCTCGTCCACCAGCTCAAGCCAAAATGCTCGGATGGAGATGAGTTTGACTGGTTTGAGGTATGGGATTCCGACAAGAAACGGGTCGCTGTCGCATCGGTCGATGGTTTTGTAAAGGAAGAAAATCTGTTCCGATAAGCACGGAATGGAAAATATAAGAGAGGTGTCCGATATGAAAAAGAGCAATAGCTTCAAGACCCCTGCAGGAGAACTGTATGTTGAGAAAACTGACTGTGGTTTTGATCTCTGGGTCAAGAACAACGTTGGAGAAGATCGGCTGATTGGTGAGATTGGATATGATTCCGAGAGAAAGGAGATGTTCTGCTCGACCTGGCCGTCCAATCCCATCAATGAGCGTAATGATATTATCAGCACATGGGTCTGGAGCCTGGAAGAACTCAATGGGGAGGGCGACATCGAATGAGAATTGAGCGTGTCGTATGTGACCTATGTGGCCGGGATATCCCGAAGGCCGTCAGAATGGATTTCCTTGGTCTTGAGACAGAAGAATACCGATTCGGAAAGCTGAACTACGGATTTCCATTCGACAATGTTGACCTTGCACGATACGGTATCGAGATTTGCGAGAACTGTGCGCTGAAAATCAGCGCAGCAATGTACGAATGGAAACTTCAGATCGAAAGGAGTCAAGCATGAACGAACTCAGCGAAATGAAATTGAAAGACCTTCTTTTTCAAATTGAGAGCATCAAAGACAACAGCCAAGCGTTTCTCCCTGATGACCCTGGCAAGATTGATGACGACAATGCCATCTGGAAGGATGATGTGGATGCTTGTACCGCTCTGATAGAGATTGTCAAAGCACTCTGCTCCAAAGGATGCCACACAGTTGAGGATGTCTTAGAGTACATTTCGGAGGTCAGAGCATGAAAGAACACTCCATTGCAGATGCCTACACTGCACTTGATGTTATCACCTGCCAGATACAGGATACCGATACCCTAGGTACATCCTGCGCACAAGAGGTCAGGGAAGTACTCGATGACTACTTTGCCCTTGTCAAGCACCTCAAAAATACACCACTCTGGGATGTCCTCACTTATGAGGATAGACTTGAATCTCCTATCCGTATCCTTGCCGAAGACAACGAGCGACTGAAAGAGGAAAATAACGAACTTCTGAAAAAACTTGGGAAAACGGAGAAATACCGAGAACAAAGAAGATGTAAGTCCAGAGAGCCCCGTTCATTCAAGGTTGGCGATAAGGTGTTTTCAAAAATCCTCAATGCAACCGGAGAGGTCACAAGGGTAGACATTGAAGAAAAGTCAGCTTGCGTGAAATTCAAGATTGGACATAGTTCGGGGAAAATGTTCACTTGCTCGTTTGCTGAATTGAGAAAGGTGTGAGCGCCATGAAATATTTCGTTTGCCTTTCAGCGCAGCGCTCCGGTTTCTTAACTGGTGGCAATTGCCTTACAACAATGGTGATTGAGTATCCAAATGAAAAAATCAAAGATGTTGAAGACATCAATAAACTTGAAAGGGCTGCGACGGAATTCTTTTTCGAGAAAAACAGCCGGGATGAATACGAACACACGATTATGGTTTCATTCCAGAAACTGGACAAATAATAATGGAGAATGAATCGATGAATAAAGCGAGTAAGACCTGCGACCCTGGGAAATGTAGCTTTTGCCAGTATATTGGCGACGGCTGCTTTTTGTGTGAAAAGTACCTTGAAGTCGTTGTGGATGACTGGGAACCTACCGATGAATTTCGGATGTGCGCAAGAAAGGTTGTGAAGGTGAATGTCAGACGGTGAATGGTTTCTCATTCTGTGCATTGTTTGTGCAGAGGCGTTTTACTTCGGTGGTGTTTTTGGAGCCTATAAACAGGGCAAGATGTACCGGGAGAAGCTTAATAACTGCCAGAACGCAATAAGAAAAGAGCTTTCCGGTGTCACGTCCAGATATATTCTGGAAAAGCAAGGGAACTACCACGGATACTATGAGGGCGTTTACAGAGGACTTACATATTGCCTTTATTGGCTTGAAAGGATATAGAAAATGACGTTTACATGTAACGGAAAGAACAGCCTTATTATCAATTCGCATCTTGGAGCCGATGATGTGGTATTCTGTACTGGGACGTGTGAACAGTGTACTGTTCAGATCCCTGAAACAACTCATATTTGCAGGAACTGTAAGCATTACGCAGAGTATGAAGGGGTGTGCTGCTATTACAAGTCTGAGCATGTTGCAGATTTCGTCGGTGAAGATTACAGCTGTAAAGAATGGAGCGCAAAATGAGCAAGATTGTTGACCTTGATGTTATCAAGTCGGTGTTGTACCTTGTACAGATTGCAGTTGGCAGCTCTGTAACGGTTCTCGTATGGCGATATATTTTCAAAGAGAAGGCTTCGCTTTGTGATCGCTGCGAACATCTGTACCACAAGTGGCCCAAGAACAGCATCTATTACAGGTACACCTGTGATGTTTCAAATGAACGGACGTTTGACAATCCGCCTGAGTATTGCAGGTTTTTCAAGAAAAAGGATGGAGAGAATAAATGACTACTCCGGAGAAAAAGGATTATCATATTGATCCGACTGATGACGATTTCGGCGCATTGTGCAATTGTGCTGTAAGGTACTGTTTTGGTCGGCGTTCCTACATGCCGAAAGTGATAGTTGACTATATCACGCCGTTGCTTCCGAAGCTGAATGATCGGACGCTTGAATGTTTCAAGAGCGACTACAACGAGCGCCAACGAAGCGGTTTTGATTTTGGTAACAGCATTGACTACGAAACGTGGGCAATGTTTCATCTGGCCGTATGCAATGAAATAGCGCGGAGAAATCCCTATAAGGAGGCATTACCAAATGAGCGTCACCATGATTGACAGAAGAGTTATAACTAGCCTGCTTTTAGAGTACGAGGCTCAAATAACATACGAGGACTGTGATGAGTACCGTCGGCAGGGAGCAATCTCTGCGCTTGAAAGGCTCCTGGATATCATCGGGCCTGATAAAAGTTAAGATTTAGGATGAATGAATATGAACAGATATGATCTTTCCGCTTATGCGATTGCAGTGTCAAACTTTTTGAAAGATAATGCTTCTGCTGGCAATGAACGATTTCCAATTACGGTCAATGAATGGGAACTCGCAGCGCAACTGGATAAGCTGGCAAAAGAACTGCGTGTCCCAGATAAAAGCTGAGATTTAAGGAGATTGTAAGATGGATAATTTGAAATCGTGCCCATGTTGTGGCGGGCCAGCAACGCTTTTTAAATTGAGAGCGCAAGTCGTATGTGATTATTGTGGACTGAGAACAAAATCGTATTATGATAATCTTGTTAATTGTGGAACGCCAGATAATAATACGCTTTTGGATGCAGTAAATGCTTGGAATAAACGAGTTGATAAAAGTTGAGTTCCAGGAGGCCTAACTATGGAAACAAAAGTATTTAATAATGCGACAGATTTTAAAAGTATGTTGCAATGTCTTTTATATCGCGATGAGCCCGTTAAATATATTTCTGGGCAACATCCTGAGTGGAGTGTTTTTTTTGACGAAAATGCTAATTCTATTGTTGCTCGCAATAATGTAACAAAACAATTTGTTGCGATGCCTCTCTAATAAAAGCTGAGATTTAAGGAGGACGGATATGAAATATCGTGTTGACATCCAATTGATTACATGCGTTGATCTCGAAGCAGAAAATGAAGATCAGGCATACGAGCTTGCAAAGAATGTTCCGCTCTTAAATCTTGAGTTTGCGCGCGGAATTAGAGTTCGTGAAGCAACACAATCTGATAAAAACTAAGATTTAGGAGGACTGATATGAAGTATGCAAAAGGTGAAATCCTTAGTGCATATCAGCGCTTAACGAAAAGTATCAAATATGGAGATGCATACTGGTCTGAAAAAGCAATGATAAGTGATGTTCTGAGTGATTACTTCAATCGAATCGAGAGCAAGAAAGTCGTAATCGATCCCAAATATGAAAGCTACAGATGTCCAAAGTGTAATACAACGTTAATTGGTCAATATGATCACTATTGCGGACAATGTGGTCAGAAATTGGACTGGAGGATTAACGATAAAAGTTAAGATTTAAGGAGATCGTAGGATGGTTAAATTGAATAAGTGCCCATTTTGTGGGCATGAAGCGGTTTCCATTAGCGTGTACAATGTTGACGAAAAGTGGAAAGGTTCGCTCGGATGTGATTTTGAGAAAGACCCGGATTACGGAATGGCATTGTATTCCTTACATCACGAAGAATGGATGAGCTGCATTCTTCGCTGTGATGACCAAGAAGAAGCACTTGGCGGGTTGTTTTTCGATTCCGCTGAAGAGGCCGCAGGATATTGGAATGAAAAGACCACAATGCTTAATAAAAGCTAAGACTTAGGAGGATTTAATATGAAGTTGGCCGAGCTGTTATCTGTTATGAGTAAAGATGAAGTGGTACTTGTCGCAAATGAAGGTCATGGCATTTATGGACAGCATTTGATTTACAATAGTGTTTCAAAGATTTCGAAGGAAGATGCTGACAAGTACGAAGTTCTGCGGGTTGAGCACCAAATGGACAAGGTATATTTTATCGTGTATGTAAAATAACGATAAAAGCTGAGTTCTAGGAGGATTGACGTATGATTGTTTATAGACCTCATCGTGGTTCTTTGGAAGATGCCATGAAAGAAGTAAAAACATTTGACAACTGGTATCAGATGACACATTATATTGCAAATAATTGGAATTTGGCGGTTGGCAAGAAAGTGATAGACCCTGATGATATTGTTATGGACGATAAGCCGGTCAATGATGACCGTGTTGGTTGGAAAGACGTTCACATGGTTTTGGCAACTCGTATTGGGAACGACAATTTTATGGAGAAATACGGAAACCCGCAGTGTATCGGGTATTGCACTTACGATGTCTCAAGTGTAAAAAAATACTTAACACAGAAAGAAGTAGGGGACGAAAACTTTTATTGGGTCAAAATCCAGTACGATGATGACGAAAAATGCAGACACTTTCAAACTCCGTTCGTGTTGTTTGCGAATGACAAGGATGAAGCAAAGGCTAAAATCGAGCGAGAAGTCCCCGGAAAATTCTCCATCGTTGGCATAGTTGAGCTTGATAAGAGCCTTGTATTCCATCCGCAAGACTTATTTGACATAAAAGCCAAATCTGTACTTTGGGAATAAAAGAACCCCTGTGTAAATTTGAAACGCTGTGTATTAAAGAATGACTTAGTCGATAAAAGCTGAGATTTAGGAGGTTTTTCATTATGATGAAAGTTACCGGGAACCACACTGAAAAGGAAATCTGGGATGCAATTCATACCCTTTCTGACATCCGGGCTGGGTGCAATCTCTTCGATCCGAATGATGTAGAAAAGTATGAAGCGTGCTCTATGGGCATTCTGGCTCTGAGAGAGGTTGCCGGAGTTGATAAAAACTAAGATTTAAGGGGAGATAAGATACATTATGAAAAAGTTCGTTGCTCTTTTTGAAGGTTGGAATGATAAGCACGAACGTGAGTATATGCGCTATATTGTTGATGTATATGATAACTTGGAAAGTATTTTGAGTGTTGAAGAACAGGCAGAAAAGATGGCTCGAAGCAAACATCCTAATCTGAAAAATTTTAAGACGCTTTACATCAAAGAACTGCTTAACAGATAAAAACTAAGTTTTATGGAGAAAAGCTATGAGACGCTGGAAAATTACCTGCGCAAACTTTATGGATGTCCGTAAACAGATTATTAGAGACGAGAAAACAATCGACAGCTGCAAGCAGATCCTTGAAGGGATATGTTCCTGTATCAATGATATTGTCTCTAAAGCTCCTGGGACGTGGAAGGACGTGATTGAATTCAAAGAACTTAGGTATGCAATCCAACATGATGTTAAATCAATACCGTATGCTACGCCATACATTGCGTGGGAGGGGACTGTGAACGAATATTTGGATTTGTTTTATGGGCTTTGCGATAAATACGGCGTATGGCTTGGAATGTAATTAGGAGGAACAAAAATGAACGAGGCGAAGATTTTCAAATTTTCTGGGTATGCAGTCGATTCGGTTTATCCGTACACAAAAGATCGGGTGAAAGATAGTCTTGCAGACTGGGCCGACGATCAGTCATTCTACTGTCTGCACCATGTTCATGTAGAAGAGGCTGCATTGTCAGAAAAGGATCTGGACGACCTGTCTGCCAAGAACTGCGACCTGCCATACTGCGAGAAGCATTTCCAAAATCAGAAGAGCACCGTATCGTATGACCGCCCCATCCATCAGCCCGGGGAACGATGGAAGCATTTTAAGATCGGCAAAATTATCGAGATTCTGGCTGTGAGCCGCTGTACTGAAAGTCCGGATTCCTTCAGTGTCATCTACCGGGCTCCGGATGGTGTTGTGTGGGACCGACCGCTCGATATGTTTATGAGCGAAGTTGACCACGAGAAGTACCCCGAAAGCAAGGAAAAGTACCGTTTTTCAAAAGTGGAGGGATGACCATGAGAAGTGAACTGTATCGTTGCCGGGTCTGCGGGAATGTTCTTACTGAACGTCTGGATGACAAACGAAAACCCCGGAAGTTTTCAAACTGGTTGTTCGATAATTTTTTTGAGGACAAGAGCGATAGGATTACTTATGGTTACCCAGCTGAATGGAGTAGCCGCAGTCATACTCTTTTGCATCGGTGCAATGCCAAGACTATTGGAGTGTGTGATTTCATTGGCATCAAAAAAGATTGAGGAGGAAAATGAATGGACATGGAAAATTTGATTGATCGTGCAGAACTTCTTAATAGAGTAGTCCCTATGGGACTATCGAACGGCTCTTCATTGGGCCACCATAGCGGCACGGCTGATGTTATTGCAGAGATGATTCAGAATGCGCCCGCTGTTGACCCTGCAAAATGCCTGAACTGGCACACTGGAAAGCCTCCCGAACATGAATCAATGTTTGCCCAGCTAAAGGGC
>ENA-OUQG01000503-OUQG01000503.1-human-gut-metagenome-genome-assembly--contig:-NODE-503-length-23807-cov-3.781492_pt1 | contig 23807 bp, 19 predicted proteins | sample MGYA00237943_ERZ548823 | MGnify/ENA primary metagenome ERZ548823 (study PRJEB26490, sample SAMN05194731) | human gut metagenome | biome: terrestrial biome; feature: human-associated habitat; material... | reverse complement strand
ATTCTAATGTGAGCGGCGCAGTCACCGTCACCGCAACTAACGTCGAGCTCAGGAACAGCGAATACGGGACTGACTATGACGAGGGTTACGTTTTCGGCTTGTGGGAAAAAGGCACCCCCGCAACCGCAAACGGCCCTGTAACCATCAACGTCAACGGCGGCGACGTTGGCCTCGTTATGGCAACGGACCAGACCACAGTTCCTGCAGGCTCCTCCATCAATGTAACCGGAAAACCCAATATCCGCACAGGCATACGCGGAACGCAGGCAAGCAGCTATTCCACGGCATTCCCCGTGGCCAACATCTCTGCATGCGAGGCGACAATCCCCTTTATCAAGATGATGTCGCAGGTCAACGTTGTCGGCAATTCCAAGGTTATTGCGCATATTATGAGCAGCGATGCAGGCTTGAACATTGAAGAGAACAGCGTTCTCACCACCGACGAAGGCCAGGTCTGGATTTGGGGCGATGCGGTTGTCGATGGCACGTGGGAGCAGCAGTATCGTCAGATTGCGAACTACAACGATATCTTCGTTTCCGGCAAGACGACGGTCGGCCCCAAGGGCCGTCTGATTAACCAGGGACTGAGCAATCTGAAGGGCAATGTATCGAACGATGGCATGATGGCCCTGATGGGTCCGGCTCTGCTGCAAGGTGACTACGTTGCCGGCAACGCCGAGCTCCGACTCCCAGCTGTTGCTGATAACTACGATGGCACGGACGATGGCGGCCTTATCCCCGTTACCATCGAGGGCATTTCCAGCGGAACCACTATCGTCAACACCGTCAATCCAGGCAACTGGGAAGAGCTCCAGTGCCCCAAGCTCGGCGACAACTACATCTTGTCCAAAAAATTCGATGCAGCCGAAACCGCCTCTGAGGCCCCCACGATGAGCGCTATGGACACAAAGGCCGCCGAGGGCCCTGATCAAGGGGTATTCGTCCTTGGCAACTCGGATGCCACGTCAAAAGGTTGGTACCTCAAGCGTCTGAAGGATGCAGCTGGCGATACTGGGAAGTTCATGTGGCAGGTCGCTGAGGGTACGCCCCCGACTCCTGAGCCGCCAGTCACACCTGAGCCACCGGCAACAGATGAGTCCAAGCCCAACACTCCGGGCCCCGACGACTCCGACCCTGACGATGCAAAGCCCGACGCGCCTAATGACGAGAAGCCGGCGAAGCTGTCAAAGGGCGAAAACGAGTCAACCGCGACAGTCACCGGCTCCGATACTCCGCAAACAGGCGATGCAACCAACATCCTCCTATGGTCGGCAGCCGCACTGATCAGCGCTCTTGTTGGTACAGTTTTGCTGATTATCAGCAGGAAGAAGAACTACAGCGAGTAGGGTTAGGAAATTCATAAGGCAGCAGTCTGGGCGGTGTCGTTCTTGCGCGACACCGCCCTTCCTTATCGGCGATGGTGCGCGCGTCCATCCTCGCAAGGTAGCAGCAAGGCGATAACAAGCTGCTAGGCGCAGAGTGCAAGCCCCCTGCCCATCGCGCACCAACCCATCTGTTACCATGGCAAGCCGAACACGACCGCCAGGGAGGAACAGTCGTATGGCCATCAGTAAAAGAGGCCCTTCGCCGTTTCTAGTGGGTAGCACAGACCTCCAGCTGCGGAAAGGTCAGCTTCCCTCTGTATTGGTATGAAAATGACGAGGGTTTTAGCGGATTATTTGCTGATGCTGACGTGAAGCAAGACGGGCACATACGCTATGACGCTATCACCGATGATGCTCAGCGCTACACCGTCAACGGTAGAAGCCCGCTGGAATGGGTGATCGATCGTTAACCAAGTGAAGATCGACAAGGCGCCCGGCATCGTCAACGACCCCAACGAGTACTCTGAGGGCCCGCGCTATATAGTCGACCTCATCGAGAAGCTTATCCGCGTCTCGATGGAAACCATGGAGGTAATTGATCAGCTGCCGCCGGTATCCGAGCTTTCGCAACCCGCCAACTGGCCTTTCGCCTGGAAGGCCAGTCAGTAACAGGGGCGGGTGGTCGTTTGCCCCTGAAGAGAACGCCGCAGTTTACACTGACGATGCAGACGAATACGCCAACAACATCAAGATCATCGGCTAGCTTGTAGCAAGCAAAAGCCCTTCGCCGCGTTTTGCGACGAAGGGCTTTGTTTGAAATGAAAAGCGCCGGCTCCGAAGGTGAGCTGAACCGCTAGTCTTGCGTAGGACCGAACGAAAGGTCGTCGAGTTTCGCCGGCGCCTCTTCGTCGTAGCAGCGTACGTTGCCCGCTTCCACCAGGGCGTCCACTTCGGCTTCGCTGTAGCCCAGGTCTTCCATAACCGCGCGCGTGTCGTAGCCGACGGGTTTCGCGCGGCTGATAACCGGGTCGCCCTGGCTCTTCATGCGGATGGGAATCGTGGTAATGGAATGGTCGCCGATGCTGTCGTAGTGAATCGGACGGAGCATGTCGTTGACGTAGGCTTCGTCGTCTTCAAGAACATCGTCCATGGTGTTGCATACTGCGTAGGGAACATCGTTGGCGTCGAAGACTTCCTTCCAGTATGCCCAGTCGTGCTTGGCGAAGGCTTCGGCCATCATGTTCACCACGGTTGCGTTGTCGCCGTTGGCGTTGATGGTTGCGCAATTCGTGAAGCGTGGGTCATCGGCGTATTCTTCCAGACCAATCAGGCGCGCAACGAACGGGTACCAGGAATCGTAGGTGCCATAGCAGATAAGGAACCATACGCCGTCGGCGGTCATGTACGAATTGTTGGTGGGGCAGGGTACGGCCTTGCGGCTCTTCGGGAAGGGCACGCCGAACGGGGCGGAAACAACAGGCACCTGCATACCCCACAGCGCCATGTGGTGAAGGTTTACGGTAACGTGATCGCCCACGCCGGTGCGCTGAGCACGCCAAACGGCGCTCATGATGCCCAAGCCCAGGGCGATGCAGGAATTGAAGTCGCCGAATGCGGCGGGCATGTTGCCCGGCTGGAAGTGCTCGCCAGCCTGCGGAATGGACATGAGCAGGCCGCCACGGGCGGAATAGCAGGTGGCGTCAAAGCCCTTGGCGTCCTTCATGGCGCCGCGTTCTCCGTAGCCGCGCATCTGGCCGTATACCAGGCGCGGGTAGCGGGCATGCAATGTTTCGTAGTCGTAGCCCAGGCGCTTCAAGGAAGGGTTGCGTAGGCTCGTAACGAACACGTCGGCCTGCTCCAGCAGCTTTTCTACCAGTTCGCGTCCTCCGTCGGATTTCATGTCGATGGAAAGGAATTTCTTGTTGGCGTTGCTCATGTCGAACGCCGGGTTGTCGGGGCCCAGCTCCGGCATGCCGAAGCCGACGCCGTCGCCGCGGTGCAGGTTGCCCTTGATGGTTTCGATCTTGTACACCGTGGCGCCCATTTCGCCGAGCGCGCGGGTGCAGGCAGGCATCGCGACGTAATCTCCCAGCTCGACCACTACGAGCCCTTCAAGGCCCTTCGGCAGTTCCTCGGGCGACAGGCCCTGGAATTCTTCAGCGGGGGGCATAACGATTCGGTGATCCAGACTCACGATAACCTCCTTGGTTAGATGAACATGTTCATCACTCTACTTCCAGAGATATCGTATTGCAATGAGCCGCTTTAGGGCATGCGCCGCAAGTGCTTTAGTGTTGCAGGCAAGTGCGGGCGGTGATCAGCATAAATGCAGGCCGCGCAAGGCTGACCTGCATTTATAGTTTCTCGAGCGCGATTGATTTTAATAAAGTGTTGGAGCAAGAAGCACCTTGCCGGTGCCGCGGTAGACGTTCACCAAACCTTCTCCGGAAGCAGCGGAGCCCACGAGCGATTTGCCTGAGCGCTCAACCGTGAAGTTGAGGGATCCGCTCCAGGCCAGTGCCATGTTGCCGTCGATCTTGAGCTCGTCGTTGTCCAGGGTGATTTCGATCAACTCTTCTTCGGGGCAGGGCGATTCCAGGCACAGCGCGCCGTAGCCTTGAATGCCCAGGTTGAACAGGCCTTCGTTGCCGGCAACGGCGGAAGAAACGTTGCTGCGCATAACCGTTTTGTGCTGGAGACTGGAATAGCACGCCAGGAATAGACCGTCGTCGAGCACGATGGAATTGCCCCAATCGGCCACGTCGAGCGTGATGATGTAGCGGTAGGTGGGCTCGAGCACCAGAAGGCCCGTGCCCTGGTATTCGGGCTTGATGGCCGATTCGCTGGTGACCGCACCGCGCAGGGCCTTGCCGAACAGGTCGCCCACACCCTTAACGCCGGTGGTGCAGGTTACGTTGCCTACCATCCACTGCATGGCGCCTGCCTGAACGGTGACGGGTGCCTGGCTCAGATCGCAGATAACCTGGCGGCGACGCACGTTCATTTCGCTGGCGAAGTAAGCGTTCATGGCGGAAGCTTCGTTGACGGAAAGGTCGCGCTTCCATTCGATGGTTTTGAAGGCGCCGAACTCCTTGAGTACGGTTACGTCATCGTTGTCGGTGAAATTGGAAATCCGGAACATAACTCTCCTCCTGTTGATGCTGGTGCGGGTTAATCCCTCTTAATTGCCCAATTTGTAGAAAAGCATAGCATGCGGCGTCTCTTGCGCGGGACTTCCCACGCCCAGAGCGTTGCGCCCCGTGGCGCCGGAGCTCGTGGCGCCGACTCCCCCCCGCGTCCCGCGCACCCAGAGCGCGCCGGACTCTTGCGTCCCTGGGGCGTGTTGAACCCTCGCGATCCTAAGACGGTCGGATGCCCTGCGCCCCGCCCCCTAGGGCGTGTCGAACACCTGCGCTCCGGCAAAATCGTTGGATTTGGCGGCATCCGCTTCTTTTTCGGCCATCAATTCTTCAAAGCCAGTCAGTGCTGCGAAGGGCATGAACTGGGTGGCGCGCTTGGGGCTGTTGGCGGCGAAGTGGACGCCGTTTTCCCTAACGCGCATTGCAATGTCGCGCAGTATGCAGCGGCGTCTTTCCGCCTCGTCAAAGGCAACGTCTTCCAGGAAATCGTCTTCGCTAAGCACGGTGGCCTCCTATTTGGTTGTTGCGTTCGCGCATGGTTGCGCCCTGCTTCAAGCTGGTGCCGCGCAGCAATGCGTTCTTGCCAAAGCGGTCGCGCACGGCAACGGACGCTTTTGCCAAGTCGGCCTCTTTGCCGCTGTCCTCTGGCCCGAAAAGACTGGGTTGGTCATACTTGGCGGGCTGGAGAGCGCCCAGCGCCACCGTTAGCCTGCGGATAGGTTCGCCATTCAGCGTGTGCTCGTCGAACAGCTCCAGCGCAACCTTCACTATGCGATGCGGCGAATCGGTTCGTTCGGAAAGCTTGGTTGAACCGCCGCTTCCCATGCCCCATCTGCCGCTTTCGGTAAGGTGGGGCTGCGCGTAGCCAACGTGCACGGATACGTTCCCGCACGAAAGCCCCTTCGAGCACAAGTCCAAGCAGCTGGCGTCTGCCATTTCCCGCAGCACGGTGCGTGCTTCGCTGAAAGAATAGTCGCGCATCAGCACCTGCCCGTTCGATATCGAATGCGCTGCGGGGCGGTACTCTTTTATCTGCTTGATGGTGCAGGGCTCCTGCCCCCAGGCGTGGTCGAGCAGGTATTCGCCGTTTTTGCCGAATTCCTTTTTCAGCCATGCGGGGTTTGCCGCGCATACGCCCGCCATATCGTGGATGCCGTGTTTCGCCAGGCGATGTGCGATGCCTGGGCCCACCTGCCAGATGTCGGTTATGGGCTGATGGAACCAGATTTCGCGTTTGTAGCTTTCTTCATCCAGTATGCCTATGCCGTCGGCTGCCTTCTTTGCTTCGATGTCCAAGGCCACCTTCGCCAAAAACAGGTTGGGGCCGATGCCTGCCGTGGCGGTGATGCCCGTTTCTTCAGCTACCTTGTTGCGCAGCATTTCGGCGAAGGCCTTTGCGCCCATGCGGTACAGCTTCAGATAGGGAGTCGCGTCGATGAAGCATTCGTCGATGCTGTACACGTGGATGTCCTCGGCGCTTACGTAGCGCAGGTACAAGGCGTTTATCTGCGCCGATACCTCCATGTAGCGGGCCATGCGCGGCGTTGCCATGGTGTATTCGATTCCGTTGGGAATTTGGAAAATGCGGCAGCGGTTTTTTACACCCAGCGCTTTCATGGCGGGGGTTATGGCGAGGCAGATGGTGCCGGACCCGCGGTCGGGGTCGGCCACCACGAGGTTTTCGGTGAAGGGGTCCAGGCCTCGATCGACGCATTCGACGCTTGCGTAGAAGCTTTTCAAGTCGATGCACACATAGCTCTTTGCGTGCTTGTTGGCAAGCATGGACCGTTCCTTCCATCACATCGAAAACAGAGTTTGTTCGCTGGTTTTTATACGAACACCTGTTCTAGTATACAGACATGGACTACAGGGCGAAAGATGGCGAAATGAGGCGCGTGCACCGCGAAACGGTGGACGTGTTGGCGCGGTTCGGGCGGGATGGCGCGTTCCAAAGGCTGCCGTGTCATGAGGGCGGCATCGTGGTTGCGGGCGGCTCGCGTCGTTCGGCGGCGCCGAGGCCGCGAGCGCTAGGGCGGTTCGTCGACACAGGATGGCAAGATTCGCGTGCCGTGCATGATTCAAGGGGTCCGTGCAGCGAAAAGGGCCCCTCCCTGGCAAGATCTTCGCGCGATGCATTCCCAAAAGACGATTTGCGGGGCTTTTCGGATACACGACGCGCATATCTTGCCAAAGCCAGCTCGTTTTGGATGCATGGCGCGCGAATCTTGCCAGGGAGGGGCGCTTTTCCCGTCCCAGGCCCCTTTTGGGATACATAGAGCGCAAAAATTGCCACGGATTGCCGCCCGGGAACGCATCGCGCGAGCATATTGCCACTGTCGGATGCCGGGGAACGCATTTCGCGAACATTTTGCCATCGGTGAGCGCCCGCAACGCCACAGCGCCATGTACCGCAACGTTATGCGTCGCAGCGCCACCGATGCTCGCGCCGAACGCTCCCGCCCATGCCCCACGCGCCCGACGCTCATGCCCCCGCCCCGCCCGCCGCGGCACTACGGCACCATGCGCCGTACGCGGCGCTTTTGCCGCCGCTGAAAAAGTAAGCTGCGGGTTACGGGTGTCAATGCGGTGGAACGAACCGCCCGTTTCGGTTTAAGTGCTATCGTCCCACTAACGTATTAGCCCGATCGGCGTGCCTGGATCGAATGGTCTGGATCGAATAGCCCCGATCGACGGGCCCGGAAACAAGGAGGAATCATATGCGCGTAGCAAAAGAAAAACTCTTGCTGATTGCTGGATTTGTTTGGCTTGCTGCTGGGCTCAACATTGCCATCCTCGGCGTTTCCGCATTTACCGAAATGGGCGAGCACGCAATGTTGGTGCTCGTGCCTGCTGCAATCGTTGCTTTCACGGTGTTCCATGCAGGAATGTTCTCCAAGCTGGTTGGCAAGCATGCCGACCGCATCGAAGCCATGGAAGAAGAACGTGTGCCGTTTTGGAAGTTTTTCGATGCTAAAGGCTATCTCATCATGGCGTTCATGATGACCATGGGCATCGGGCTGCGTTCTTCGGGCATTGCCCCCACGTGGTTCATTGCCTTCTTCTATGCTGGTCTCGGCATCGCGCTGGCTCTTTCTGGCTGCTGCTTCTTGGTTCGCTACTTCCGCGACGGCGGCATTCCCTGCCCCTTGGTACCCCATACGGCTAACAAGTAGCAAATCCCAGCGTTGGTTTTGCCGCCCCAATCGGGCACCCGCCTTAGTTGAATCCCAGCAAAACGGTTGCGCATTATGGGGCCGTTCAAGGCGGTTAGGCGTCAAACCTGGCGCGAATCATTTGGGTCGTTCAGGCTCCAAGCTCGGCCGAACCATCCAAGGTGGCCAGGCTCCAGCCCCGGCGCAAACCACTCAAAGAGGCCAGGCTCCAAGCTTGGCCGCTTTAATGTTGCTCGCCCCCTGCATGGCCCCCTTGCTTTGCTTATATAGCCATAAAGCAAGAATGTACTAGAATAACCCCCATGGATAAAGACGAGTTGAAAGAGCGTATTCGCGTCCCGCTTCTGGGCTTTTCGGCGGTGCTGATGAGCATCGTCGCTTTTTTGCTGCTCTTATATGGCATTACCGTTGTTATCCGTTTCCTTTTCGCGCTGGGATCGCTTGGATAGCCATGGCGTATACCAGCAGGAAAAACAACGTTTTCGAGTGCGGTGGGCAGCGCTTTGTTTTCAACTATGGAGAGCAGCGCTTCGCTTTCGAGTGCGGCGGACAGCGCTCTGTCCTCGTTGCCGCGTGGCGCATTTTCGGCAAGGCGGGGCAGTAACATGTGGCTTCGCTTTACTCTGTTTGATGTGCGTGTCGTAGCGCACTATCTTGGTGTGCTGGTTTCGTTCTTTACCATTGCGTTGGCAGTGCCGTTGGTGGTTGCCATTGTGATGCAGGAATGGGAACCGGCTTCGCGCTATCTGCTGGCGGTGGGCATTTCGCTTATCGTTGGGTCAGGCCTGCGTCTTTTGTGCGTGCAGCCGGGCAAACTCACTCATCAGCAGGCGCTTGCGGTAACCGGGCTTTCGTGGATTGTCCTGGCGTTTGTGGCTTCGGTTCCCCTGGCGCTTTCAGGCCATTACGGTTCGTACCTCGACTCCCTCATGGAAGCGGTTTCCGGACTTACCACCACGGGCGTTACGCTCGTTATCGACCTGGAGCACCTTTCTACTGCCGACAACATGTGGCGCTTCGTAATGCACCTTATCGGTGGCTTGGGCCTTATTGTTGTGGCGCTTTCGCTGGGTCTTTTGGGCAAAGCCACTTCGGGCCTGTATTCCTCAGAAGGCCGAAGCGAACACGTGCTGCCCAACATCGTGAACACGGTTCGCCTTATCAGCCGTATTTCCCTTACCGCTATTGCGGTTGCCGTGGTTATCCTGTTCGTGATGTGTGTTCTTTCCGGTATGGAGCCGGTGCGCGCCTTCTTCCACTCCTTGTGGATATCCATTTCCGGCTTCATTACCGGTGGCTTTGCTCCTACCAGCCAGTCCATCGGGTACTACCATTCGTTTGCGCTGGAAATCGTTTGTATGGTGCTTATGATTTTGGGTGCCATCAACTTCTCGCTGTACGTGAAAGCGCAGCGCGGCGAAACCGACTCCTTCTTCCGCGACTTGGAAATTCGTACAGGCTCCATCTGGCTTATCGTTGCCACCATTACGCTTATGGCTTCAACGTGCGCTTCGGGTGGCTTCTCCGATTTGATGGCGCTGCTGCGTCGCGGCGTATTCATGGTTGTGGCTGCCGCTACCACTACGGGCTTCCAGAATGTTACGAACAACCAGCTCACTACAGTGTTTTCTTCAGGCGCGTTCCTGATTATCGCCATGTGCATGGCAATCGGCGGTTCCAGCGGAAGCACCGCCGGCGGTATTAAGCTTTCGCGCATCGGCCTTATTGCCAAATCGATGGTTTCCACCATCAAGGAAACTCTTTCGCCTAGCACGGCGCGCGTTTCCGTTCGCTACTATCACTTGGGGCGCAAGGTGCTTACCACCGACGCGGCAAAGTCTGCTATGACCATTTCTGCCCTGTTCGTGGTCACGTATCTTATTGGCTCGCTTGCGGGCATTGCCCATGGCTACGATGCCATTTCTTCCATCTTCGAGTCGGTTGCCATGGCTTCCAACGGCGGCTTGAGCTCGGGCATTGTTTCTCGTGGCATGCCGCCAACTTTGGAAGCGGTGTACATCCTTGAAATGTGGGCAGGCCGTCTGGAATTCATAACGTTGCTTGCCCTTGTCGTGAAAGTGGTTGTGTCGGTTATGCCTCGCAGGAAGGCGGTGCGCTCGTGACGAAGCTGCTTTCAAGGCGAACCATTGTTGCAACATGGTGCTCATGCGTGCTGGCGGCCGTGCTGCTGTGTTCCGGCGTTGCCTGGGCCGATGAGGGGCAGGAATCGTCCAAGCCCAACAATCATGTATATGTGAACCAGCTTTCCGACAGCTCGTTTTTGTACCAAACAACCATTGCCGATCTGGCTCAGGCCGACTCGTACTATGAGGGCCAAACGGTATTTGTGCAGGGCGAAGTGGTGGGCGACCGCATCAACGATGAAATGCAGCCTGATAATTGCTGGGTCACCCTGCAAGACGACGATCCCACGAACCCTAGCGTGGTTTCGGTGTTCATGACCATGGAGCAAGCGAAGAACATCGACACGTACGGCAGCTACGGCGTTACCGGCACCATGCTCCAGGTGCGTGGTACGTTCCACCTGGATTGCAGGGAGCACCAGGGCATGTCCGACATTCACGTGGAAGAGGTTTCGGCGCTTGCCGCCGGCTCTGAAAACAAGCCGGGGATGGATCCGAAGCTTTTCGGTCTTGGTATCGTTTCGGTGCTGGCTGGCTTGGCGCTGTTGGCCCTGTACCAATCTAAGCGAGAGGGGACGCTGTAATGGAAACTCCAGCCATCGAAACCGGTGTGGTGGTGAAGCTCGATAGAGGCTTCCCCTTGGTTCGTTTGGACGATGGCCGCGAGCTTCGCTGCGAGCATGCCACTTCCTTGGTGAAGGGCAGCGATCAGCGTGCAGTGGTGGGCGATGAAGTGCGCATTTCCCTTCCCGATGGGCATGACAAGGGCATTATTGAGGAAACGCTGCCCAGGCGTACATCGTTTGTGCGCAAGGACCCCACCGAACGAGCCCTTCCGCAAACGTTGGCCGCCAATTTCGACCTGGTTATCATTGCCCAACCCATCGAAGACACCAACATTCGCCGCCTGGAGCGCGAGCTCGTCTTGGCCCACGAAACGGGAGCGGAAGTGCTGGTGGTGCTTACTAAGGCCGACCTGATGGCTTCGCCTGCCGAAGTGGAGGAAGTGCGCTCGCATATCGATGGGTTCGTGGGCAATGACGAACTGCTGGCCATTTCCGACCGAGACGAGGCGTCGGTGCAGCGTCTTGCCCAGATAATTGCCGAAGGCGATAAAACTGCAGTTCTTATTGGCCGGTCGGGCGTGGGTAAGTCGAGCCTGGTGAATATGCTCGTAGGCAGCGACATCCAGAAAACCACTGCTGTGCGCGGCGATGGCAAGGGCAGGCATACCACCGTTTCTCGCGAGATTATCTATCTGCCGACGGGTGGCCGCATTATCGACATGCCCGGCGTGCGCGGTTTGGGGCTTTGGGACGCCGACGAAGGCATTGGCGCTGCGTTTTCGGACATTGAGGAGCTTGCCGCCTCATGCCGTTTTCGCGATTGCACCCACACCAATGAACCGGGATGCGCTGTCCGCGCTGCTGTTGAGTCGGGCGATTTGGCGGCGGAACGCCTGGAATCGTACGTGCGCCTTCGCGAAGAGAGCGCTCAGGTGAAAACCCGCCGCGAGGAGGCGGAGCGCATTCGCGGCCGCCGCGGGCATCCTCGCCGAAGGCGCTAAGAACCGTGAAACCAAGCGCTCTTTCCGATGCGCTACAATACTATGTGCAGCATCCCATTATGGGATGTTGTTTTTCTAAGGGCCTGCATAGGGCGGGCCGCAAAGAGGGGGACCCATGAATCCTGCAGTGATCATACCTACCTTCCATACCGCTCCCACAAAGCGCGGTGCTTCAAAGCCTTCCAACCTGTACGACCACCCTACGCCCTTGAACGAACAGGGCACGTTGGGCAGGTGCCTGAACTCGTTGCAGCAAGTGCGCGGTTTGGGCCAGGTAATCATTTTGGTTGCTGCCGAAGGTGGCGTGGAAGACGAAGCCGCCAAGAAGGTTCAAAACATTGCCAACCAGTTCCCCCAAATGCACACGTTGGTAATTGGGCGCGCTGAAGCTGAGATTGTTCAGCAGCGTTTGGACCAGCTGGGTTTCGGCGGCCAGCAAGAGGCCATCGGCCTTACGGGCTATTCTGCCATTCGCAACCTTGGTTTGGTTGTTGCCCAGGTGTTGGGATTCGATTCGGTGGTGTTCGTCGATGACGATGAGACCATCGAAGACGAGGCATTTCTGGAAAAGGCCATGTACGGGCTGGGCAAGCTCACCAAGAAGGGCATTCCCATCCTGGCCAAATCGGGTTTTTACTTCAACGATGAAGGCACCTACTACTCGAAGAGCCAGAACCGTTGGTACAACCATTTTTGGCAGCAGGGCCGCGCGTTCAACAATTGGATCAGCAAGGCCATGTCCGGCCCGCGCCTTTCTCGCTCCAACCATGTATGCGGTGGCTGCTTGGCTCTGCATCGCGAAACGTATCGCCGTTTGAGCTTCGACCCGTGGATTCTTCGCGGCGAAGACTTGGACTATTTGCTCAACCTGCGCATGTACGGTTCCGACATCTGGTTTGACAACCAGTGGTCGCTGACGCACCGTCCTCCGCGCGACAGGCATGAAGGCCATCGCTTCTATCGCGACATTTTCCGCTGGGTGTACGAGTACTACAAAATCGAGTTCAGTCGTGCGCAGATTGACCTTCTGCAGATCAAGCCTTCTTCGCTCATGCCGTATCCCGGTCCGTTCCTGGAGCCGGGCATTACCAAGCGCATCAAGCGCACGGCGTTTCTGCGTTCGCTGGCTCGCCCCGACAAGAAGCGCTATCGCGAAGGCGCCAAAGCTGCCGCTGGCGAGGCAACTGAATACGCCCAGGAGCACTGCATGAAGTATTTCGAGTTCCAGTACACCTGGGGCGATATTATGGCGCGCATGGAAAGCGATGGCGGTTTGCGCCAGGCGCTGGTGCAGGCGGCCATTGCCCGCCAGTCGGGCGGGGAAGTGGTGGTTGAAGCCGCTGCTCCGGCGGGCGCATCGGCAGATGCTGCGGGCAACGCTTCCGACTTGCTGGAACCGGCGGCTGCCAATCTCGATCCAGGCATGACGGCCGAGATCAGGCTTAATATCAACGAAGAATAGGACTTGCGCGTTTCATGGAAACCTTTGTAATTACCGCAGCAGTTGGCGTAGTTGTTGGCATTTTGTCGGGCTTGCTGGGTATCGGGGGCGGAACCTTGATGGTTCCCCTGTTCCGCTTAGGTTTCGGGCTTTCCGCCCTTGCTTCTACGGCAACTTCGCTGTTCACCATCATTCCCACTTCGCTGGTGGGTTTCGTCACCCATATCAAGAACAAGACGTGCATTCCCCAGCTGGGCATTGTATGCGGTTTGGCTGGCGCGTGTACCAGCCCTTTGGGCGTGCACTTGGCCAATATGTCGCCGGCGTGGATGGTTATGCTAGCAGCGGCAATCATCATTGGTTTTTCGTCGTTCAAGATGTTCCGCAAGGCTGCGCGCATGCCGAAGAACCCTGCGTCGGGCAAGGCCATGGGCGTCGATGTGGAAAAAGCAGCCGTTAAGGCCGCGGTCATCGAAGAAGGCTTGGGCGAAGAAGAGTTCAAGCTTACGCGTAAGAATCTGCCTTGCGCCATCGGCATTGGCTTAACCGCGGGCCTGGCCTCGGGTTATGTGGGTGTGGGCGGTGGCTTCCTGATGGTGCCCCTGTTCATTTCGGTGCTGGGCGTTATGATGCGCAAGGCGTCGGGTACGTCTTTGGTTGCCATTATGATCCTGGCCATTCCTGGCGTTGTCTATCAGGGTATGCTGGGCAACATCAATTACCTTGCGGGTATCGCTATGGCGGCGGGCAGCATCCCCGGTGCGGTGATTGGCGCAAACCTTATCCGCCGCGTTCCCGAGCGGCAGCTGCGTATTGCTTTTGGTGTGTTTTTGCTTATCAGCGCGGTAGTGCTTCTGGGCAACGAGGTAGCTGGACTGTAATATGCTATGGTCACATTACCTGCGACGTGCATGGCGCAGGTGGAAGTAGCTCCCGTTTTCCGGAGGATCGTTTATGGCTTACCCTCGCCACAACGTCACCATCGTTCTTGAAATTGCTTCGCTGTGTATGGCGCTTATCTGCGGCTGCATTTTGGGCTGGGCTATGTTCGGCCCCGATCGCAACTATCTGGTGCTTACTATTTCGGGCGCTTTGTTTACAGCGTTCCTGCTCATTACCATTGCCCTGATCCTCGATCCTGACCGCATCCGCGCAAACCAGTCTATGTCGGTGTTGAACTTGGCAAGTGCAACGCTTGAAGCCATGCAGGAAGGCTTCACGTCGGAAGCTGCCCAGAAGGTGTGCGAGATATTGCTTCCTTCCACTTCTGCATGTGCCGTTGCCATTACCGACCGCGAAGTGGTTTTGGGCTATGCCGGCGCCGGCAGGGAAGAGCTGGGCGAATTGGGCGGGCATATCCGCACGGCCGGCACGAAGCGCACTGTGCAGGATGGCAAAACCCGCGTGTTGCGCTCGCAGCTTGAAGTGGGCCTGCCTGTTCCTATGAGCGCCATTCAGGCTGCCATCATCGTTCCTTTGAAGATGGGGTCTTCCATTCAGGGCACGCTGAAGTTCTACTACCCCAAGCCTTCGCGCATTTCTGAAACGCAGATCTCCGTCGCTGAAGGTTTTGGCCAGCTGCTTTCTACGCAGATTGCCGCTTTGCAGCTTGAAGAGCAGAAGAAGCTTGCCACCAGCATGGAGCTCAAGGCGCTGCAGAGCCAGATCAACCCGCACTTCCTATTCAATATCATCAATACCATGGCATCGCTGGTACGCACCGACCCCAACAAGGCTCGTGTCATGCTGCGTGAGTTTGCGGTGTTCTATCGTCAGACGCTCGAAAACAGCTCGGACCTTATCTCCCTTTCGCGTGAGGTTGAGCAAACCGTGCGCTACCTTTCGCTTGAACAGGCACGTTTCGGCGAAGACCGCCTGGCGGTAGAGGTGGACATCGACGAAGAAGTGCGCGCTATGCAGGTGCCCGCCTTCATGGTGCAGCCGCTGGTTGAAAATGCGGTAAAGCACGCCATGCCTGCGGAAGGCAAGCTCACCATTTCCATTTCTGGCGCGCTCGATGGTGACGATGTGTACTTGCACGTAAACGACGATGGCATCGGTATGAAGGAAGAGGCCCTCAAGAACATCATGGCGCCGAAATCCGAAACGGGCCTGGGCATTGCCGTGAAGAACATCAACGACCGATTGCGTGGCTACTACGGCGAAAAGGCCTATATGGATATCCAGAGCGAGCTGGGCAAGGGAACTTCTGTTGCCCTGTTCCTTCCCGATTGCGCAAATCTGTAGAAGCGTTGCCTGGCAAGAGCTTTGCAGATAGGTCGTCGCACATTCGGTAAGTGGTCTATAATAGGAATGATAAATTCACGAAACACGAGGAGGTTGCGTTGCTGAAGGCAATTATCGTTGATGACGAGGCGCCAGCGCGTTCCGAGTTGCGCTTTCTGCTAGGCGAACTCAACCAGACTGAAGTTGTTGCCGAGGCTGCAAGCGTCCGCGAGGCTATCGAAAAGCTCAAGGAATACCCTTGCGACGTTATGTTCTTGGATATCAACATGCCCGAGGCTACCGGTATTCAGCTCGCAGAGGCTCTGCAGCATTTGAAGTACCCGCCTGCCGTGGTATTCGTTACTGCTTATAGCGAATTTGCTCTGGATGCGTTCAAGGTCAATGCCATCGATTACCTGGTTAAGCCTGTTGAAACCGAGCGTCTTTCCCACGCTCTTGCTCGCGTGCGCGAACATGTGCTGCTTCATGCGAAGGCCCAGAAGGCCGAGCGTATTCCCGTTGAAAAGGGCGGCAAGAAGATCCTCATCAACATCGATGACATTCGCTACGTTATGGCGCGCGACGATTATGCGTACCTGCAAACTGGCGTCGACCGTTTCTTCTCTACCGTAAGCTTGGCTCAGCTGGAAAAAACGCTCGATGGTCATGGCTTCTTCCGCGTCCATCGCGGCTACTTGGTTAATCTTGCGCTGGTCAAGGAAGTTGAGCCCCAGTCGGGCGGCACCTTGCTTCTTACGCTCGACGGCGTAGACGAGAAGATTCCCGTTTCCCGTCGTCGCGTGTCTTCCCTTAAGAAGGCGCTTGGTCTGTAATCGCGCTTTTCGCTTGGTCGAAGGGCATGTTGTCGATCGGGGCGGCACCAATTACAGGCTATGACCCGTCGCAGTACGGCGGCGTGTGCGCCCATCATCGCGGTACGGTGTCGCGTGCGTTCCGTCGCATGCGGCGTTGCGTGCTCCCCGTGGGCGGTACCATATGCTTCAACTGATTGGTTGGGTCGGCATCAAGCCGGCCCTTCTTTTGTTTTTTGTCGGCCTTCACTGATGTTCGCCGGTGCCTATCTTCTCGGCTTCGGCCGAGCGATTTCCCTGAAGGAGCCCCCTTGCGGTTTGAAGGGGCCCTTTGCAGATTCGGATTCTTTGCGGGCGAAGGGGCGAGCTTGGCGTTGCCCCTGTGGTTGGCCCGATCTTCTGTTCCGCAGCGGGGTGGGTTTCCTGCTGCGCAGCTGAACTGCGCCCTGCCTGAATCGGCTCGTTCCCCGCAAGTTGGGCTTCCTGTGTGAGAGTGATAAGGAGCGGTAAGGGGTGGCAAGATTTGCGTTTTTTACCCTAGCGCAGATTGTGCTAGACGCCCCTCCCTCGTGGTGGCTTGCCGCGTACAAGTTCACTCTGCCCGCATCGAAGCGTCCTCGTATCGACCGGCTGAACGCGGAGATGGGTGCCCCTTCGCAGAAACGCCGGTGCCGTGGCGGGCATGGTCGGCTTCCATGTCGGGCGGCCCTCTACCTCGTGAAACGCCTTGCCGGGCACGGGTTTGATGGGCCGTTGTACGGGGCGGCCCTTCCTGCATCGAAACGCTCCTTCGGCGGCACGAAGTGTGTAATGCCCGCTTTGCCGTTTTACTCGTGGGTTTGTGAATGGTAATGTTCGGTCTTGCCCCTGAATGCAGATCATTTTTGAAAGAAGATAATTCATTATGTCCGATACCTTTATTTCCCTGAAGCCCAAGCGCGATGTGGCGCTGTTCGACTTGGACGGCACGGTGCTCGACACCTATGCTCCCATTCTGGAAAGCATGCGCTACGCCACCAAGACGGTGTTTGGGGAAGCCCTGCCCGATAGCAAGCTTGTTTCCATGGTTGGGCAGCCTCTGGTAACTCAGATGCAAGCGTTTGCCGCCGAACGGGGTTGCGGCTCTGAGGTTGCCGACGAACTGACGCGCGTCTACCGCGAATACAATGAGAGCGACCTTGACGAAAAATCCTTCCCGTTCCCGGGCATACCCGAGGCGATTGCCTCTTTGAAGAATGCGGGCTTCACGGTTGGCGTGGTTACGTCAAAGCGCGCAGTCTTGGCCACGAAGAGCCTGAAGGCTCATGGGTTGTTCGATGCGTTTGCCTGCGTGAATGGCGCCGAAGATAGCACTGCCCACAAGCCCGATCCCGATCCGCTGCTGACGGCGGCAAAGAAACTCGGGGTTTCGCCTGATAGATGCGTGTATGTGGGCGACAGCCCCTACGACTTGCAGGCTGCCCATGCCGCAAACATGCCATGTGTGGGCGTTACCTGGGGCAAGTTCTTCGGGCGTGACATCTTGCTCGAGCAGATGCCCAGCGTGCTTATCGCCAGCCCCGAAGAGCTGGTCGGTGCGGTTGAGTTTGCGGCAATCCATTAACAGGCTGGGCGGCACTGTTGAGCCTGCTGTAACCCACCAACAGGTTGGTCGGCGCGGCTGAGCCTGCTGCAGCCCATTAATAGGTTGGTCGGTGCGGTCGAGTTCGCCGTATTTCATTAACGGGCCAGTCGCGCGCGGTCGAATTCGCCACAATCCATTAAAGTGAAAGCCGGGAGAGCTGTCTCTCCCGGCTTTTGTTGTATTGTGGCGCTAAGTCCGCATGCAGCGCTGCCATTCGTTCACACCGATCTTGGTCAGCGCGAGGCTGGCTAATGTCGCGCACAGGGGGATGGGCGATGCGCGCGGGAGATTCCTGGGTCGTCAGGACCGCTGTTGCTTACGGTCTTCGGGGCGGGCGATGCACGCGCGGGCTTCTTCCTTTTGTGCGGTGCTGGGGCAGAATGGAAGCTTGTGGCATCTGCATTCCCGCGCAGGCGGCGAATCGGCCATCGGGCCGCACGCAGGGGGCTCGCCCCCAGACCGAAGTGCGCCTTCGCACCCCATGCTGCATAGGGCGCCATGTAGGACTCGCCCATACCGGAGGCGCGTGTATAGAATGCGCATTGGGCCGCACACAAGGGAGGCTAGCGGCGTCTGCTCCCGAGCAGACGATCAGGCGGCGCTTTGGCCATGTAGAAAGGGGATTGCTATGGCGTTTTGTACAGATACGGTTTGCGCGGGCGAAGGGGTGTTCGCCCTCGAAGCCGTGGTCACGGTAACTCCGCGCGGCATCGTGGTGTATGCTTGCACGCCTGCTTTCGCCCACGTGGGCGCTACGGCTCAGGCCATCCCGCGCCCAGAGCCAGGGCGCACGGCAACGGTTAGCTTGCTTGCCGTTCCCTGCCATAGGGACGAAATTCCCGCCCACGATATTGCTGCCGCTTTGGCAACGGAGTTCGCCATGCCCTGCTCCGCCAGCACGGGTTATCACGTGGAAAATGCCTCTCCTGCCGATTTGCAGGAGATGCTCGAAGTGAATCAGCAGCTCATCGAAGCGCTGAAGGAGCGCGTTGCAGTGATGCTTGCGCGTTTGAGCGAATAGTTCTGCCCGCGTCGCCGCCCCACGCCAGTCGCGTCCCGGCCCTGTGGCCACGCGCATCGCGCCGACAGAGCTCTGGCCCGTGCCTGCACGCCTGCCGAGCCGCGCGTCCACCGCACGCTGCCCGCGCCGACCGGCAATCTCGGCTGAACCCTGGCCCTCGTCGCACCGCCGGCACTGCGCCGCACGAGACCATTGGGCCCACGCTCCCGTGTGCCCCTCGGTTTCGGCACCGTTCCTCCGCCCGCGCTTGCTGAGCCCCATCTGCATTGCGCCCGCTGCAACGCCGCCCGTGTCCCCGTCCCTCGCGTTGCGGCGGCAACGGGGCCCTGGTTGGCAAGAATCGCGCCGTATGCATCCCTTTTTCGCCGAATGCGCGAAAAAGGCCCCCTCCCTGGCAATATCTGCGCGAAATGCATGCTTTTCGAGATCAAGATGGCAAGATCCTCGTCCTATGCGTCCATTTCCGGGCGCAATCGGGCGATTCGGGATGCATGGCGCGCGAATCTTGCCATCAAGGCCCCCCTTTCCGCGTCGAGGGCCCGGAAATCATACATGACGCGAAGATGTTGCCAGCGCTGCCCGACCTTTCGCGGCGCCTCGCCGCGGGTCGCGGGTCCGCGAACTGGCCGAACGGGCTTTGCGCCCTGCGGCCTGGGCCTGGTCCACTTGCCGCATGCGCGGGTCTCTGCCATCTCGTCCGTCCCGCCGCTACTCGCGCCCGGGGTCCGCCACCCATCGCTGCCATTCGTCCACGCGCGCCGCGCCTACACGCTTGTCAAGCCGCCGTCACCCGCCGCGCCGCCCATCGCGGTCGGGGGGGGGGGGGCCGCCGATCGCGCGTCCGCGCACACCCGCCTCCCGCCGTCCCGCCGCCACTCGCGCCCGTGCCCGCCGCCCGCGCCGCGCGGGCCCCGCCGCGGTTCCCGCAATTCCCGTGAAATAGTGCGGTGATACAATTGCCCATACAAGAAAACTCCGTTTCTAAGGACAAGCAATGAGCTCTATTTTTGGCGACAAGCCCGTAGTGGGAATCATCATGGGATCCGAGTCCGACATGCCTACGATGGAAGCATGCATGAAGCAGCTTGAGGAACTGGACGTTCCCTACGAGGTTAAGGTGGCAAGTGCCCACCGCAAGCCCGCAGAGGTACACGAATGGGCATCTTCTGCAGTAGACCGCGGCATTCGCGTCATCATCGCTGCTGCTGGCAAGGCTGCTCACCTCGGCGGTGTTGTTGCCGCCTATACGCCGCTCCCCGTTATCGCCGTTCCCATGAAGACCAGCGATTTGGGTGGCTTGGACTCGCTGCTTTCCATGGTTCAGATGCCCAGCGGCGTACCTGTCGCAACGGTTGCCATCAATGGCGCAAAGAATGCGGGCATCCTGGCTGTTCAGATGCTCGGCACCGGCAACGATGAGGCACGCGCCAAGATCGAAAAGCTCAAAGCCGATATGGCCGAGGCGTAAAAGGATATAGCTTAATGGCAAAAGAATTTTTGACGGGTAACGAAGCATTCGCCCATGCCGCTCTCGAGGCGGGCGTGCGCGTGTGCGCCGGATACCCAGGCACGCCTTCTTCCGAGGTCATCGAAACGGTGGCTAAAGAGTACGCCGCCGGTCGTGCCGAAGGTGTTCATGTTGAGTGGTCCACGAACGAAAAGGCGGCATTGGAGCTGCTGGCAGGTGCGGCCTATTCTGGCGCACGCACGCTGTACACCTGCAAGCAGGTGGGTTTAAACGTTGCCAGCGATGCCCTGATGTCGTTGAACTATGTGGGCGTGAAAGGCGGTACCGTTCTGTACGTGACCGACGACCCGGGCCCCATTTCTTCCCAAACCGAGCAGGATACGCGTCGCTTTGCGGCCTTCGCCAAGGTGCCGGTGTTTGACCCGGCAACGCCCGAGCAGGGATGCCAGATGATGGGCACCGCCTATGACCTATCCGAGAAATATCAGACTCCCGTTCTGATGCGTCCCACTACGCGCGTATGCCATGCCTCCACCTACTTCGAGGTGGCCGAGCATACCCAGGCACGCACGCCCGAAGGCTTCAAGCGCGATTCGCGTTGGGTTATTTTCCCGAAGCGCTCCTACGCCGCGCACAAGGAAATCAACGAACGTCTGGTTTCCATTGCCGACGATTTTTCCGAGAGCGAGTTCGACGCATTCAATCCCATGTTCGCCGAAGGCGAAGATGCCCAGTTCGGCATTGTCACCGGCGGTATTTCGTATGCCTATACGCGTGAGGCATTGCGCTTGTTGGAAGAGGAAGTCCAGACGGGCAAGCTCGTGTGGGCGCAAGGTGCCCCTGCGGCGCCGGTTCTTCCGCCGCAGTGCGAAGGCGGTTACTGCACCATGGGAGGCCCCGCTTACGGCAAGACGGTGGAAGCGCTTCCCGCGTATCGCATTATGCAGGTCGGTACGCCGTATCCGTTCCCTCAGAAGCGCGCCGTGCGTTTTGCCGAGGGCTTAAGCGATGTGATCGTGTTCGAAGAGCTAGATCATGTTCTGGAAGACGAAATGCTGAAAACGGCAGGGTGCGCGCATGCCGGTTATCGCGTGCATGGCAAGCTGACAGGCGAAACCACCGACCGCGGCGAAAACACGGTAGACGCCATTGCTGCTCAGCTGCGTACATTCTTCGGTGTGCAGCTGGCCGAGCCCCGCAAGGTGTTCGGCGCTGAAGCGGCCACTGCTGCAAGCGCTGGCGAAGAAGCGGCTCAGATTCAGCCGCCCGCCCGCCCTCCGCTGTTGTGCCCGGGCTGCCCGCATCGTGGTGCATTCTACGCGGTGAAGTCCGCGCTGAAGAAACCAAGCGATGGCATTTTCTGCGGCGACATCGGCTGCTATACGCTGGGCAATGCGAAGCCCTTGAACGCTGTCGACACGTGCCTGTGCATGGGCGCGGGCATTACGGTGGCGCAGGGCTTTAGCGTGGTAGAGCCTGGCAAGAAGGCTCTTTCGTTCGTAGGCGATTCCACCTTCTTCGCCAGCGGCATGACGGGTGTTGCCAATGCGGTGTACAACCAGCACGACATCACGGTATGCGTACTGGACAATGCCACCACGGCGATGACCGGATCCCAGCCTCATCCGGGTACGGGCGTTACTTTGATGGGCCCCAAGTCCGAGCCTATTTCCATCGAAGCGGTGCTGCGCGCATTAGGCGTGAAGGTTATCACGCACGCCAATCCGCTGCGCTTGGATGAAGCGCGCGAGGCGGCCCGCGAGGCAATTTACTACGATGGCCCTTCGGCCATCATCTTCGAATCGCCCTGCGTGAAGCTGATCAAACCCGGTGCTCCTGTTCGCTACTGCGAAGAGGCGTGCACGGGCTGCGGCAAGTGCGTGCTGAAAATCGGATGCCCCGCGCTTTCGTGGGATGCCGAGAATCGCCGCCCCGTTGTTGACGCTTCGCTGTGCAACGGCTGCGGTTTGTGTACGTACTTGTGCGAAGATGGCGCCCTAGAGTGCGACGGGAACGAAGGGAGTGCGCGATGATCAATGTTTCTCTTGCCGGCATCGGCGGGCAGGGCAGCGTACTTGCTGCGAAGATCTTGGCCGAAGCCGCCCGTTCGAAGGGCTGGCAGGTGCGCACGGCTGAAACCACGGGCATGGCGCAGCGCGGCGGCGACGTCATGAGCCACGTGCGCATGGGCAACAACGGTGAAGAGGTGTTTTCTCCGTTGCCCGGCGATGCGTCCGATGATGTGATCATCGCGCTTGAACCTGGCGAGGGCCTTCGTGCCCTTCATCTGCTGAAGCCTTCGGGCGTGATGGTGGTTGCTCGTTCGGGCGTTGCCCCTACGGTGGGCGATTTCAAATCGCCTTCGTACGATCCCGCCAAGATGATCGAGGCTTTGCAGACATCGGGTGCTCACGTGGTTGTGGTGGACGATGTTGCCCTGTGCGATGCGTTGGGTTCCCGTAAGGCGCTGAACATCATCATGCTGGCAAGCGCCCTTAAGGCGGTAAACGCACCCGAAAGCCAAAGTGCCCTTCGCGGCGTGCTGACGCTCGACGATATGCGCGCCGTTGTTCCCGCTTGCGTGAAGGAGCGCTTCGTCGAGATGAACCTTCGCGCCATCGGCCTGGTCGAGGGCGCGTAGGCAGACTGGCGCTCGCGCTTTCAGCTTGGTTGGGCGCATGGCCGGTTTTCGATTGGTCCTCGCGCCGTCAACGGTTGGAGCGTGGTTTTGATTGGTTCTCGCGTTGCGGGTCTGGCCGTGGGCGCGTAGGCCTGCAGGTCCCGCACCACCAGCCACCAGCCCGGTTGGGGAGTGCACGGCTCGTTTGGCGCTTGTGCCGTTAACTCGGTTGAAAGCGCCTAGCTCGGTAGGCCCGGCACCGTCAGCCTAGGTTTGGGCGCGTAGCTCGATTATTCCGATGCGTTTCTCTTTATCGTGGTAGAGTGAAACGCATCATCTGTAATTTGGTTAGAAGCCGCAAGGGGGTTTACCCCCTATTTGCGGTTTGTTTTCAGCGTAACAAGGCAACCTGCTACACGGAAAGGCAGACCCATGGAATTGACCGACGAGCAGTTCTCCCTCATCAAGGAGCAGTTCAAGACGCTGAAGGAGCGTTCGCCCTTCTATGCGAAGAAGTTCGAGGGCATCGATCTTTCTGACGTTCAGACCCAGGAAGATTTCGAGAAGCTGCCTTTCTCCGAAAAGGCGGACTTGCGAGAGGTCTATCCATTGGGATTGGCCGCCGTGCCCGAGGAGAAGATCGTTCGCATCCATTCTTCTTCTGGCACCACGGGCATTCCGGTAGTAATTCCCTATACCCAGAAGGACGTTGACGACTGGGCCACGATGTTTGCGCGTTGCTACGAAACGGTGGGCATCACCAACAAAGACCGCATTCACATTACGCCGGGCTACGGTTTGTGGACGGCTGGCATCGGCTTCCAGCTTGGTGCCGAAAAGCTGGGCGCCATGGCAGTGCCGCTGGGTCCGGGCAACACCGAAAAGCAGCTGCGTATGATGGAAGATATGCAGTCTACTGTTCTGTGCGCCACTTCCTCCTATGCTTTGCTTCTTGCCGAGGCAATTGCCGAGCGCGGCATTCGCGACAAGCTTGCTTTGAGGAAGGGCGTTATCGGTTCCGAGCGCTGGAGCGAAAAGATGCGCCATCGCATTGAAACCGAGCTGGGCATCGAGATCTTCGACATCTACGGTCTTACTGAAATCTACGGCCCGGGCATTGGCATTTCCTGCCATGAGCACGATGGCATGCATCTGTGGAGCGACTACGTGTATGCCGAGGTCGTTAACCCGAAAACGGGCGAGCCCGTGCCCGATGGCGAGGTTGGCGAGTTGGTTCTTACCACCC
>ENA-OUQG01000492-OUQG01000492.1-human-gut-metagenome-genome-assembly--contig:-NODE-492-length-24039-cov-7.518971_pt1 | contig 24039 bp, 18 predicted proteins | sample MGYA00237943_ERZ548823 | MGnify/ENA primary metagenome ERZ548823 (study PRJEB26490, sample SAMN05194731) | human gut metagenome | biome: terrestrial biome; feature: human-associated habitat; material... | reverse complement strand
GGCGAGGATAGAGAGGTTCCTGTGAAAAGACTTACACAGGCTTCTTGACAAGCCCTCGAAGCGTCCCAAATCATGCCAATCGACCGTTCACAACCGCAAATTTCTGCCATTTTTTCGCATTTGGGGACACGTCATGCACGACGCGGCCCTTGCGACGGCGATAACGTGTCCGGAGAGCACCCAATGGCGTGGCCCTTGCGGCAACGGCAACGTGTTCGGAAAATTCCCACAGCGTGGCCTCGTGACGGCGATAACGTGTTCGGGAAGTCTCCGAGAAGGGACCTTTGTGGCAGTGATAACGTCTCCGGAAGGTCGCACGCGATTCGATTCGCCATGGATGGCCTCGTGTTGGAGGGGAGCGGTGGTGGCGGGCGCATCTTTTTGGATCCATGAGGGCACCCCTCCTCCTAATTGGCTCGGTATCGGCTGCTTGCGTGGAAAGATGGAAAGTTACCCGCGATTCTCCTTGATGTGGCATAATGAAAAGGTTCTATAGAAAATTGCCCTTACTGCGCCTATGCGCAGGGGCGACACGTCACGGAAAGAGCCGTATGAAGTCCGAAAAAGCCGAGGCAGCAAGCCTCAAGCCTGCTCGCGACCGCAAGAAGAAAACGTCGCAGCATGTGAATCGCCGCAATGTGTGGCTGATCGTCGCCACCGTGCTTTTGGTGCTGGGGTCAGTGTTCGCGTTTATGCCGCCTCAGGAAAAAATCAATCAGGGCCTCGACATTCAGGGCGGCTTGTCGGTCGTGCTTACCGCGAAGAGCACCTCGGGCGATGCCGTTTCCAGCGAAGACATGGAGAAGTCGCGCTCCATCATCGAGAGCCGCGTGAACGCGCTCGGTGCGAGCGAGGCATCGGTTTCGCTGCAGGGCAACGACCAAATCCTCGTGCAGATTCCTGGCCTTTCCGATACCGAGGCCGCGCTCGACACCATCGGCCGCACCGGTAAGCTCGAGTTCGCGCGCCTCGATTCCTTCACCGACGAATCGGTGAAGACCAAGATTGACAACGGCCAATACATCACGCAGGAAACCGTGACCGACGCGGCTGGCAACAAATTCCCCACGGGCAAGCAGAGCTACGACCTCGAAGTTGCCGAGGGCACCTACACGCCGCTCGTGACCGGTTCCGACATTACGCGCGTGACGGTTGATAAGGAAAGCGAGGCGTCGGCGAACTATGCGGTCGACATCACGCTGAATTCCGAAGGCGCTAAGGCGTTTGAAGAAGCGACCCGCGACCTTGCGGCCGACCATGGCAAAATCGTCATCATCCTCGACGGCAAGGTGCAAAGCGCTCCTGCTGTGCAGGGTGTGATTTCCGGCGGCAACGTGTCCATCACAGGCAACTACACCATGGACGAAGCCAAGGCGCTGCAAACCGTGCTCGAGTCGGGTTCGTTGCCGGTGAGCTTCGAGTACGCGCAGAGCCAAACCGTTGGCCCGACGCTTGGCCAAGATGCGCTTGCTTCTGGCGTGCTTGTTGCCGCAATCGGCCTGGCGCTCGTCATGCTCTACCTGCTCGTCTTCTACCATGGCCTGGGCCTTATTACCGCTGCCGCCATGGCCGTGTTCGCATGTCTGTACCTGGGCATTTTGGCGCTGCTTTCGCATTTCGGCTTGTTCAGCCTGTCCATGGCGGGCATCGCGGGCGTCGTGCTCACCATTGGTATGGCCGCCGACTCGTCGATTCTTACGCTCGAGCGTTTCCGTGAGGAAATTCGCATGGGCCGCAGCGTGCGCGCCGCGTCCATCACGGGCGTGCGCCACGGCATTCTGACCTCCATCGACGCCGACCTGGTAACGCTTGTTTCCGCGCTCACGCTGTTTTTCCTGGCCAGCGCATCGGTCAAGGGCTTCGGCCTTACGCTCGCGCTTGGCATTCTGTGCGACATTGCGATGATGCTGCTGTTCAAGGCGCCGATTATTCGCCTGCTCGCGCCGCGCTGCATCGCGAAGCATCCCGGCTTCTGGGGCGTGCGCGACTGCGAAAACGCTGCGCCGTATTTCCAGGGCGAGAAACGGGCCGAAAGCCGCAAAGACGTGCGCGGCCGCTTCATCAAGCTCGATCTCAACGTGCTGGGCTTGAAGAAGTACTTCCTTTCCGCCGCGGCTGTCGCCATGGTGCTCGTCGCTGTGATTATTGGCGTACGCGGCCTGCAGTTCGGCATTGAATTCGTCGGCGGCACGTCGGTCACGTTCCACGGTACCGGCGACACCACCATCGAGCAGGTGCGCGACGCGTTCGACGACGCGGGCGTGAGCGATCCAGTGCTGCAAACCACGAACGCCGATGGCGATACGGGCATTCTTGCTCGCATGACCACCACTTCGGCCGAAGACGCGACGCATATCGCGAATCAGGTGGCCGACGAGTTCGGCTGGAGCACCGACAGCTTCGAGGTGACTACCATCGGTCCCGACTGGGGCGCTTCGGTCGTGCAAAGCTCGCTGCTCGCGTTCCTCGTTTCGCTGATTTTGATTATCGCGTATATCTCGATTCGCTTCCGCGATTACAAGATGGGCGTGTCGGCGGTTATCGCGCTTTTGCACGACCTCGTGCTCGTGTTTGGCGTGTATGCTCTGGTCGGTCGCGAAGTTACGCCGAATACCATCGCCGCGTTGCTTACGATTCTGGGCTATTCGCTCTACGATACCGTGGTTGTGTTCCACCGCATCAACGAGAACATGAAGGACGATTCGGTGAAGTGCACGTTCGCCACCATGGCGAATCACTCGGTCAACGAGGTGCTCATTCGTTCGCTGAACACGTCCATCACCTCGCTCATTCCGGTTGTGGCCATGCTTCTGTTCGGCGGCGAGACGCTGAAGGACTTCGCGTTGGCCATGACGGTCGGCCTGATTTCGGGTGCGTATTCGTCCTATGCTATTGCAACGCCGATTTACGTTATTTGGAAGACGCGCGAGACGCGCTATGCCAAGTTGCAACGCAAATACGGCGACACGGTGGTGCGCTGGTTCCTGAACCGTCTGCCGCAGCCCGTGAAGGCCGTTGGGGCCGAGGGCTCTGCTGCTTCGGCCACTCCGGTTGCCGCGAATGCGGTAGCTTCGACGGCTCCAGGCACTTCCGTTGAGGCTTCTGCGGAAGGTTCGAGCGAGAATGCGACTGTCGTGGCCGCCGCGCAACCCGTGCAGGAGACGAATCGGGCGGCAAACCATGCGACGCATCGCCAGAAATCGAATCGCTCGAAGTCGGCCAATCGCAAGAAAAAATAGCCACGTCGACGCTTAATGGCCCTATTGGCGCTTAAGATTTCCGAAAAGCCCGCATATGCATGCGGGCTTTTTTTGTATGGCAATTTTTGGATGCGAGCATGCGGGCGCTGCGGCTAGAAGCCATGGGTGGTTGTTGCGCTCTGATTTCATCGCGTGTCTGGTTTTGCACGCGCTCATTTCGTGATGAATTGCGGGCTTGCGCGGAACGGCTCGCGTGCTGCCGTGTGAGATGCGATAATGGACGCGATATGCGTAAGGCGGCACGGCCGCTTCAGACTAGAGAGGATGCGCAATGGCAGAAATCCGCGAGGGCTCCGCGCCCAACTTCGCCCCGCCCGTCGAAGAGGGCATGGTGTTCGAGTTCGAGGACGAGAAGGGCGAAATCTCGCAGCTTGAGTTCCTGGGCCTCATTTTGCATGATGAGCAGCGCTTCGGTTTCTTCTTCCCGGTCGATGAAGATGATCCGGCGGGCTCTTCGGGTGAAGTTTTGATTCTTGAAGTGACCGACCTCGACGAAGAGGGCCAGCCCTGCGAGTTCGAGCTTCTTGATGATGAGGAAATCGCCGCCCAGATTTATGACGAATTCCGTGAGGCCACAAAAGACCTCTACGATTTCGAGTAAATTTAAAATTCTCCTTGCATTTCCGGGAGAATCCTGTATTCTAATCAAGCTGCTTAATTGAAGCACGCATGGCCTGGTCGTCTAGCGGTTTAGGACGCCGCCCTCTCAAGGCGGAGATCGGGGGTTCGAATCCCCTCCAGGCTACCATCGAATACTGCAGGTCAGGCGATTGCCTGGCCTGTTTTGGTTGAAAGCCCGTTCTAACGAACGGGCTTTTGTTTGAAACTGCCCGAAGCTGCGAAGTCGGGGGTTATTTTGAGGGCTGCATTTCGTTCGGCTTAAGAGGGGCTATCGGTCTACTCGCTTTGCTCGCGGGCAAATCCGCCCTATTGGGCTGGCTCGTTTCCGTCGTTCGATGAGTGCTTCCATTCTCATCTCTCCTGTCATAAAAAGCCGAAATGGGGCCTCATTGCAGCCTCGTTTCGGAAAAAATCGTCTGTCTAGACGTCACTTTAAAAGCGGTTGTTCTTAAAACGCCAGGTCAGACGAATTCAGACGCGCTTTGCTTGCTCCAAGATTTTCTCCGGGGGCGCTTCGTTGCGGCGCCGAGGGGCCCCATGGTGGCGTATTTTGACAAAATGAGCTGCAATCGCTGCAATGAAGCCCCATTGTGCGGTTTTCTGCCATCGGTCGATAGCTGCCGATCATTGCCTGGCACAATTCGCCGATGAGTTTCGGCGGCGGTCATTCAACGCATCGCCCGTTTTCCAATTGACTCGATAGCTCTTCAGCTCGATTGGGCTGGAATCGCGCACTCTTTCGTATTTGTTACTGTCGGCGTGGGCTGATGCTTTCCTGACCCCCTGTGCCATTCAATGTCGGCTTTCTATCTTGCGGGGCGTCTTGCTCGTTTTCTTCTTGGTCGCATTTGTTCTGGGGCGAAATAAAAAGCCCTCATCAAGGTGAAAAACCGCAACTAGGAGGCAAACCTATTGGCCGAGCCTTAGCCGTCCTGGACACCTCTAGTCTGTCCAGGAATCGTTCGGGGCTGTTTTGTGCGTAGCCGGCGCACCCATCAACTGTCGATAGAAAAATCGCGCCGCGTTTTGCGGCGCGATTGCTAGCATACGATGATTTCCGGTTCGCTGTTGTGAAACTTGTTCGGAATGGGAGCGTTGCATTCATACGCGATGCCCATGGCGGGGCCGACGTGCACGCCAATGACAGGACTCGCCGGCACAACGCGGGGCATGAACCCGATAAGCGGTGCCACTTTCTCTTCAGCCCATTGCATAGCCGGCGCTTTGCTGCCAATGTAATGGACGACGAGATTCTTAAGGCTGCTCGGCGCCGTATCTTCGCCGAGCACCTGGAGCATTTTTGCAAGGGCTTTTTTCTGCGTGCGGCACTTCGAGAAGGTGCTCGCTTCGCCATCGTTTACGGTGAGCACGGGCGTGAGGCTGATCATATTGCCGATGAGCGCGGCGGCTTTTCCGATGCGGCCGCCCTTCTGCAAGAACAGCAGCGATTCGGGGGCGAACACGAATCGCGTGGAATGCAGGCTTGTGTTCGCCGCCTGAATGCAGTCGTCGAGGCTGGCGCCCGTTTTGGCGGCTTTCGCGGCGGCGATAGCTGGCCAGCCCATCTCCATGCAAGTGGTCATGCTGTCGATGGCAGCGAAACGGAAGTTGGGGAGGTCATATTTGACCTCTTTGGCCATGTGGACGAAGCTTTCGAACGTGCCCGACAGTTTGCTGCTGATGAATATTCCGAGCACTTCGTCGCCCGTTTTTGCGATGCTTTCGACAACTTCGCGAACCTTGCCCAGCGGCGGCTGGCTCGAGGTGGGAATGTTGTCGGCCATTTCATAGATATCTTTATAGAAGGCATCGAGGTCGGTTTCCGATTCGACGAGCTCTTCGCCATCCCTATTGATGATGAGCGAGGCAGCTTCGATGCCGAGCTCGGCGCGAATGTCCTGGGGAATGGACGAGGTTGAGTCGGTGATGATTCGAACCAATTTGTGACCTCCAAGTGCTCGTTATCGCGGCGAAAGGGCTTTGAGCGGAAGATCCGATGTGGTTTTCGCTTTGGTCCAATCGTATTCGCTCGCGGTTGATGCTGCGAGCGCGCCAGTGTGGCGCCGCGCTAGAAAGTATTTGTTTCAGCTGCGATGGCGCGAAGCTGTTCTTTTCCCACGATTCTAGCATGCCTGCTGCGAAGAAACGCGCAATGCGGAAGGGTTGAAGAAGATTCTGCGAACTGCCAAGCTTTGCCAAAGGCGTCGTCGTGACGGTTGCGCCCTAGATTTCCAAATAGCCCCCTGTGATGCTTTTCCGGTTTGCGGCGATTTCCTCGGGCGTGCCGCACGCCACGATGCGTCCGCCCGCTTTGCCGCCCTGCGGACCCATGTCGATCACGTAATCGGCGTTCGCGATGAAATCGAGATCGTGCTCGACCACCACCACGGTAGCACCCTGTTCAACGAGTCGCTGAAATACGCCGAGGAGCGTTTCCACATCGCGCGGGTGCAGGCCAATAGTGGGCTCGTCGAACACGAACACGGCATCGGCCTGCCCGCGGCCCATCTCACTTGCGAGTTTCAAACGCTGCGCCTCGCCGCCCGAAAGCGCGGGCGTGGCTTCGCCGAGCGTGAGATACCCCAAGCCCAGGTCATGCAGGGTTTGCAACTTTTCGTGCGCCTTCTTGACGTCGGCCACATGCGGAAGGGCTTCGTCGACGGAAAGCGCAAGCAGGTGCGGCAAACTGAGCGCCTGGTCATCGGGCGCACCTTTTTCAGGTCGACGAATTTTCTCGGCAGCGGTGTCGTAGCGCGATCCGCGGCAGTCGGGGCAGGCGATGTCGACGTCGGGTAGGAATTGCACGTCGAGTGAGATTTGGCCTGTGCCGTCGCATGTCGCGCAGCGAAGGCTCCCCGTGTTGTATGAGAAATCGCCCATCTTCAGCCCTGCCGCTTTCGCGGAATCGGTGCGCGCGTATGCGCGGCGCACATCGTCGAGTGCGCCGCAATACGTGGCGACCGTCGAGCGCACATTGATGCCGATGGGGGTGGCGTCGATGAGGTTCGCGCGGCGAATGCCCTCTGCCTCAATTGCGGTGACATGCTCGGGAAGCGTTTGGCCTGTTGCCGCCGCGGTAAGCGCGGGAATGAGCGTTTCGAGCACGAGCGTCGTTTTGCCCGAGCCCGATACGCCCGTCACGGCAATGAGCCGGCCTTTGGGAATATCGATAGCGAAGGGCTTCACGGTGTGAAGCCCGCTTGACTCAAGATGGATGCAGCCCAGGTCAAACATCTGTTTCGCAGGCGTTTTCGGCCGGGCTGCGACGCGCGCGGCTCCCGAAAGATAGGGGCCGATAATTGATTCGGAATCGTTTGCGACTTCTTCAACCGAGCCTTGCGCTACCAAGGCGCCGCCGCGGGCGCCTGCTTCGGGGCCCATCTCGACAAGATGGTCGGCTGCGCGAAGGATGCGCGTGTCGTGATCGACCATTACCACCGAGTTGCCGTCGGCGATGAGGTCGCGCATAACGCCCAAAAGTCCGTCGATGTTGGCGGGGTGCAAACCGATGGAAGGCTCGTCCATTACGTACAGCACGCCCGTAGTTCGATTTCGCACCGAGCGCGCAAGTTGCACGCGCTGGCGCTCTCCGGTGGAGAGGGTCGCGCCCGCTCGGTCGAGGGACAAATAGCCCAAGCCGAGCTCGAGCAAGCGTCGAGCCGTGCTTTCGAACGATTCGCAAATCGATTTCGCCATGGGGCGCATTTCTTCGGGAAGGCTTGCAGGCACGCCTGCGACCCATGCCACCGCTTCCTCGAGCGTCATTTCCGTTGCTTGTGCCAGATTGATGCCGCAAACGTTCGGCTGCCGCGCGGCCACGGATAGGCGCGTGCCAGCGCAGTCGGGGCAGGGGCCTTCCGTCAAATACTTCGCCACACGGCGCAGGCCCTTCTCGTCTTTCGCCTTGGCGAGGGAGTTTTCCACGGTGCGCACGGCATTGTAGTAGGTGAAGTCGAGTTCGGCGAAGTTCTCGCCCTTCTTCGCCTTGTAGAGGATGTGCTTCTTCTCGGCCGGCCCGTTGAAGACGATGTCGCGTTCGGCGTCTGTGAGTTCGCGAAACGGCACGTTCGTGCGCACGCCCATGGCGCCGCACACCTGCTTCATGAGGTCCCACATGAGCGTGCCCCATACCACCACGGCGCCCTCGTCGATGGTTTTGCTTTCGTCGGGCACGAGCGCGGCGCGATTCACGGTGCGTGCGATGCCGGTTCCGCTGCAGGTTGGACAGGCGCCTTCACTGTTGAATGCGAGCGATTCGGCGCCGGGGCCGAAGAATTCGCTGCCGCAATGTGGGCACGAAATGGGCAGCTCGGCAGCTACGTTAAGGCTTGGGGGCACATGTTCGCCGCAGTGCGGGCACATGTGGCTGCCGACGCGTGAGAACAGAAGGCGCAGGCTATTCAAAAGCTCGCTTGAAGTGCCGAATGTGGAACGCACGCCCGGCACCGCCGGGCGCTGGTGCAATGCGAGCGCAGCGGGCACGTAGCGAACGTCGTCGACCGAGGCCTTGCCAGCTTGCGCGATACGTCGGCGCGTATAGGTGGAAAGCGCCTCGAGATAGCGCCTCGAGCCTTCGGCATAGAGCACGCCGAGCGCGAGCGAGCTTTTGCCTGAACCCGATACGCCCGCGATGCCCACGAGCTCGCCGAGCGGAATATCCACGTTCACGTTCTTCAGATTGTGCACGCGCGCGCCGCGCACTTCGATGTGGTCGATGTTCTGCATGACTTCCTTTGCCTTAGGGCTCGTGTCGTTTTCTCTTATTGATTATGCCACGACGACGGCGTGTGGCGGGGAAGGGGCTGCGTGGGTCAGAATGCGCTTTCGCGAAAAGCCGTGCTGATTTGAATGGAATGCGAAGTGTTGGGGTGGGATTTAAGCGAAAACCGGGTAAAGAGCGACCTTGATGGCGCGAAAGCCATGCCGTTCTAGGCGGGGTGCGAAATGTCAGAGGTGCGATTTGGGCGAAGGCCAAGCGCAAATCGACCTGGATGACTCGGAACATAACAGCTCTGGTGGCGGCAGAATCCAGGCCGATGAGTGCTCATAGGTGCCGATTCTAGCGAGGTGGCGTCGATTCGCTTGCGCGGAACAGCATCGAAGGCGGGGAATGCGGTGGCGCGATCTTGGCGCTGATTGGTGATTCGGCTGCTTGAATTCCGTGAGGCCGCGGCATTTCCGCTCGCTATTGCAGCAGGTATTTCGTGAGTTCCGCGCGGCTTGTGATGCCGAGCTTCGCGTATGCCATCGACAGGCGGTTTTTCACGGTGCCGGTTGAAATGCCCAGATGATTGGCGATTTCGGTGTTCGACCACCCGCGGCTTGCGAGCATGGCGATGCTGAATTCGGTGGTGGTGAGGTCGCTCGTCACGTGCGCGCCCGTCTCGGGGTTATGCAGGCGCCGCCATCCCTCGCTGAAGCGATAGGTGATATCGATTACGCGCGCGTAGTGCTCGGGATAGTCTTCCTTCAGGCACGTTTCGAGCACGCCCTGCAAAAGTCCATGGTGCTCGCCGATTTCTTCAACAAGGCCGTCGGCCAAGGCAATGTCCCACGCGCCCATGAAGTGGCATCGCGCGGCTTCGACATCCTTTAGATTCATCTGCCCCATGGCTGCGACAAGGTGCAGAAACTGCTCCGCGATGGGATAGTGCCCTTGTTTCGTCATGAGCGCGGTTTCGGCCATGCCCACACAGCGGCCGTATTCGCCAAAAAGATACGCGTGGTGGGCGAGCGCGTAAATCCCGAAAAGGCGCAGGCCTTCGGGTAGTGCGGCGATGTGGTTCGCGAACGTGCCCGGCGGATAGGGGGTGGGCAGGTGCAGGAGCACGCTCGAGGCGGCGTCGAAGAGCACGTATGAAGCATGCAGCGCAGGTGTCGCCTTGATTGATTCATCGTTGCGCATTGCTGCGATGTTCGCGAGGCATTCTCTCGTTTCCCAAATTTTTCCCAGGGCAAGATCTGCGTACGCGCAAATGAAATTCGCCGAGATGCGCAAGGCGGAATCGGAGTGGTCCAAGAATGGCGCAGCGTCGGCATGCGCTTCTTCGGGCTGTCCGCGGAAATAATGCGCTTCCGCTCGGGCGATGCGGCCCAGTTCGACATCGTGCGCGGCGATATGCGCTACGGCTTCATCGAGCTTGCCTGGTTCGGCGGCAGCGGACATGAGCGGCATGGGAAGCCGTGTTTCGATAAAACTGTATGTACGCTCGGGCATAGGGCCTCCTACAATTAGTTTCATCACATTTTGACCTCTTCAATCGAACCGTTCAGAATGTGCAGTGTTTATCGGTAAGGCAGGCATGTCGCCATGTGACCTGAGGCTCGGATCTCGCAAAGGAGGGAGGCAGCCTGCCCCATCCGGGGCAGTCCACGGATAAGCTGGATGATGGGACCCATGCACTTTGAGGTCACCTCGAGTCTCTTTCAGGAGGTAGTGGGCCTGGATGGTCGAGCAGGAGCCTGCCGAGACAAGATTGGCAGGTGGAAATCATGCTCTTCGTCGGTATCGACATCGCGAAATACGACCACGTCATCGGCGCGGTGGACGAGCGCGGGCGCTCGCTTTCAAAGCCCATGGCCTTCAAGAACTCGCAAGACGGGTTTGGCAGGCTCGCCTCTTATCTTGATGGGCTGTCCGAGAACAAAGCCGAAATCCTGATTGGCATGGAAGCCACCGGGCACTACTGGCTCGCGTGCTTCTGCTTCTTGAGCGAGCGGGGCTACGAGGTGGCCGTCATCAACCCGCTGCGCACCGACGCGATGCGCAGGTTCAAAAACGGCGGCCGGGTGAAGACCGACGCCATCGACTGCGCCGTCATCGCCGACACGCTCCGCTGCGGCGACTTCGAGCCGAGCAGGCTCGCCGACGAGAAGATGATGTCGCTTCGGCAGATGACGCGCTTGCGGCAGGCCATGACGGAGAGCGCGGCGGACCTCAAGCGGCAGATCATCGTGGCGCTCGACCAGGTGTTCCCCGAGTACGGGACCCTCTTCTCGGACATGTTCGGCGAGACGTCGAGGGCGTTCCTGAAGCGCTGCCCGACGCCGGAGGAGTGCGAGTCCATCGACATCAGGACCCTCACCAACCTGCTCGACAGGGCCAGCCACGGCAAGCTCGGCAGGGAGAAGGCGGCCAGCCTCAAGAAGGCGGCGAAGGGGTCGTGCGGCATCCGGCTCGCGGGCGACGCGTTCTCGTTCCAGATCAAGCTGCTCGCCGAGCAGATCGAGTTCATCGAGGGCCAGACCGCCGAGGTCGACGCGAAGATAAAGGCGCTGCTCGACGAAATCGAGCCGCTGATCCTCACCATCCCCGGCATCTCCTACAAGCTCGGTGCCCAGATCGTCGCCGAGATAGGCGACGTGAAGCGGTTCAGAAATGCGGCTTCGATCGTTAAATACGCAGGCATCAACCCTTCCAAGAGCCAGTCCGGCATCTTCGAAGGCGATGCCAACCACATCACCAAGCAAGGCTCGCCGTACCTCAGACGGGCACTGTACCTTGCCGCCATGGCGCAGTTGAAATGCAAAGCCCCGCTCTACGACTACTACCTCAAGAAACGCAGCGAAGGAAAAGCCCATCGCGAAGCGCTGATCGCCGTAGCAAGGAAGCTCGTGCACGTGATTTACGCCGTGCTGTCAAAGCAAGAGCCATACGATCCCGCCTATTCATCAACGAACGAAAACAGCACGCTCTGAACGGTTCGATATGAAGCTGTCAAAGTGCGAAATCCAACAATTAAATACTCTCTAGAAAACTTGCCTTACGGGTCTTGACTACTCATAGCTGGTCTCCTTTGGCCGAATGCGGAAAAGAGGAGGTTTGAGCAACCCCCTCCATAATAACGCGGCGCGCTGCCGTGAGCGTTTTTGCTTCGGTAATTTCTGCGTTAATGTTCGCCGGCGGCGTCGAGCTCTACTTTTTGCGTTAGCGTTCGTCGGTTGCGTCAAGCTCCGCTTCGATTTTAGCGCGGCGATGTTTCGCCTCGTAGAACGCCAGACACAGTGCACCGAATGTGGCGGCGAAAATCGTAACGCCGAAAACCACGCCTGTCGCCAGGTTTGCTGCCCAGAAAATGTCTTCGAACGGTACGATTTGCGCTTCGGCAATGCAGCGCATGGCGGCAATGGCAAGCGCGCTTGTGGCACCCGTGATGCCGGCGATGAGCAGAAAGTAACCAGCGGGAAGGTGATCGGTTTGGCCAAAACGGTTGGTGTCGACGTAGCCCTTTCGCGTTTGCAGCACGGCGCATATAAGCATCACGATGAAAAGCCACGCGTACATGGCGGCGTCAACGGGGCTTGCGAACAGGTGGAACGCATCGTTGGCACCATTATGCACCCATGCAACCTGTTGGGCTATGATTTGATATGCGAGCAGTGCCAGCATGCCGAACGAAAGCAGCATGAAGCCGAACTCGTAGATTTTGGCGTTCTCGGCTTCCAGACGCTCGTCTTTCGGACCTGCATATTCGCGCCATTTTTGCACGATTTTCATGTTCTGCATTTTCATGGTGTGCTCCTAAAAGAAGAAGGGGTTGGTGTTGATGTCGCCGTCGTCTTCCCAAAACAGATCGTTCAGGGTGACGTGCAGCGTTTTGCAGATAGCCACGCATAAATTGAGCGTGGGATTGTAGCCGCCCGCCTCGATAAGGCCGATGGTCTGGCGCGTAACGCCCACGGCTTCGGCGAGATCGGTTTGCGAAAGGCCGGCTGCTGCACGTGCCGCCTTCATGCGTAGGTTTTTCTTGCCTGGCATGGGTTTCCTTTCATTTTATGGACATATATCCGTTGCAACATGACAGAAATATATGGCATATGGGATGCAATGTCAACTATAGATTGCATTATGAAAGAAAGAGCTGCTATGAGTTCGAAAGTGCGCTTTCAGAATGGTGCTTGGCGGTTGATCGTTGCTCAAATAATATTTGGCCTGCGCTCGCGGCACGACCGATTCCTGCCCGCAGTGCGTTCGAATCGTTGCCTGCGCCGTGTTTACATCGCGCCCGTTCGCATTCGGCCGTTGTCGGCTGGGAACGGCTCAAGCGCAAGCGCGGCACGCCCGCCGTCTCCAACCCGGGTTTGGCCCGACTCAAGTGGCGTCTGCGTCATGGTTGGGCCCTATCAACCTGCGCGGCCATCGGCTTCGTCGTGGTCGGCCTCGCGCGGCTCGTTCGCATTGCGCTTGCCCACGCACGCTTGTCCTAATTGCTACGATTCGGGGGCGTACTTCCAAATCGAGAAGTGCTGCGGATGGGCATATGCGGTAATCGCTCTGCCCGTCGCCGTGCGGTATTCCTGAAATTCGCCCTGGCGAACGAGGCTCCACCCAGTGCGTCCGATATAGGAATACGTTTCGCCGTTATCGGACATGTGGACAAGCGTAAGCGGGCGGCGCACCTCGTTTTCGATTTTCATGATGAACTGCATGAGCACGTTGGTATCGAAGGGGTTGAAAAGGTATAGGTGCGTGTAGGGGGCAAGTGGAGTTTCGAGTGCGCTTCCGCAGAGCACGTCGACGTTGGCGAAACGCCGCGACCAGTTGCGCGCGTATTCGGCGATATCGGGGTCGAGCTCGATGCCCGTGGCGTGGCCGGCGAGCTTCGATTGGATGAAAAACGACAGCACGCGACCCGTGCCGCACCCTACGTCAAGAAGGTGGGATTCTTCAGAAAAATCCAGTTCAGAAAAAAGGTTTTCTAAAATGAAGTACGGCGTGGGCGTGGGGTCGTGGGCGCCCTGCTTCGCGAAGCGTGTCGTACCTGGTTCGGCCAGCGAGCAACCGCACAGCGCGCAATCGCGGCGCTCATCGGCGGCGAAGAGTTGGTCTTTATTGGAAACGTTCAGAGGCGCTGACATGCGCCGTGCGTGGTTTGCGTTCATACTTGCTCGATTCTATTGCCCAGGTCGATGCGCAGGGGGCGACCATTCTGCTCGGCGGTTTGAGTGGCCCTTGGCGGGCTTCGGCGACAGTCGTTCGTCGCGTTACTTGATGGCGTGGGCGAATTCGGGGCTATTTCTCTTCGCGTCCGATGCGCCGCCCTTGACAAGGGCTTCACTTTCTTGAGCGGCGGGCTCCCGTGCTACCAAAGCCCCAGCATATGCTGGGCGCCAAGGCTCACCGACGCGATGGCAATCCAGCAGGCGGCACCGAGCACGATGGGCTTCACGCCCGATTTCACCAACCCAACGACGTCGGTATTCAGGCCTATGGCGGCCATTGCCATAACGATGAAGAACTTGCTTGCGAGCTTAAGGGGCTCGAAAACGGCCATGTCAACGCCAGTTGCGCTTGCCACGGTGGCGACAATCGATGCGCACAGGAACAATACGATGAATGTTGGCAGTGCGCGCTTCAGACTAAAGCCATTTTGTGTGGGTTGCCCGTTTGCACCTGCGGTTTTCTTTTCGCGCGAAGCAACCCAAAGTGCCAGCACGAACGTGATGGGAATGATTGCCAAGGTTCGCGTGAGCTTCACGATGGTGGCGTAATCGAGCGCATGAGCGCCTTCGTGCATGCCGTCCCATACGGCCGCCGCGGCGGTGACAGACGAGGTGTCATTCACGGCGGTGCCTGCGAACAGGCCGAACCCGTCGTTGGTCATGCCGATTGCGTCGCCGAGCGTCGGAAAAATGAGCGCGGCCAAAACGTTGAATAGAAACACGACCGAGATGGCATGGGCGACCTCTTGGTCGTTGGCTTTGATGACGGGAGCGGTGGCGGCAATTGCCGAGCCGCCGCAAATGGACGATCCCACGCCGATAAGCGTTGCGGTGCGACTGGGCACATGCAGTGCGTGACACAGGATGAATGCCGTGAGCAGCGATGCCGTGATGGTCGATACGATAACGGGCAGCGAGGTTGCGCCGACTTGGGCTATTTGGGTGAGCGGCAAGCCGAATCCGAGCAAAACCACGGCGGTCTGCAGAATCTTCTTCGATGTGAATTTGATTCCCGCCGTCGCGCTGCCTTTGTCTTTCCAGAATACGCCGATAATCATGCCGGAGAGAATGGCGAATACTGCGCCGCCGACGATGGGAACGACGGTTCCCAAAAACCAGCACACAGCGGCGAGCGCGGCGCTTGTGGCAATGCCGGGCGCGAGGGTGCGAATAGTGCTCATGGAGTTCTTTCTAGATTGGAGGACGGACGGTGAAGTTCGGCCGTGATGGGGGACTAACTATACGCCAATTCGCGTTTGCGCGTCGTGCGGGGCGCTTTCTGCCGCATGCACATGTCGCGTTCTGCATGCCTTCTTCATGTTCTGGACAAATCGGGTGCCGTCTTTTGCTGACAGCGGCCGTTTCGGTTGTGGCGTGGTCTCTTTCGGACTCATAAGTCCTTTGCTTTCTGCGGCCCGAATGAAGATAGAAGGTAAAAAGGAAGGAGCCCCTCGGGGCTCCTTCCTGCTTGAGTTGCTTTTGCCACGCGCGTTTCGATTTCGTGCGGCTGTATTTTGCATCGCCATGTGCTCCGTGGCCGCAAGCGTAGCCGTTGTAGCGCGGCTTCTTGGCCAAGGTTGCCTCTTTAGCAGACATACGCCAAACGGCGCCCGATTTCGGTGCGCGCTTTTTGCGTTTTGCAGACATCGCTCCCACCTCCTCTCGCCAACAGGTTGCGTGCCTAAGGGTTCGATAATAGCAGTTTTGCTGAACATGCGCGGAACGAAGCGATGTGCTGAGCGAGACAAGGTGCGGAACGAGGCAAAGCGTTGAGTGTCGTGACGGCCTTGTTGAGACCGCATTCGAGTCGTTTGCCGTTATTTCCGATTAGGCGTTTGTGAGCTATTGATCTTATTCGAGCGCCCAATAACGGCTTCTTAATTGCTGCCAAACGGTTGCCATCAGCGCTCGATCGCCAACGAACGAAGGGCCCTGGCGTAAAGTGAATACCCGAAAAGTGACAAAAGTTGCGAATTCGGGGGCATTCAAGCTCAAGGCCTCGTTTGCGTGACCTACAAAACCCCAGGTCGCAGTTAATCGATGTGATTTTCGCGAGCAGAGATTGGGGTTTTCGGCCCCCATTTTTCTCGAAATGGAGCGTTTTACGCCCCCGAATTCGCAACTTTTGTCGCTTTTAGCCGTTTTGGTTTACGCTAGGTCGTCGTCGGTGAGCCATCCCAGGCTCGTTATGGTCCGCTCGACCTGTTGCCCGGCTCGTTCCGACAGGGCATGTTGCTTTCTGTGGACCCCATCGCAATGAAGGAGTTCCATTCGCAGGAGCTTTTGCTTTGCGTAGAACGTTGCGGGCTTCGCGATGCGCACGCGCTTTTTCGCGGCGGCGGCAATGTGCGCCGCGATTTTATCCATCTCGGTTTTTGAATTCAGTTGGGCCGAGGTGAGGGTTATGACCCGGAAACCCGAAGCCGTAAAGGCATTTTTGCGTCGTGCGTCATTCGATATTCGCGCTTCTTGATTATGGAAAGCTTTGCTGTCGTATTCAACGATAATCTTGGCTTTCGGCCATGCGATATCGGGCTCAAGTCGATCGATCCCCGCCATTTTGCGAGCCTTGGGGCTCAGCGTGATTTTGCGATTGAGCCGGGCGCCCGAAAGAGAATATCCTCCCCGTTGCTGGGGTAGGGTGAACAAAAGAACGGTCGCGGTTTCCATGGGCGAACGCGAGCGATCGTGGGCATATTTTGTCGCCTTGGCCGCTTTCGCGACTCCGGTGAGCCCTTTTGCGCGCTGGCAAAAGGCGGCGATTTTCGCGACGCTTGTGAGCGGCGCGCGCTTGACGAGGGGATTTTCGAGCGATTCGTTGATGGTAAAGAGTCCGCAAAACTCGCAGATGATGCAAACGAGCTCGGTGAACGACAGCAGGGGTGCAATTTGGATGATGGTGAGTTCGGGAGAAGCGATGCGCTGTCCGGGAGATATTGAACAGACGGAACCGAACGGCAGCTCTTGATACGCGACGTGTCGCACCGCGGGTTCGTTTGTGCGCTTGTGCTTTATGGAGGTGAGGCCATGCAAAGGGCGCGACAGGACGCTCGTGTTGACGAGCCAATCGAAATCGGAAACTGCGAAGTTTGGTGGTGCAGTGGTCGTGCGGCTCGGCTCGGGCACAATGAGGCCGGGCGTGCCAACGTGGCGCCAATATTCGAACGCCGAGATATGGGACAGAAGACTCGTCATGCGGCCTCCGTTTCGCAAAAAGGTGTCTGCATTGTAGCGCCTGTCGGGGTCGGTGGCGAGAGCTTGCGGGGGATTGGCGTGGCTTCGGGGGGCTTGCCCGTTGGCCGGCTTGACCGATGGCCAGGTTGCTCGATGGCCGACTTGCATCGCACCGGGCCTGGTCGCGTTCATGGTTGTTTCTGGGGCACCCGCAGTGTTCGGGCTGTTTGCCGTACGAGACATTTGGAAACTCAGAGCGAAGATTGCCCCGGAAAACGAAAGTGCCTTCGAGTGCGATGCTGGTGCTAAGATGAGTAAATTTGAAGCGCCGATTGACGTAATCGGTCGGCGCGGTTCGTTGAATAGGGGGAATCATGAAGGTTCTTATGGTCAATGGCAGCCCGAAGTCGAAGGGCAATACGGCGGCAGCGCTTGCCGAAGTTGGCGCCGCGCTTGAAGGCCACGGCATCGAATGGGAGGTGTTTCAGCTGGGTGCTGCTCCCGTGCGTGATTGCATTGGTTGCGGCAAGTGCGGCGAACTCGATTGCGCGTGCGTATTCGATGACGATATGGTCAATGAGCTAATCAAAGCTGCCCAGCAGGCCGATGGCTTCATATTCGGCACGCCGGTGTATTACGCGCATCCCACCGGCCGTATTCTGTCGGTGCTCGACCGTGCGTTCTATGCAGGGGGTGCGGCATTCGAGCATAAGCCGGGTGCGGCTATCGCCGTGGCTCGCCGTGGAGGCATCACGGCATCGTTCGACGTGCTCAACAAATATTTCACTATCAAACAGATGCCCATTGTGGCGTCGACCTATTGGAATGGCGTGCACGGACGTGTGCCGGGCGAAGCTGCGCTCGATGAGGAAGGCATGCGCACGATGCGCAATATCGGCCACAACATGGCATGGATGCTGAAGTGCATCGAGCTCGGCCGCGAAAACGGAATTGAACCGCCCATTGCCGAAGCGGGCGCCATGACGAGCTTCATTCGCTAGGAGCTTGCGGGCGATTTTGCGAGTATACGCGTGAGGCGGTACTGGGCGCCTCACGCGCGAGGTGAATTGAGTGAGTCGGCCTGGCGGCAACAGCGACGAACGATTTAACGTGCCCGATGAGGCGTCCATGAATCTGTTGCACTGGATGCCGATTGTCCCGGTAGCTATGGCTGGTTTTCGCAAGGTATTTTGAGGGCGGCCATGGCGCCCTTCGGCATTCCTTCTGGCATTCGGCGGCTGCGCTTCGCATTTTGCGCAGCTTTCGTTCTATGCCGCAGCCGCTTTCTGGTGTTTGGCGGCTTGCGCCTGCGCCTGACGCACGCCGGCGTAGGCGCGATGTCTCGCGAAGAAGAACAGCGCAATCATGGTAGTGCCGGTGACGATCCAGGTGATGGGGTAGATGTTCATGAGCGAGGTGTAGTCGTTCATCGACGGGAACACCCAGAAAATGAACGCGATGCGCAGCAGGCATGATCCTACGATAACCACGATGGTGGGCAGCACCGACCAGCCCATGCCGCGCATGGCGCCCGCGGTTACCTCGTAGGTCGACGTCATACATTCAAGCAGCTCAACGTGCCACATGCGAATGGTGCCGTAGCCAAGTGCGCCGGCCTCGGTCGTGAACGCTCCGAGCGAAATATTGCCCAGGCCGACGAAGATCGCGCTCAAGGTAAGGGCGCTCAGCACCGCAGCCGCCATGCAAATGCGCACGATGGAGTCGCATCGCTTGAGGTTGCCTGCGGCGAAGTTCTGCCCGATAAACGTCACAGCCGCTTGCGAGAACGCGCTCACGAAGAAGTACGTGTAGTACTCGTAGTTCATAGTGGCCGCTGAACCAGCGGTGGAATCGGCGCCGAAGCTGTTGATTGCCGCTTGGATAATGACGTTGGAAAACGAAAAGACCATCGACTGAAGGCCTGATGGCAGGCCGATATACAAAATCATCTTGAGCGCTTTGCGATCGACGGCCAGGTGGCGCGGCTCAAGGCGGAACGCGTCTTCTTCATGTAGCAGCATTCGAATGACGATGGCCGCGGAAAGCGCGTTTGAGATGTCGGTCGCAATCGCGATGCCAATGACGCCGGCATTGAAAACGGTGACCGCGATTACGTTGAGTACTACGTTGAGCAGCATGGCGGCAGCGAGCGCGTACAGCGGGCGTCGGGTGTCGCCTTTCGCGCGCAGCACAGCCGAGCCGAAATTGTACGCGAGGAAGAATACGCTGCCCGCGAAATAGATGCGCAAGTACCACGCGGCCTCTTCGGTTGCCTCGGCGGGCATGCCGATGGCGTCGAGAATGGGTCCCGTTATGAGCATTCCAACGACGGTGAGCAGGGCGCCGCATACAAGCGTGAGCACGGCGGTCGTTTGCACCGCGTTCTTCACGAGGTCCATGCGCCCGTGACCGATTCGAATGGCGATTGCGACGTTCGCGCCGACTGACAGGCCTACGAAAAGCCCGATGAGCAGGGAAATGACCGGCGCAACGCCGCCGACGGCCGCAAGAGCGCCGCTATTGATGAATCGTCCGGCAACAACGGCATCGGCGGAATTGAACAGCTGCGAGATGATCGACGAAAGCGCCAGCGGAACGGCGAATATGATGAGCTTGCCCAAAAGGGGGCCGTGCAGCATGTCGATGCTGTTCGTCCTTTTCGGCCGTGCGGGGGTTTTGGTTGCTTCGAGTTCGGGCGAGGCGGAGGCGGTGTTGTCTGTGGTGCTCATTGACGCTGGCGTCGCTTTCCGCGCTTGAGGCGCTTTGTTTCGAGTGTGTTTCAGGTGCTCAAAGGGTATAACACTTTTGCCTGGTCAAGGGGCAGCGAATACACGAAGCGCACACGCAACGCCCGCAGGTCGCACAAACGTTGCGCCACGATGTCGCTTAAGATTTCGAAAAATACGTGCCGTCTATTGAAGCGTGAGCGCGTGCTCCTCTTCCGCAATGTCGCTTTCGTCGAATTCGTAGTCTTTGCCAGGTAGAATCGCATTCAGAATGATGCCAGCGAGTGAGCCGATGGCCAGGCCCGAGAGCGAAATCACGATGCCGGAAACCTCGAAGGTGATTGCGCCGGCTGCGCTGTAGGCGATGCCGATAGACAGCACGAGCACGATGGCGGCTACGAGCACGTTGCGGCTTTTCTGGAAGTCGACGTGGTTTTCGACGAGATTGCGCACGCCGACGGCCGAGATCATGCCGTAGAGTACGAGCGACACGCCGCCAATCACACACGAAGGCATGGCGCCAATCACGGCGGCGAATTTCGGGCTGAATGAAAGCACGATTGCGCAGCACGCCGCGATTCGCACGACGCGTGCATCGAACACGCGGGTCAGCGCGAGCACGCCGGTGTTTTCGCCGTAGGTGGTGTTAGCGGGTGCGCCGAACAGCGAGGCCAAAATGGTGGCGAGTCCGTCGCCGAGCAGTGTGCGGTGCAGGCCCGGGTTGGCGATGAAGTTGCGCTCGCACGTGGAGCTAATCGCCGAGATGTCGCCGATATGCTCGATCATCGTGGCGAAGGCGAGCGGCATGATGGTGATGATCGCGGTAATGGCGAGGCCTGCGTCGAAGCCGGGGCCAAACAGCGAGAACACGGTGTTGTCCCAGCTGAAGGGCAGGCCGACCCATGCGGCTTCGGCCACGCCCGAGAAATCGACCTCGCCCATTGCGGCCGCGGCGGCGTAGCTTACCACCACACCAATAAGGATGGGGATGATCTTCACCATGCCGCGCCCCCAAATATTGCAGACCACAATAGTTGCGATAGCGATAATCGCCACAATCCAGTTGGTGGAGCAGTTCGCAATGGCCGAACTCGCCAGGATGAGGCCGATGCAAATGACAATGGGACCTGTGACCACGGGCGGGAAGAAGCGCATGACGCGTGCGGGGCCGAATGCGCGGAAGAGCGCCGAAAGCACCAGGTAAAGCAGGCCGGCGCATGCGACGCCGAGACATGCGTAGGGCAGAAGCTCGGCCTCGCCGTTGGGAGCGATGGCAGCGTAGCCCGCGATGAACGCGAACGAAGAGCCCAAAAACGCTGGCACCTTGCCCTTGGCCAGAATATGGAAGAGCAGCGTGCCCAGACCGGCGAACAGCAGCGTGTCGCTTACCGAAAGGCCCGTGAGCACCGGCACCAAAATGGTGGCGCCGAACATCGCGAACATGTGTTGGATGCCCAGCACAAACATGCGCGGCTTGCCAAGGGTGGTCGCGTCGTAAACGGCGGGTGGGGTTTCGGGCTCCGAAGTGGCGCGGGCGGTATCGCTCATGGTTTGCCTTTCTGGAAGATTTCAAATCGTCTTATGATAAGGCTTCGAGGGGCTGCTCGTTTATTGAAATACGGTTTTTCGCGCGTCAATTCGGCTTGGGGCTATTCCCAGCCCTTCCATACATCGGGCTGATAGCCGACCGTGGCTTGGCGGCCGTTGCGCACGATGGGTTCGCGCAGTATTTGCTGGTTTTCGAGCACTTTGTCGAATTTCTGGTCGGCGCCGAGATACTGCACGAGTGCAACCGTGTCGGCGTCTTTTGCCGACGGGTCGATGAGTGTGTCAATGCCGCCAGCGGCGCGGGCAACGCTTTCAAGCTCGCCTTTGCTCAGACCTTTTTCCTTCAGGTCGACGAACTGGAACTTCACGCGGCGCTCCTTGAAGTAGCGCTGCGCCTTTTTGGTGTCGAAACTTTTCTTGGTGCCGAAGATCTGGATGTTCATGTTCGAGCCTTTTCGGTCGAGCAGGTGCTTCTCCTGCGAATATGACAAAAAACAATGCCGCCAGTATAACTTTTCGTCGTCGTTTGTGGCACGAATGGGGCGTTTGGCCTAAGTCCAATACGATGCCAACATACTTTTCACGGTTCGGGCGAAATTGGCCAGGAAGGGGTGGGCCAGGTTGTTGCGGACTAGCCGGCCCACCTAAAAAGAATCGATTGTGCAACAAAAGACCGGGTGGAAGGGAAAGTCGCGCTCGAATACCCCTTCTGGCTTATGGCAAGCAGGCCGATGGCGGTGAAGGGCGCGAAGCCAGGCGCAAAACAGAAGGAAAAAAGCTCGTGGGCTAAAGGGCGACGAGCTCTTCAGGCGCAGCTCCCATGGACGCGTTTCTTTGGGAAAGCCTGAACCCAATTCCTGTCGGACCTCGGCTACTTCTGCACTATTTCTTTTCCAAGTGCTTTGCTTCATGCTCTTCCGCATGACCCTCTTCGTGTTCTTTCATGACGACATGAACCACGTCGGGGCGCTGCTTGGCCATGTACACGTGGCGGTAGTCGGTGTGCGCATGCTCGCGATGCTCGTGCATGTGCTGCGACACGATTTCTCCCGCGTGGTGCGGGTCGTGGGCGATCTCGCGCACTGCATCGATGGGATGGCGGTCGGCGACTCCGTAAACCGCGCCCGCGAACAGCGGCATGATGAACACCGTCACGGCGCCTGCGGCGACCATGATGGAGGCCGTGCTTGCGTCGATGGATCCGTTTTTCACGCACAGCGAGGTGACCGCAACGATGATCGGCAGGGCCGTGGTGCAGTAGAGCGCGACCGAAATGCGTTCATGCATCGTGTATTTCGAACGCGTTTTGGGCATTGAAAGCGAGATGATGATGGGAACCGTGCGCACGGCGAGCAGCAGCGCGACGAAGCGCGCGAGCATGGCCGGGTCGGCCGCGATTGCCGAAATATCGATTTTCGCGCCCGACACAATGAAGAACAGCGGAATGAGGAAGCCGAAGCCAATGGCGTCGAGCTTAGTCTCGAGCGACACGTTGCCTTCGGGCGTGATGTATCGGAGCACGAAGCCAGCCGCGAACGCGCCGAGCACGATGTCGATGTCGAACAGCGCCGAAAACGCCACAAGCGCGACCAGAATCATGATGGTGCCGCGCACCGATGTTTGCGAGGTGGTGTTTGCTTTTGCTTCGAGAAATTTGTAGAGCCGCGTGCCGTTTTTGCGGGCCATGGCGGGCACGAGGGCGGTGACGACGCACAGGATCATGAATGCGGCGAGAATCGCTGCAGTCTGCCAGTTCGTGCGCGTGGAGAGCAGCACCGCCATGGCGAGCACCGGGCCGACTTCTCCCCAGGTGCCGTATGCGATGACCGCGCGGCCGACTTTCGTATTCATGAGCTCGCGCTCGCGCAAAATGGGCATGAGCGTTCCGAGCGCCGTGGTCACAAGCACGATGGCCATGGGAACCACTCCGATGCCGCCGATGGCCAAATTCGGATGCAAGAACACGAGCGCCAGCGCGAATGCGAAGGTGACCAGCCACGTACGCAGGCCCTTTTTGCCTTCGGTGCCCGTGAGCATTTTCGGGTTGATTTCGTAGCCTGCGAGCAAGAACAAAAACGCGAGGCCCAAATCGGAAAGCAGCGTAATAGGCTCGGTGAGCCAAATATGGTTCATGCAGTTCGGGCCGAGGATTGCGCCGAAAGCCAGAAGAAGAACGGTTTCGGGAATGGGCTTTTTCGGAATCGCCTGTGCGATAACGGGTGCCACAAATGCGACAACCGCAATAATTGCGAGCGAGATGAAATCGTGTGCCATAAGATGCTTCCTGTTGTTGGACCTTATCGTCCCTTGTCAAACATGATAAGCATAGGCGTTTTTGAAGCGTCTTGGGCAAAAAGCGCGAAACGTCGCTAAAACGATGCCTTTTGCGCCCGCGATTGATTTGGACAGGGAAGGGTAGTTAGAAAGGATAGGCCGACCTCGCCATGGCTTTTGCTCGAAGCTCGGGCCAAACGCGCCGTCACCGCATCGTGCTGCATAGCGACAGTCGTTTTGAAGCGGGGTTTGCCTATCGCCTGCGTGCCCAGCGTAAAGCGAAGTCGTGGAATGTGGCAAAAGTTGCGAATTCGGGGGCGTTCATGAGGCTTCGAATCAATTTTGCGCCAGCGAACGGTTTGTTTTGAACGGTAAATGGCTTGTTTCGCTTGCAAGAATCGCTCTAAGCGCCACTGAATAAGCGATTTCCAGCGAATTTGAGGGTCTGTAAGATTGTCTGTGTAAGTCCCCTCAAGGGGCAACGTCTCCGGAGG
>ENA-OUQG01000490-OUQG01000490.1-human-gut-metagenome-genome-assembly--contig:-NODE-490-length-24056-cov-12.517520_pt1 | contig 24056 bp, 21 predicted proteins | sample MGYA00237943_ERZ548823 | MGnify/ENA primary metagenome ERZ548823 (study PRJEB26490, sample SAMN05194731) | human gut metagenome | biome: terrestrial biome; feature: human-associated habitat; material... | reverse complement strand
CCAAGATCAAGGATCTCACCGGCGGCGACAGCCTCGATTCCAACATCCAGCTCGTCTTCAATAACGCCCGCCTCGGCGCGGCGGCGGCGGTGGAGCTTTCCAAGCTCGCGCAGTGAGGGATTTATTCCTGCCCGAGGCGGCGGGCGCGTCAGCCTTCGCCTTTGTCGGCTCGCCCCTGCCGATCGTTCTCTTTCTCGCGCTCCTCAACGTCGTGACGTTCTTCGTCTACGGCGACGATAAGCGCCGCGCGAAACGCCCCGGCGTGCGCAGGATACCCGAAAAGACGCTGCTGCTCATGGCAGCGCTCGGCGGCAGCCTCGGCGCGCTCGCGGGGATGCGCGTTTTTCACCACAAAACGCGCCATTGGTACTTTCGGTACGGCGTTCCCGCGATGCTTCTTTTGCAGCTTGCGCTGCTCGGCGGCGCATGGTGGTGCTGGAGAAAATAATTTTGCAAAAACGCCGCTTTTCGCGGAACAAAACGGCAGCGAGCGCCGTCTAAACTGAATAGCCGGAAATGGGAAGATAAAGAATTTATGAATTTTTTGTTTTCCCATTTCTTTTAGCCCCCCGGCATGGTAGAATGTACTCGTATAAGAATCGCCCTGCGCGCAGGGCAAACAAAAACGAAAGGATGAAAATCACATGAAGAAATTTCTCTCCTTGCTATTGGCTCTGACCATGGTCTTGAGCCTGGTCGTCGTACCTGCAAGGGCAGACGAAAAGGCTCCGGAAGTCGGAGGCGACCTCAGCATCACCGTCCCCGACTCTATCACGAAGGGCGACGGAAATGTCCACTTTACCCTTGCGGGTGACCCCACCCTTCTCAACGTAGCGAATGCCACAGAGGTAACGCCGACTTACAGCTGGAATATCGGCTCCTGCTTCACCAGCAGCGCTGGTGATGGTAAGACTACAAATAATCTGACTGCTGCGGCAGCGACCACGGGCACTACAGTTTCCTGCACTGTCCGCATCACCTACAAAGTCGACGGCGTGCCGAAGAGCGTCGAGAAGACCGTCACCAGCGCTTCCTTCCCGATCGCGGATGCCATCCTCGACAGCGACATCACCTCGGTCAGTTTCAAGGGCCGCGGCTACAGCTACGCCTCCGGCACGGCTGCCGTTCTCTATGATAACGCCGAAACCGGTGCCCTTGAAGATGCAAAGAACTGGGGCGTCAACGCCGCCGGCGTGACGGTGGATACCGTTAACGTCAGCGGCAGCAGCGTTACGCTCAATCTCAAGAAGGGTGATCTCACCAAGTCCATCACGGTCACTGCGTCCAAGCTGACCGCTCCGAGCATTACGGCCAATCCCGCCACTAATGCAAAGACCGGCACGAAGGTCACCTTCACCCTCAACGCCACCACGAGCGACAACACCAGAATCACCTGGACCTATAAGGCTGACAAGGTTGCCGAGGCTCCCTTCTTCCCCACCAAGGGTTCCGCTGCGAACACCTACGAATGGATGCTTCCCGATTCCCTTGAAACAAAGACTTACACGATTACCTGCTCTTTGAGCGAAAGCGGCGCTGCGAACACTGCCGTCAGCAAGTCTGTTGGTATCAGTGTTAGTAAGGACACCAATAAGTTCAATTATAATCCGAATGTTGCGGCAACGCGCGGTTCGACGGTCACTTTGAGCCTCTCTTTTACGGACGGTTCCGGTAAAAAGGTCGATAACGCTCTTACCAACGTGGACTGGAAAATCACGTCCGGCACTGGCGCATCTCTTGGCACGAAGGCCGTTTCTGATGACGGCAAGACCGCGTCCAACACGCTGACGATTCCGAGCAACGCCAGCAGCAGCTACACCGTAGCAGCAAAGTTCACTGTCGATAAAAAGGACTATGTTGCCACTTATACTGTTACCGTAAAGAGTTTGACCGCTGCGATTTCTCCTATTCAGAACAATACCGCTGTCACCCTCTACGGCTATAACTACGGCTATAACTACGGCTACGGTACGACCAATAACCTCGTTGCGCTTGCGCAGACAGCCTTGTCAACTGCCCGCATTGACGCGACCGTCAGTTATGTCACGCTGGATACTATTGCCGGCTCTCGAACCAACTGCTACATCCAGCAGACCAGTTCCACGAGCGGCTACTACACCTATGCAATCACCGGCACAAGCATCGGCACGGCCTCCTTCACCGGTACCGTCTATACCAACAAGGGCAACTATCCCATTACCTTTACGGCGACCGTCACCCCCATCAGCACCACCTATGAGGCGCAGTATCCCGAGCCGGTTGCCTCCTACGGTAACACCTACAAGTACTATGTTCAGGTTCCCGCCGGCGCTTCCTACTATTATGTTGTCGGCACGCCGAACCAGAGCACCACGCCGACCGACTTCACCCAGAGCGGCAAGACCGTTTACTACGCCACCACTCAGTCCACCAGCCTCTATGCGCTGACCGATGCCAACTTTGTGAACGGCCAGTGCACACTGTGGATCGTGACCAAGAACAGCACCGATAACAAGCTCTACTACGGTCAGCTCACCGTTTACCAGAAGAACTACAACATCAACTACAACGGTGTTGCCGGTGAGACCGTCCAGTTCAAGCACGCCGACTTCACCAACTTCATGAACGAGATCGCGCAGGCCCGCGGTGACAGCAGCAAGAACAACTACAACAACACCTATGTCACCTTCAACGATGTGACCTTCTCCATGCCCTCCTCCGCGCAGGGCACGCTGTACTACAACGGCACGGCCATGTCCAACAGCAACAGCAGCAGCGCGTTCAACCGCAGCACCAAGGTCACCAACCTTGACAACATCACCTTCGTTCCCAACGCCAAGACGAGCGCCAAGAGCATCACGCTGAACTTCACGCTCCACGCCACCAAGTACACGAGCTACGGCAACACGCGCGGCACGTCTGTGAACTACCCCGGCTCTGTTGTCATCAGCATCGTGCGCGAGGACATCAAGTACACCGTCGCCCCCGGCGATTCCATCAGCTTCACCAGCAGCGACTTCCAGAACTTCCTGCGCACGCAGAGCGGCATCAACTACAACCACAACGTGGACTATGTCACCTTTGACCAGAGCGCCGTCAACTCCCTGAACGAAGGCGTGCTCTACAACGGCTACAGCGGCTTCAGCGCCGTCAAGGCCACCGATAAGTTCTACTACACCACCACGAACAGCTACACCCAGAACGCCCTGAGCGACGTGACCTTCCGCGCCAGCACCTACGCCAAGGCCGGTACGACCGTCTATGTTCCCTTCACCATCTACGCAAAGTACGGCACGAGCAGCGCCGCCACCCGTCAGGTGACCGGCACCGTGGCCATCAAGATCGCGCAGACGATGAACTTTGCCGACGTCAAGCCCACCGATTACTTCTACAACCCCGTGAAGTGGGCCGTGAACAAGAACATCACCAAGGGCACCTCCGCCACGACCTTCTCCCCGTACAAGACCTGCACCCGCGCCGAGATCGTCACCTTCCTGTGGCGCGATGCCGGCTCCCCGATGCCGACCACCTCTCGCCACCCGTTCACTGATGTGAGCTACTCCATGGGCTCCGACTTCTACAATGCCATCCTCTGGGCCAACCAGAACGGCATTACGGCCGGTACGACCACCACGACCTTCTCCCCCAACAAGACCTGCACCCGCGCCGAGATCGTCACCTTCCTGTGGCGTTACGCAAAGAAGCCCGTCGGCTACGGCAGCAACAACCCCTTCACCGACGTGAACAAGACCGACCATGCCCCCTATTATGACGCCATCCTCTGGGCCGTCAGCAAGGGCATCACCACCGGTTCTACCACCACGACCTTCTCCCCCAACGGCACCTGCACCCGCGGCGAAGCCGTGACCTTCCTCTACCGTTTCGAAGGCGGCAAGTAAATCACCTGAAAACGAAAGCCCCGCATTGCGGGGCTTTCGTTTTACCCTTTGGAAGTGTAAACTTTCTGTGACGCATCTTTACGCGCGGGGGAAAAGCGTGTAGAATGGCGCTATCAAATCATTTGGGAGTGTTATTTCTGTGAGAAGATTCCGCGATGCCCTCTGCCGCTTCATGTATGGCCGCAACGGTGTGGACGCCCTGAACTGGGCGCTGTTTGCCCTCGAGCTTGCGCTGAGCGTCGTCTGCTCGTTCGTGCGCGTGCGCACCGTGGCGAACGTGCTGTCGTTCCTTTCGTTCGTGCTGATGTTCATCGTGCTCATCCGCATCTTTTCGCGCAATCTCGACCAGCGCCGCGCCGAAAACGCGAAGTTCCTCGCGTGGTGGATGCCGAAGGCGAACGCCATGCGCGGGGCGCAGGCCCGCCGCGCCGACAAGGCGCACAAATATGTCCGCTGCTCCTGCGGCGCATACTGCCGCGTGCCGCGCGGCGTGGGCAAGGTCGAGCTGACGTGCCCAAAGTGCGGCAAGAAAAAGGTCGTCAAAACGTAAGAAAGAAAAAATCCGTCCCGATGGACGGATTTTTTTGTAAGAAAACCGGGTTTCCGCCGTCTAATAGACAGAAAGGTGGTGAGGGCGCTGACGAATTTTGAAGAGGTGTACGCCGTGTACTTTGACGATGTGTACCGCTATCTTCTCTCGCTTTCCGGGAGCGAGAGCGTCGCCGAGGAGCTGACGAGCGAGACGTTCTTCCGCGCGATGGACGCCCTTGACCGCTTTCGCGGCGAGTGCAGCGTGCGCGTGTGGCTCTGCCAGATCGCGAAGAATCTCTATTATTCGCACCTGCGGCGCGAAAAGCGCCTCGCCCCGCTCGAGGAGGCCGCGAGCGCGTGCGAGAGCCACGAGGATACGCTTGCCGACCGCAGCGAGGCCGAGCGCATCCAGACGCTTCTGCACGCGCTCAAAGAGCCGTACAAGGAGGTCTTTCTCTGGCGCGTGTACGGCGAGAAGAGCTTTCGCGACATCGGGAAGCTCTTCGGCAAGACGGAAAACTGGGCATGCGTGACCTATCACCGCGCCAAACGCATGATCCGCGATGGATTGGAGGACTGAAATGAACAAGGATTGCAGCATCGTGCAGGATCTTCTGCCGCTTTACGCAGAGGACATGCTGCGCGAGGAAACAAAGGAATATGTGGACGGGCATCTCACTCAGTGCGCGCCCTGCCGCGCCGAGCTTGCCTCGCTCCGGAAGGAGGTCACGCCCGCAAGCGTCAGCGCGCAGCCGCTGCGCGACCTCAAAAAACAATTGCAGCGCAAGAAGTTCACCGCCGTGCTGCTGGCCGTCGCGCTCGCGCTGACACTGGCGACGGCGGGGTTCGCGTACCTCACCGCACCGCAGTATCTGCCGTATGACGAGACAGCGTGGACGATCACACGCTCTCCCCGCGCGCTCGCGGACGGCTCCATCATGGCAGACGAGCTGACCGATCTCAGCGGCATTGAGAGCATTTCCGTCAATCTGCTCGTGCCAGTGTCCGGCACAAAGGTCACGAGCACGCAGGACCCCGACAGCGGCAAGACGGTCTACTTCATCACCGCATGGCGCACGCCGCTTGACACATGGCGCGGCGCATTCGACAAAACCGGAGACACCCCGAACGCAGCGCCTACGGTCGAACGCACACAGCGCGAGGCGGACGCGCTGCAAGGCGCGCTCGCCAAAGCGGAATCCGCACGCACGCTCTTCACGCTCGACGCCACGAACTGCACGGCGATCTACTATTCGCCAAACAATGGGCAGGACGATGTGCTGCTCTGCGGCAGCAGGGACGGCGGCATGATCTCCCTGCCGCGGCTGGCGCTGGGTTATTACGTTTTGCTATCGTTTGCGCTCCTTATTACGCTCGGTATTGCCTTTTTCCTCTGCCGCAGGAAAAAGATCGGCAAAATACTCGGCCATCTCGCGCTGATCCCCGCGTGCTATCTTCTCGGCCACCTGCTCGTCAAGGGCTTTTCGGCAACGAGCTACCAGATGCAGCGTGACTTTTCGCTCATCGTCCTCACCGCCGCGCTCCTCTATGCCGCGGCACTGCTGGGAAGCCGCTTCCTCTATCAGAAGTGGGAGAAGACGGAATAAAAAGAGAAGAGACACCGTCAGGTGTCTCTTCTCTTTTTGGCGCAGCGGGAGGGATTCGAACCCTCGTGGGATTGCTCCCAAACTGATTTCGAGTCAGCCCCGTTATGACCACTTCGATACCGCTGCATATTCAGTTCGCTGTTATCAGCCAAACTATTATGCCATAACTTTTTGCGTCTTGCAAGGTCTTTTTTCGCATTCGGGGCATATTCTGTGCGTATGAAGACTGTCTATTTATCGGTACGCCTGAAAAATTACGAAAATGCGCTCGCGCTGGTCGGTGCGCCGCTCGCCGAAACGCCGGAGAACGCGGACGTTTTGCTGCTGCCCGGCGGGGGCGACATGCACCCGCGCTTTTACGGTCAAGCGCTGAACGGCTCGGAAGATCTCGACGAAGCACGCGACGCGCGTGAGCTCACGCTGATTGACAACTTCCTGTGCGCGGGAAAGCCTGTCATCGGCATCTGCCGCGGGCTGCAAGTCCTCAACGTCTATTTTGGCGGCACGCTGCGTCAGCACATCGAGGGCCACAGTCAAATTGACGGCGTTGACCGGCTGCATGCCATCAATACCGCGCCGGGCCTTCTGCGCGAGCTGTACGGCACGCGCTGCACGGTCAACAGTGCACACCATCAGGCCGTCTGGCGGCTGGGGACGGGGCTTCAGGTCTTCGCCTGCGCGGAGGACGGCACGGTCGAGGCCGTCGGCCACAGGACGCTCCCCGTCTTTGCCGTGCAGTGGCATCCTGAGCGGCTGTGCGGCGCGTTCGCGCGGCCGGAAAGTGCTGACGGTGCAAGGCTTTTGTGCGCTCTACTCAGATAACATAAAAAAGCGCAGAAAAATTCTGAAAAAACGTTGACAAAATGGGACACTGATGCTATTATAACAGAGCTGACGATTTTTGCGGAGGGCGCATGCAGGTGTAGCACAATGGCTAGGGCACCAGCCTTCCAAGCTGGGGATGCGGGTTCGATTCCCGTCACCTGCTCCATTCAATTCGCGCCAGTAGCTCAGTTGGATAGAGCAACTGCCTTCTAAGCAGTAGGCCGGGGGTTCGAATCCCTCCTGGCGTACCATTTACAAGGCGCCCCTCAGCAAAGCAGCAAATATCGCACGGATACAGAATATGTGGTGGGTGTAGCTCAGTTGGTTAGAGCACCGGATTGTGGTTCCGGGTGTCGAGGGTTCGAGTCCCTTTACCCACCCCACAAAAAGAGAGGGATGGGATTTGGCCCCAGCCCTCTCTTCCCAATAGGGGTGTAGCCAAGCGGTAAGGCAAGGGACTTTGACTCCCTCATTCGCTGGTTCGAGTCCAGCCATCCCTGCCAGATTTTTACCGCTTCGGTGGTTTGGAATAGAATATGCTTCGTTAGCTCAGTTGGCAGAGCACCTGCCTTTTAAGCAGGGTGTCCGGGGTTCGAATCCCCGACGAGGCACCAAAAAAGAGATGGCTTTAAGCTGTCTCTTTTTTTGGATTCCGTTAGAAATTAAAATACTCGGGGCAAATAAACACCTCAGAGCAGCTTTTCTTGCCGCTCTGCGGCAATTCATCTTCTGTCGCGGCAGAAAACGAATTTGAATTTATTTCGTGCCGTGCGCGGCACGAAACTCTACGAGGCTTTTCATTCTACGCCGCCCGCAAAGAACCTTTGCTTGTCTGCTCGTGGCTTTTTTGCTATGATGTGAGCAGCAAGGGAGGTCGATCTATGTCTGATTTCAGTTCCAACCTGCGGCGGCTGCGGAAAGGGGCAGGTCTTTCGCAGGACGCGCTCGCGGAAAAGCTCTCCGTCGCCCGCCAGACCGTTTCAAGCTGGGAGCGCGGCAATTCCTACCCGGACCTTGACATGCTGGTGCGCATCAGCGACGCGCTCGCGACCGATCCGAACGAGCTGCTTTACCCGAATCAAAAGCGCAGGAGCGGCGGCGTGAGCCGCCTTGTGGACGACGACTTTTTCGGCAAGCTCACGGTCGTCATTTGGATCGTGGGGTTCCTGCTCGGCCTGCCCGCCGGCAGTCAAGGCTATGCGTCGGGGCCGAACACCATCTCGTGGCATTTCGTGTTTTCCGACGCGCTGCGATGCTGGGCTCCCGCATTTTTGACCGGCATGGCGTTTCTCGGCCTTCAGAAGATCATCGACCTTTTGAAAGAGCGCGGCGAGTGAGCGGGCATCTTTGCCCAGGCTCTTGCCATTCTCCTCAAAAACGGCTATGATGGACTTACTTTACATGAACAGGAGAAGCGCATTGAACATCACGACCATTTTATTCGACCTGGACGGGACGCTGCTGCCGATGGATCAGGAGGCGTTCACGACCGGATACTTCAAGCTCCTCGCCAAAAAGCTCGCGCCCTACGGCTACGAGCCCAAATCCCTCGTCGACGCCATTTGGGCGGGCACGGCGGCCATGGTCAAAAACGACGGCAGCTGCACGAACGAGCAGGCCTTCTGGAAGAAGTTCGCGGCGATCTACGGCGAGGAAAAGTGCCAAAGCGACCAGGGCCTTTTCGAGGATTTCTACGCCAATGAGTTCAACGCCGCGCGCGACATCTGCGGCTTTAATCCCGCGTCGGTGGAGACGGTCCATAAGCTCAAAGAGTGCGGCTACCGCGTTGCGCTGGCGACGAATCCGATCTTTCCCCACATGGCGACGGAGAACCGCATCCGCTGGGCGGGCCTTGTGCCGGAGGATTTTGAAATTTACACGACCTACGAGGCCTCGACCTTCTGCAAGCCGAATCCTGCTTACTACCTCGAGGTCGCGCACACGCTCGGCGTCAAGCCGGAGGAGTGCCTGATGGTCGGCAACGACGCGACCGAGGACATGGCTGCACGCGAGGTCGGGATGGATGTCTTTCTTTTGACCGACTGTCTCATCAACGCGAAAAACCGCGACCTGAACGCCTATCCCCGCGGCGATTTTGCCGCGCTGAACGCTTACATTGACGCACTGCAATAAAAAACTGCCGCCCAAACGGGCGGCAGTTTTTACTTTTCGAACACTACTTTCTGCTTTTCCCGTTCTGCGCGGTGACGAGGCGGAAGATCGTGGACACCAGCAGGATCGCCACGGCGATGCTGCCCGCGACGCCCGCGGTCTCAAGTCCTTTGTGCACCGCGGCCTGCACATCGCCGCCCAGGCCGAGGCTCATCGTGTAGTAAATGCCCGCGCCCGGCACCAGCGGCAGGAGCGAGATGACGAGGTACGACGTGACGGGGTATTTGCGCGAGCGCGCCATAAGCTCAGAATACAGCGCCGAAACGACGGCGGCGAAGAAATTCATGCTGTAAATGCTCATGCCCAGATCACGGCAGAGCAGGTACGTCATCCATGTGAACACGCCGCCGAGCGCGCAGAGAATGCTGCCCCAGTCGTGCACATTGAAGAGGATGAAAAAGCCCGTACAGGCGACGAAGATCATCACGGCCTGTGCCCAGGCGGGATAGCTCGCTGAGCCGGACGCGACCGTCAGCCCGTATACGCCAGACGTGACGCGCCATGCCGCCGCCGTGCCGAGCGCGATGGCGAACGCCGAGAGAAGCACCTGCACGATGCGGTTGATGCCGGAGTTCGTATCGCCGTAAATGATGTCGCGCATGGAGGTCGTGATGAGAAGGCCGGGGACCAAGATCATTAAGGTGCCGATGATGACAAAGTCGATATAGTCGACCAGATGGAAGCCCGCGGCGAGATACGCCGGCACCGCCATGGCGAACGCCTCGACGATGGTGCTGAAAAACGGGTTCGTCTCGCGCCTGTCCATCTGGCGCGAGACAAAGCCGATGATGAGGCCAAGAAGGCCCGCGAACAGGCTGTCGCGCAGCGTGCCGCCAAACACCGGGCAAAAGCCCGCCGCGGCGCAGAAATTGCCCAGGTAATAAACGGGCACCGAGTAGTGCCGCCGCCCCTTGAGCGTTTCGTCGAGCCACTGCGCGGCGACGCTCGGGTCAGGCGTTTCGGCGCAGATGCGGCGCGAGAGCGCGTTGAGCTTTTCCACCGACTCGAGGTCATTGCCGTGAAAGCCGACGCGCTTCATCACCATCAAAGGCTTGCCGTTGGCCGCCTCGAGGCTGACCATCACGCAGTTGGGGATGGAAAAGGCCTCGCATTCAATGCCGTAGGCGCCGATGATGCGGCGTATCGTCTCTTCGACGCGGAACGTCTCCGCCCCGCTGAGCGCCAGATGATAGCCGACGCGCGCGGCCAGATCGGTCAAAAGGTAATAATCCATAAAAAATCCTCATATTTTTGGGAAGTTTGCCGTCAGCGGGCCTTATATTACAGCGAAACGACCGTCCTGTCAATGCTGACAGGGCGGTCACGCAAAAAACATTTGCCATTTTGCCGCGGCGGCACTATACTGATGCTCGGTCAAGCGGAAAACAGAAAGAAATGAGAGAGATCATGGGAACTACAGTCAAAAAGCATGAGATCGACATGCTGCACGGCTCCATCTGGAATAAGCTGCCGCTCTTTGCCCTGCCGGTCGCGGCCACGGCGATCTTGGAGCAGCTCTTCCACGCCTCGGACGTTGCCATCGTCGGCAACTTCACGGGCGATGCGCGCACAGTCGCCGTCGCGGCGGTGGGCGCAAACGGCCCGATCATCGGCCTCATCGTCAACCTTTTCATCGGCATCGCGCTCGGCGCGAACGTCGTCATCGCGAACGCCATCGGCTGCCGCGACGACAATGCCGTCAAGCGCGCGGTGCACACGGCCATTGTGTTCGCTGTGTGCGGCGGCGCGGCGGTCGCATTGCTTGGTCAGCTCATCGCCTCGCCGCTTTTGAGTATTCTCAATGTGCCGGAGGACGTGTTCCCCTATGCGCTTTTGTATCTGCGCATTTATCTTCTCGGCATGCCGGTGATATTGCTCTACAACTTTGAGGCCGCGATCTTCCGCAGCATCGGCGACACAAAGGTGCCGCTCGCGGCGCTCGCGGTCTCCGGTGTGCTGAACGTGCTGCTGAACCTCTTTTTCGTCATTGTGCTGCATATGACGGTCAACGGCGTCGCCATCGCCACGGTGGCGGCCAACGCCGTGAGCGCGGCACTGCTCTACGTCCGCCTGACGCGCACGGATAAATGCGTGCGCGTGGAGCGGAAAGCGCTGCGCATCGACAGCGCGAGCTTGAAGCGCATTTTGAGCATCGGCCTTCCCGCGGGCGTGCAGAGCGCGGTGTTCTCGTTCGCCAACATCGTCATCCAGTCGGCCATCAACACCCTCGGCACGGTGGCGATCGCGGCGTCGAGCGCGGCGTTCAATGTGGAAATTCTCGCCTACGACGTGCTCAACTCGTTTTCGCAGGCCTGCACGACCTTTGTCGGCCAGAACTACGGCGCAGGGCAGATCAAGCGCTGCAAGAAGACGATGCAGCTCAGCTTTTTGGAGGGGGCCATCGCGACATTTGTCTCGGTCGTTGTCCTGCTGCTGAGCGCAAGGTCGCTGCTCGCCATTTTCAACAGCGATCCCGAGGTCATTGCCATCGGCTATATTCGCCTTGCGACGATCCTGCCGGCGTATGTTTTCTGCCTGATCTACGAAATACTCTCCGGGTATCTGCGCGGCTTCGGCATTTCGCTCGCGCCCGCACTTTTGACGATGCTCGGCGTGTGCGGTATCCGCATCGCGTGGGTCAAGTTCGTCTTCCCGACGAGCATGACGTTCCAGACCGTCATGTGGGTCTATCCCATCAGCCTTGGCGCGACGGCGGTGCTGATCCTCTGCGCCGTGCTGATCTACCGCCCGTCCAGACGCTTTGCGGGCCTTGAAACGGAAGAAGCGGACAAGTGAGGGATTCCCTCACTTGTCAAAATGCTCCCAGAAGGCGCGCACGGCGGCCTCGTACGCGCCGCGGCCCATATAGTAGCTCATCGCGTGATCCGCGCCGGGCACGACGAGCAGCTTGCAGGGCGCGGCGCAGGCGTCGCGGTTTTCAAACGCCATTTTGAGCGGGACGAAGTGGTCGTCCTCGCCGTGGATCAGTAAAATCGGAACATCGGTATTTTTGAGCGCCTCGACGGTGGAGTAGCTGCCGGACGAGGCGTTCAGTCTCTTCTGGCACAGAAGATCGGCGATGACGGTTGCTGCGCGGACAGGAAGATGCAGATTCTTCCCCATCACGTGCCGCCAGATCGCACGCGGCGAGGTGTAGGCCGAGTCGGCGATCACGCCGTGCACCGCGGCGGGGAGAATATCGCCTGCGGCCATGAGCACCGTCGCCCCGCCGAGCGACACGCCCATAAGGTAAACGGGCAGGCCGGGGAAGCGTTCGGCTGCCCAGTTTGCCCAGTCGACGCAGTCGTAGCGCTCGGTCAGGCCGAAGCCGATGTAGTCGCCCTCGCTCTCGTTCTGCGCGCGCTGCTCCACATAGAGCACGCTGCACTGCTCGCGGCTTAAAAAGTCCGCGAGCAGGCCGAAATCGCGGTACCACGCTGAGCGCCAGCCGTGAAACGCGATCACAAGGCGCTTGGCCTTTTCGCATTCACGAAGATGGCCCACGAGCGTCAAGCCCTCGCGGTTTTCGAGCAGCACTGTCTCCGTTTCCGAAGACGCAAGCTTTTTCGCGGCGGCGCGCTGCGCCTCACGGTAGGGCTCGTCGCGCTTTTCGCCCGTGAGCTGGGCGCTGCCCTTATTTTTGAGCGCCTTGGGCGCTTCGCGCTTCATCGCGACGTCCATCAGCGTTCTCGTCACGCCGTAGGCCGCCGCGCCGTAGAGTGCCGCCGCAGCCGTGACGAATATAGCCGCCTTTGTCGCTTTTTTCATAACTGTGACCTCCTTGTATCCAAACTGTAAACTCTTATCTTGGGTACTGGACAGGGATATTTTCCCGTGTTATACTCCAAACTAATCTAAGTTCCGGGCGGTTTCGACCGCCCGTCTCTTCTTTCAGCGTAGCAAAAACTCCGGCTTTTTGCTACATTCAGTTTTTCCCGTTTGTATGCACTTCCTGCCGGAAATTTCAATAATCGGAGGAACGCATTTTCATGAACGAAGTCAAGTCCCCGAAAAAGCCGCTGCTGTACTACTACTTTGTCGCGATGCTGCTTGTGATGCTCTTCAACTTCATCGCCATGCCGTGGATCTCTGAGCACCAGATCAAGGACGTCGACTACAACACTTTCGTCACCATGACAGAGCAGGGCGAGGTCGGCCGGGTCGAGATCCAGGAGCAGTCCAACCGCATTCTCTTCACCAGCAGCGATGAAAAGACCGTCTACAAGACGGCGATGGTGCCTGACGACGGTTTGGTGCAGCGCCTTTTGGACGCGGGCGTCTCCACCACGGGTGAGGAGATCGAGCAGACGTCCACACTCGTCAGCATTCTCGCCTGGGTGCTGCCCATCATCATCTTTGTCGCGCTGGGACAGTATATGTCGCGCAAGATGATGGAGAAGATGGGCGGCGGTGGCAACTCCATGATGTTCAACATGGGCAAGTCCAACGCCAAGGTGTACGTCAAGTCCGCCGAGGGCATCAAGTTTGACGATGTCGCGGGCGAGGACGAGGCCAAGGAGAACCTCACCGAGGTCGTCAACTACCTGCACGACCCCAGCAAGTATCAGGAGATCGGCGCGTCGATGCCCAAGGGCATCCTGCTCGTCGGCCCTCCGGGAACCGGTAAAACGATGCTCGCCAAGGCGGTCGCCGGCGAGGCGAATGTGCCGTTCTTCTCGATGTCGGGCTCTGAATTTGTCGAAATGTTCGTCGGCATGGGCGCGAGCAAGGTGCGCGACCTCTTCAAGCAGGCCAAGGAAAAGGCCCCCTGCATCGTCTTCATCGACGAGATCGACGCCATCGGCCAGAAGCGCAGCGGCGGCCAGTACGGCGGCAACGACGAGCGCGAGCAGACCTTGAACCAACTGCTCACCGAAATGGACGGCTTTGAGGGCAACAACGGCGTCATCATTCTCGCCGCCACGAACCGCCCCGAATCCCTCGACCCCGCGCTCACGCGCCCGGGCCGCTTCGACCGCCGCGTGCCGGTGGAGCTGCCCGACCTCAAGGGACGCGAGGCTATCTTGCAGGTCCACGCGAAGAAGATCAAGGTCGCCGAGGACGTCGACTTCAACAAGATCGCGCGCATGGCCTCCGGCGCTTCCGGCGCGGAGCTTGCCAACATTGTGAACGAAGCGGCGCTGCGCGCCGTGCGCGACGGCCGCCGCTTTGCCACGCAGGCGGACTTAGAGGAAAGCATCGAGGTCGTCATCGCGGGCTACCAGAAGAAGAACGCCATCATGACCGACGAGGAGAAGAAGATCGTCTCCTACCACGAGATCGGCCACGCGCTCGTGGCGGCGATGCAGACGCACTCCGCCCCCGTGCAGAAGATCACCATTGTGCCGCGCACCTCGGGCGCGCTGGGCTACACGATGCAGATCGAAGAGGGCAACCATTATCTCATGAGCAAAACCGAGATGGAGAACAAGATCGCCACGCTGACCGGCGGCCGCGCCGCGGAGGAGGTCGTGTTCCACTCCGTCACGACCGGCGCGTCGAACGATATCGAGCAGGCGACGAAGCTCGCCCGCGCGATGATCACGCGCTACGGCATGAGCGACGATTTCGACATGGTCGCGCTTGAAACGGTCAACAATCAGTACCTCGGCGGCGACGCATCGCTCGCTTGCTCTGCCGAGACGCAGACGAAGATCGACCAGCGCGTCGTGGAGCTGGTAAAAGCGCAGCACGAAAAGGCTGTGAACATCCTCACCGAGAACCGCGCGAAGCTCGATGAGCTGGCGCAGTACCTCTACGAGAAGGAGACCATCACGGGCGAAGAGTTCATGAACATCGTGAACGCGAAGTAAACTCCATAAATAGAAAGAAGGCACAGCCAAACGGCTGTGCCTTCTTTTTGCTATTTACAGGTTGCTTTCTTTCCTGCTCGTGCGGCTGCGCAGGTAGTCGCCGAGGGTCGTGATGCAAAGGAGCGTCACGACCAGAAATGCGCCGAGGATGAGCAAGATCCACCACGCGTCGGTCATCAGCGCCTTTTCCGCGAGCGAGAGCATGCTGCCCCAGGTCACGACCTCGATGGGCAGGCCGAGGCCCATGAAGCTGAGCGTCGATTCGGCGATGATGGCGCTGCGCACATTCATCACCACCATGAAGAGGATGGACGAGAAGAAATTCGGTGCGAGATGACACCGCAGAATGTGGAAAAAGCTGCCGCCCATGCACTTCGCCGCGATGACGTACTCGCTCGCGCGCAGCTGCCTGACCTCGGTACGCACGACCTTGGCGATACTCGTCCAGCTTGTGAGTCCGATGACGAGCGCGATGCTCCACGCGCTCGGCGTGCCGATGACTGCCTGCAGGAAGATGACGAGCAGCAGGTTCGGCACGCTGAGAAGAATTTCGGTCAGGCGCATCAGCAGCGCGTCGAGCCATCTGGGCGCAAGTCCGCTGACCGCACCGAAGAGGATCGCGAGCAGCGTCGAAATGACGGTCGAGCCGACGCCGATGAATAGCGACAGCCGCCCGCCGTACCAGATCATCGAGAAGATGTCGCGCCCCATCGTGTCCGTGCCGAACAGGAACTCGCGGCACGGCGCGGCCGAGCAGTGAGCCAGGTCGAGATACGTCGGGTCCTTCGTCATGATAAGCTCGCAGAAAAGACACCCGAGCGCGATGAGCGATAAAATCATGGCGGAGGCGACAGGCTTGCCGCGCAGGGAATGCCTGTTTTTCGTGGGTGCGGCCTCCGGCAGCGGTCGCGCGCCGACGATTTGGAAGCGGTCGTTCATGGCTGCACCTCCGCTTCCCGTACGGCCTGCTCGGCGCGGATGCGCGGGTCGATCTGTTCGTTGATCGTCTGGGCGATGATGCTGCACAGAATGACGAGCGCACCGGAGAGCAGGCTCAGCAGCATCAGCAGGTTATAGTCCTTGTATCGCGCGCTTTCATAGGCCAGCGTGCCGAGGCCGGGGTAGGAAAAAACAGTCTCGACGATGTACGTCCCACCCAGCACATGGGGGACGGAGATCGCCATGATGCTCAGATACGTTGGCATCGTGTTTCGCAGACAGTGGCGCAGCATCACGGCGCGGCGCGTCAGGCCCTTGGCTTTGGCGAGCAGCACATAGTCCGCGCGCATTTCGTCAAGAAGCCTGTTTCGGATCATGTAGGCATAGTACCACAGGTGCCCGAGCACCACGACCGCAAGCGGCAGGATGAGGTGCGCGGCGCGGTCGGCGATGTTATTTTGCTGCCCGATGGAGTAGGCCCCGGAGCTCGGCAGCACGCGCAGCTCGATGGCGAAGATCAGAATGAGCAGCAGCGACAGCCAGAATTCCGGAATGCAGCTCGTGATGGTGCCGAGCTTGCAGACCGAGCGGTCGAAAAGCGTTCCCTCCCGCTGCGCGCAGAGCATCCCGAGCAGCAGCGAGAGCGTGAAGATCAGCACAAAGCCGACGCCGCCGAGAAGGAGTGTGTTGCCCGCGCGGCTCGCGATGACCTCGCCCGCGGGCATTTTGTACTTATACGAGATGCCGAAATCCCCGCGCAGGGCATTCTGCGCCCAGCGGACATACTGCGTGAAGATGGGCTCGTCGAGGCCCAGCTTTTCCTCCGCCTGCGCGCGCTCCTGCGGCGTCAGCTTCTCCGCGCGGTCACCGTAGTAGGAGACGAGCGGGTCGCCCGGGGCCAGGCGCGAGACATAGAACACCGCGAGCGACAGGACGAAGACGCTCAGAAGAAACGCCAGCACCTTTTTGCCGAAATACAGGATTTTCGATGGCTTTTTCATTGCGTGCCCCCTTCCCGCAAGACGAAATGCTCCGGCTCGACCTCGACAAGCTCGCCCATCAGCGGAAACTGCCCGGGCGAGAAGTCCGGCAATACGCGATTTCGTTCGATGCGCGGGTCAGGAACCGGCATAGCCGCGAGCAGCGCCTTGGTGTAGGGGTGGAGCGGATGGTCGTAAAGCGCGCGCACGGGCGCGACCTCGACAAGTTTGCCGTGGTACAGTACGCCGACGCGGTCGCAGAGGAATTCCACCATCGCAAGGTCATGCGCGATGAAGAGAAACGAAAAGCCGTGCTCGCGCTGCAAGTGGCGAAACAGGTTGACGATCTGTGCCTGAATCGAGACATCCAGCGACGCGATCGGCTCGTCCGCCACCAGAAGCTCCGGCTCCATGCACAGCGCCCGTGCGATAGCGACGCGCTGGCGCTGCCCACCGGAGAGCTCGGACGGGTACTTGTCGAGATAGGTTTTGTCAAGGCCGACATAATACATCTGGAACTCGGCCTCCTTGCGGTATGTGCCGCGCGGCGGGATGATGTGGTGGATGCGCATGGGCTCGGCGATGATATCGCAGACTGTCATGCGCGGGTCGAGGCTCGAGGCAGAGTCCTGAAAGATCATCTGGCGTGTGGTTTGCAGCATTTTTTTGTTCGCGCGGCAGGCGGCCTTGTCGCAGAGGTCGACGCCGTTATAAAAGATGTGCCCGCCGCTCGGCTGCAAGATGCCCATCGCGCAGCGCGCGGCCGTCGACTTGCCGGAACCCGACTCGCCGACAAGGCCGAAAATCTCCCCGCGGCGAATCTGGAACGAAACATCGTCCAGTGCCTTGACGGAGACTTGCTTTGTCAGCGGAAAGACATGGCTCACGTGCTGCACATCGAGCAGAATGTCATGTTTTGTCATCGCGCACCTCCCACCGGCGGCGTGATCTTCGGCGCGCGCTCGTCGAGCAGCCATGTTGCGGCATAGTGCGTGTCGCTGACGCGGAACATCGGCGGCGCTTCCTCGTAGTCGATGGCGAGGGCGTATTCGTTGCGGGGGGCGAAGGCGTCGCCTTGCGGCGGGTCGATGAGCGTCGGCGGCATGCCGGGGATGCTCGGCAGCGTCTCCTTTCCGCGCGAGAGCGCGGGCAGCGAGCGCAGCAGCCCCCACGTATAGGGGTGGCGCGGGTCGTAGAAGATCTCCTCCGCCGTGCCGGTCTCGACGATCTTGCCCGCGTACATCACGGCCACGCGGTCGGCGACGCGCGCGACGACGCCGAGGTCGTGCGTGACAAACACCGTCGCCGTGCCGAGCTTTCGCTGCACGTCGCGCAGCAGATCTAAGATCTGCGCTTGAATGGTCACATCCAGCGCGGTCGTCGGCTCGTCGGCAAATAAAATGCGCGGGTTCCCCGCGAGCGCAATGGCCAGCACCACGCGCTGGCGCATTCCGCCGGAAAAGCTGTGGGGATAGAGCGCCATGCGCTCCTGCGCGCGGTCGATGCCGACAAGCTCAAGCAGTTCGATCACGCGCGCTCTTACGGCGCTTTTTTCGAGCTTTGGCCTGTGCGCAAGCACTGCTTCGGCGATTTGTGCGCCGATCGTCATCGTCGGATCAAGCGCGGTCATCGGATCCTGGAACACCATGGAAAAGAGCGAACCTCGCAGCGCCGTCATCTCGCGCTCGCGATAAGCCGTAATGTCCGTGCCGTCTACGATGATCTTGCCGGACTTGATTTTTGCCGTCTGCGGCAGAAGGCGCAGGATGCTCTTGCACAGTACGCTCTTGCCGCAGCCCGATTCGCCGACGATGGCGAGCACCTCGCCCGCTTTCAGCGAAAAGCTCACGTCGCGCACCGCCTGCACCTCGCCCGCGGGGGAGAAAAAGCTGACGCAAAGGTGCTCGACGTTCAATAGATCTGCCATGAAAAATGTCCTCTTTATGCAAGACAAAGGGGCTGAAGCCAGCCCCTCGTCAAAGATGTTAACGGCGTTTACTCGCCGATCGTCCAGTCCTGAATGTTCCAGAAAATGCCGACGCCGTGGTGACCAAGCACCGTGTCCGCATTGATGCCGTGGATGGTGGATTTGGCGACATAGTTCGCGTCGATGTAGCAGATGAAGGCGTAGGCCGGATCATCCGCGAGCGCGTGCAGGAATTTGCTGTAATACTCTTTGCGGACGGCGTCGTCGCTGCTTTGGCGCGCGAGCGTCAGATATTCGTCCACCAGCGCGTTGGAGTAGCCCGAGTAGTTCGCGCCCTTGTCCGTGCCGAAGACCTTGTAGGTGTGGTCGTCGGCGTCAAACGGGCTGCCCCAGCCGATGAGACACGCCATCTGGCCGCTCCAGTCCATCTGCGCGGGGATGTCCACCGTGCAGTGGATGCCAACTTCTCTAAGCTGCTGCGCCGCGGCCTGCGCGATGTCGATGCGGTCCTGCTCGCCGGACATCACACTGATGACGAAGCCGATCTCCTCGCCGTTTCGCTCGTAGTAGCCGCTTTCGCCCATCGTGCAGCCGACGGATTCGAGAATTTCTTTCGCTTTTGTGGGATCGTAGTCGTAGTGGTTCACGGTCTCGTCGTTGTAGACATTGCGCTGGAGCGGGCTGTACGCCGCCATGCCCTGCCCGAGCAGCACCGAGTCGACGATGGTCTGCCGGTCGATGGCGTAGCAGACGGCGGGGATGATGTCGCGGTTTTCTGTCCAGTAGGGGTTATTGAAGTTGAAGAGGATGCCGCGGTAGTCCGCGGTGGTCATGTCGTAGCAGGTGTAGCCGTCCTTGCCCGCGAAGTTCTGCGCGTTTTTCGGGTCGAGCAGCGCAAGGTCGATCTCGCCGGACTCAAGCTGCATGGCCTGCGCGTTGTCGTCGGGCACGATCTTGAAGATGACGCGCTCGATGTTCGGCGCGCCCAGGAAGTAGTCCTCGTTGCGCACGAGCACGATGGACTGGCCCGCGTCCCAGCTTTCGAGCTTGTAGGGCCCTGTGCCGACGGGGGCACGGAAAAAGGCGGATTCCTGCATGCCCTCGCCCTCGAGCAAATGCTGCGGCAGGATCGCCATCGTCATGTACTCCAGAAATGCGGCGTTCGGCTCAGCGAGGCGGAACGAGACGGTGTGGTCGTCGAGCACGGTGATCTCCTGCACATCCTCGTAATTCGGCGCGTTTTCCGAGCCGTTGTCGGGGTCCATGATGGCTTCGATCGTGAATTTGACGTCCTGCGCCGTGAACGGCTCGCCGTCGTGCCATTTGACGTCCTCGCGCAGGTAGAAAGTATAGGTGCAGTTCGCCTCGTCATAGTCCCAGCGCTCGGCGAGGGCGGGAACGATCTGATCATTGCCGTCGTGCGCGGTCAGTCCGTTGAAGAGCAGCAGGTTGATCTCGCAGTGCTCGTCCATCGCGGGATCGATGCGCGTGTAGTCAGCAGAGCCGTAGACGAGCGTGGACGGCGCGTCGTCGGTCGAATCGCCGCCGCTCTGCCCGCAGGCGGCGAGGGAGAAGAGCATCGCAAGGGACAGCAGAAGAGTCAGCGCTTTTTTCATGGGAAACTCCTTTGGGGAAAATGTGGAAACGCCGCATCGCCGGATGCAGCGAAAAATATAACAGTTTGTAGTATAGGGGAAATTCCCGCCCGCCACAAGCCGGGTGGGGGATACGACGGGCAAAGTTTTTCCAAAAATCACGGCGCGCGGCGGAAATTCCCCGCTTTTTGTCCTTTTTGCGAATCGCGCTTGCACTTTCCACGCGGCAATGGGTACAATATTATGCCGAAAATACAGCAAAGGAGTTTGCTTTTTATGAAATTAGGTATCGAAAGAAATGGACCTGATTTCATAAGTCTTCAAAAATCGGCAAAGGTCCATAAAAGTCCACAGCTTCAAGGCGCTTTGGGGGTTGAGCGTCATAAAACTCAATGCCGCACCATAAGGCTCCATGCCGGTTTGGTACAGTAGTGGCACAGTACAGTAGTGGTACAGTCGATTTGTTATTTGAGAAAGGCTCTATGCAACGGCCTGTTCATTGCCCGCTCCAACAGGAGTGTGACACGCACTAAGGGAGTGCCATCTCTGCCGACGCACAAAGTCATAGAGGAGGCATACCGTCTGGGCGCAAGCTTTGTGCTCCCAAAGCCTTTTGCGGCACGGGCGCTGGTCGAGCGGATACACGATGCACTGCGCAGTGATCGTCCCTGATCTGCACACATCAAAAATAGTGACCGCCATCTCAAAGAGCTGTTGCTCGCCGGGGCGGCGGTCATTTCTGTACGGTAAGGGCGCTTATGGCTCATGCCGGCAATCGTGACGAAAGGACGATAGCTAAAGCGGCACTATTACGTAAAAACTCCCAGCATTCACAGCGGATGCCGGGAGTTTTACGCATTTGTTATTGATGCCTTGTCGGCGTCTTCTTCGGCCTTCTTGTCGCTTGCGTCAAAGCCCAGCTTGGCTCCCGCTGCGGTCAGCACCTTGGCACCAATGTTGCTGGTCATGACGATGACGGTGTTCTTGAAGTCCACCGTGCGGCCCTGAGAATCCGTGATGCGGCCATCGTCCAAAATCTGGAGCATGATGTTTCAGACGTCCTCGTGGGCCTTTTCGATCTCGTCGAACAGCACCACGGAGTAGGGCTTACGGCGCACCTTTTCGGTGAGCTGGCCACCCTCATCGTGGCCCACATAGCCCGGAGGCGAACCCACCAGACGGGACACCGTATGACGCTCCATGTACTTGGACATATCAATGCGGATCATGGTGTTCTCATCGCCGAACATGGCTTCGGCCAGAGACTTGCACAGCTCCGTCTTGCCCACGCCGGTGGGACCGAGGAACAGGAAGCTACCGATAGGGCGCTTGGGGTCCTTCAGACCCACGCGGCCACGGCGGATGGCCCGGGCGCCCGCCTTTACCGCTTCGTCCTGTCCCACGACACGCTTGTGGAGGATATCCTCCATGTGCAGCAGGCGCTGCCCCTCGTCCTCGGTCAGGCGGGTGACGGGGACGCCGGTCCAGCCGGACACCACGGCGGCGATGTCCTCGGCGTTAACGTCGCGGTGCTCCTGATTGCTCCTGCGGCGCTTGTCGCGCTCAGCCTCCAACTGCTTCTGACAGTCCTTCTCGGCATCCCGCAGCTTGGCAGCTTTCTCAAAATCCTGCGCGGCGACGGTGCCTTCCTTGTCCTCGGCGAGAGCGTTGAGCTTTTCTTCGAGGCTCTTGAGTTCTTCCGAAGGCTCTTCTTGCTCCATCCGCACGCGGCTGGCGGCCTCGTCCATCAGGTCGATGGTCTTGTCGGGGAGGAAACGGCCGTTGATATATCAAGCGGACAGCTCCACGGCGGCTTTCAGAGCTTCATCGGTGATATGCAGCTTGTGGTGCTGCTCATACTTCTCCCGTAGACCCTTTAGGATCTCCAGTGTGGCCTCCTGACTGGGTTCACCCACGGTGACCGGCTGGAAACGGCGTCCAGTGCGGCGTCCTTTTCAATATACTTGCGGTATTCGTTCAAGGTCGTTGCGCCGATGATCTGGATCTCGCCGCGGCTAAGGGCGGGCTTGAGGATGTTGGCGGTGTCCACAGAGCCCTCGGCGGAGCCTGCGCCCACAATGGTGTGCAGCTCGTCGATAAAGAGGATGATGTTGCCGTCCTTCCTGGCCTCCTGCATCACCTTCTTGATGCGCTCTTCAAATTCGCCGCGGTACTTGGCGCCGGCCACCATGCCGGTAAGATCCAGCGACAGAAGCTTCTTATCCAGCAGGTTTTCCGGCACATCGCCTGCGGCGATCTTCCGCGCCAGGCCCTCCGCGATAGCGGTCTTGTCGACGCCCGGCTCGCCGATCAGGCAGGGGTTGTTCTTCGTGCGGCGGGACAGGATCTGAATCACGCGCTGGATCTCCTCATCGCGGCCGATGACAGGATCCAGCTTGCCCATCCGGGCGTCCGCCGTCAGATCACGGGTGAACTCTGCCAGTATCTTGCTGCCCTTGCCGTCCTCCTTGGCGGAACCGGCAGCCGGGGTACGGCTGTCGCCGCTCTGGGCCGCTCTGGCCGCGGCGCTGAGCTTCTCCATCAGCGCGGTGTAGAGCTGGCGGGCATCCACACCGGCAGAGCGCAGGATACGGACTGCCATGTTGTTGCCCTCGCGGAGGATACCGGCCAGCAGATGCTCTATGCCGATACAGGCGTAGCCGCCGCGGGCGGCGTCCTCCATGGCGATCTCCAATGCGTGCTTGGCGCGGGGGCTCAGGCTTTGCGCGGAATTGCTGCCGGAAAGTCCGGTACCGGCGCTCTTGCGAATCATCTCCGTCAGCAGATCGTCAGTCAGACCTGCTTCGGTCAGTACGGTGTGGGCAGGGCCCTCGTCCTCCCGCATCAGGCCAAGCAGCAGGTGCTCCGTGCCCATGTAGCCGTGACCCAGCTCGCCCGCAGCCTCTTGAGCCAGCTGCAGGACTTCCTCCGCAGTAGGAGTGAATTTATTTTCATCCATCGTTCAATACCTCTTTTATTTTGGGGTGTGTTTTATCCTTTCGTCTGTGCTTTAAGCGGTTTCCTGATCGTTCTTCCGGGACTTCTCAGCGTTCTTGTGAGCTTCCTCCAGTTTATGGATCTCGTCCCGCAGCTCGGCGGCGCGCTCGAAGTCCTCTTCCGCAATGGCCTTTTCCTGCGCCTGCTTCAGCGCATTCTTCTGGCGCAGATAGGAAAAGCGGCTCTGATCCTCATGACTCATGAGGTTGTCCTTTTTCTCCTCCTCATCCTCCTGCACCGGTGCTGCGCCGATGGCGGGCATGGTATCGAAGAAATCATCAAAAGGACTATCCAGCATCCGCCCCATTAGTGACGGCATTGAGCCAAAGAAACTGTCCATTATGGACGGTCTCTGCTCAAAGAACCTCTGTGTATAGCCCAGCTTTTCAGCACAGGCTCGGCAAAGGTGATGCTCTTCTGTTCTGCCGTTTATGCTGCTGCGATATACAAAGCTGACTTCATTCTTTCCGCAATTCTCACATTTCATAATGCATTCCTCCATAAACTGTATATAAATTTTTTCTTAACTGTGTTGCGTGCCGTTCCTCAGGCGTTCACACCTGTAAGATCAGCACCTGTCGCAGGATATCCGCCCGGACAGCGTCCCGGCTCTCCCGGGGCACCCGGCTCAGGGCCTTATCGCCCACGGCGGTGAGGATCGTCTGACCCATGTCCCGCTCCAACGCGCCGGACTGCACCAGATTGCTGAGGATAGCTCTGGCCGAAGCCAGATCCACGCTGCTGCCCAGACTGTTGGCGAAGGTCTGGAACATCATCAGGGCGGAAACGGCG